>Ga0154316_131_pt1 | contig 176312 bp, 153 predicted proteins | sample RifGroA2_FD_105610 | JGI IMG/M metagenome (GOLD analysis project Ga0154316, IMG submission 105610) | Elusimicrobia bacterium GWA2_66_18
CGGTCGACCTCCAAGGAGCGGGTCAGGTTGCCCTCGCCGATGTCGTTGCCGAAGCTGATGAGGTTCTTGATCTGGTTGACGGTCGCGGTCGTGAAGAAATAAGTGGGGAAAAGAATCACGATAAAGATCAGGATGGCCGCGATAATGGAGACCAAAATACTCCGGTCAAGCGCCCGGTTCGTTTCCCTCCGAAATACATCGATGAGCTCCGTGGAGCTTTTTTCGAGTTTATCGCCCGCCTCATGGTAGGCGTCGATGTAGCTGTTGCCCACCACGCGGTCGTACTTGATGTAGGCGTCGGCCATCTGCGCGCCCTGGGTCTGGAATTCGTTGAACCGCTTCTCCAACAGCTCGATGCGGGTCAGCATCGCGGCGTTGTCTTTATAGCTCTCCCGCATTTCCTTGAGAGTCTTTTTGCCGACCTCGGCGGACGACGCGATCCTGTCCTTTGACTCCTGTTTCCAGGTCAAGGCATAATCGGTGGCCCAGATCATCGCCTGGGTCGTGTGATCGCGCATCGCGATCATGCGGTTGGCGTCGGCCACGGACGCTTTGACCTGTCGGGCCATATGGGTGCTGTAGCCCAGCACGGCGAGGACGACCGCGATGACGATCGCTCCTCCCCTCATGATCTTGCCGACCAGCATTTTATTCGCGGACATGATCTCTCCTGATACAGCCGTTAACGGATAAATTCCTTGCGCTTCGACTGCTTCCACTTGATCCAAAGCTCGCCGGTTTCGGTGAACAATTCCACCGTTCTCGCCTGGGACCCTCCGAGGTCCTCGCCGACCAGCCGCACTCCGGCGCGCTTGATCTCGTCGCGCAGCGCCTCCGAATTTCTCGAGCCGATGCTGCCGCTCGAGATGAATCCCTGCGTCATGAGCATATCCGCCCCGCCCACCAGCCACGCGCACAGCCTTGTCTTCGGACGCATCTTTTTAATCAGCGCGGCCACGGCGGTGTCGGCGTATTTCCCGGGCCGGGCGTTCCCCGATTCGTCGCAAGGGCTTCTCGGAAGCATCACATGGGCCATTCCGCCCATCTTTTGATGGGTGTCATACATCATGACGGCGACGCAAGACCCCAGATCCGTCGCCTTCAGGGTCATCGGGGAGCTTCCGATCTCCATGGCCCCGATTCCCACCGAGAGCGACATCACCTTGCCGCGAAGAGCCCACAGACGGAGATTCTCCAGGGAGCTCTGCGACAAGGAGAGGAAGAATTGGCCGAATTTCGGCACGAGCTCCCATGAAAAATCCGCGAACAGAACTATTCCGCTGGCGGCGACGCCTTGGGGCATCATCAGCTTATTCCATGACTTCGTCCAAGGCCCCTGCTCAAGCTTTGGAACCGACGGGTAGACCTCCATCTGCACCACCCGGGAAAAACCGGCCATCAATCCGTTGACAAGGATATTGCCGGCCTCTTCCATCGCGGAACGCATGATCTCATCCGTGTTGCCGCGGGACGCGGGGCCGAGTTGCTGAAGGATGCGGTCCATCAACTTTTCCGTGTTCTGCACCGAGAAGTTCAAAACCGCGGTTCCATAAAGGTCGCCCTGCATGGCCAGGAACACGCTGTAGACGTTCTGCTGCGGAGCGTACAGACCGATTGGCGGAGTGTTGAACCCGACGCGCAACAGCCCCCAGGTATCCGGAGTCACCTTGCCGCCCAGCATGCAGGACAGCCCGCGCGCGCCCTCGATGATTCCTTTTTCCAAAGCGGAGCGAACCCTCTCCTCCTCGAGGGTTCCCCAAGTCGCGGCCTCCGAAGACTCATTACTCAAAAAAAACCCGCACATCGGCCCCGTCGTAGAGAGGCGAGGTGAAATGAGCGTCGTTGCCGTTCAAAAGCAGGCGCAGGCGCTTGCCCGAGGGGACGGACGTCGCAATCGGTATATGGCGGAGCGCGTCGACCAGAAGCGGCGGCGCGTCGCGGCCGGCGTCCTTGAGGGTCACGGTCTTGCCGTTGGCCAAAATCGTCATGGTCGGCGCGGTCTGGGGAGGAAACAAAGCGCCGTACCGCGGCCTCGCCGCGGGAGCCGCCGCCGGGGCCGACTTCGGATGCGGAGCCGCGATCGTGTCCACCCGATCCCCCTGCCTCACCAAGGCGTTGAGGTCCACGGCCAGCCCGTTGAGCCGGAACTGCCCGCTCTGCCGTTCGGCCGGGGACAAAACGTCCCGCAACCTGGCCGCTTCGATGGTCAAGCGCATGCGGTCAACCAATGGTTGCGAAGGCTCGATCAAGCGCCCGTTGGCGCACGCGCGGATAGGGAGCGCTCGGGGCTGGGCGTTGACGTGCAGCATGCCGCGAACGCCGCCAAGAGCCTCTCCCACCGTAGCCGTCGCTTCGCCGGCGGCCTCCTGAAAGCTGATGCGATCTCCTTGCGAGATCGGCGTATGGGCGTCGACCGCGGCTCCATTGAGCTCGATTCGAGCCGCGGACGCGGACCGCGTCTTGAAGATGCGGAATTCCCCATTGACCGTATACGTCTTCGAGACGCCCGGCCAGCCGAACACCTTCTTCGCCGCGACGCCCGACGCCATCAAGGCCGACAGCACGGTCAGAGGACGTCCGATATCCAAAAGAAAGGCGCGCTGGTCGTTGATGAAGACTTTTTTGAAACAAACGCCGCCCTCCATGGACGCCACCTCGGCGATGCCCAAAGGAGTGGCCGTCTCCGGCCCCAAGGTCCCGCCGCGCAAATCCTTGAACGTCCGCATGCCGCCCGGGGAACGGATCCCGACGCGCTGCGGAGGGATTTCCAGGGCTTGCGCCAGCATCTCGAGTAAACCGGGGGTCCGGCTTCCGCCGCCGACGCACAAGACCGCTTGGGGACATTTCCCGCCGCTCAACTCCAGGATGCCGCCCGCGATTCTGGCGGCCAGATCCGCCACGGCGGGAACGGCGGAGTCGGCGACCGCCCGGCCGTCCAGCCGCAGCGGCTGCTGGAAAAGATCCACGGCCTCGATGCTGCCCCCGCGGGCGATTTCGCGCTTGACTTTTTCGGCTTCATTGAAGTCCAGGAGGAAGTCGCCGCTGATCCTTTCGGTGATCGAATCTCCCGCGTACGGCACCATGGCGAAGGCGCACACGGCGCCTGCGGACACCAAGGCGATATCCGAGGTGCCGGCGCCGACGTCGACGAGGGCCAGGTCCAAGCGGCGCATGTCCTGGCTGATCGTCGCCTGAAGGGCGGCGATCGGCTCCAGCGTCACGGACTCCGCCTCGAGGCCGGCCGCCTCCAGCACGGCGATCTGGCTTTCCAGCACCTGACGCGGCAAAAACGTCGCGAGCACCTCGACGTCGAAACGATCCCCCTGATGGCCGATCGGCTGCGCGATGACGGCGTCGTCCAATCGATACCGGCGGACGGCGTATCCAACGCAGACGTATTGGATTTTGGCTTGCTCGCCCGCGGTCTCCGCTCCCAGACCGCGCAGCGCGGACTCCAAGGCGTCAAAGGTCAGTTGCTCGACGTCGCAAGCCTCCAACCCCCGATCCTTGGGACAATCCATGGCCGCGCCGCCGACGACGGTCTTCAGGTTTCTTCCGGCCACGGCGACCGCCACGCCCTTGAGAGTCTCGCCGCTGCGCCGGGAAAGCGCCTGGGCGACTTGCCGAACGATCTGGGTCACTTTCGAGATATCCTGGATCTGGCCGGCGCTCATCGCGCGCGTGGGATGCTCTTGGGTTTCGCTCTCCAGCACCTCCAATCGATCTCCCCGCCGCTCGGCGATAAGCCCCATCACCTTGCGCGTTCCGATATCGAGCGCGAAAATCTTTCGTGTCGCGGTCACAGAAACCCCTCCTGGACGTCGAGTATCATGATGGCCCTTCCGTCTCCGAGAATGGTCGCTCCGCCGATGCCGTTGATCGTCTTCAGGAATCCGCTCAAGTTCTTCAAAACGATCTCCTGGCGGCCAACCAACTGGTCCACCACCAAGGCGAACCTCGTGGTCCGGGCCTGGACCACGAGCGCGTACCCGACGGCGTTCGAGGAAATATTGAAAAACTTGTTCAAGCGGACGAGAGGCAGCACTTCATTGCGCAGGGAGAGGACCTCCCGCTTGTCGATGATCTTGGGCTGGATGATCTCAAGAGAAACGATCTCCAGGACGTCCGCCAAAGGCAAGGCGTAGGTCTGCTCTCCTAATTGGAAAAGAAGCGCCTGGATGATGGCCAAATTAAGCGGCAAAAACAGCGAGAACCGGGTCCCCTCCCCCAGCACCGAGTGGATATCGAGATGCCCGTTGATCGACTCGACCGACTCCTGGACCGCGTCCATGCCCACGCCGCGGCCGGAGAACTGGGTCACTTCATCCTTGGTGCTGAGGCTGGGATGGCAGACCAGATACAAAGCCTCTTGGTCGGTCATCTTTCCGGCTTTTTCGGCGCTGACGGCGCCCAATGCGACGGCCTTCGCCTTCACTCGCGAGACGTCGATGCCGCCGCCGTCGTCGATGACGTCCACGACGGCGTAGTTCTTCTCGCGTCGAGCCACCAGCGAGACCGTCCCCACCGGGGACTTGCCCGCGGCCTGGCGGCGCTCCTGGGTCTCGATGCCGTGGTCGATGGCGTTGCGCAGCAAATGGACGAGCGCCTCGTTGATCTTCTCGAGAAGGACGCGATCGACGGAGATGCCGTTGTCCTGGATGATGAAGGAAATTTCCTTGCCCAATTCATGCGAAATATCGCGCACGACCCGCTGGTAGCGCTCGAAGATGTCCTCCACGGGGACCATGCGGGTCTTGAGCACTTCCTCCTGCAGCTGGGTGCTGAGGCGCTCCAAGAATTTCACCTCGGCGATCAGCGCCGGCACGCCCAATTCCTGGCTGTGCTGGATGAGGCGGCTTTTAGTGATGGCCAACTCTCCCACCAGGTTCATGATGTCGTCGAGGTGCTTGAGTTGGACGCGCACGATCGTATTGCGGATGGCGTTCTTGGCCTCTTTTTGGGCCTCGTGGGCCTCGTGAACCTCGCGGGCCGCCTCGGCCTTGGCGATGTCCTCGGTCACCGTCGCGGCGGGCGCGGGCATCGACTCCGCGACCGGACTCAGGACGGGCTCGGGGGCCGCGACGGACGCGGCGGGAGAGGGTTGCGGCGAGACCGGCGCGGGGGCCGGAGAATCTCCCTGGGGAGGCGATTGGGCGCCGACCCCCATAGCCTTTCGCAGGCGCGCCAGCGGCGACTGCAGGTCGACTCCGGCGTCTTGGCCCGATTGGAACTCCTGCAGCAAGGCGCGGAAAATATCCAAGGACTCCAGCAGCGCGTCGAGGGCGCTTGTGTTCAAGGACCCGCCGCTGTCCTTGACCGGCTCCAACGCGTCTTCCAGATGATGGGCGAACTCCGCCATTTTCGAGCATCCCATCGTGGCGGCGTTGCCCTTGATCGTGTGCATCACCTGGAAGATGGTCCGCAGGCTGCCGGCGTCCGAGGGATTCTTCTCGATCTCGAGCAGCGCCTGCTCGAGACGACCCAGAAGCTCGTCGCTTTCGCTGACGAAAATCGCGTTCAGTTTCGATAAGTCCATGTTTTAGGCCCGAGGCTTACTTCTTCTCCCATGTGGCGCTTTCCAAAATCAGCTTTTCCATGTTCTTGAGCATCTTGTCCAAGTTGAGCAGCAGGATCAACCGGTTGGCGAGCTTGGCGACGCCGAGGATATAATCCACGTCCACTTTGGGCAGATTGGCGGGGACGCCTTCAATGACGCCCGGGGCGATGCGCAAGACCCCGGTGACCGAGTCCACGGTGAAGCCGACCATCTGCGTTTCAATGTGAGCCACGATGATCCGCGCTTTCGCGGCGTCGGTCTTGCCCTCGATGGCGAAGCGCTCTTTGAGATCGATGATGGGGACGATCTTGCCGCGGAGATTGCAAATGCCTTTGACGAACGGGGGCATGTTGGGGACCACCGTGATCACGGTCGCCCGCACGATCTCCTGCACTTGAGTGGCCGACACCGCGTATTCCTCTTCTCCGAGGCCGAAGAGGACCCACTGGATCCCGTCGCCCTTCGCGTCGTCGCCGCTCTTGACCATCAGTTTGACGTCTTTATCTTGCATGACCGTTGCCCTCCGACGACCTTCGACGGCAATCCCGACCTCTCGACCGGGTTTAGGACGCTATTTTTTGCTTTTTGCCGGCAACTTCAACAACACGCAGGCGCCCGCACCGCTGGTGCTGGTCACCTCGATCTCGCCGCCGTGCGCGCGCGCGATTTTTTGAGCCCAGCTCAAGCCGATTCCGCGCTTGTTCTTCTTCATGGTGAAAAACGGCTCCAGGACATGCTCGCAGATGTAGTTCTCCATGCCTTCCCCGGTGTCCTGGAAAGAGACGTAGACCCAGCGGCGGCTGACGTCGCCGTAAGCCCCCACGGTCAGCGTTCCCACGGGTCCCATCGCCTCCAGGGCGTTGTTCAAAACAGCGTCCGCGATGCGTTTGAGTTGGAGGGGCTCCCCCGAGACGACCGGAAGCGAGCCTGAGTCGATCTGCCACACGATGGAGATGCCGGGCGCTTTCGAAATGGGGTGGCTTGCGACCGCCGAATTGAGCCAGACGTTGATCTGCACGTCTTCGAGCTTCAACTCGCTCGGACGGAGCAACTCGACGTACTCCTCGATGAAGCCCATGCTGTTGTCCACCGACCGCTGGACCATGCCGACGAATTCCGTCCGGAACTCGTCGTCGGCTTTCTTGTTGAAGACCTCGATGAGTTGGGAAACGCTGCCCACGCTGTTGCGCAGATGATGCAGAAGAACCATCGGCGAATCCCAGCAAGCGACGTTGGTCGCGGCCTTGACGGCCGGGCCGCCGTCGCCTTGAAGGACCGCCTGGACTTTCGCGCACAGCATGGTTTTCGTGTAAGGTTTGAACAAAAACCCTTGCGCCAAGCCGTGAACCCAAGGGCTGTACGCGTTGGAAGCGCTCATGATCAATATGGGAAACGTGTGCCCGCTCTCCCGCATCTTCTGGCAAACTTGGAAGCCGGACATGTCCGGGAGCTGCACGTCGAGCAAGACGACGTCCGGCTTGTATTGCGTGGCGGCCGCGAAGGCGCCTTCGGCGTTTTGCACCGCCATGACGCTATGCCCGGCCGGTTCTAAATATTCTTTCGTGACGTTGCAGATGAACTGGGAGTCGTCAACGACCAATATTTTCGCCATTACGCGCGCGCCGGATGAAAGCGGCATTTTCTCAATGGCTTCAATGGGCTAGATGGTAATATACAACGTATTGACTGTCAAGTCCTTCCGAAATCCTTCCGAAATATATCCCTAAATATCCCGCAATACCCCGCCCGGGAGAGACGATACTTGCTCCTCGGGCCCAGGCGGACGTAGGCCGATTGGCCGGGGATGCCTAGAGCCAAAGCCTCTGAAGGCGAAGCGATGTTCTTTTTATAATGGAAACATGAGAACAGCCTCCCGGATGATGCGTGCCCTCGCCGCCTTCCTCGCCTTCGCGCTGGTCCACGTTTCGTTCGGATCCCAGGCCTGGGCCCAGGTCATCGGCGCGGTCAACGCCCCCGTCGGAGGCTCCGCCGTTGCGCCGGTTCATCCTTTTTCGTCCCCGGTCACCCCGGTCAATGCCGTCTCTGCGTCTCTCTCGAACGCCGGTCCCGCCGGGAGCTTCTTGGCCGCCTCGCTGCCCCCGGCCGCATTCCCGCATCCGTCCGCCGTCAGCGCCGCCGCCAGCGCCGCCGTCACGCCGGGCGCGCTCGTCGCGCGGCCCTCCGCCGTTGCCGCGGTCCCGGGAAAGGTTTCCGAGACCGGTCCCGTCACGCTCCAGGCCGGCCCCCGCACCGGCCGCATCGCGGGCAAAACCGCGGCGGTCATCGCCGGCGTGCGCGCCTTCTTCGGCGGCAAGACCGTCGAGAACGTTCCCGCAGCCGAGGGCGCCGTCGCCCTCGACGCCCCTCTCTCCGCGGCGCACGCCTTGGGTCTCACGCCGACCGCGGACGACGGCGCGCTTGACGCGCGGTCCGACGGCGGCAAGAACGAACCGCCGGTCCCGCCGACCGCCCCCGACGCCGGCGGCGCGAACAAGGGCTGGTTCGGCCTCGGCCGCGCGGCCGTGTTCTTCATCGGCGCTCTCGTCGTCGGGCAGATCGGCGTCGAGGCGCTGGGCTCGGCGATGCCGGCGCTGGTCCAGAAGACCTTCGGCGATTTCACCGTCGTCGCGCAGCTCGGCATCTTCTTCTCGATCGCGAGCATCATCGGCCGCCAGCTCGGGCCTCTGGCCGTGACGAAGTGGGGCCTGCGCAAGACCTATCTCCTGGGCACCGCCACCCGCATCGTCTCGATCTCCGCGCTCTGCTTCCTGCTCGCGACGGGCCACATGACCTTGCCCCTGATGATGGCGTTCTACTGCATGAACGGCCTCATCGGCGGCGTCACCATGACCGCCGAGACGAGCATCCCGCCCGCGCTGATGGGCAGCAACCAGGCCAAGATCGAGAAGTTCTGGACCTGGGAGCAGACCTTGCTCGAAATCATCGGCGTCGCGGGCCCGATCGTCACGGGCGCCGTCGTGACCAGCATGGGCTTCCTGCCCGCGCTGCTCGCCTTCCCGGCCGCCTTCGCGATCGCGCTGGCGATCTTGTTCTTCACCTTGCGCATCCCGCAGAAGGTCGAGGCGATGCGCCTCGCCGATCTCAAGAACAAGAAAAACGACCCCCAGGGCGTCAACGGGGTCAGAGGAGCGTTCGGTCAGTTTTTCCACCGCGTCGCGGCGGGCGCCAAGCTCGTCTGGCGCAACCCTCTCCTGCGCACGAGCTTCCTCGCCTATACGGTGTATATGATGCTCAACCCGTTCCTCTACTCGATGATCGCCCCGGCCTATGGCATCCTCCTCGTCGGCGCCGACCACATGGCCTCGGTGTACGGCCTGCTCACCGGCCTGTACAGCTTCGGCGGCCTGCTCGGCGGCTTCCTGATGATCCGCGAGCAGAAGAAGCTCCACGAGGCGAAAAAGAAAGGGATGTCGGACGCCGAGGAGTCCGAAGCCCTGCGCCGGTCCATGCTTAAGTGGATGAAGTGGGGCGCCGCGGGCCTGCTCTCGATCCTGACGCTCGCGGTCCCGATCTCTCCGCTCGGGGCCCTCCTGCACCTTCCCGGCTTCCTGTCATGGGCCGGCGCGCTGACCTTGCCCGCCGTCGCGCTGATCCCGTTCGGCGTGGCCCAGGTCATCGCGACGGTCAAGCTGCGCTCCTACTTCCAGGCGAAGGTTCCCGAGGGCCGCATGCCAGAGGCGATGGGCTTCTTCGGCTCGGCGTCGCTCGCGGTCAGCACGCTCGGCCTGCTCGCGCTTAAGTATCTGTTCAAGAACGTGGGCGGCTCCACCCCGTTTATGATCATCGCCGCGCTCATGATCCCGCTCGGCGTGTACTACCTCTACCTGACGCGCGGCCTGTCCAAGGTCAGCGCGCCGCCCGCTGGGAACTAGAGCTTACGCCGGTCGAAGCCATGGAGAGGGCGGCCCGCCGGGTCTTCACGGTCAGCGAGGTCAACTCCCAGGTCCACGACCTCCTGGAAGCCTCCTTCCCCGAACTTTGGGTCGAAGGCGAGGTGTCGAACTGCAAGACCTATCCCTCCGGCCATACGTACCTGTCCCTCAAGGATGAGAAATCCCAGGTGCGCGCCGTCCTCTTCAAGGGCGCTTCGTTTTCCCTCCAGTTCAAGCTCCAGGACGGCCTGAAGGTCCTGGCCCGCTGCCGCGTCACGTCCTATGAATCCCGCGGGGAGCTCCAACTGATCGTCTCCGCCGTCGAGCCGCGCGAGAAGGGCGCGCTTCAGTTGGCGCTGGAACAGCTCAAAGTCAAGCTCCGCGCGGAGGGACTCTTCGACGAGTCGCGCAAGAAGCCCCTGCCCCCGTATCCCAGGGCCGTGGGCGTGGTGACCTCGGGCTCGGGCGCGGCCGTGCGCGACATCATCAACGTCCTCTCCCGCCGCTGGCCGGGCCTCGAGATCCGCGTCTGGCCCGTGCGCGTGCAGGGTCCGGGCGCGTCCGCCGAGATCGCGCAGGCCGTGCGCGACTTCAACGCCCTGGCCCCCGACACCGAGGTGCTCCTCGTCGGGCGCGGCGGCGGCTCCATCGAGGACCTATGGGCCTTCAACGAGGAGCCGGTCGCCCGCGCCATCTCCGAGTCGCTGATCCCGGTCGTCTCCTGCGTGGGCCACGAGACGGACTGGACCATCGCCGACTTCACGGCCGACCTGCGCGCCCCCACCCCGTCGGCGGCGGCGGAGCTCGTCGTCCCGGAGAAAGCGGCGGTCGCCGAGCGAATCGCGGAGCTCGAGGGCGCCATGCTCCAGGGCCTGCGCGACCGCATCGAGGCTCTCGAGCGGCGGCTGGCGTACGCGGCCGGCCATCCCTTCCTTCAGGACCCGCGGCGACTCTGGGAGCAGCGCGTCCAGCGCGTCGACGAGTTGGCGGCCCGCCTGCCCGAGGCCATGCGGCTCGCCGTCGAGCGCCTGGCAATGCGACTGCGCGTGTCGGCCGGCAAGCTCGACGCCATCAGCCCGCTCCAGGTCCTGGGACGCGGCTACGCGATCGCCTTGAGCCGCGGGAAGGCCCTGACGAGGGCGTCGCAGGTGAAGAAGGGAGACCCGGTGACGGTGCGTCTCCATGAGGGTTCGATCGATTGCGAGGTGGCGAAATGAGCAAGGTCAAGACGGAGAGTTTCGAGGATTGCCTGCGGTCCCTCGAGGAACTGGTCAGAGAACTCGAGGCGGGAGACAAGGGCCTGGAGGACTCGCTGGCGCTCTTCGAGAAGGGCGTGGCCCTGGCCAAGGATCTTTCCCGGCGCCTGGAAGAGGCCAAGACGAAGGTCGAGGCTCTCTCCAAGGACGGCGGCAAGCTCGTCAAGAAGCCCTTCGCCGCCCTAGACGAAGAGTGAACGCCGCGCCCGGGACCCGGCGGCCGGATCAAGGGAACCGCGCATCAGGCGCGTGTCGAGCCTGGTTTTTCAGCCAGGCGACGGTCTCGACGTGGTCGGTGTGGGGGAATAGGTCCACGGCGACGAGACGCTCCACGCGGTAGCGGGGCGAGAGGACCTTGAGGTCTCGGGCCAAGGCCTCGGGGTTGCAGGAGACGTAGAAGAGGGCGGGCGGGGGCGTCTCAATCAATGCCCGAAGGGCGCCGGCGTGGAGTCCCGCGCGGGGCGGGTCGATGACGGCGGCCTCGGGCTGCATGTCGAGCAGGGCGGGCAGGAGGAACTCCACGGTCCCGCCGTAGAATTCACAATTCTCCAAGCCGTTGAGCGCGGCGTTCACCGTGGCGTCTTGGACGGCCGACCGGTTCGACTCGACCCCCACGACCTTTCGCGCCGCGCCCGCCAGGGACAGGGCGATGCCGCCGCCGCCGCAGTAGAGGTCGAGCACGCTCTTCGCCTGGAGCTCCCGGGTCCACGCCCTCAAGAGGCCGTAAAGGGCTTCCGTGCCCGTCGTGTTGGTCTGGAAGAACGATTGCGGGGAGATCCGGTAATCGAGCGCGCCGTCGGAAAATCTCAACGTCTCCGTGACATGGCCCGGACCGGTCAGGACCTCCAGCGTGTCGGAAACCGCCGTATCCGAGACCTTGGCGTTGCGGCCGATGAGGATCGTCGTGGCGGGATAAGCGCCAAGAACGGCGTCGACGAACGATCGTCGGGGAATTTCGCCGGCAGTCGTGACGAGCAGAACCATCCTTTCGGGGCGATTTTTCGCTTCCCGCAAAACCAGGTGGCGCAATTGCCCTTCCTTTTTATGCGAGTTATACGGCGGGACTTTCTCATCCTCGGCCCAGGCGCGCACGGCGGCCAGGAGCGGGGCGGCTTCAGGGCTGGGCAGATGACATTCCGATAAATCGAGGATCTCGTACCAGCGGCCTTTGGGCTTCATGCCGAGCTTCAGCCATTGACCGGCCGCTGGAGGGTACACGTCGCCGAAGCTGAACTCCATCTTGTTGCGGTAGTTCCATATCCGCGGCGCGCCGAGAATGCCCAGCGGCGGGAGTCCTTCGATGCCGGCGAGGGCGGCCGCGACCTTTCCCTTCTTAAAGGCCAACTGATCTTCGTAAGGGCGGTCCTGCAGGGAACAGCCGCCGCAGGCCCCGAAATGGCGGCAGCGGATGGAAGACTCAGTTGGCGAACTTGAAGTGGCAGACATCGCCGTCTTGGACCGTGTAGTCCTTGCCCTCGGAGCGGATGAGGCCCTTCTCGCGCAGCGCCGCCTCCGAGCCGTATTTGTCGATATCCTCGAAAGAATACACATCGGCCTTGATGAAGCCTTTTTCGAAGTCCGTATGGATGACGCCCGCAGCCTGGGGGGCCTTGGCGCCGACCGGGATGGTCCAGGCCCGGACCTCGATCTCGCCGCAGGTGAAGTAAGAGCGGAGCCCGAGGGTCTGGTAGGCGGCCACGATGACCTTCTCGAGACCGCTCGTCTCCATGCCCAGGTCCTTCATGAACATCTCGCGGTCCTCGCCGGACAACTGGGCGATCTCGCTCTCTAGCTTGCCGCAGATCACGACGGACGGCGAGCCGCGGGATTCGGCATGGGCCTTAAAATCGGCGATCACGGCCGGGTCCGGGGTCTCGTCGGTGTTCCCGACATAGAGCACGGGCTTGGCGGTCAGGAGGAAGAAATCCTTGAGGACCTTGGGGTCCAGGCCCAGGGCGCGCGCGGGTTTGCCCGCCTCCAGGCCGTTCTTCAGCGCGTCGAGGACGACGAGCGCCTCGCGCGCGGCCTTGTCGCCGGATTTCGCCTTGCCCGAGACCTTGTCATACTGCTTGGCGAGGCTGTCGAGGTCGGCCAGCATCAGCTCGGTCTCGATGACTTCGATATCTCTTTGATGATCGACCCCGCCCATGGTATGAACGACCTCGGGGTCTTTGAACAATCGCACCATGTGGAGAACGGCGTCGACTTCCCGGATATTGGCCAGGAACTTGTTCCCCAGGCCCTCTCCCTGGGCCGCGCCTTTGACGAGGCCGGCGATGTCGACGAAGCGGCAGGAAGCGGGGATGGTCTTCTTCGGCCTGGCGAGCTGCGTCAAGCGGCCAAGACGCGGGTCCGGCACGGCGACGACTCCCACGTTGGGCTCGATCGTCGTGAAGGGATAATTCGACGCGGCGGCATTGCCGGACGTCAAAGCGTTGAATATGGTGGATTTGCCGACGTTGGGAAGCCCGACGATGCCGATTTCCATGGGGAGCGGCATATTATCAAATCGGCGCCCGTCCGGTCCGTGGGTCCAAAGTCCTATATTCCAATGGGGCCTCTGCCGCAATCCGTCGGGACCATCGGCCCACGTAAGATTTAAGGGCGTTTAAGTAGGATGGGCCCATGAACAACTCGCCGAGGCTCACGCCGATTCTCGTCGCCGTCTGCGTCGTTCTCTCCGCCGCCGCCCCGCGGGCCGCTCTCGCGCAAGCCGCCGTGCGAACCGCCCCCGGCGCGGTCATAACGCCCGTCACTGTCGCCCCCGGCGTTGGCGCCCAGCCGATGATCTCCGTCACCAAACCCCTCTCCGGCGCTGCGACCCTCGGCGCGTCCCTCTTGCCTCTCTCGGCCCAGATGACCGCCCCGGCGCTCCCGAAGCTCGCCGTGGTCGCCGCGGAACCCCTCGCGGTGACCGCGGCCGCCGCTCCGGCCTCCGTGAAGATAGGAATCCCCGACGACATCACCAAGCTCGCCGTGGAAGCCGAAGCCTATTACCCTGAAACACAGACGACCCTTGCACCGACGAGCCCCGCCGCCTTGCAGGGCAAGGGCCTCGTCGAGCGCATCGCGGACGTGATCCGCGGCCGCGCCGGCCTTTCCTTCCTCTTCGACTCCTCCCGCGAGAAATCGGCGCCGATCTCCGGCCGGCTGGGTTTCACCGGAGACCTCAAGCCGGTCCGGCTCCCCAACGGCAGCCGCACGGACGAGCTGCCGACGGTCCCCTCCGCCGACCGCGAGCGCACCGTCTTACTCCAGACCTACGCCCTGCCCGGCTCGCGCGAGGTGGGCGGCATCTTCGAGTCCAGCCGCAAGGCGCTCGCCGTCGACCCGGCGAACCTGGACGCGGTCGTGGGCGCCGTCAAGTCCATGGTCGACGCCGATCCGGCCCGCTACGGCGTGCCGAGCTCCGAGCTCCGCCTCATCCACGTCAAGAAGTTCGAGGGCGCGGGCGAGCAGGCCGCCGCCATTTTCGCGTACTTCCGCCAGACCCGCGACAGCCTGATCGTCAACGGCTCACACCTGTCCATCACCATCAAGGTGCTCGACGGCAAGCCGACCGTCGTCGCCCAGACCGGCCAGCTCTTCCCCCAGATCGACGTGAACACCGAGACGGTCCTCACCGACGAACAAATCATGGGCCGGATCGCCGCGCGCACGGGCATCCCCCCCGCGGACGTCTCCTCCACCTTCGAGTTCTATGAGGAAAAGATCCTCTACTCCCGCGGCTCCTGGCGCCACGTGAAGCTCTACGCCGCCGAGAACCTGCCCTTCATGATCGCCGTCGACGTGGTCACCGGGCTCGTCTTCGTCTATGACAACCGCGCCGGCCTGCGGGACGCGGCCGGCGTCTCCGGCTCGGTCGGCGGCAAGGCCGTGGACAAGGGTCCGATCATGGCCGACTCCGTGGTCGGCGAGATCGCCCTGCCGTTTCTCGAGGTCTCGATCGGCGGCAAGTCCTACGTCACCGGCCAGGACGGCCGTTTCACGGCCGGCTCCGGCTTCGAAGCCGCCCCCGAGGGCCTCGAATTGACGGCCGCGCTGGCCGGCCCCTACGTCAGGATCGCCGACGCGGGCGGCAAGACCCTGTCGGTCAAGGTCGCGGTCAAGCCGGGCGACAACCGGGTCGTCTTCAACCCGGGCTCCACCGCCGCCGACGAGAACGCGCTGGCCCAGGTCAACGCCTTCGACAAGGTCAACCGCTCGCTCAACTTCCTGCGCGAGCGCAAGCTGACCAACGACCGCATGGACAAGCGGCAGCTCACCGTGCGCACCAACATCGTCGACGACTGCAACGCCTACTACACGCCGGGACGCCCGAGCCTCAACTTCTTCCGCTCGAGCGAGCGCTGCGTGAACACCGCCTACGACACCGTGGCCGAGCACGAGAACGGCCACTACTGGGACGACATGCTGGGCGGCATCGTCGACGGCGGCCTCTCCGAGGGCTGGGGCGACATCCTCTCGATGTTCCGCCTCGACAACCCCGTCATCGGCGAACACTTCCTGAAGATCCCCCGCAACGGCGTGGACTACGTGCGCCACGGCGAGAACGCCTACCAGTACAACGAGTACGACGAAGCCCACGACCAGGGTCAGGCCTGGGGGGGATTCGCCTGGAAGCTGCGCAAGATGCTCATCGAGAAGCTGGGCTACGCGCAGGGCGCGGCCGTCGCCGAGGCCCTCGTCCTGCCCACGATATTCGCCAAGGCTTCCACCATCCCGGCGGCGATGGCCCAGGTCCTCATCAACGCGATGAAAAACGACGGGACCATACTCCACGAGGCCGAGATCCGCGCCGCCGCCAAGCTGCACGACGTCGCCCTGCCGGCGAGCCCGTCGGCCGCGGGCTTCGCGGCGAGCCTCGCCGGCCTTTTCACCGCGCCGCTGAGCAAGATGAGCGTGGCGCCGGCCCATGTCGTCCCGGCGCGGGCCCCGTTCGTCGACGACCACGGCCAAAGTCCCGCCGGGATCTTGGCTGAAGAACCTGCCGCGCCGAACGCGCGCGCATCGATCCGATTCGTCGCCGGGGCGCTCCTGCGAGGCCGCGTGAAGCGCGAGATCCGGCGCTACATGGACGAGACCGGCCTCCATTACGAGCTCCACGAGTACAAGAGTTGGATCGAGAGCGGCTTCCTGCTCATTATCTCGGGGCCCGAGGATCAAGTCCGGGAACACTCGGATAACATCCAGCGCTGGCTCTTAAGCCTGGAGCACAACCGCTAGTCGACCGCGGGGAATCCGGCGGGCGGCCTTCGGGCCGCCCGCTTTTTTTTGCGTTTGCTCGGGAAGAAATGCCATACTCGCGTGTATGAACAATATCTTTCCCCTGCTCGCCGTCCTGCTGTTTGCCGCCCCCGCCGGGGCCCTCGAGTGGCACCCCATGGGCGCGCGCGCCGTCGGCATGGGCGGCGCCGGAGTGGCGGAATCCCGCGGCCCGTTGGCGTCCTATTGGAACGCGGCCGCCCTCGGCCGCGCGACCGAGAACGCCTACGGACTGCAATTCCCCGTCGGAGCGCACGCCGCCCTGACCGGGACGGTCCTAGAAGGCGCCAATGACCTCGAGAGCCTCAAGAACAACCCGCTCACCATCACTCAAGCCAAGATCGACGCGGCTCTCGCCAAGCTCAACGAGCCCGGAAACGGCATGCGACTCGGCGTGGATGCCGGAGCGGACTTCAAGGTCGGCAAGCTCGCCTTCTTCACCAACGGTTTCGTGGATATAGGAATGGTCCCGACCATCGATCCCAACGCCACCGTGACCACGATCGGCAACGGCACGAATAATTCCAAACTCACCCTTAAAGGCGCCCAGGTGTTGGAGTTCGGCGTCGGTTACGGTCACGAACTGCCTTTCGCCCAGGGAGTCTTCCTCGGCGGCAACGTCAAGGTCATGAACGCCCTGGTCGGCTACTACGACTACTTCGTCCTGCGCAACACCAACGACGAATCAGACATGTTCTCCAAGTTCAAGAACGGAGCTAAAAAAAGTTCCAACTTCGGCGTGGACCTGGGCGCGCTCTGGGACGTCAACCGCACCTTCGAGAACGTCCCTCTCCACCCCCGCCTCGGCATCGTCGGGCGCAACCTCAATAACCCGAAGTTCAAGCAGCCCGACGCGGCCGTCGCCGCCGGCGTCGCGGGCAAGTTCGCCGTGAACCCGCAGGCGCGCGTGGGCGCGTCCATCTCGCCCTTCAACTGGTGGAACATCGCCGCGGACCTCGACCTCACGCGGAACCTGACCGCCGTCGACAACGTCGCCAGCCGTCAGTTCGGCTTGGGCAACGAGTTCAACATCTTCAATCGTTCTTGGATCAACATCCCTCTGCGCGTGGGCCTGATGCGCAATCTGGCCGAGACCGGCTCTGGAACGATGCTGACCGCCGGCACGGGCCTCAACTTCCTGCATCTTATCGTGGACGTCTCCGGCGCGATCAGTCCGAAGAAGGTGAAGACGCAGAGCGAGGGCGAGTCGACTGAACTCCCAAAAGAGGCCTACGCGTCCATCCAGTTGAGCATTCTCTTCGGCGGTTCATCGGATTCCAAGCCTTCGGCCTCCTCCGAGCCCCCCGCGCCCACCCCCGCCCCGGCGACGAAGACCGACGACCAGCCCGTCTCGACCGAGAAAGTCCGACAGGAAGCCGAGAAGGCCCAGAAGGCGCTCGACGCCGAGTCGAAGAAGACGCCCTAAAGGTCCCAACGCCGGATCAAGAGGAACGCGGTCGCGCCGAAGCAGGCATTGGCCATCCAGGCCGCGGTCCAGGGCGGCAGGGTTCCGCCCACGCCCATGGCGCGACCGACCTCCATGAACCACAGGAAGACGAAGGAGATGGCGAGCGCCGCGCAAAAGCTGATCACGCGGGAAGATTTGCGCAGGCGCAGGGCGATGGGGATGCCCAGAGCGCAGACCACCACGTTGGCGAAAGGGTAGGCGACCTTGGCCTGGGCCGCCACCTCGTACTCGCGGGGCGAACCGCCGAGGCGGCCCACGCGCCGCGAGTAGGACACCACTTCGCGCAAGGTCATCTCGTCGGGATTGAGGGGGCGAGGGATGAGGTCGAGGGGCGGCGCGGCCAGTCCCGAGACCTCGGATTCGAAGGGCCTCTCCACCACGCCGAGCGGACCGAAGGTGCGTTCCACGCCCTTCTTGAACACCCAGCGCTTGAGACCGGCGTCCCAGAGCGCGGTCTTGGCATCGAGCTGGGAGACGACTCCCTTCTGAGCTAAACGCTCCAGCAGGGGGCGTTCCATCTTCCCCTCCTTGGGCAGGAAGAGCCAAGCCTGCACGAAGTGGTCGTCGCCGCCCGTCAATGCCACGTTCTCGTACTTGGTCCACTCCCACTCGGGGTGGACCTTCTCGCGCCACAGACGCTGATGGCGCGCCCAGGCCGCGGGGCTGACCGTCTCCTGGGCGAGCAGGGCCAGCACGGAAACCCCCAGCGAGGTCCAGAGAATCGGCAGCCAGAAGCGCTTCGTCTCCAGGCCGCAGGCCTGGGTCGCCAGCCACTCTCCGCTCTGCACGAAACCGCTCATCGCGACGAGCGTCGCCAGCAAAGTCGCCATGGGGATGACGCGCGTCGCCCAGTAGGGCACTCCCAGTATCAGGTATTCGAAAACGGTCCACGGGGGAGCCTGCGACTTGGCGATGGAGTTCATCTTGTCGAAGGTGTCGCCCAGAAAGATGAGGATGGCGAAAAGCCCTAACCCGAAGGCCAGCGGCTTGAGGAAGCGCCCCATCATATGGCGCGTGAAGATCGTCACTGCGCCGCCGCCTTCTTCGTGAGCCCCCCGCCGACGCACAGGCCCACGACGTCGGCCAGCCACGGCGCCGTCCCGGCCAGGAGGTCGTGACGCCGCCCGAGGCTGACTCCGACGACAAGCAGGCCGTAGAAGCCGAACATCACGCCCAGGCTGGCCGCGAAGTCCGCCCCGCGAGCCCGGCGCCTGAGGCCCATGCCGAGGGGCGCGGCCACCCAGAAGAACACGAACGGGGAGAGCGCCCCGGCGGTGCGCGCCGTCGCCTCGACGCGATACTCCAGGCGCCTGTCGGGCGCAAGGCCCGGCTCCGCGATCCTGGCGCGCAGAGCCTTCGTCGTCATCTCCTGCAGGTCCGGCTCGCGAGGGACGGCCGAGGCGTCCAGAGGCAGGTGCATGCGGTAGCGCTCGAAGCGTCCCGAGGTGAAGCGTTCGGGGTCTTTGTTCGGCAAAACCAACTGGCCGTCCCTCAGCTCCAGGTCAACCCCCCGCCCCGGATCGAGGAATATGCTCCCCGACTCGGCGTTGACGCGCATGGCCTGGGTCTGGCCGGGACGCACGAGATAGACGCCCTCCAGCTTCCCACTGGACGAGTCCGCCTCCCGGGCGTAGAGGCGCCAGGGGCCCAGCGGCGTGAAGGAGCGCGGCCGCAGGTCTATCTTGGCCATCTTCTGGGATGCCTCGCTGGTGCGTTTCTTGAAAGAATGGAAGCCGTCCGGGCCGACCTTGTGGTTGACCAGGAGCATCATAAGCGAGAGCGCCAGGCCCAGCCATAGGAACGGCCGCACGATCTCGCCGTAGGAGAAACCGGCCGAGCGCAAGGCCATCACCTCTCCCGTGTCCGTCATTTGCCCGAGCGCGACCATGACCGCCACGAGGAAGGCCATGGGCACGGCCAGAGCGGCGAAGGAAGGCAGCAGCCGCGCAAAGCAGGAGAGTATCCAGAAGAACGGCAATCCCTTGAGCATCGCCATGGCGAAAAGCCTCATGAATTGGTTCATGAGCAGGACCCCCAGGAAAAGGGAGAGCCCCGCCCCAAAGATGGGCAGGAACTGCCGGAGGATGTAGCGCGGCACGATTTGCATGCCCCGCGATTCTACTAATTGGGTAGAATCCGCGCATGGATACCTTGAGAGCCGTCTCCTATGCCGAGCAGCATTTCTCCGATTTTCTCGAGGAGCTGAAGGTCCTCTCCCGCATCCCCAGCGTCTCCTTCCCGGGGTTCGACCCGAAGGAAGTCGAGCGCTCCGCCGTGGCCGTCGCGACCCTCTGTCGCGCGCGCGGGCTGGAGAATGTCGAGATCCTGCGGCTGCCGGGAGCCCATCCCTACGTCTATGCCGACTGGCTCCACGCGCCGGGCAAGCCCACCCTCCTCCTCTACGCGCACCACGACGTTCAGCCCGCCGGCCGCGTGGAGCTCTGGAAGTCCCCTCCCTTCGAGCCGACCGAACGCGGCGGCCGCCTCTACGGCCGCGGCACGGCCGACGACAAGGCGGGGGCGGTCGCGCATACGAGCGCCATCTCCGCATGGCTCAAAACGCACGGAGCCTTACCGGTCAACGTGAAGCTCATCATCGAGGGCGAGGAGGAGTGCGGCTCCGACAACCTGGAGCCCTTCCTGGCCAAGTACGCCGACCAGGTGATGGCCGACGCGATCGTGCTGACCGACACGGGCAACTTCGACCACGACACGCCCTCCATCACGGTGGCCCTGCGGGGCCTCGTCGCCCTGGACGTAACGGTGCGCTCCATGGACCATCCCCTTCACTCCGGCATGTGGGGCGGCCCCCTGCCCGACCCGGTGCAGGCGCTGGCCAAGATGATCGCCTCGTGCACGGACGCCAAGGGACGCATGATGATCCCCGGTATCTATCAAGGCGTGAAGAAACCCGCCAAGGCGATGGAGGCCAGCCTGAAGGTCCTCAAACTCACCGAGAAGACCTTCCGCGCGCAATCCGGCCTCTTCAACAAGACGAAACTCCTAGCGACGCCCAAGGACATCCTGCGCTCGAACTGGTACCGGCCCGCTTTCTCGGTCAACGCCATCCAGGCCTCCAGCAAAAAGGACTGTGCCAACATCATCAACGACTCAGCCTGGTGCCACCTGGGCATCCGGCTTGTGCCGGGCATGGACGCTAAGAAATCCCTCGAGGCGCTCCAGAAGCATCTCAAGAAGAACGCGCCGTGGGGCGTGCAAGTGGAATTCTCGGGCGAGTCGGCCAGCCCCGCCTGGACGACGGACACCGACGCCCCGGCCTTCGCCGCAGCGCGCCGGGCCCTTGAGAAGGGCTACGGACGCGCCTCGGTGGACATAGGTTGCGGCGGCTCCATCCCGTTCGTGGGGCCCTTTGCCCAGGCGCTCAAGGGCGCGCCCGCTCTGATGATCGGCGTGGAGGATCCTCTCTCCAATCCGCACTCGGAGAACGAAAGCCTGCATTTGGGTATGTTCAAGAAGTCGATCTCCTCGGCCGTTCATCTCTACGCCGAAATCGCCGCGCTGGACAAGGTCCGTTGATGGTCAACGCGGCGGTCCTCAGGGAAGCAGGACGATCTTGCCGCGCGCGCCCGGGATCAAAATGGCCGCGTGAGCCTTGGCCGCCTCGGCGAGCGGAAACTTCGCGCCGATCAGAGGCTTGAGCCTGCCGCTCGCGAAGCCTTTGGCTAGGTCGGCGTGCACGTGCTCTCGCTCGGCTTCGGTCATGTTCCACAGGCTCATGCCGCGCACGGTGAGATCCTTCGTCATCGCGTAGCGCGGGTCGATCGGCGCCGGTCCGCGGCTGCCGACGATCACGATGTGTCCGCGCTGGGCCGCGACGCGCAGGTCCTCGGCGAGATTGACGTTGGCGAGCATCTCGACGATGAGCTGGGGGCCTTTGGCGTCGGTGAGCTTGAGGACTTCGTCCACGTAGCCGGGCTTGCGGTGATCGAGGGCGTACATGACGCCGAGGGACTTCAGGAAGGCGACGCCGTCGTCTCCGCCCGCCGTGCCGATCACGATCATACCCGCGCAGAGGGCCAGTTGGACCGCCGCGACGCCGACGCCGCCGCTGGCGCCGTGGATCAAGACGGTCTCGCCGCGCCGGGCGCCGCCGCCCTGGAAGAGGGCGCGATGCGCGGTCGCGTAGGGCACGCCGATCGCCGCGCCCTGCTCGAAAGACAGCGCGTCCGGCAACGGAAACGCCCGGGAGGCCTCCACCACGGCCTTCTGCGCGTAGACGCCGCCGACCGCGCCATGGACGTAGACGCGCTCGCCCGTCTTGAACGGCGCGCCCGCGCCCGCGGACTCGACGACGCCGGCGGCGTCGGCGCCGGGCGTCCACGGCAATTCCGCCTTGCGCGCGTACGTCCCGGCCCGGATGTAGGTGTCCACCGGATTGACGCCGATCGCCTTGAGCGCGACGAGGATCTGTTCCTGTCCGGCCTTCGGCTCGGGAACGTCCTTGAGCTTGAGTACCTCGGGACCGCCGAACTTCTCGACGACGATGGCTTTCATGGCTGGCTCCTTCCCGTGACCGGGCGGCGGCTACTGGACGTTGATGAGGGTGATGGGCACGGTGAGGGCCTTGCCTTCGCGCAGGAACTTGATGTCGACGACGTCGCCGGCCTTATAGCGGTCCAACGCATTGTAAAGGTCGTCGTAATCTTTGACCGCGTGCCCGCCTATGCCGATGAGGATGTCGCCGAGAACCATGCGGCCTCCCGGGACCCGCCTCAATCCGCGCAGGCCCGCCTTGGCCGCGGGGCTTGCGCGCGTGATCTGGTTGATGACCACGCCCTCCTGGTCGCCGATGAGGTAGTACTTCTGTCCGGCGGTCAGGACGGTGATGCCGATTCCCGGGCGAATGACCTTGCCGAACTCGATGAGTTGGGGCACGATGCGCTTGATGAAGGAGACCGGCACCGCGAATCCGATGCCGGCGCTGGACCCCGAGCGACTGAAGATCATCGTGTTCATCCCGATGAGGTCGCCCGACGAGTCGAGCAACGGGCCGCCCGAGTTGCCGGGATTGATGGCGGCGTCGGTTTGAATCATATCGCGGATGGTCACCCCGCCGATGCCCACCACCTCGCGTCCCAGCGCCGAGATGATGCCCGTCGTCAGCGTGTGGTCCAGGCCGAAGGGGTTGCCGATGGCCAACGTCTTCTGACCGACGCGCAGAAGATCCGAGGAGCCCGCTTTGACGGGCTTCAGCTTATTGAGGCCCTTGGAGACCTTGAGGACCGCGATGTCCTTGTTGGGGTCAGAGCCCACCAGATTAGCCGTCAGCTGCGTCTGGTCCTGGAGCGTGACGAGGAAGGCGTCGCCGCCCTGGACCACATGGAAGTTCGTGACGATGTGGCCCTGGTTGTCCCATACAAAGCCCGAGCCCGAGCCCTGGGGGATGGCGAACTCGTCCATGTACAGGTTCTGGCCGATGGCCACGTTGGTCACGTAAACGACGGAAGGCGACGCGTCCGCGAAGACTTTAATGCTGTTCTCCTCATCGGCAATGAGCGCAGCCGCGGGCGCCGCCGCAAGCAGTCCGGCCAGCATCAGAGAGGTCTTCATGGCTGGATTTTATACAATTTTACAAGGATGGCTGACTCCACTCCCCGCTTCCGCCCGGACCTGCACGACCAGGACGCTCGCCCTCCGCGATGTCCGGCCTGCGGCCACAACACACCGGAGACCGTCCACCCTTGCGTGGAAGAGGGTTTCGATATTTTGCGCTGCCCCGACTGCGGACTGGGACGGACCTGGCCGCCGATTCCCAAGGAACGCATCGGCTCCTGGTACCCCACCCAGTACTACGGAAAGGAGAACGTCCGCTTCAACCCCCTCTTCGAGCTCCTGGTCCGCCGCTTCCGCCGTCGCCGCGCCGCGGTCCTGCACAACCGCGTGCCGCGCGGCTCCCTCTTGGACGTCGGCTGCGGACGCGGCCTGCTCCTGCACTATATGCGCGAACTGGGCTACGAGCCTCATGGAGTGGAATTCTCCGAGACCGCCGCCTGGCACGCGCGGAACATCCTCAAGCTGCCGGTCACGACCGAGGATTTCTCGCGCACCCCGCACGAGAATGAACGATATAACGCCGTCATCTTCTGGCATACCCTCGAGCATTTCATCAACCCCGTCGCCGCCATCGGCCGCGCCTCCCAGTCTTTGAAGCCCGGAGGCCTGCTGGCCATCGCCGTCCCGAACTACGAAAGCTGGCAGGCCCGCCTCTTCGGGCGCCACTGGTTCCACCTCGACGTGCCGCGCCACTACTTCCACTTCGGCCCCAAGTCGCTGGAAGCCGTGCTGACCCGCCATCGCTTCCGCATCGTCCAACTCGACCACTTCAGCTTCGAGCAGAATCCCTACGGAATCCTGCAGAGCCTCTACAACGCCCTGAATCTGCGTTTCAACCTGCTTTATTCCCTGCTCAAGGACGAAAGCGCGCGCAAGGACACGGCCCTGCACTACCCCTTCCAGACGGCCGCTATCGCCCTGCTCCTGCCCGTCTTTCTCCCCGCGGCCCTGATCCTCGCCTTCCTCGAAGCCGCGCTGCGTTCCGGCGGGACCATCGAGGTCTACGCCTTAAAGGAATGAATCACTGGACGCAGCGCCGCCGGCTCCTGGCGGGACTCGTCGCCGCCCTCTCCCTGCTCGTCCATCTCAAGGGCATCCGCGCGCCGCTGCTCGACTACCATTTCCACCGCCAGGTGAACACCGCCTCCATCGCGCGCAACTACTGGCGCGAGGCCCGGCCCATCCACCGGCCGCGCGTGGACTGGGAGGGCCCCGAGGATCGGATGGCCGCCACCGAACTTCCCGTCCAGACGTGGCTCTACGGCAAGCTCTGGCCCCTCTTCGGCCTGGGTGAGTCCTGGGGCCGAATCCTCTCCACCGCGGCGTCGGCGCTGACCGCATTCTTTCTTTTCCTGCTCTTCGAACGCGAATTAGGGACCGAGTCCGCCTTCTACGGCGCGGCGTTGTTCTGCCTCCTGCCAGTCGAGATTTATTTCGGCCGCACCGTCCAGCCCGAGGCCTGCGCCCTGTTGGGCGTCGTGTCCGCCCTTTACTTCTGGGAACGCGCGCTTGCGCCCGGCCGGCCTCTCTGGCCCTGGGCCATCTCCGTTTTCTCGGCCTTCGTCGCGGTCGGCCTGAAATTGCCCTACGCGTACGTGCTGATACCGTTGGCGGCCCTCACCTGGCGTCGACTGGGTCGAGGAACTCTCCTCGACGCGCGCCTCTGGCTGGCCGGGCTGCTCGCGATGGGCGGCGTGTTCGCCTGGTACCGCTACGCCGGCGCCGGCGTCTACGTGGTGCCGACCCACTCCGGCGAGTTCTGGCGCATCCTCGGCTACCGCCGCACGCTCTACTTCGCCCAGTTCCTGGTCTTCTCGCGCTTCCTGGAGATCATCGCCACCTACGGCGGGACCGTCCTCTTCTTCTTCGGAGCCCGCGAGCTTCTGTGGCGCCGCCGCGACGCGTTCTGGCTCGCGTGGCTGGGCGGCGTCTTCTTCCATCTCCTTGCGCTCGGCGAATACGGTCACTCCCACGACTACACCTGCCTGCCCCTGGCCCCGGTCGCGGCCGGACTCATGGGCGTGGGCCTGCGCCTGCTCATGGAACGCGCCCGCGCCGCCATCAGCCCCTCCTGGGCCTTGTCCGGCGTGTTCCTGCTGGTCGCCTCCATCCCCGCGCACGCGGCCCTGCGCATCGCGCATTGGTACCGCCAGGGCTTCGACTATCTCTCTCGAGCGGGAGAGGCCGCGGCCGCCGTCAGCCGCCCCGGCGACCTGTTTTTCACGAGCTGCATGGCCCCCTCGGTCGCCCTCTACTACCTCGACCGGCGCGGCTGGTCCGACGACCTCGCCTCTCAGCTCCCCGCGAACGCGCTGGCGGCCATCGCGCAGAAACGCCTAGCCGGCGCGCGCTTCCTCGCCGTCGAGAAGAAGGGCGCCTGGGCGCAGCCGGACGGCGCCTTGTGGAAGGATCTGCGGTCCCGCTCCCAGCCGGTCTGGGACGACGGCCGGCTCGCCATCTTCCGCCTGTAAGGAAGGTGCACCCCAAATAAGCAGGTGACTTTCAGCGCTCCTGCCGGGCGCGGTCGGCTTTCTTGAAATGGCGCGACGCGTCGGTCAGGAGCCCTAAATTTGTATCCCGAACTCAGCCCGGGTTACGCAGGCGGCAGACCCGGTAGGCCAGTATCTTCCGGTTGCGGTTGAAGAGGCTCTCGTAGGCACCGCGCCGTAGGGCATCTCGCGCACGTCCTCGAGAATCCAGCTGGCGTCCGCGAAGAGGCGGAGCCAGTCGTCGCCGGTCAACGGCTCGAGGTTCCCCTCCGTCGCGCGGTTCATGTCTCGCAGCAGCTCCGCGTCCGGGAAGGGAAGGCACGAGGCGCGCGCGAAGCTGAAGGCGACGCGGCCGACCGTCGCCGAATCGTCCACGGCGCGGCGCGAGGCTTTGTCGATCATGACGAGGTTTCGGTCCACCCCAACGGCGCGGCAGCGACACTTGTGACTTCGGATCGTCTTTCTGAATCCGTGGACCTTCATGGCGGGTGTGGAACGATGGTCCATTTTGACCTTGACTGGTCTCCCCTGCGGATGATGCAGCGTGTCGGTAGGCTCTGGCGGCACTCGGGATTTCTGAAAAACGGGAACGGAAGAAGAACCGGATTGCCGCCGTTCCCGGCCGTTTTTCACCTCCGCTATCCATGCTCAACGGACGATGAGATTTACAGCCGACTCCAGCGGCGTTGGCACCGGCTATCGGAGCTCGAACTGGGACTGGATTTTATATCCTTCGAATCATGCCTTGGCCGAAAGCTCGGGGGCTGGCGAGAGCGGTCCGACGAACTGCTGGGACAGGACACATATCTAGCCCGCCCCGTAGACGGTGATGAGGGCCGCCACGCCCACGGTCACGCCCGCCACGCCGATGGAGGTGGTGACGACCGCGAACAGGCCTTTGCGCTTGGCCTTGAGATAGCGGAAGGCGATGAAGAGTTCGAGGCTCATTGGATCCTCATTCTTTGACCGCGTCGAGCTGCAGGGCCTGAGCCAGTGGAATCGCTTCGATGAGATCGGACATCGCGAACCGATGGCTTCCGGGATAAACCACCCAGAGACGCTGAAGCTTGAGATCCTTCAGGGCGATACGCATGGATTTCGTGACGCTCGGAGCCTCGCTCACCTTGAATTCGAATCCCCATCGTTTGCCGTCGCGATCGATCAGCAGATCCAATTCGGCTCCGGCGTGGGTCCCCCAGAAATAGGCATGCCGATCGGGGACTCTCCGGATCAGATGCTCCAGGGCGAATCCTTCCCAAGACGCCCCGAACTTAGGGTGGGCATAAAGACCATCCTTGGTCTCGAGGCTCATGAGCGAATGAAAAAGTCCCGAATCGCGGATATACACCTTGGGAGCTTTGACCAGGCGCTTGCCCATGTTCTCGTGCCAGGGCGGCAGTTGCCGCACCATGAAGGCGCCGGTCAGGATATCCAGGTAGTGCTGCGTGGTGGTATGCGCCGTTCCCAGCGAAGAGGCGATCTCGGAAGCGTTCCAAGTCTGCCCGTGGTAGTGGGCGAGCATGCCCCAGAAGCGCCTCAGAGTCGCCGCCGGCACTCGGATGCCCCACTGAGGGATGTCGCGCTCCAGGAAAGTCTTCAGGAAATCCTCTCGCCACTCGAAACTTTTCGAGCCGCTGGCGGCCAGGTAGGAAGACGGGAAGCCTCCTCGCAGCCAGAGGCGGTCGAGATGAGGCGCTTCGGCCAGATCGAATCCCTGCATGTCGATGAAGTGCACTCGCCCCGCCAGGGATTGCGAAGAGTGGTGCATGAGATCGGGCGAGGCGCTCCCGAGGATCAGGAAGGACGCCCGCCGCGGCCGCCGGTCCGCCAGGACTCGCAAGGTCTCCAGAAGATCGGTTTGTTTCTGGACTTCGTCCAAGACGACCAAGCCCCGAAGGTCTCCGAGTGCGCGGACCGGATCCTGGAGGCGGGCAAGGTCCTGACGGTTCTCGAGGTCGAAGAACGACCCCTTCATCTGACGGTGCAGTTCCCGGGCCAGAGTGGTTTTGCCGCACTGCCGGGGGCCCAGAAGGGCCGTCACCGAGTGATCCTTCACGCTGCGGCGGATCCGCTGAAGAAGATCGGGTCGTCGGATGTGCACGGCTGATTCTAGTATATTGAGCGATTAGCAATCAAATATCATGGTCGGAGCCGGCGGCGGATTTCGTCATGACTGCCAGCCAGCACGAATGCGGCGAGGTCGTCTTCGAGCGTAAAGGGGCCGTCCGGCTCGTCGACGGAGACGGCGTCAGCCGCCGCGGACCAGGGCCTTGAGGATGCTGATGGCGCGGCGCTTGGTCTTGGCGTCGGCGTCGCGCGGACGATAGGATGAGCCGGCGGGCGAGAGGGGCACACCTTCATACGATCCAGCCAGCCCAATTGTTCCGGCAGTCCGCGACGGCAGGCCCCTGGCCCATCCACCAAAAGGCCAGATCGCTCGATTTGGCCGAGCGGGAACGCCGGGTCGACCGATTCAGCCGAATCAGCCCCCTTTCGGGAGTCGGCCGGAAGCGCCTGCGAACATGCCGTTGGAACGTGAGGTTCGATTGGCGTCAGGCGGACGGGTCGGTTCCAGCCAGCGCAAACCCATATGTAGTAAGATGCGTTCACCGAATCATGCGGAAGTCGATCAACTGGAGGCTTTTCTTCGTCCTATGGGCGGTCGCGACGCTGTCGACTCTCGCTCTCTTCCCTTACCTGATCGCCGCGGGCATGCTGAACCTCGCACAGCTCCCCATCCCGCTGAGCGCGATCATCCGTGTCGAATTGACGAAGGGCGCGCTTATTTTCGGCCCCGTCGCGCTACTGGGCCTCTTTCTCGCCGAACGGGTCGGCTTCGGAGCGCCTTATTTAGGCGCCTGGCTCAACCGTCGGCCGGTCCCGGAAGGCTTGCGAAGGTCGCTGCTGACGGCGCTGGCGCTGGGAGGGACGGCGGGGGCGATCGTCCTCGCCCTGGACCTGGCCGTCTTCAACCCGGCGCTTTCCGCCCAACTCGGTGCCGTGACGCAGCCTCCGCCGTGGGCGGGACTCCTCGCGAGCTTCTACGGCGCCGTCTCCGAGGAGATACTCCTGCGCCTGGGGCTGATGACGGCGGTCGTATGGGCTACCGGGCTGGTCAAAGCCGCGCCCGACGGCCAGCCGACTGCGGTCCGGGTCTGGATTGCCATAGCGATTGCCAGCGTCGCGTTCGGCCTGGGCCATCTACCGGCCACGGCGAAGGTGCTGGAGCTGACGCCCCTCGTGATCGGCAGGGCCCTTCTCCTCAACGGCATACCGGGCATAGCCTACGGCTGGCTCTATTGGCGTCACGGCTTCGAGGCGGCGATGGCCGGCCACTTCGCCTCGGACGTCGTGCTGCATGTGCTGGCACCGTCGATAAGCCGGATGATCGTGCCCGCCCAGGGCTGACGCCCCCGATCAGCGTCCGAGAGCGCGCATACGCGAGCGGATCGAGGCGACGAACTCCTCGGGGCGTTCGGGCGTCAGGACGAGTGGGTTGTCGGCGTCGACGAGGACGTACCCGCCGCTGCCGGTCGCGTACAGCGTGTACGGCCCGATATCCTTGTTGCGGAAGCGCCCGAAATGGCCGAACAGCCCGGACACTCCGAATTCCCTGATTGAGCCTCGCAGCCGCTCGGGTTCGAGCAGGTCCACCCGGGATATCCTCTCGAAGGGGACCACCACCGGGCCTATGAGCCTGTGAACCTCGATCCCCGCCGAAGAGATCGACATCTTTAGCGGGGCGTACGCCGCCGCTCCGATAATCGCCGCAGCGGGGATGAGCGCGGCCAGCAGGAGGCCGACCTTGGCGATACGTGGCATCGGCGTCGACAGCGCGGTGTACACCGTCAGCGCGCAGCCGCCACCGATGATGATCGACAGCAGCAACGTTGACAGCACCAGCTTACCGTCCCACGGGCTGGAAAAAGTGACCTGGTTCATTGCTCTGTCGGCTCCGGGGCAATCCCGAACGACTTGCCGAATACCTGTTTGTACAGCCGCTGCCGCACCGCGCGCCGCAAAGCGCTGCCGGATATCCTGGGCTTGAGCTCCCGGAACGCCGCCATCTTCTCGATGGCCTGAGAGAGGCTCTCTACCTGCTCTCGGATGAAGGTCTCCTGCACCGAAACGCCGAAGTCGTCGCCCCCCATCGCCCGGCCGAGCGCAAAAGGCGGCGCGTCGCTGAGATGCCTCGCGGTGGCGCCGGCGGTCTTGACCACGGCGGCGGCGTACACGGCCACCGTCGCGACCGCCACGACGTTCACCGTGGCGGCGGCGGTGGAGACCGCGACCGTGATCAGATAGGCGACCGTCACGGCGACGGCCATGCCATCTTCCGAGGCGATGGTCAGGTCCCCGAGCTTAGCCGCGATCTCCGAGGCGTTCAGAGTCTTGAGGAGCCCGCGGCGCTCGAGCGCGACCAGGAAGCCCTCCGGGTTGTTGGCCTGCACCGCCTCTCGGACCTCGGCGTCTCCCAAGGCCAGCGCGATGCGGACCTCCGGCGAGTTGGGGTTCAGCGCGACCCCGCCGGCTCCGATGGAAGCGAGATAGCGCTGCGGGTCGTGCGAAAATCTGGCGGCCGCCGCGGGGTCGGCGAAGACATCCTCGGCCAGCTGCGCTATGGCCAGGATGGTGTCCCACGCGCCGGGCGGGATGTCCGCCTTCGAGAGCGACAGGCGGAGCAGGTCTTTCCTGGACGGGGTCGTCGGTGCCGCGCTGTCGGGTGTCCCATAGACCTTGGAGCCGTCCTGGGCGCTGGCGACGCCCGCCATGGAATTGAGTAGAGGCACCGTTCCCAAAAAAAGCCGCAGAAGTCTGTTGAGCCGCGATATCCGGGTTTTCATTCAGGTATGTCTCCCATCTGACGATTTATCTCAAGCGCCATAGCCGACCCGGCGAGACTTTCCGTTCGAAAGCGCAGAGGGCGGCTGCGCGCGTCCTCGCAGGTTGATGATCATCTTGTAGCGGAATATCACGTCGTGGATCTTCTCCGGATAGCAGTCCCGCAGCGTCTTTCGGACCTCTTGGTTGCGAAAGAGCTCCGCGCACGATTGACACGGGTGCGAAAGGTCCTGGGGATAGACGACGCGCGGGTTCTTCGAAGCGGCGAACTGAAGGATCCTCTCGGGACCCTCGACCCGGAGCCAGAGCTTGATGAAGTCGTCGAACTGGCTGTAATAGATGTCCTTCAGGGAGACGACGCCCGCCGGCCCCAGCTTCATCTCCGGGATGTGCTCGAAAGTCAGGCCGCAGCAGGAAGAGACCCTCTGGTGCGGCGTGATGACCACGTTCTCCAGCACGTTGTCGCACCCCTCGGCCGAGGCATCGCCGCCACTGGCCAGCGAGGGGTCCTGCGAGACCGCCGAGTCCGACCGGAAAGGGATCCAGACGTTGCTGAAGAAAGAAAGACCTCCGCGCGCCGGGCGCGCGTCCCGGAACTCCTTGATGGTGGGGTGCTCGAGCGCCGCTTCGACCGAGAACGCCGACTCCCTGTAGCCTTCGACGGCGATGATGGTCCTGATCCCAGCGGCGGCGGTCGCCACGGCGCCGAGAGCAACGCGGTCGAAGGGCACGAAGCGTTGGTGATTGTCTCCGGTGCTGAAATTAATCTCCGTCAATCCGGCCTGTTTGAGGGCCGCCACCCGGTCCGCGGCGGCGCGGGCGGAGGTCGCCCAGTACCCGTTGGTGACGCAGCGGGACATGAGTCCGCGCTCGGTGACGCGCGAGATGGCCGCGTCCAGATCGTCCCTCAGCAGGAAACATTCCCCCCCTGAGAAAACGACCAGCTTCAACGAGGGGAATGAGCTCGCCGCCTCGTCGATGTACTCGAGGATATTATCGAGCGGGAGCCGTCCCGATATCTGTGGCGAACTTTCGAAGCAGCATTGCTCGCAAGCGGCGGTGCAGCGGTAAGTGGGAAGGATCGTGAGATGCGTGGGACCGTACAGCTCGGGTGATCGGACGGCGTCTTGCAGGAGGGCTTGAATCTTGGCCGGCGCCGTAGGACTCAAGAGATCGCGCTCATGTGTTGTGATCTGGGGTGGGTATTACGAACAGCGATTCTAGAAAAAAAGAACGCGGATATTAGACAGAGCGCGACCGCGGGGAAGAGAGGCCGCATGGTCATTGTTATAATTCCTGGTTCGCGCGGCGTCAAGACCCAGGCGACAGGCGGCGGGGAAAAGCTGAAACGACAGAATCGCCTATTTGGAAAGGCTGAGTCGGAAAATTATGGCGACTCAGATGCCTTTTTTGGAGATAGCTGGAAGTGCCTCTGAACATGCCGTTGGAACGCGCGGTTCGATTGGCGTCAGGCGGACGGGTCCTGTCGGCGGGGGGCCCATCGCCCCTCTGCGCGCCGTCGCCTATCGGCGCCGTTCGCGCACCCGGGGCGATCCCACCCCCGCCACCACCCGTCGCGCTCAGGGAAGCAAGCCGACCGCGCCCTCAGTCCCACAGATGATCCCATCGCTCATTGAGGCGCGCCGCTCGCAGCCGTACCTCCGGTGCTTCTGGTTGGTCCTTACCCACGCGTGCAAGCCGCTGAAAGCACGTGACTGCTCCGAGGGCTTGGCCTGCTCCTTGAGCGCGGCGGGTGGTGGCGATGGGTCGGATCGGCCGGGTGCGAGCGCAGCGAGCAGAGGCCGATGGGCCCCATCGCCGACAGGACCCGCCGCGCGATCTCAAGAGAGCAGGCCAAGCCCGGTCAGGCGCGCCGACTTTCAGGGGGTACACCTGTTTAAGGAAAGGGTGAGAGAGCACCCAAGACCGTCGGCCTTTTGCTATCTTCGAGGCGTATGGGCGCGTCTTGGGCCGAACTGATCATCCTGGCGGCGGCGGTCTGGCTGATCGCGCGCCTGCTCGAGCCCCTGCGCCGCCTCATCGAACGCGCGCTCCTGCGCCTGCTCGCCCCGGAGCGCGCCGACATCATCGACGCCGTCATCATGCAAGTCAACAAAAAACGCAAGGAGTGACCATGGCCAGCAGCAGCGCCGCAGATTTCTCGCCGGAAACGCTCGCCAAGCTCGGCAGCCGCCTGGCCGTCGTCGCGCTGGCCGTGACGGCGCTGACGGTCGTGATGAGCTCGTACACGATCATCGCGCCCGGCTACACCGGCGTGATCTTCAACATCTGGTCGGGCTCCCTGCGCACCGTCGGGCAGGGCCTGGCCTTCCGCGTGCCCTGGATCACGCGCGTGCAGAGCTACCCCACGGCGCTTCGCACCTACACGATGGTCATGCGCCAGACCGAGGGCTCGGATATCGGCGACGACTCCATCGACCTGCCCACGCGCGAGGGCCAGCACATCCGCCAGGACATCTCGGTGACTTACAACACCTCCGAGGACAAGGCCGCGCACGTGTTCCGTTCCTTCCGCGGCGCGCCCGTCCAGGACATCGAGAACACCTTCATCCGCCGCACCATCATCACCGTCGCGCAGAACGCGGCCGGCCAGATGTCGCTGTCGGAGATCATCTCCGCCAAGCGCGGCGAGTTGCAAGGAACGATCGAGAAAAACCTCGAGGGCGAGATGACCAAGATGGGCTTCGTTCTCGACAAGGTCAACCTCGGCGCCAGCCACCTCCCCCCCGCCATCGAAAACCAGATGCAGCAGAAGATGGCCGCCCAGCAGCAGGCCCAGCAGGCCGAGTACGAGCTGCAAAAACAGGAGACGCTGGCCAAGGCCGCCGTCGCCCAGGCTGAAGGCGAGGCCAGGTCCATCCTCGTGCGCGCCAAGGCCCAGGCCGAGTCCAACCGCCTGCTTCAGTCGTCGCTGAGCCCGACTCTCGTCAACTACCGCGCCGTCGACAAGTGGAACGGGCAATTGCCGCAGGTGACGAGCGGCGCCACTCCTTTCATCGATCTCAAAAAACCTTAGGGGATGCTGAGCCGCCCGGCCTTGACGCTCAGGCCGGGGAGGTCGATGAAGAAGGGCGTCTCGGGGTTGGGGTCCAGGGAGAGGCTGAGCTCCTTGATAGGGCGGAAGAGCGAGGTCGGCAAGGGCGTGCCCATCCAGGAGGCCGACAGCACGCGCGCGCGCAGGCGGCGCGCCGGGGCGTCCAACTCCGGGACCGCCTCGAGCGTGAAGTCCTTGCCCTGCCAACTCCCCTCGGCCTTGATCGTGGCGTCCAGGCGCAGAGAGGCGATCTGCAGGCCGGGGACGCGCTTCTCGAGGAACTTGCGCAGGTCCTCTTCCGAAATCGAGAGGCGCTTGACCTTCAGGCGCGTCAGCCGCATGAGCCGGACGTCGTTCCAGTCGATGAGGTCGCCGCGGACGTCCTCGTAGAGGCTCGAGAAAGAGAATCCCTCCAGGTCGGCCGCGACGCCGCGAACGACCAAGTCGCGGACGTCGACGCGCTCCGCCTTGAGCGATGAGGTCTTCCAGGCCGAGATCGTCCGGTCCCATTCGCCGAAGTCCAGTCTCATGGCCCGGACCTGCGCCGTGCCGGCCTCGAAGAACTGGTAGCTCAGATGCTTCTGGGCGACGGGACGGCGCCGGTTTCGACGCTGGCGGTAGAGCGCCGCAGAGCTCCCGTCGGGCAGCGGCCAGCTCGCGGCCTTCTCGTAAGCCGTGTGGAACCAACTCTCCGGGTCCTTGACGATCTTGGCCGCCTCGGGCAGGCCGGAGATGACGCCCTCCGGGCCGATCTTACCATCTTTAAGCAGCAGGAACTCGGAGAGCTCGCAGAGTCTCTTATTGACGCCCCGCATGCGGACGTGCGGCAGGCCCAGGCGCCTCTGCGTCCAGTGGAAGGTCGGGGCGTTGAAGTAGTAGTCGTTGGCCACGAGCGTGACGTTGGTGAGAGGGCGGCTCACGTCGCGCTCCGCCTCGATGCGTTTGAGGATCTCCTCGGTCTTCCAATCCTCGCGCGCGGGCGGACGGTTCTCGAAGAAGACGAGGGGCGCGACGAGCGTGTTCACCTGCAAGGGGCCGACCCAGCCGAAGGCGAAGTTGACGGCCCCCAGGACCTGGACGGCGGCGACCGACCAGGACACCGCCGAGGGCCAGGTCGCGGCCAGGGCGACGGCGAGAGGGGCGAGGCCGGGCAGGAGGAAGCGGATCTGGCGGTTGGGCACGATCGTCCAGAAGACGTAGGAGAAGAACACCCACGCCGCCAGGAGCCAGCCGTTCTCCCGGCGCCGCGCGTACTGCGGAGCCAGCAGGCCGACGAAGCCGAGCGCCCAGAGGAGCGGCCCGAGCGAGCCGCAGGATTGCCGGCTGTAAACGGCCCAGGCGCCGCCCTTCCAGAAAGGGACCGCGAAGTCGGACGAGGCCTGGAAGAGGCGCGAAGGGAGCAGCGCGATGTGCGCCCAGTACCAGGGCGCGAAGAGCGCCAGCGACAGCGCCGCGGCGGCCAGGGCCCGCCAGCGGGTGCGGCGACCCGCGAGGGAGCGAGCCCAGACCAGGTAGGCGGGGAGCAGATAGCTGAAGAAACTCCACTTATGGAGCATCCCGGCCGCGTGCAGGACGCCGAAGGCCAGGGAGGGAAGCCAGAGGGTGAAGCCCTCGCTGGACAAAAGGGCCCAGTAGGCGGCCGCGGTCCACGCCACGACGGCCAGGTCCACGAGTTGGGTCGTCAGGAGATCCTGGAGGCCGGGCGCCGCGCAGAAGGCGAGCGTCGCGGCCAAGGCCCGGCTGTCGGGCAGGAAGCGCCAGGCGATGCAGAAGATGGAGAGGGCCAGGACGGCCATGTACCCCCAGTTGACCCAGAGCGCCGCCCGAGCCGGGTCCAAGGAGGAGTAGGCGCTCCTGAGGAGCAGATGGTAGGCCGGCGGAAAGGGGGGCATGCCCGGCTTGGGGGCCAGGTACCAGAAGTCGCCAAAGCGGCCGTCGTGAATGGCTTCCTTGTAATCGAGGGCGATCTCCATGTGGATGGACTGATCCCAGGACGGGGGGCGCGTGTCGGTGCGCACGAAATGGCGGACCAAGAGGGCTTCCAGGGCAAGGAACAAACCCACGCCCAGAAGCCCCAGGACGAGGGTCTTGCGGGAGGTCCGCGCCGTCGGGACGAACTGGTTCATCGCAACGCGCCCATGATAGTATATTTTTGTACAATTCCGCGGTCATGAAAGCGGCCATACTCATCGGCGGGCAGGGAACGCGTCTGCGCCCCTTCACCCTGGAGTCCCCGAAGCCGCTCCTGCCCGTCCTCAACCGTCCTTTCCTCGAATATCAATTCCGGGTGCTGAAGGCCCACGGCGTGCGGGAAGCGGTGCTATGCGTCTCCTACCGCGCCGAAGACTGCAAGCGCGCCTTCGGCGACGGGCGACGATTGGGTCTCAAAGTGAGCTACGTCCGCGAGTCCCTGCCCCTGGGCACCGGCGGCGCGGTCAAGAACGCCGAGAGGTTACTGGGTCGCGGGACCGCCCTCATCCTCAACGGCGACGTGCTCAACGCTTTCGACATCCGCGCCTTCCTGCGCTTCCACCGCGCCAAGCGCGTCGAGATTTCCATCGCGCTCACCCGCGTCAAGGACCCTACCCTCTACGGCCTGGTCCTCACCGACATGGAGGGCTACGTGCGCCGCTTCCTCGAAAAGCCCTCTTGGGACGAGGTCGAGAGCAACACCATCAATGCCGGCGCCTATCTCTTCGAGCCGTCGGTGTTCTCCCACATCCCCGCGGGCAAGACCTATTCGCTGGAGCGAGGCCTCTTCCCCGAGCGCCTGGCCGCCGGGGCCAAGCTGGGAGGCTGGGTGGCTCCCGGATACTGGATCGATATCGGCACCGTCGAGAAATACCTCCAGGTCCACCTCGACCTCATCGAGGGCCGCACGCCTTTCGCCCCCGGGCCGGGGGCGAAACTCCTGCGCAACGCCGAAGGCGCCAAGGTCTCGGCTGGCCCCGGCGTCAAAGTGGCCCCCTTCGCCCGTTTCTCCGGCGCGGTGAGCCTGGGCCGCGGCGTGCGCATCGGCAAAGGCGCCCAGCTCTCGGACTGCGTCGTGCTCGACGGCGCCGAAATCGGCGACGGCGCGCGCCTGGAGCGCTGCATCGTCGGCGCCCGAGCCCGCGTGGGCACGCACGCGACTCTGGGACCTGGAACGGCTCTGGCCGGCGGCTCCAGGGTCGGGGACTACAGCCAATTGTGAACGCCAAGGTCCGCGTCGTCAAGAAGCCCTGGGGCCGAGAGATGATCTTCGCCCACACCCGGAAATATGCCGGCAAGCTCCTGATCATCGAGAAAGGCAGGCGCCTCAGCCTGCAATACCACCGCCGCAAGCATGAGAGCCTCTTCGTGCTCAAAGGCAAGCTCACCCTGCGGCTGGGCCGCGCCGCCCGGCTCGCCGGGCCCGGGGAGGCCTTCGGCGTTCCCCCGGGAACGGTCCATCGCTTCGAGGCGCGCCACGGACGGGTGACTCTCGTGGAAGTCTCAACGCCGGAGCTCGACGACGTGGTCCGGCTCAGCGACGATTACGGCCGCACCGGAGAATAACATGGACCCGATCAAGTTCGGAACCGACGGTTGGCGGGGCGTCATCGCCCGAGACTTCACTTTCCAGAACGTGCGCCGCGTCGCCCAGGCGGTCGCCGACTACGTCAAGGACGAGCAGACCAAGAACGCGCGCAAGAAGTCCCCGATCTCGGGGCCGATGATCGTCGGCTACGACAAGCGCTTCCAGTCCGAGGCCTTCGCGCGCGAGATCGCCAAAGTCCTCGAAGCCAACCAACTCAAGCCCACCCTCATGGCCGAAAGCCTGCCGACCCCCGCGGTGAGCTACCTCACGCGGAAGATGGGCGGCATGGGCCTGATGGTCACCGCCAGCCATAATCCCCCGCCCTATAACGGCGTGAAGATCAAGATCGACGGCCGAGCCGCGCTCGACAACGTGACCACGGGCGTCGAATCCTGGGTGGACCGGACCTCCCCGACGCGGGCGACGGAGATCGAGATCAAGTCCTTCCGGGGCATCTATATACAGTACCTGAAGGGCCGCGTCGACACGGGAAGGATCCAGTCGAAGCTCAAGCGTCCCTTCGTCGTGGACTACATGCACGGGGCGGCCTCGGGGCTCATGGCCGACCTGGTCGATTCCAAGCATCTCGTCGAGATACGGAGCAAGCACGACCCGCTCTTCGGCGGCGTGCACCCCGAGCCCATCGAGCAGTACCTGGGCGCGCTCTGCGAGGCGGTCAAGAAGAATAAGGCCCTCATCGGCCTGGCCTTGGACGGCGACGCGGACCGCTTCGGGCTGGTCGACGAGAACGGCAAGTACCTGACGCCCTGCCAGGTCTTCCCGATGCTGTGCCTCTATCTCATCGAGCATAAGAAGTTGAAAGGAAAGATCGTCCAGTCGGTCTCGCTGGGCTACCTGGCCGAGCGCATCGCCCAGGAGAAGGGCCTGCCCTTCGAACAGCTCCCGGTCGGCTTCAAGCACGTGGCCGAGCGCCTGGCCGCGGGCGACGCGGTCATCGCGGGAGAGGAGTCGGGCGGTTACGCCTGGAAGGGCGGCATCGCCGAGCGCGACGGGCTGCTGACCGCCCTCGTCTTCCTCGAGATGTGCACGAGCCTGGGCAAGACCCCTTCCCAGCTCTGGAGGGAGATCGAGACCCGCTACGGCGCCAGCCACTATAAACGCATCGACTACCGCATCCACCGCCCCGTCGCGGAAAAGACGGTCTGGACGGCGAAGCTGGTCAAGAAGCTCCCCAAGAAGATCCTCAACGCGCCCATCAAGGAGCTCATCTCGATCGACGGGCTCAAGATCGTGCTCGAAGGCGGCGCCTGGCTGCTCATGCGCCCCTCGGGCACGGAGCCCCTCATGCGCGTCTATGCCGAGAGCGCCACTGCCGAGTTCACGCTGGCCCTGCTCGAACTCGCCAAGAAGTGGGTGGCGCCGAGCCTTGGAGCGCACTGAGGTGTTTCCCAAGAGGGCGATGGTGCTGGCGGCGGGCGCCGGCACGCGCCTGCGGCCGCTGACCTACGAAACGCCCAAACCCATGGTGCCGGTCGTCAACCGACCCGTCATCCACCACGTCCTCGACAATCTGCTCAAGCACGGCGTGCAGGAGGTGATGGTCAACCTCCATGCCCTGCCCGAGCAGGTGCGCGGCTACTGCGGAGACGGTTCGCGCTGGAGCCTGAAGCTCCAGTACTCGCTGGAGCCCAAGCTTCTCGGCACGGCGGGAGCGATCAAGAAGGCCGAGGGTTTTCTTAAAGGCGGGCCATTCTTCGTCATGTCGGGCGACGGTCTCTCGGACATCGACCTCACGGCGATGCATGCCTTCCACCGCAAGCGCGGCGCCGTCGCCACGATGGCGGTCAAGCGCGTGGATGCGCGCTTCGATTACGGCGTGACGCTGACCGACGGATCGCAACGAATCAAAGGTTTCCTCGAAAAGCCGTCATGGGGAGATGTTTTTTCCAATAAAGTGAACACGGGGATATATCTTTTCGAGCCCGAAATCCTCAAGCTCATACCGAGGAATAGAATCTATGACTTCGGCCACGACGTCTGGCCTAAACTCCTCAAACTCAAGAAGCCGATCTACGCTTACGAGACCGACTCCTACTGGTGCGACGTCGGCAACCTCTCCGAATATCGCCGCTGCCAGATCGACTGCCTCGACCTCAAGGCCAAGATCAACATCCCCGGAACGCAATGGCGCAAGGGCGTGTGGATCGAGGGCGGCGCGACCGTCGATCCCAAGGCCAAGCTCGTGCCGCCGCTCCTCATCGGCAAGGGGAGCCGTGTCGCCGCCGGCGCGGTGGTCGGCCCCTTCACCGTGATCGGCGACCGAGCCCGCATCGGCGCGGGCGCGCTCCTCGACCACTGCATCCTCTTCGACAACGTCGCCGTGGGCGAGAAAGTCCGCCTGCACAACTGCATCATCGGCCCCAACGGCAACGTCAAAGAGAATATCTCCGTCTTCGAGGCCGCGGTCCTCAACATCCAGCAGTAACCCGATAGGAAATGGGGGCTCCCCCACCTCCGTTCGACGAGAATATTGCTACAATAAGCCGACGTGCCGCCGGCGGACATAAGGCCGAATCATTGGAGGACTAAGAGAACATGCAGCGCAAAGGTAAATTTTTCTTTAATTCCGAGTCCGTGACCGAAGGCCATCCCGACAAGGTCTGCGACCAGATCTCAGACGCCGTGCTCGACGCCGTGCTGGCCCAGGACCCCACCGGCCGCGTCGCCTGCGAAACGTTCGTCGCCCGCGGCCTCATCATCGTCGGCGGCGAGATCACCACGAAGGCCATGTTCGACGTCGACTGGCTCGTCCGCCAGGTCGTCAAGGACATCGGCTACACCCGCCCCGAGTACGCCTTCGAGTCCGGCTCCTGCGCCGTCCTCAACGCCATCGGCCGCCAGTCTCCCGACATCGCCCAGGGCGTGGACGCCGGCGGCGCCGGCGACCAAGGCATCATGTTCGGCTATGCCTGCCGCGAGACGGACGAACTCATGCCCCTGCCGATCATGCTCGCCCACAAGCTGACCCGCAAGCTGGCCGAAGTCCGCCGCTCCCGCGAGTTGCCATACCTGGGCCCCGACGGCAAGTCCCAGGTCTCCGTCGAGTATCTCGATGGCCGTCCGGTCCGAGTGGACACCGTCGTCCTCTCGACCCAGCACGGCCCGGAGATCCTGGACAAGACCGGCAACCAGATTACCGAGAAGGCTCGCAAGGAGATCATCGACGTCATCATCCGCCCGGTGCTCGGCAAGCGCCTCATCGACGAGAAGACCCGCTTCCTGGTCAACCCGACCGGTAAGTTCGTCATCGGCGGCCCCGCCTCCGACACGGGCCTGACCGGCCGCAAGATCATCGTGGACACCTACGGCGGCTACGCCCCCCACGGCGGCGGCGCCTTCTCCGGCAAGGATCCGACGAAGGTGGACCGCTCGGCCTCCTACATGGCGCGCTACATCGCCAAGAACGTGGTGGCCGCGGGCCTGGCCGAGCGCTGCACGGTCCAGCTTGCCTACGCCATCGGCGTGGCCGAGCCCGTGGGCGTGTACTTCGACACCCACGACACCGGCGTGGCCGATGAGACCCTCATCGAGCGCGCCGTGCGCAAGCTCTTTCCCATGACGCCCAAGGGTATTATCGACACGCTGAAGCTCCGCCGTCCGATCTACCGCCAAACCGCCGCGTACGGCCACTTCGGCCGCACCGAGAAGGGTTTCGAGTGGGAAAAAACGGACAAGGCAGAAGCGTTGCGCGAGGAAGTCCTCGGCAAGGGCGCCAAGGTGAAGAAGGCGCTCGCCGTCGCCTAAAGGAGGATCCTTGAGCGGGACGCAGGTCGCGGCGGATTGGCGCGGCGGCCTTCGGCTGTGGTGGTCGTTCACCTGGCGCTTGGCCGCCGCGCTGTTGCTCGCATCGTCGGTGATGGTCCTCGCGGGCTACCTGCTCGTCTCAGCGGGAATGTCCGGGAAGACCTACATCCGGCTCTCCTCGCCTCTGGGGACGCTCTTATTCTTCGTCCTCCAGATCGACTCGTTTAGGCGCCTCGCGGGCGCCTATGACATCCGCATCCCGGGAGGGCCCTCCCATGAACAAGACCATCGCCACCGCCGCTGACGCCGTCGCCCGCGTCAAGGACGGCGCCGTCATCATGATGGGAGGCTTCGGTGTCTGCGGCATCCCCGAAAACCTCGTCGCCGCCCTGCGCGAGTCGGGCGCCAAGAACCTCACCCTCGTCTCCAATAACGCCGGTCTCGATGACTTCGGCATCGGCACTCTTCTCAAGAACGGGCAGATCCGCAAGATGATACTGTCCTATGGCGGCGAGTGCAGGGTCTTTGAGGACATGGCGCTCGCCAAGCAGCTCGAGGTCGAGTGGACCCCGCAAGGCACGCTCGCCGAACGCATCCGCGCGGGAGGCGCCGGCATCGGCGGATTCTTCACCCCGACCGGTTACGGCACCCTGGTCGCCGAGGGCAAGGAGACGCGCCGGATCGACGGCCGCTGGATGGTCTTCGAAAGACCCCTCAAGGCCGACTTCTCCTTCGTGAAGGCATGGAAAGGCGACGCCCTCGGGAACCTCGAGTACCGCAAGACCGCCAGGAATCTCAACCAGATCATGGCGACCGCCGGCGACTGCGTCATCGCCGAGGTGGAACAGTTCGTCGACATCGGCGGCCTGCACCCGGACCACATCCACACCCCCGGCATCTACGTGGACATGGTTCTCCGGGGCCCGAAGTATGTCAAGCCCATCGAAAAACTCACCTTGAGGAAGGCTGCCTCCTATGTCTGACGCCCGCGTCGTCATCGCCAAGCAAGCCGCGCGACTCCTCAAAAACGGGGACTACGCCAACCTCGGCATCGGTATCCCGACCTTGATCACGAACCATCTGCCCAAGGGCGTCGAGATCACGCTCCACACCGAGAACGGCATGCTGGGCTACGGCCCCTACCCGTACGAAGGCGCGCAGGACGCCGACCTCATCAACGCGGGCAAGGAGACCATCACGGAGCTCCCGGGCTGCTCCTACTTCGGCACGCACGACTCCTTCGCCATGGTGCGCGGCGGACACGTGGACGTCACCGTGCTCGGCGCCATGGAGGTATCCTCCGACGGCGATCTCGCCAACTGGATGATCCCGGGCAGGAAGGTCAAGGGCATGGGCGGAGCCATGGATATGGTCGCAGGCGCCAAGAAGGTCATCGTGGCCATGGAGCACGCCACGAAAGACGGCAAGCCCAAGATCCTCCCCAAGTGCAGTCTGCCCCTTACGGGCAAGGGCGTCGTCTCCGCCATCGTGACGGAACTGGCCGCCTTCGAGGTGTCCAAGGACGGCCTCGTCATGACCTCCCTGCACCCCGACACCACGCAAGACGCGGTCCGCGCGGTCACCGGCGTCGATTTCAAGGTCGCCAAGAATCTGACGTTCTACGAACGCTAACGGGAACATCTCCACGCCCCCAGAGTCCAATCCCGTGTTCGAACAGGAGTTCCTGCAGCGGAACGCCGAACTGGTCTTCAACCTAGCGCTGCGCCTGACCGGAAGCAGGACGGATGCCGAAGACCTCGCCCAGGACGCCCTGCTCCGGGCCCTCAAGGCCCTGCCGGACTTCCGCGGCGAGAGCCGGGCTTCGACCTGGATGTATCGCATCACGGTCAACGCCTGGAAGAACCGCGTCCGCTACGAAAAAAGGCGTCTTTTCTGGCGAACGGTGACGCTGGGTCTAGTCGGCGGCGGCGAGGATGGAGAATGCGAGGTCCGCGACGTCAAGGCGGACGATCCGCCGCCCGACGCCGACCTTGAGAAGCAGGAGCATGCGATGACGGTGCAGAAGGCGCTCCTCGTTCTGGACGAAGACGACCGTGCGATCTTGGTCCTGCGCGAAATCGAGGAGAAGTCGTACGAGGAGATTGGAGAGGTCCTGGACCTGCCGGCGGGTACGGTGAAATCGCGCCTGTTTCGCGCCCGCCTCAAGCTCAAAACAGCACTCGAGACATCCGGAATGAAGCCATGAATGACGACCTCAGAGAGAAGCTCTCCGCCTATCTCGACGGGGCTCTGCCCGAGGCCGAGCGCCTCGGCCTGGAGGCGCGCCTGACCGCGTCGGCGGACCTGCGCCTCGAGTTGGAAGGCCTGCGCGCCGTCTCGAAGGCGGTCAAGGACCTGACCAAGAGCCCGCTCCCCCCCGGCTTCCTCGCGCGCCTCGCGGCGCGCCGCGCGCGCGTCGCGGCCCCGCGCCGCGACTGGGTGCTCCTGCCCCCCTCTTATCGCCCGGTAGCCTTCGCCCTATCCTCCGCCATCGTCGCGATCGCGGTCTGGGATCAGTTCAACCGGACCGAGGCTCCGCCTGCGCGCACCTACGAGGCCGTCAAGGTCGTCCCCTCGTCCCAGGCTCCCACCTCACAGTTGGATCTGAGCGCCAAGGTCACCGGAACCCCCGAGGGAGGCTCCAGTCTCGAGACCCTGAAGAAGATCTCCCGGGCCAACGTAGCGCTCGAGGGCATGGGCCTAGCCGAGCGTAAGGAGCAGGACACCCGAGCCGATCTTCCCGCCGCGCCGGGCGAGCCGCTGGGCTTCAAGGAAGACGCCCTCTCCCCCGGCAAGGCCGCAAAGGGCATGACCATGACGGAAGAGAGGCGCTCCTCCCGCAACGAGGAACTCATCGGAGCCCTGGAAAAAGAGAAGCGGTCCCTGAGCATAGCACGGGTTCCACCGCGGGGCGCGGGCGTAAGCGCCGTGCGCGGCGGTTCCGCCGGCCTGGACGCCGCCCCGCTGTCCACACCCGCGCCGGCGGACTACGCCTCCGGCGCCCTCTCCCCCGACGCCGGCCTCGTCGTCGTCGACGACGCCGGCCTCGCCTTCTCCTGGACCCTCCTCGGCCTGCCCGGGAGAGCTCCCTCCGTGGACTACGCCGGCCGACGCGCCGTCCTTCTCAAGCGCAGCCGGACGAAGCTCCTCGAAACCCGCTCCGACCCCGACCGCGTTTCGGTCTACTTCCGCCTGCTGGCCCCCGGGGAGGCCGCCGACCCCGCGAAGGACCGCTTCACGACGATCCCAATCGAGCCCAAGCCCGTCAGCCTCATCCTCCTGCCCCGCTGACGGGAACATCCGGGGAAAGGACGGGGTCACACCTCCCGACACAAGGAGGTGGACCATGGGACGCATCTCGACGCTCGCCGCCCTCGTTCTGACTCTCGCCGTTCCGGCCTCGGCCCAGCAGTTGATGGCTTGGCCCCTAGCCGCCTCGACGATCTGGCGAGGCTTCCTGCCCCACATGCCCCTGCCCCTGTTGTCGGGTCCCCGGCCGACGCCATTCCCCCATCATGGACATCAACCGGCATCGGTCCTGCCTGAGGACGCCTCCCCCGTGACCATGGCGGACTATAACGTGGAAGGCATAGTGACCGATCAGGTCGCGGAGCTAACCTACCGCATCACCTTCCACAACCCGACCGACCGGCGCCTGGAAGGGGTCCTTATGGTCCCCATCCCGGCCGATACCACTCTTTCGGGATTCTCAATGATGGTTGGAGGAAAGACGACCAAGGGCGAACTTCTGGACTCGGTCAAAGCCGCCTCGATTTATGAAAGCATCGTGCGCCGCGCCCAGGACCCGGGCCTGCTTGAGTTGATGGGAGAGCGAATGCTCCGAGCGCGCGTCTTCCCCATCGAGCCCAAAGGCGACATCACGACGGTCCTCAAGCTAACGCAGCTTTTGCCCAATAGCGGAAATCTCGTGAGCCTGCGCGTACCCATGCGCTCCTCCAGGTTCCTCGCCGGAAAAGGAGGCAAATCCTCCGCGACGATCACCCTGAGGACGACGAGACCTCTGCGTACCATCTTCTCGCCCAATGCCGAGGTGCGCGTAGCGCGCTCAGACGACCATAACGCGCTCGTCACCTACCAAGAAGGATCCGCCGGCCCCCAGGATCTGGCCCTGATGTTCTCCCTTCAGAAAGACCCCCTGGCCGTCGGCATGCTGTCCTTCCGAGAGGAGGGCGGCGACGGAACCGTACTCCTGACCCTCTCGCCTCAAGTCAAGGAAGAGGCAACTGAAGCTGCCCCCAAGGATGTGGTTTTCGTGGTGGACCGCTCCGGCTCCATGCAGGAGGGCGGCAAGATGGAACAGGCAAAAAAGGCCCTCCAGTATTGCGTGTCGCGCCTTAATAACCAGGACCGATTCTCCGTAGTGGATTTTGCAACCGACTTCAATTCTCTCGAGGAGAAACTCCTGCCTGCCGACGCGGCCAACAAGGCCCGCGCCCAGCGCTACATCGAGCGCCTGGAGGCCGCCGGCGGCACCAACATAGAGGGCGCTCTCACCGAGGGGCTCCGGCTACTCGGCCGCGCCGAGGGGCGCGTGCCGATGGTCTTCTTCCTCACCGACGGCGTGCCCACCGTGGGCCAGACCGACGTCGGGACCCTGCTGCGCCGCGTTTACGAGTCGAACGCGGGGGTCCAGGCGCGCCTTTTTGGATTTGGCGTGGGCTCGGATGTGAACACTTTGCTCCTCGATAAGCTATCCGATGGGACACGAGGCGCTCGCGACTATGTCGCCCCAGGAGAGGACATCGAAGTGAAGGTATCGGCGCTCTACCAGAAAGTATCCAAGCCGGCGCTCACCGACGTCAAGCTGGCGTGGGAAGGCTTGGACGTCGCGGATGTCTTTCCCAAACCCGTACCCGATCTCTTCCACGGCTCGGAATTAACCCTCTACGGCCGCTTTAAATCCGCCGGCAAGGGAACTCTGGTCGTGACCGGCAAGTCGGGAAGCCGCAGCCTGCGCTTCGAGTATCCGGTCGAACTTCCGAAGGAGGCGACCACGAACTCCTTTCTGCCCCGCCTCTGGGCCAGCCAAAAGATCGCTCATGAACTCGACGTTATCCGCCTCTCCGGACGCGCGGCGGATCTGGAAATCGTCAGGTCCATCGTGAGGCTCGCCAAGAATTACGGTATCGTGACCCCCTACACCTCTTTCCTCGTAACCGAGGAGGGCGCGGACATGCAGTCCGCCGAGCGCGAAGCAAGCCGCCGCTTCGGCAGGCTTTCCTCCATCGCCGCCGCCAGCGGTTTCAGCGGCGGAGCATTGATTGCCAAAAAGGCCCAGCTTGACTCGAATAGGGTCGCGGCTCTCAGGGGAAGCTTGTCCCATCCCGGAGCCGCGCCGTCGCTCTCATCGTTCGAAGAGAGCACCCGCGCGGAACTTAAGGAGAAGGGCATCTCATCCGTGGAGACGCGCTCGATCGGAGGCAAAACTTTCTACCATCGCGCGGCCCGGTGGGTGGACTCCGAAGTGGAGTTGGAAGAGTTCTCCGGCAAGACCGTGGACCTGACGGCCCGCAGCGTGGAATACTTCGACTTAGTCGCACGGGAGCCGGGACTGGCGCGAGTATTATCGCTGGGCGATGAGGTCACCGTTCTCTGGCGCGGGGTCCTCTATAGGGTCGTCAAGGCCGATTCGAAATAATCGAGTTGGGATTCAGCCCGTACAAGCCATGTGTTCGCGCATATCGCAGCGCGGTGTAGGGAACTAGATCGTGTCGACCGCCCCGCGCCATGCTCGAAGAAACGTCGAAGCCCACATGGGAAAGAAATCGCACCGTCAGCGATGTCGGAACCTTGTAACCCGGCATCTCACGCTCGATGAAGGCGACTCGAATTTGATGTATGGACGAATCTTGCCCAAAGTTCTTTTGACTGTTGATCTCGAGCTTGGGGAGGGTGTCGGGATTCCCTTTCTTATCGACCAGGCGATAATGATCGTCTCCGACCATGTACCAGACCTCCATGGGCACGCCGGAGTTGAGCGCCATGAAACGAAAAATATTGGTCTCGCCGTCGAAGGATGTGCCGCGCGCTATGGATGAATAGCTGAAAAAGGGCGCGAAGATATCTATGACTTCCTGGCCCATGGGGTGGCGAACCTCGGCGGGCGTCATCGTCGGCTTGCGAATAGGATCGTCACCCTGTAACACGAAGACGACCTGGTCCAAACCCAGCTCTCCCATCGCGCGCAGGGCGATGATCAGATGCCCCCATTGGAAGGGGTCGGCCGCGATGGGATAGAACCCGAGCTTGACTGGGCGCTGCGACGCCTTAACGGCGAGCGCGTCCGGATCGACCCTCACCGACAGTTGGGGATCGATCTCGCGCGAGTCCAAATGGATCTGTATCGCGGCCAAGGCCTTGTCAATTTCGACGGCGACCTGACTCAGAGTGTCCGCTTCCGATCGATCCTTGGCTTCGAGCGCCGTGTTCATCAAGTCTCGACGCACGCGGCGGCGAATCTCGCCCGTAGCTGCACTCTCGGGCAAATAGATATCGCCATCGAGTTTGTTGAAGATATCCGCCAAGCGCCTCGACACATAGGCGCCCGTTTCATCACGCCCTGCGTCTTCAGCAGAGGCGGAAACGACGACAACGGGAGCAGCGGCATTGGGTACCGGCACGGCCAAGAGCGCTGAAACGACGGACGGGCCGACGGTCAACGCCGCCGGCAAAGCCAAGGACGAGCCGACCGCCGCAGGAGCCATCACCGGTCCGCCACGGCCGCCGCTCTCCGGAAGGGCGACTCGCGGCAGCGCCGCCGGCGCCTCGACCGGTATGAAAGCAGCCAACAACGCAAGTCGGATCAACTTCATTCTGATATCAGTGTAGCAGTAAGTCGATGTCCCGTCATCGGTCCTTGGACCTGGTTGATATTAGGGCAAACGACTCATCAATATCCCTAGCCGTTCACCGACGCCCTGCGGGACTGGAATTTGATCAAGCAGTACAACGGAATGCCGACGATCCCCAAGAAAGCCATATCCCACCCGAAACTTGCGATGAGGTGATACCAAACGACTCCCGCAAGCAAGACGAGACAACCAACGACGGCCTTGTCATACGCGTCATAAGAAGAATCGCATTGGGAATACCCAGGCGCTTCATAGTGATGAATATAAGACCTTAGCCTGCGCTTGTTCCACCAATCGATGTCAACCAACTGAGCGCCGTAACTGAAACGGGGAATGGCAGAATTGTGTTTTTTCCAGATGATTTGAACCCGGCCGTTGAGCGAACTTCCGCTCGGAAGGTCCATGCGCATTTGGCAGCAATCTCCGACATTGAACTCGACGGGCCCTTCCATCGCCACACCCGTTTCGCTGATATTGGCAACAGCGACGTCGGAGAATACGCGACCGCGATGGGAATCGGTGTGGAGCGAGGCGGGCGTGTTGACAGGCACTCTCGTCGAACGCCGTTTTTCGTTCTTGGGGGTTAGCATGGTTTCCTGTTGCTATTGAAGTCTGCTCGTAGCGTAGCCGCAATTCCGATAGAAATCAATTTAATTCACGGTAAAAACGATAAATTTTCGGTAAATCCGTCCCGTCCCGCCGGGAACTCCTGACGCATCAGCGCGCATAGGCCGAGCGACCCACTTTCACATGGGCACTTTGCCTTTGATGCGTCCTCCCCTTAAGGACCTATCCACTCAAGCCCAAGGGAAATATAATCGGATTAATAGGAGTCCCCATGAAATTATCGATTCTGATGCTTGCCGCTTGCTTCACCAACGGCGTCCCGGCGCGCGCGCAAAGCGTCTTAGACCCCTCGGTCTGGGAGCAAAGCGAAAAGCTGGGCGCGGACATCCGCGGCATTAAGGTCCTCGCCCAGGCGGACCGGGCCTCTAGGCCGGAGTCGGCCGCCTTGACGCTGCCCTTCACTCCCAGCGTTCCTTTCAAAATCAGAACTCAAATGAGCGGCGACATGGAGTTCGTCTCCGCCATCCGCGCCGAGGAAGCCTCGGGACTTCATCGAAATATTTTCGGATCGGTGGACGGCCGCGACTACCTGCGCTTCTTCTCGGACCGGATTGAGTCCATCGATATGGGGAGTTGCGGAGATTCCATCGGCGCCGTCGCCTGCGTCTATGGCTGGAATTCCTCGAAAATGTGGTTGGCCAAAGGCTATGCGCTGCTGAACATCCCTCAGATATCTCGAATAGGGATCGTGTTCCATGAAGCCCGGCACACGGAGGACGCCCACGACAATTGGCCGCACGCCCTTTGCCCGACGCCCTTCAAGGACGAGAGCGGCAACGACGTCAGAGGCATCTTCAGCGGCGTCCTCCTGGCTGGGAAAGAGGGCTGCGACACGACGCCCTTCGGGGCGTACGGCACGGGTCTGGTCATGCTCAAGAACATCTCGAAATACTGCGTGAATTGCACCGACAAGGTCAGGATGGACGCCGGCCTGTATGCCGACGACCTTTTGCGAAGGATCATCGATCCGGCCGCGGTGAAGACGATCCAAGACGATCTCTATCGATGAAGCGGGCCGTTCTTGCGGCGGCCGCCCTGGGCGCTCTGCTCGTTTTCCTGAGGCAAAAGCCGGCGCCTCGTCCTTCCTCTCAAGCGGAACTGCCGCCGCCGGCGCCCAACCGCCATCCCTCATCGGCAGCCGGCCGCGGACAGATCGCGGGCCATCCCTCGACAGTCCTTGCCGCCGCACCCGAGTCCAGCGCCCGCCAAATCCCCAAGAGAGGCGAGCCTCGCGCGGGCTTCTCGGCCCAAACCATGACCAAAGAAGCCCTCTTGGACGACATTTTCCGATCTAAAAACGACAACGATCCGCGATTGGACAGCGGCTTCAACGACCTCTCCCCCGAGACCAAAACTATTTTTCGACTGAAGTACCGCCGACTTCCCCCCGAGCGCCTCAACGAGCGCGGAACGATCGCCTATCTGCTCGGCAAGAACCTCGCCTCGCCCGAAGATTGGGCGTTCCTGCGCGAACTGGTCGTCGAACCGCCCTGCCTGAGCCTGGCCGACTGCGCGAAAGAAGACGCGTTCGCGCAGGCGCGCGAAAATACGGGCGACGCCGTCACCTTGGCTTATCCCGCTCTCGTCGCGCTCAAGCAGGCGCAGCGCGTCCTGGAGAACGCCCGTTCCGGCGGAGCGGACCGGAGGGAAGCGCTGGCCGTGGTCCGGGCCGCCAAAGGCTCACGAGCCCCGATCGTCGCGCGAACCGCCGCTGAGATCAATCGGTAGGAGCGGCGTCATCTCAGTCGCCGTCGACGCCGACGGACACGACGGGCTTCTTGGAGAACCGGGCGAGCTTCTCCTTGACCTGCCGCGCGTCGCCCACCGCCACGACGGTCATCTCGTCGGGACGCATGAAGACGGCGGCCGCGCGCCGCACCGAGTCCGGGGTCACCGCCATGAGACGGTCGACGTAGGTATCGTAAAAATCAGCCGGCAGGCGCATCCGGATCTGATGCAGGACGGCGCCGGCGACTCCCTCCTGGGTCTCCAGTTCGCGGGCGAAGCCGCCCGCGAGGTAGGACTTGGCCTGGGCGACCTCCTCGGCCGTGGGCGCGGAGTCGCGCATGCGCTGGAGGTGCCCCAGCACCGCCCCGAGGGCCGCCGCGGCCGCCTCGGTGCGCACGGGGGTGCGGATGCGCAAGACAGACGCGGTCAGGCGGTGCTCGAGGCGGCTGCCGATGCGGTAGGTGTAGCCCTTGGTCTCTCGGATGTCGCGCACGAGGCGCGAGGAGAATGAGCCGCCGAGCACGCCGTTGGCCACAAGAAGGTCAAAGTAGACGGGGCTGTCCTCCCGCGCGGCCGGGTTACCCAGAAAGAATGAGACCTGGCTCGACTTGGGACGGTCGAAGAGATAGACGGTGCGTTCGGCCGCCGGGGCCGGGACGGGGAGGACATCCGGGAACGGAGCGCCGCCTTCCCAGGAACTGAAGTGCTTCTGAACCGCGGACTCGGCTCCGGACCTGCCGAGGTCACCCACCAGCACCAGAACCGAGCCGCGCGGCGTGAAGAGGCGCTTGTGGGCCGCGGCCACCCGGTCGCGCAGGATGCGCTCGATGGAATCCTCGGTCGGCGCGGTCACGGCGTAGGGATGCCCGGCAAAGGCCTTCTTATAAAAAATCACGCCCGCCAGGAAGTCGCTCTCGGCGCGGTTGGCCGCCAGTTCCTCCTTCATGTTAGCGCGACGCAGGGACACCTCCGCCTCCGGGAAGGAAGGCGCGCGGATGACCTCGGATAGCAGGGATAACATCGCGTCGGCCTTGTCGGAGAGGGCCGAGGCGTGGACCAGGAAGGAGTCGGGGGCGGCGTCCGCCGAGATGGAGCCGCCGAAGAGCTCCGCCGCGTCGGCGATCTGCTTCGACGTCTTCGTGGCCGTCCCGTCGCTCAGAAGCTCGGCCAGGGCGTCGGCCATTCCCGCATCCTCGGCGGGCAGAGCCGCCGAACCTCCCGGCACGGACAGAGTAGCGCTCACGAGCGGCGAGCGCCGGTCCGTGACCAGAACGACCCGGAGGCCGTTGGCCAGCTTCCACTCCGCGCGCGCGGGGATCCTCACCGCGCGCATCGGGCCGACCATCGGAGCCTTGGACATATCCATGGTCTGCGCCGCGCGCGCGGCCGACGCGAAACAGAAGGAGACAAGAAGCAGGGCGTTCATTCTACGCCTCCCGCCGTGACCTCGAACCAGGTCGCGGCCTCGGCTTTGAGATGCGCCGCGGCGGCGCGGCGGATGTCCTCATTGGTCACGGCCAAGATGCGGGAGAGCTCCCGGTTGGCGGCCTCGGGATCGCCGTCCAGGAGGGTGCTCTGGAGCAGGCGCCGGGCCCGGCCCAGACGCGTCTCCTCGGCACGCACCCAATCGGAACGGAACTTAACCTTCACCCGTTCAAGCTCCTCGGGGGCCAGGCCCTCGGCCGCCACGCGCGCCGTCTGCGCCGCGATCAACTCCTTGACCGCGGCGAAGGGCTGGTCTTTTTTGTGCACGATGAAGGCCCCGAAGAGGCCGGGGGCCTGGTACTCGTCCCAATCCGCGAGCGGGAAGCCCAAGCCTCCCTCCACGGACACCGCGGTCCGACTCTCCTTGACCAGCGACTGGTAGAGCCGCGAACTCTTTCCGGAGAACAGGGCGTTGCCGAGCAGGACCAGGGCGCGGTGCGAAACCGTGCCGCGCGCCGGCGCGCCCTTCCAGGTCACGCCCAGGGCCGGGAGCTTGGCGTGCTCATCCTTGACGGTGAAGGCGCGCTCGCCCCTCGGATCCGGCTCCGTCGTGTCCAAGTGAGCGGGGCGGGGCTTGGACTTGATGGGGGTGAAGTAGGCCGTCACCAGACGACGAACCTCGGCGGGGTCGGCGTCGCCCACGACGGCCATGGTGATGTTGTCGGGCGAGTAATAGGCGTCGAAAAAGGACTTCACGTCCTTGAGGGAGGCCGCGTCCAGGTCCTCGAAGGAGCCGATGACGGGATGGGCGTTCTGCCAGTTCTCGAAGGAGCGGGCGGCCATCTCCACCCCCATGACCGCGCCGTAAGGCTGATTGTCCACGCGCATGCGCTTCTCTTCCTTCACCACCTCGATCTGGTTCTTGACCGCCTGGCGCGTGACGCGGAGCGCGCCGATGCGGTCGGCGTCCAGCCATAGGGCCACGGCCAGGGCGTTGGAGGGGAGCTCCTCGTAGTAGAAGGTGAAGTCCTCGTGGGTGGAGGCGTTGTTGTCGCCGCCAAATGACTCAAGGAAGCGGTCGAAGCCTCCCTTGGGCACGTGCGCGGAGCCCTCGAACATCATGTGCTCGAAGAGGTGGGCGAAGCCGGAGCGTCCCCGCGCCTCGTGGCGTCCGCCGACGCCCACGATCATGGCGACCGCGACGACGGGCACCGAGGCGTCGCGACTGACCAGCACGCGCATCCCGTTGCGAAGGGTGAAGCTGGAGAAGTCGATGCGGGCGGCCGCGGGCGGGCCGACCGCGGGGACCGAGGTCACGGCCTCCGGCGCGAGCGATCCCCGCGCGCCGGTCGCGGACAGCAACGCAAGCGCGGCCGCCAAGAGCATCCTTCCCCTCATGCTCTCCTCCGTCCTTTGATCCGGAGCGCCTTGATGAGGCCCGCATCCGGATCGGACCGGACGCTCTTATCCTCTCGCGCGCGCTCCGCCAGGAGCGCCAGGCGGCGGCTGTCCATGCCGTAAGCCGAACCGTCGAAGCCCCCCCAACACTGGCGGTAGAGCAGGCCCGCCCTCTCGATGTGGGCCTTGAGTTCGGTCAGGGTGTAGACGCGCACGCTGACGAAGGACGGGGTGCGCCTCCCGTCGGCCAGCACGATGGTGCGGTGGTTATCGAGGCGCCCCCTCTCAAAATCGAAGGCGATGCGGTCCAGCACGACCGCGCCCTTGCCCTCCTCGGCGCGCTCCCACATGTTGGGCTCGAAGTGACGCATAAGCCACTCCTTGTTGAGGACCTCGATGAGGAGCTTGCCTCCGGGCTTCAGCGAGCGTTTGACGGCCTCCAGGCAGCGCAGGTCGTCGCGATCGGCCGGCAACTGGCCGAAGGCGCCGTCGAGGCTGACGACGGCGTCGAAATCGGCGCGGTAGGGAATGGCGCGGATGTCGGCCTTCATGAAATGGACGTTGAGCTTCTCGCCCTTGGCGGCGATGCGCGCCGCGGTCAGGGCCCGCTCGTCGGGGTCGATGCCCAGCACGCGATGGCCGCGTCGGGCCAGTTCCAAGGTCAGCCGCCCGGAGCCGCAGCCCAGGTCCAGCAAGCGCGAACGCGGCTCGGGGGCCAGGAAGCGCTCCAGGCCGTCGATGATCCCCTTGACCTGCGAGTGGGAACGGCGGGTGGGATCGTCCTCCAGGTGCATGCGCCACCAGGAATGGGCTTCTTTCTTCATTGCCGGATTCTATATTAAAGGACGCTCCAGCCGACCTGGGACTTTTGGCCTACAGAGGTATAGGCTCATCGACCCTGAATGCGGCCCCGCGTGCAGGCTATCCTCAGAACAGGTCGCAGTCCTCCTCCTACCCGGCGCGAGAGCGGCGGGATCCCGGAAGACGGCGAACCGCGGTGCAGGAAGTAACGCCCCCTATCCGCGGCAAGACGCCAGGAGTCCGCCCCACATCTCAGGAAGGCGGACTCCTTCGTTTTTTGGTAGACTCGGCGCCCGATGGCATTGAGACTCGGCGTCATCCAGAACCGCCCCCAATATCTCGATACCGCGGCCAACCTCAAGGCCTGCTTCGCGCTGATGGATAAACACCAGGCCGACCTGTGGGTCCTGCCGGAATTCTTCGCTTCCGGGTATCACTTTAAGACCAAAGCCGAGGCCCGGAAGTGCGCCGAAACCAGCGACGGTCCCCTCGTCGCCCTGCTGAAGGCCTACGCGGCCAAGAACGACTGCGCCATCGTGGCGGGGTTCCCCGAGAAAGCGGGAACGAAGCTGTATAACTCCGCGGTCTTGGCTCAGGGCGGCAAGTCTCGAATCTACAGAAAAACCCATCTTTTCGGCGGTGAGAAACGATTTTTCACGGGCGGCGACACCGGATTCTGGACCGAGAAGGTCAAAGGGGTCTCCATCGGCGTGATGGTCTGTTTCGACTGGTTCTTCCCCGAGAGCGCCCGGACTTTGGCCCTCAAGGGCGCCCAGATCATCGCCCACCCCTCCAATCTGGTCCTGCCCTGGGCTCCCGAAGGCATGAAGATCCGCTCCCTCGAGAATCGGGTCTTCTCGGCCACGGCCGACCGCGTAGGGGCCGAGCGGGGTCTGCGCTTCATCGGTCAGTCCCAGGTCGTCGCGCCCAACGGCGAGCTCTATTTCCGCCTGAGCCGCGAGCAGGAGCAGGCCGCCGTAATCTCCATCGACGCCTGGACGGCCAAGGACAAGCGGGTCCACCCGGACTGCGACCTCTTCGCCGACCGCCGGCCCCGTTTCTATGCCCGCTGAACGGCGCAAGTCGTCGGAGATGAACCGCCAGCCCAAGGCGGTGCGCGAGTCGATCAGCGACGTGGCCGATCTGATGTTCCCCACGGACGCGAACATGCACGGCACGGTCTTCGGCGGACGGGTCCTGCAGATGGTGGACAAGGCGGCCACCGTATGCGCCATGCGCCATGCGGGCGGCCTGGTGGTCACGGTGGCCATGGAGCGCGTCGAGTTCCTGGTCCCCATCCGGGTGGGCAGCTTTCTCATCGCCGAAGCCCGGGTCAATCATGTAGGCCGCTCCTCCATGGAGATCGGAGTCGAGGTCTACGCCGAGGATCTGGTCAAGGGAGTGCGCCAGCACACGAACTCCTGCCTGGTCACGATGGTGGCAGTAGACCCAAACGGCCGCCCGACCATCGTGGCGCCCCTCCTGCTCGAGTCGCGCGACGAAAAGGATCGCTGGATCGCCGCCGAAGCCCGCCGCCAGTCCCGCAGAAAAACCGTCTAACGCTAACAAATGACACTTGACGGACTATTGTCTCGTGATATAATCCAGACAGCCCTGTCGTCGAGGGGGGGCCCGCCGAAGGGCCCGCAAAAGTCACAGATCGAGGTATGACAATGCAAGGCAAGGTGAAATGGTTCAACGACCAGAAGGGATACGGATTCATCACTCCTGATGATGCCAGCCCGGACGTCTTCGTCCATCACTCGGTCATCCAGGGAAACGGTTTCCGCACCCTCGCGGAGAACCAGACGGTCCGGTTCGATCTGACTCAGACCGACAAGGGACCAAAGGCCGCCAACGTCGTCAAGCTCTGAGAGCTGCCGCGGGCCTTCAAAAGAACCCCTCGCCCGGTTCAGCCGGGCGGGGGGTTGCCATGTCCTTGCCGCCTGTTCGCGTTCCGCGATCCAAGAAACGTTTTGAACATCCTGGGACTGTCCGCGTTCTACCACGACAGCGCCGCCGCCCTCGTGCGCGACGGTCGCGTCGCAGCCGCGGCCCAGGAGGAGCGCTTCACCCGCAGACGGCACGACGCGTCCTTCCCGATCCGCGCCGTCGAATACTGCCTGAGAGAGAGCGGGATCGGCCCCGGGGACATCGACCTCGTCGTCTTCTACGATAAGCCCCTGCTCAAGTTCGAGCGTATCCTACACACCTACCTCGCCTATGCGCCGCGGGGTCTGAGCTCCTTCGCTATGGCGATGCCGCTTTGGCTGAAGGACAAGCTCTGGACGAAGGACCTGATCCGCGACGCTCTGGGCTACCAGGGGGAGATCCTCTTCACCGAACACCATGAATCGCACGCCGCGTCGGCCTTCTATCCATCGCCGTTCCAGGAGGCCGCGATTCTGACGATGGACGGCGTCGGCGAGTGGGCCGCGGCCAGCATCGGCAGGGGCGACGGGGCTCGCCTCGACCTCCTGAGGACTCTCGACTTTCCGCACTCGCCGGGCCTGCTGTACTCGGCGTTCACGTCCTATATCGGCTTCAAGGTGAACTCCGGGGAGTACAAGGTGATGGGGCTGGCGCCCTACGGAGAGCCGAAGTACGCGGGGCTCATCCGTGACGAATTGATGGATCTCAGGCCCGATGGATCCTTCCGGCTCGATATGAGGTATTTCAACTACTGCGCGGGGCTGACGATGACGAGCGAGCGTTTCCATGATCTCTTCGCAGGCCCTCCGCGCCGGCCCGAATCACCATTGACCCCGCGCGATATGGACCTGGCGGCCTCCATTCAGTCGGTCTGCGAGGAAATCATGCTGCGCATGGCCCGCCACGCCCGCGAGGTCGCGGGCTCTCGCCGCCTCTGCTTGGCCGGCGGCGTGGCGCTCAACTGCGTCGGCAACGGCCGCATCCTGCGCGAGAGAGTCTTCGACCGGATCTGGATCCAGCCTGCGGCCGGAGACGCCGGGGGCGCCCTCGGAGCCGCGCTCTTCGCCTGGCACGCCGTCCTGGGCCGCGGTCGTTCGGCGGACGGCGTACATGACTCCCAGCGCGGCTCCCTGCTGGGCCCGGCCTTCGGCGAGGACGAGATCGCCGCCTTCCTGGCTCGCGTCCAGGCGCCCGGCCGCCGCCTCGCACCGGACGAACTGCCGCGCCTGGTCGCGGAGCTCCTCGCGCAAGGCAAGATCGTCGGCTGGTTCCAGGATCGCATGGAATACGGCCCCCGCGCGCTGGGCGCGCGCAGCATCCTGGGCGACCCGCGCGACGTCCGCATGCAGGCAACGATGAACCTTAAGATAAAGTTCCGCGAATCCTTCCGTCCCTTCGCTCCGGCCGTGCTCGCCGAACGCGCCGGTGACTACTTCGACCTGGACGAGGAGAGCCCCTACATGCTGCTGACCGCGCCGGTCAAGGAGAGCCGGCGACTGCCCGAGAGCCCGGAGCAGGCTAGGCTCTTCGGCCTGGAACGATTGAACCTTCCCCGCTCGGACATCCCGGCGGTCACGCACGTGGACTTTTCGGCCCGCGTTCAGACCGTTCGAAGAGAGAATAGCCCTTCTCTCTATGAACTGCTCAAGGCCTTCGAATCCCGGACCGGCTGCGCCGCGCTCGTCAATACATCCTTCAACGTGCGCGGCGAGCCGATCGTCTGCCGCCCGGAGGAGGCCTACGCTTGCTTTATGCGCACAAACATGGACTACCTGGCCCTGGGACCGTTCCTCCTCGATAAGACCGAGCAGCAGCCGCCGCGCGAGGACGCGTCATGGATGAAAACCTTCGAACTCGACTGAGGCCCGAGGATCGTCGCGCCGACGAACTGCGCGCCTGGCGGGGATTCGGCATAGGCCTGGGCGGCCTGCTGCTGCTCGCGGCTTGGCGTGCCCTTGTCCGCGGCGGTCCGGCGCCCGCGCTGGCCGCGCTCGCTCTGGCCGCTCTGGCCGCGGCCACGGCTCGGCCTCGGTTCTTTCGCCCTGCCTACGCGCTCTGGATGCCGGTCGCACGCCTGTTGGCCCGCGTCAATACGTGGATCGTTTGCGCCGTCCTGTACTACGTGGTCCTGACCCCCTACGCAGCGGCCGCGAGGCTGTTGGGCGCCCGCTTCCTCGAGACGGGCCTTCGAGACAACGACAGTTACTGGAAAGTCAGGTCGCCGCGCGACCCGGTCAAGTCGTCGCGACGTTCTTTTTGATAGTATCCCCAGGTTGGACAGTGAGGAACGATGCCCCGATTCGAAACGCTCCGTGAGGTCTGGCGCTACGTGCGCGAGAGGAAGGCGTACTGGCTGGCCCCCATCCTGATCGTGCTGCTGATCTTCGGGCTGCTGCTGATCTTCGCCCAGTCCTCGGCGGTCACGCCGTTCGTCTACACCCTTTTCTGACGCCTTCCTCTCAGCCGAGATCGACGGGCAGGGACGCGGCCTCGGGCTTCTCCTCGCCCTTGCGCACGCGCTCGATTTTCGAAACAGAGGCGTCCAGGCGTTTGAAGGACTTCTGCTCGATGTCGTCGTAGATCTCTCGCAGCTTTCCCACCTGCTCGCCCAGCTTAAGGAAACGCTCTTTGAAGGTGTCGTAGGTCGCCGCGAACTGCGTGATGAGTTTCAGGACTTCCTGGGTGGCCTGCGTAAAGTGAAAGTGATCGAAGGCCTGACGCACCACGCCCAGCACGGCGTAGAGAGTGAAGGGCGAGCAGAGCACGACCTTCTGGGATAGGGCCTCGTCCACCAGTCCCGGGAAGGCCTCCTGGATATAGCTATAGACCTGCTCGTTGGGTATGAAGAGCATGACGTAGTCCAGCGTCCCCTCTTCCGGGCTGATATAATCCCGCTTCTGAATCTCCTTGATGCGGCCCTTCACGTCGCGCTCGAAGTCCTTCTTGAAGCGGCTGCGCTCCTCGTCGGTCGCGGCATGGGACAACCTCAGCCAGTTGTCGAGCGGGAATTTCACGTCCATGTTCAGCTTCTTGCGGTCGGGCAGGAGGAAGGTGAAATCCGGCCGCGTGGCGGCGGTGTCCTGGACGCGGTTCTTTAGGTACTGCACGCCTTCCTGAAGCCCGCTGGCGCGCAGGATGTCGTCGGCCATGCGCTCGCCCCACTGGCCGCGGGCGCGGGAGTTGTCCAGGAGGCAACGAAGGCCCTCGGTGGTGGTGGCGAGCTTGGCCGTCTGTTCGGACGCGTCTTTGAGGCCCTTCTCAAGGGAACCGTACTTGACGGAGCGATCCGCCTCGAATTGATGGATCATTTCCTCATACGACTTGAGCCGTTCGGCGAGGTTGGCGACGACGTTTTCCACGGAGGCTTTCTTCTCGTCGAGCTCGCTCCTCTGCCGGACGCGCTCCGTCTCGAACTTCTGCTCGGCCAGCTCCAGCAACTGCCGAAAGTCCTCGCGCGCCTGGAGGCGGGAGGCGTCCTCGTTCTTGCGCGCGGAGAAGAACATCAGATAGAAGACGATTCCCGAGATGGCCGCGCCGGCCACGACCGCCAGCAACAGGACGGCGGCGTTCATCGGCGCGGCTTCGTCAGGAAGCGAACGGACTCGAGGTCGGTGACGTCCATCTTGCAGGTCTTGCCGGTCTCCAGATATAGTTTGAGTTTGGCCAGCCCGTCTTCCCAGGCGCAAGCGTAGCCTTGGAAGACGGCGTCGCAGGACGCGGCCGACGGGAATCCCGCGTGAAGCAGCGTCACCTCGCAGCCGGCGGGGCGCGGGTCGATGAAGACGCTGGTCAGCGGAGGGACATTCTTCTCGCCGCGCGCCGGTTTCCACATCCAGGCCACCTTGCGCCCGGGCTCAAGGTCCACGAAGATCCCCGCGCGCTCGCCGAAGCCGCCCTTGCTGCCTCCGTCGCTGTCGTGCACGCGGGGCCAGACCATGCGCACCCGGCCCGCGTTACGCGCGTCCGTCTCGGCGCCCAGCAGCCACCAGCGGGTCAGTTCCCGGGCCGAGGTCAGGGCGCGATACACGGCGTCGGGCTTGGCGCGCATGCGGACCGTAAAGCGGAGGTCGCGGGTCTTTAGGCGGTGGCTGCGAGGGACGGCGACGGTGGGCATCGATAAAGTTCAGACGCGGGCAACCATTCCGTCAGGCTCCGGTTTTCTGATCCTCCCTTTCAAACCGTACGTGCGGATTTCCCGCATACGCTGGCACGGAATCTTTGCCACTGAACAGTTAGCCGATACCCAGGAGTGAAGTTGTAAGCGATTCCTTGCGCTGCCCCGGTCCCCAGCCCCGTGCCAGTCGAAGTGTTGGCTGGTTGGATAACAGGGGAATCAAGGCCCGTCGGCCGCCAATAGATTCCATCCACTGAAACGCTTATTTGCGATTCGGTTGCCGCCCTGGCAAAAACGGGTAAAATTACAACTAACGCACAAACCGTGAGACATGATATTTTAAGCGGTTTTTCCATGGGCCTCTTTGGAAACGAATAAAAGCTTCCTGATTCGCTGGAACGGTCGGCGCTTCGGAATTCAGCATTTTAGGGAATAGAGCCTTCTGGTGCTTGAGCAGGGCGTGGCGAGACGGAGGGTAGCAGCATGACTTTGTAACGTAAGTTTCCCAACTCAAGCAGTGCAATTGCGTTAACAGGCGTAATGTTATTGCCAAGCTTAATCTGGATTACGCCGGCTTCATCCTGCCAAAGAGTGACAAAGGGGAGAGAGAGCGGCTGACTCTGTGCCGCTTTGAGAGACACGACATCGTCTGATTGTGATAATTTTTCTGGCCCGGCGTTTTTAATTTTCCCATTCATTTGAGCGATCATATATTATTCTCCTCATCGCATGTGCGAAGCGGGTTAGAAATCGACACCTAAGAAAGCCCCTGGTGTATTCCAAGGAATTTGCCCGCCACGTCCGAAACCAACATAACGCACTCCAAGGCTCATGTTTCTGTAAACCAAGGCAGGCGATAGTTCCCATGTAAGCCATCCCATGTTGGAATAGTTAGGAACTCCTGTTTTCGTGCATCCGAAATTCAATGTGCCGCCATTGTAACAGCTATTGACCCGATTGACAGTGGCTAGTCCTAATCCGGCGCCTATTCGGACACTAAAGTTTTCTGCGAATCCCCACGTTTTATGAACTTCACCTAGAAAACGCACGGTGTTTGCGCTTGTCCCGTAATTCAACGTAGCACCATTGGGCCCCAAAAGCGTTATATTCCCTGCACCCGGACCGCCATTAAGAACGCCGACGCTGGGACCCATCTCCATCTCAGCATATTTATGAAAAGCCGAGGCGCGAAACCCGGAGGCACTAGAGGCAGTGGTCGTACTGTCTGTGCAAGAGCCTATGTAGTTGGGATGGGTGCATATTGAATCAGCGATTGGTCTTAATCCGGAATTGCCATTACCGACTGCTAGATAGTCAAAATCTAGAGACAGATGCCAATTGGCCGACTCGCTATTTCCCTGAGCCACAACAGGCAAAGAATTGTTAGCAAAAAGCCAAATAGAGAAAAAGAGGGTTAATTTTTTATGTTTGTTTTTCATACCATCCTCCTGGATCGATGGATTGCATTTTGCGCTTAAGTATTGGCAGCAAGCGTGGTGACATTCCCACCAGCACTTCGATACATAAGTGCGCCGCCGCTCACATATAAAATCCCACCACTGGAGGGATTCGAGATAGGAGTAGTTGTGGCGTTATTAATGGCCATGACTCCTACCCCATTGGCGGGATCTCCCGCGTTTATTTTGACGTTTTTATTTTCATCCAAGAAAATCACTTCATTCGAACTTGATCCGTCATGGGTTGCAAGCGCGAGCGTCCCTTTATTAGCGCTCGCGATCTTTCGGATCGTCAGATATCCGGCCGTAAAGCTGCCGGAATCGGCTTCATTGCGAAACAAGACTGCCAGTTGGCCAAATTTCGACGAATGATCAACACGCATAGACATTGCGTTGCCATCTCTTGCACTCCCCAACAACGTGATCATTTGCCCAATACCGATCGCTTCCTGATTGGATTGGCTGCCGTCCCGAAGTCCGACGCGGAAAGCTCGAATGCCATTACCAAGAGTATCAGTATGGAATGCCGCAACCGTGAGACCATCAGTCTGGTTTCGGATGCTTAAATCACCGGCTGCTGAATCTATCCCGCAACTCATAGCCCAACTTTTCCCGCCGGACTGTGAACTCTCTAAGCGCAACTGATCGACGGAGGACCCGTCACACTTTACATGGAGCTTAGCAGCAGGCGCATTCGTCCCAACCCCCACCTTGTCCGCACTCGCATCTGTAAAAAGAAGATTGGCGTCTGTATCGCCCTCGATTCTAACGTCTTTGTCAGCGCCATCTTCATTAATAATTACATTGCCGCGCACATCCAGTAAAGCGCCTGGGCTCGTCGTCCCGATGCCCATGTTATTAACAACATAAATATCCCCATTACCCAAAATGGTAAACCGGGTTCCTGCTTGCGTTTTGAAATCCATATTGTTCGTTGAGTGCGCGTAGGAAATTTGTCCAGCTGTCGCATCTTCGGGATCACCGAAGAATATAGCTCCGGTCGCATTATTTGGGGCCAGGATGCTTATGCCGGCATTCCCATCGCTCTCGGCGACAATTTCATCGGCATTGACATGGGCTGTGGCTCCTGATGCCCCTGTCTTGACATGGAGTTTCCCGCCAGGGCTCGTCGTCCCGATGCCGACGTTGCCACCACTCGTTATTCGTACTTTTTCAGTACCCGCTCCGCTCGCCAGCCAGTTTTCTATTGGATCGGAGCCCGCAGCATCAGTAGTGGTTGTGGCCATGATTGTCCCCTGAGATTCTGAGTTGCCCAAGCATATTACAACTTTAGTGCCTTGGTGCCTTTGTGGTTCATCCGTCAAAACCCCGTGAATATGGAGGGGGGATCAGGAAGCCGGGACGGCTAATCGCACCTTGGGGCCATTGGGTCCCGCGGTGAGGGGCCGGAAAGTCCCGATGAGGGCGCGAAAGCGGTCCTCGTACTTGTCGTAGCCGCGCCGCGTGGCCGGATAGCAGAGGACGTAGAAGCCGCCCTCCATGGGGATCAGAGCGTACCCGTGCATGCGCATGTTGATGGACTTCCCCTCGCGATTCTGCTCCAGACCCCAGCGGTTCGAATCGGGGGCCGGAGTCGGGGAGAGGACGATGAAATACTTGGCCTTCAGGCCCGAACCCTTGAGGGTCAGTTCCTCGGGGCGGGCGATGATGACGCGTCCGCCGTCCGCGCGCCGGCCCGGGCCGTAGAGGATACAGTCCTTCTCGCCGTAGACCTGCTTCAGGATCTGGTTGAAGAAATCATCCACGTCGGCGTACATCTCAAGGCGCCCGTCGCGCAGTCGATGCGGCCGGTAGCGCTTGTACCAGCGCACGCTCAAGCTGGGCGCGCCCAGGAAGAAGTCGCGGTCGAAGGCGCCGATGAATGAAACCTGGGAGAAGGCGTCGCCCTCGCCATCCGTCATGACGCTCCAACCCCATGGCGCGGAGACGGTAAAATCACCGAACACGGACTTGGTCTGCGCGTATTTGGGAGGGCTGCAAGCCGCCGAAAAGGCTGCGGCGAGCACGACAAGAACGGCCAGAGTATGCGTCTTCCTCACGGAACCCGAGTATAACAGGAGAGGAACGCTTTGTCCATGAGCTAGCGAGGCCCGCCCACCGACAGCTCCAGGCGGCGCAGGCGCGCGATCAGTTCGGCCTCCAGAACCCCGTCGCCCAGGCGATGGGCCGTACGCGCGGCGTCGCGATAGAAAGGCTTGGCCGCCGCGGCGCGTCCGCGGGCCTCCTGGACGAAAGCGTAGGCCGCCTTGAGCTCCGGATCCCAGGATAGGGCCGGGCGCTCGCGCGCCAATTCCAGAAGACGGCCGGACTTATCCGTCATCTTGAGCCGGTCCAGAGCGTAAGCCTTCCAGAGCAAGGCCTGCACGCAGTCCGGGGCCTGCAGGGCCCAGGCGTCCAACTCCGCCAGCACCTTGGCCGCGTCGCGCGGCCGAGCCAAGGCCGCATCGAGGGCGTCGGGCCATAGGCGGTTGGGGGACAGCAGGCGCGGCGGGGTCTGGGCGAAGAGGAGTGCGTTGGCCCCCGTCATCTTAAGGTAGACCAGCGCGCGATCGTCAGCGTAGGCCAGCCGCCACTGCGCGTCCTCGTCGAGCACGCGCGCCGGGGCCGCGGCCCGCCGGTTGCGCAGGACCGCGTAGTCGAACTGATAGACCGAGTCCAGGGCCTTAAACAGACGCGGCCACTCCTCGGCCTCGCGGCGGAAAGTGGCGTTGTACAGACCCGGCCGGCCGTCCACGAAGACCGGCCGTTCGACCCGACCCACCAGTTCGGCGCCGGTTTCGATCTCGTTGAACATGCGCCCGCGCACGCCGTTGACGGACAGGAAGTTCACCGCGCCCACCAGCGACGGCGTGCCGTAACCACGAATGCGCGACAGGGGCCGAGTCACGGCCTGACGAAAGACAAAGAGGAGAGACGCGGCCAGCAGGACCCAGCGGGCCACGCGCGGCCAGGTGTCCTGGCGGGGCCGAAGGAAGTGGCCCAGGGCCAGGGCGATGAGCGGGCAGGCCGCCAGCGCGGCTAGGGGCCTCATGCCGGGAAGGATCAGAGACAACGCAAGGACATTGGCGCAAGCCAATGTCGTCACAAACTCCTGCTGCAGGGTGAAAAAGCAGGACGCCAGTCCCGCGGCGGCCAGCACGCCGTAGAGGGATAGCAGCGGCGTGCGCCACGCATCGAGCGCGCCTCCGGAGTCGGAGAAGGCGTGGGCGAACACGCCCCAGCCGTGCGGGTTCCAAGAGATCAGAAGCGCGCAGGCGACCATCATGGCCCAGTAGCCCAGGCGCTCGCGCGTGGCCGTGCGCAGGGAGGCCTTGAAAACCTTGAGCCCCACCATCCACAGCGCCAGGGGCGCGGCCGCGCCGTGAAGGTTGCCCCAGAGGGCGGTCAGGATCGCCGCGGCGGCGGCGGAGGTCCACTGGAAACGGTGACGCGGGCGCAGGAGGCGCACGAACAGAGAGAAGAAGAGGAAGTCGAAGCAGGCCGGCGTCTCGGTGAAGCCCGCCCAGCCGGCGCAGGCGCCCAGGCACAACAGGGTCGCCGCCACCAGTGGGTTGCCGTGATTGATGGGCAGCAGGAGAGCGAAGGCGCCGGCCAGCGTGACGCTCTTGACCGCCGAAAGCAACCCCGGCCCGCCGACAGCGTCGAGTTTGGCGAACAGGACGTCCGCCAGCCACGAGTGAGTCGACCACGCCGCGCCCGCCGCGCCGAAGGAGAAGGTCTCGGTGCGCGGCAGGGTCCCGTCGGCCAGGATCTTCGCGCCGGTGCGCAGGGAAATCCAGGTGAAAGGCTCGTGGACCGAGCTCATACCCAGAGCGAAGACGAACATGAAGATCATCACCGCCAGCGGCCAGTGCGGGTGATGCGGCTTCTCGTGCGCATGCGCGCCATGGGCGCCATGCGGAGCGTGGATCATGCGCGTTATTCTACCAGAATGCCGGCGGCGAGTCCGTTTTACGCTACAATGAGGCGCCCGGAGGGACACCATGGATTTTGACCTAAGCGACGAGCAAAAAACCATCCGCGACACGGTGCGCAAGTTCGCGGAAACCAAGATCAAGCCCAAGGCCCATGCACTCGACGAGGATGAGGAATTTTCCCTCGCTCTCACCAAGGAGATGGGCAAGCTGGGCGTCTTCGGTCTCATCGTGCCCGAGGCGTACGGCGGCCAGGGCCTGGACTATCTCTCGTATGTCATCGCCGTCGAGGAACTGGCCCGCGTGGACGGCTCGCACGCCGCCACGGTCGCGGCCGGAGTGTCGCTCGGCGTGGCCCCGCTCCTCTATTTCGGGAGCGACGAGCAAAAGAGGAAATATCTCCCCCGGCTCGCGTCGGGAGAAGGACTGTTCGCCTTCGGCCTGACCGAGCCCGGCGCCGGCTCAGACTCGCGCGGCTCCAAGACCAAGGCGGTCGAGAACCCCGACGGGTCGTGGACCCTCAACGGCGCCAAGATTTTCATCACCAACGGTTCGACGCCGATCACCGACGGCATCATTGTCCAGGCCGTCAGCGGCGGCACGCCCGACGCGCCCGAGTTCACCTGCTTCATCATGGAGAAAGGCGCTCCGGGCTTCACCGCGAAGACCATGCACAAAAAGATGATGTGGCGCGCTTCCAATACCGCGGAGCTCTACTTCACGGACGTTCGGCTGCCCGCCTCCTCCATCCTGGGCAAGCGCGGCGCCGGCTCCAAACAGATGCTCAAGACCCTCGACAGCGGCCGCCTATCCATCGCCGCCATGGGCCTGGGCTGCGCCCAGGGGGCCTATGAAGCCGCCCTCTCCTACGCCCGGCAGCGCCAGCAGTTCGGCAAGCCCCTCTGCCGCTTCCAGGCCATCGCCTTCAAGCTGGCCGACATGGCCATGAAGATCGACCACGCCCGCACGTTCCTCTACAAGGCCTGCTGGATGCGCGACACGGGAAAACCCTTCGGCACGGAATCGGCGATGGCCAAGCTCTACTGCTCCGAAGTGGCTCAGTGGGTGGCCAACGAGGCTGTGCAAATCCATGGCGGCTACGGCCTGATGAAGGAATTCGACGTGGAGCGCTTCTACCGCGACCAGCGCCTGCTGCAGATCGGCGAGGGCACCTCGGAGATACAGCGCCTGGTCATCTCCCGCGCCATCGGCTGCTGAGGCGCCCATGAGCTCGAAACGGAAGTTCATCATGGGCGTCGCCGGCGGCTCCGGCTCGGGCAAGACGACCTTTGCGCGCGCGGTCCTCGAGCAGAGCCGGATGGCCGGCATCTCCGGGCAGATGTTTTCGCTCGACAACTACTACCGGCCCCTGGGGCACCTGAGCCTTGAGGAGCGCAAGGCCTACAACTTCGACCATCCGCACGCAATCGACTTCGACCTGGCGCTCGAACAACTGAAGCGCTTGCGCGAGGGCCAGCCGATCCACCAGCCGGTCTACGACTTCAGGGCCCACACGCGCAAGGCTGAGCCCCATCTGCTTGAGCCCACCCAAATCATCATCGTGGAGGGCCTCTACGCGCTCTACCCTCCCGAGCTCCTCGCCCTCTACGACTACAAGATCTTCGTATCGACGGGAATCGCCACCGCGGCCCTGCGCCGCATCTCGCGCGACATCACGGAGCGCGCCCGGAACGTGGACGGCGCCAAGCACCAGATCCTGACGACGGTCCTGCCGATGTACGAGGCCTACGTCAAGCCGACCCAACGCAATGCCCACTTCTCCATCAACTGGGAAGGCGAGGAGATCCCCGAGAAGGCCACCGAGGGTCTCATCCGGATGGTGCGCGACTTTTTCCGCTGACCGCGGCTGAGCCCGCCCCCGCGGGTATGATAAACTTAACGTGCATGCCCATCTCCCCCCGCCTGCGCATGATCGACGTCGGAGGAAAGTCTCCCACCGCGCGTCGAGCCCAGGCCGTGGGCGCGCTCAAGATGGGACTGCCCGCCTTGCGCCTGGTGCGGGACGGCAAGCTCCCCAAGGGCGACGCCCTGAAGCTCGGAGAGGCGGCCGGGATCATGGCGGCCAAGCGCGCCTCGGACACGATCCCCCTCTGCCACCCCCTGCCGCTCGACGCGGTCTGCGTCTCCTTCGAATGCGACGAGTCCCTGCCCGGAGTGCGGGCGCTCTGCGAGGCCTCGGCCTGCGCCAAGACGGGCGTCGAGATGGAGGCCCTGGCCGGGGTGACGGCGGCCCTCCTGGCGGTCTACGACCTGACCAAGCAGGTGGATCCCGCGCTCGAGATCTCCGGAATCCGACTGGAATATAAGGAAGGCGGCAAGAAGGGCTTCTGGCGCCATCCCCTCTCTTCGCCGCTGAAAGCCGCGCGCCCCGTTAAAGTCTCGAAGTTGGGCCGAGCTTGCGTGATCACCGTCAGCGATCGTTCCAGCCGCGGCCGGCGGGCGGATCGTTCCGGCCCCGTTCTTGCCTCGGGCCTCAAAGAGCTAGGCTTCACGGTAGACCGGAAAGTCATATTACCCGATGAACCGCGCCAGGTGGAGTCCGAGATCCGCCGCTCGGCCAAAGGCCGCGTTCTCGTGGCCCTCACCGGCGGCACGGGACTCTCCCCCCGCGACGGCACGCCGGAAGCGGTGGAAGCGGCCTGCGACCGCCTTATCCCAGGCATCGGCGAGGCCCTGCGCGCCTATGGGGGCCGGCGCCTGGCCCATGCCGCCCTGTCGCGCTCGACGGCGGGCCTGCTCGGGCGCTGCCTGGTCGTCTGCCTGCCCGGCAGTCCCGGCGGGGTGCGCGACGGCCTGGCGGTCCTAGGCGAACTCGCCCCCCACGCGGTGCACATCGCGCGCGGCGGAGATCACTGACATCTCCATGAGACGCCGGATCGAACTGTACGGAAGGCTGCGCGACGCGGGCCAGGGCGCCGTCCTCTCCGTCATTCTTCCCGAGAACGCCACGGCCAGACAGGTCCTGGACGCGGTCGGATCGGCTCTCGGCCCGAACGCATCCTTGCTCCACGGTTGCGTCCTGGCCGACGGCGAGAACGTCCTCTCCGCCCGCGAGCAAGTGCCGTCGAAAGGCCGCTTGGCGGTCCTTCCCCCCGTATGCGGCGGCTGACCCGCATCACTTCGTCGCGCCTAAATCCCGCGGCTCTCTCGCGCGCGGTTTCTTCCGCCCGCCATGGAGCCGCGGCCTCCTTCGTCGGGACCGTGCGCGCCGTCCACGCCGGGCGGCGAGTCAAGGCGGTCAGTTACGACTGCTTCGCGCCCCTGGCCGAGAAGGAGCTGGCGCGCATCGCCGCCGAAGCGGAGAAGCGCTGGCCCGTCAAAGTCGCCGCCGAGCACCGCATCGGCCTCCTGAGCGTCGGTCACGCGAGCTTAGCCATCGCCGTCGGCTCCGGCCACCGCGCCGAATCCTTCGAGGCATGCCGCTTCGTCCTCGAGGAGATCAAACGCCGCCTCCCCGTCTGGAAGAAGGAGCGCTACCTCCGCGGCGAAGGACGGTGGCTGCCGGGCTGCGCGCTCCACCGCAAGAGCGCAACCTGATTTCTTCGGGAAGCCTTAATGGCGGATTCTTACGTTCATAAAGACGATGAGAATGCAAAATGTCGTTTCTGGAGCCAAAGCCCGCCGTGGCGCGCCCGCTCGCCTCATGCCGAACAGCCGCAGGTCCGCCATAATAGACTCGGGCCCGGCGGCCGCTCGCGCGGGGCGCAAGATTGGAGGACGAGTATGACCACTGGACGAACAAATACGGCCCGAAGGGAAAGGAGGCGCCGCGTCCTGGCTTGGTCCTTGCTGATCCAGTGCGTCTGGATCGCGGGTTTACGCGCTGAGGAGCTTCCCAGCTTGGCGGAATTCAGACAAAGTCTCGCCGAAATGCAACCCCCGGAACCGCCCCAGGCAGTCCCGCTTCCCGAATCGGACGTGCCTCTTCTGGTCAGGGAACGTTTATGGACCTTGGACTTGGTGCTCGACGTGACGGCGGCCGGCGCACCCGTCGGCGTGATCCGATCCGCGTCCGACGGGTTCGTCTTCACCGACTCCCGCGGCCGCGTCATCGTCGCGTCGGAGGGTCTGGGCGACTTCAAGAACAGGGGAGAAACGACGGCAATGGTCAAGGACGGCGCCGGCGCCGTCATCGGCCAGCTATTCCGCAGCTCGGTCGGGAAACGCGGGCAGCGCGCCTTCCAGGTCCGCGACGCGGCGGGAAAAGTCGTGGGCGACACGGGGGAGATCTCTTTCGTCGATTCAAGCTTCATCCTGCGTTCACCGCAAGGCGCGCCGGCTGCCCTTTACAACCGCGAGCGGTGGATGGCGGCTGCGTGGAGCATCGTCCCGGCAGAACCGGGCGTGGACATACGCCTGGCTGCCATCATTCTGGCGCATAACACGAGGGAAGACCTGCGCGAATCGAAGCGGCGCCACGCGCCCGAGAGGCGACGCCGGGGCCGGAGCACCTAGGTCAGGGGCGGGTCTCGACTCCGAGCGCGGCCAGGGTCGCCGTGACCCGGTCAATCTCGGCCGCGCGCGTTTTGTGCTCCGCGACCGGGATCTTGTCCGAGACGTTGGCGATCTTGGTCACATCCTCGCCGCGGCAGGCGTCGTCGGCGCAGCGCCTCGAAAACTGACACTGGCCGATCGGGTCTAACGTGAAATCCTGATCACCGCGCACAAGAATACCCTCGACCAAGTTCGTCTCCGCGTTAAACACGGCCGAGCCCGAGTTGCCGCCGTAGGTGTCGAGGTTGGCGACGAAGAAGCCGGGGTTCGACGAGGCGCGCACATACGCGCCGCCCGCGATCTTAGTCGGCAGGCCGGACGGGTGGCCGATCACGAAGATCGGAGCATCCTTGTCGATCTTGCCGGCAAGGTTGAGCTTGAGCGGCTTGTGGCCCGCGACTCGACGGTTCAGGCGCACGAGCGCCCAATCGGCGCCGTTATTGACCTGCTCGCGGCCGATGAGCTCCTTGCAACCATAGGCATCGTCGGCCGAGACATTGGTCGCGTCCTGGCCCTTCTTATTAATGGCGAAGCCGAACACGAACTTGATGTCCTTGCACGCGTCGATAGAGGTCACGCAGTGGCCGGCCGTCATGATCACGTCCGGCGCCACGAGCGCGCCGGAGCAGAACGCTCCCGTCGGCTGATCGAAGAAGGGTTCTTGATTGCACAGCCTCATGCTGTCGCCGTAGACCCGCGTCGCAAGCTGGGCTTTGCCTCCCTGCACCTCCACGTCGCCGGAGTAGAACAGCGCGACCGTCGAGTCGGCCAGCGACTTGAGCTTCGCGCTGTCGGTCTGATAAACGTCGATGCGATCGTCCCTGCCGTAGATGACCTTCCCGTTCACCTGCGCGGCCGCCGGAGCCGCCAGACGCGCCGCGGCCAGGGCCGCGGCGCACACCGTCAGGAGACGTTTCATTGAATGACCCTCCCAGGCAACGCCTTGCGTCTCAGGGATTTCAGCACAAGCGGTTTGGAGAGTCAAGAGAAAAGGAACCAAAAGACCCACATATATGTCAGGCCTTTTGGCCACGTCGACAACGCCCGCCATCGCATCGAGGTTGAGGCGCTTTCGCGCGCATGGTTCGTCAATAATCTGGAAGAAACCTTGTATTTTAGGATATCATACGAACGATGACTCCCCCTAATAAAAAGGTCTTGATCGTGGATGACAGCCGCACCATTCAGGAACAACTGCGGATGATCCTAGTCGAGGCCGGGTTCCAGGTTTTTTGCGCATTCGATACCATGCAAGGCATGATGATGACCCAGCAGATGAAGCCGGACCTGATCATCGTGGATATCCAGATGCCGGCCGGCGGAGGCGGCATGTTGATTCAGCGGCTGAAGACCATCAGCCACACCAGCCAAATTCCGCTGATCATCTCGACTTCGCTATCCCGAGAGGAGGCCGAAAAAGTCGCCGCCGGCCACACCAACATCCGTTACGTTCAAAAACCCATCGACCCCGGCGGCCTTGTCGCGGAAGTCCGCAGCCTGCTCGGCATCATTCCTGATTCCTGAAGCGCAGTTCGGCTCCAGAGGCAGGCGAGCGTCCAGCCGAAAGCCGCGATGACGCCGGCCATGAGGCCGGCCTCCCAACCCGCAAGGGAAGGCCCGTGCGGGAGGAACCTCGGCATCACGAGGACGTAAAGATCAAGCCAGTGTCCGAGGATGACGCCCAGGCCCACCCGGAAGATGACTCTCGAATTCCTTTTGGCGGAGCGCGTCATCAGGACGAAGAAGGGGACCGCCCAGTTCAAGACGACGGTCAACGCGCTGAGAGCGCCCCAACCGCCGCTCAGGCGCAGGAGGTGGAACCCCGCCTCCTCGGGGAGGTTCGAGTACCAGATGAGGAGGAATTGACAGAACCAGATATAGGCCCAGAAGGAACTGAATCCAAAAAGAAGTTTTCCAAGGTCGTGATACAGGTCTGCATTGACGACGCGCCGCATCGCGTCCGTCTCGCGCAGCAGGACGGCCATGACGATGATGACCGCCAGCGCGCATTGGAATGTCCCAGCGAACAGGTAGAGGCCGAACATCGTGCTAAACCAATGAGGCTCCAGCGCCATGACCCAATCCATCCCCGCCAAAGTGAATGTGACGGCGAAAACGGCTAGGAACGCCGCGGCCAAGCCCCGCGACGGGCGCTTGAGCAGAGCGAAAATCATCGCCGACCAGACGCCGAAGTAAACAAAGAGACGGGAAAACTGGAATGGCCGAAACAGCCACAGTTCCTGGGCATGGGGCAAGTGTCCATGGGCGTGAATCCATCCGTAGAGAGAGCGCGCGCCAAAAGCCACGGCAAGAAAAACGAGAACCTCGCCCACGACGACGCTCGCGGCCAGGCACTCGCAGATCCGCCGCAATCCGCGGCTCCACGATGCGTCGGAGACGTATTGTATGGCGAGGAAGAGCGCCGCTCCCAGGCTCACCGTGAGAGTGAAGAGACCGGCGAGAAGGGCGTTCGCCCAGAACCGCTCCGGCATGACGAGAAAGCCGGCCGCGGCCGAGATCGCGCCGAGCCCGACGACCTTGAGCAGCGTGGATTTCATGTCATTTTCTCTGGAGCCGGCGGACATGGAGAACGGCCTTCCAGCGGTCCTCTCTCGAGATCTGCGCGGCGTAGCCGGGCATGATCTTTTGGCCATAGGTGATGATATGGAATATTCTTCCATCAGACAGACGCCGAGACGCGTCGCCCAGCAGTGAGGGCGGCGCCGGAAACCCCGATTTTGCGACGGGGCCGTCACCAAGCCCGCTCGCGCCATGACAGACGACGCAGTAGGTCGCGAAGACGGCCGCCCCGCGCTTCAGCGTCGACGAGCTCTCCGCGAGCGGGTTGTGAAGTCGGCGGCCGGCGCGCTCCGCATCGGCGACGGTCGCGCCGTAGGGCAGCGGCGGCAAGCCCCGCGCGACGCTTCCCTGCGGAGGAAGGCGCTCGACTCCATCCGGGAAGTGAGGGCTCTCCCTTTGCGCCTCATGAGTCAGGGAATAAGCCATGTCCGGCATGAACACGCGGTTGCGGCGCGTCACATCCTGGCGCAGGGCGAAGGTCGCCGTCCACACGACCGCGAGCGCCAGGGCCAAGACCATGTTCAGGCGGCAGGAGGTCATGACGCGGCCTCGGCACGAGCGTCGATCTCGAGGACCCCGCATCCCCGACACAGCTCCGTGATGGCCTCCGCGTCGAAGAGGGCGTCCTCGCGATCCACGGCGACCACGAAGCGATCGTCCGTGGCTCCCGGAAGCGGCAGGAGCGGCGTCTTCCAGGGCAGAAGACCCCGAGAGACCAACAGCGCTCCGACGGTCCCCACCCCCGCGAACAGAACCATGAGTTCGAAAGTGATGGGAATGAAAGACGGCCAAGCGAACAAGGGCTTGCCGCCGATATGCAGCGGCCAATCGATCGTCGCGACCCAGGATTGGAAGAAAAAGGCCGAGACCGCACCCAACGCTCCAAGACCGAAGCAGACGACGGGAAGCCGAGACGGAGTCAGGCCCATCGCCTCATCGAGGCCATGGACGGGATACGGGGTGTAGACGTCCACGACGCGGCAACCCATGCCGCGGATGCCGCGGACCGCGCGAATGACATCCGCCTCACGAGCAAACGACGCAAGAAACAGGCGGCGGTTCATACGATCTCCTCCGGGACGAGGACGCCCTTGACTTCAGCTATGGCGATCATCGGCAGGAAGCGGCAGAAGAGGAGAAAACAGGTGAAGAACAGACCGAAGCTTCCCGCGAGCGTCGCGACCTCGATGATCGTTGGCCGATAGGAAGCCCAGCTCGAAGGCAGATAGTCGCGATGCAGCGACGTTACGATGATCACGAAGCGCTCGAACCACATGCCGACGTTCACCAGCAGGCTGAGGCCGAAGACCGCCGCCATATTGCGGCGCACGTTCGGCCACCAGAGGATCTGGGGCAAGACCACGTTGCACACGACCATGATCCAGTAAGCCCACGCCATGGGGCCGAGCGCCCTATTAAGGAAAACGAACCTCTCGTACGGATTGCCTGAATACCAGGCGACGAAGAACTCGGTCGCATACGCCGTCCCCACCATCAAGCTGGTCGTCAAGACGAGCTTGCACATGGCGTCGATGTGCTTGACGGTGATGTAGTCTTCGAGGCGCGCGAGCTTGCGCGCCAGGATCATCAGCGTCAGCACCATGGACATCCCTGAGAATATGGCGCCGGCGACGAAATACGGAGGGAAGATGGTCGTGTGCCACCCGGGGATCACGGAGGTGGCGAAGTCGAAACTCACGATCGTGTGCACCGAGACGACGAGCGGCGTGGCTAAACCCGCCAGGAGGAGGTAGACGCTTTCATAGTGGAGCCAAGTGCGCGTCGAACCGTCCCAACCCAGGCTGAGCGCGGAGAATATCCGGCGCCGCAGGCCCGACGCGCGGTCGCGCATCGTGGCCAGATCCGGGATAAGGCCGAGGTACCAGAACACCAGGGAAATAATGAAATAGGTGCTGATGGCGAACACATCCCAGAGGAGCGGCGAGTTGAAGTTGAGCCAAAGAGGCCCGCGGGTGTTGGGGTACGGTAAGACCCAGAAGGCCAGCCATGGCCGCCCCATATGGATGAGGGGGAATATGCCGGCGCACATCACGGCAAACAACGTCATCGCCTCTGCCGAGCGGTTCACCGAGGTCCTCCACTTCTGGCGGAAGAGGAACAGGATCGCCGAGATGAGCGTGCCCGCGTGGCCGATGCCGATCCAAAAGACGAAGTTCGTGATGTCGAAGGCCCAGCCGACGGTCCGATTCAGCCCCCAGGTCCCGATGCCCTTGGTCAGAGTGTAGGCGACCGCCGCCGCACCCGCGCCAAGCAGGGTCAGCGCGGCGCAGAAGGCCGCCCACCACGGAAGTCCCACGCCGCCTTCGAGAGGGCGCATGATGTCCCGCGTCACATGGGCGGGAGTCTTGCCGCCCTCAATCCAGCGTTCTGTCGATGTCATACGCGACGGTTGCTCACCTTGGTCAGATAGCCGATGGCCGGCTCGACGCCGATCTCCTCGAGGACGCGGTAGCGGCGGGGATCTTTCATGCGCGCGGCAACCCGGCTCTTGGCGTCGTTGAGGTCCCCGAAAACGATGGCCTGCGTGGGGCAGGACTGCTGACAGGCGGTGAGGATGTCCTCCGTGCCGAGGGGTACGCCGAGCCTCTTGGCCTCGATCTTAGCCTCCTGGATGCGCTGGATGCAGAATGAGCATTTCTCCATGACCCCCCGCGACCGGATGGTCACGTCGGGGTTCAGGACCATGTTCTCCTGAGCATCCGCTCGTCGGTATTCGAACCAGTTGAAGCGGCGGACCTTGTAGGGACAGTTGTTGGCGCAGTACCGCGTGCCCACGCAGCGGTTGTAGACCTGTTGATTGAGACCCTCTTCGCCGCCGACGGTCGCGGCGACGGGGCAAACCGTCTCGCAGGAAGCGTGCCCGCATTGCTGGCAGAGCATGGGCTGGTGGACGGCCTCGATTCCGGCCTCGATGTCGGCATAATAGCGGTCGATGCGCATCCAATGCATGTCGCGTCGGCGCGCGACTTCATCCTTGCCGACGACGGGGATGTTGTTCTCGGCCTGACAGGCTATAACGCAGGACGAGCATCCCGTGCAGGCGGACAGGTCCACCGTCATGCCCCAGCGACGCCCGGTCTTCCCGGAAGAGGTCGGCCACAGCGTGGCCAGGGCGCTCGGTTCGGAAGGATTTCCCGACGAGGCATCCGCCGCGTACTCCGCCAGCGTCGTCTCCCGAACGATATCGCGGGTTTCCCCCGGATGCTCGGCCAAGCGCTCCGGAACCTTCAGAGAGTGGTAGTCCTGGGTGCACGCCAAAGCCTGCGTGCCGCCCGTCTTTTCAAGCCGGACCGACCAGGTCGTGCAGGAGAGTTGACCGTCGACGAAAGACAGGAAACGAGAGACGTTCCTCCCGACCCTCCCTCCGTGGGGGACCGTCGGCTTGCCGCTGATCCAGTCCGGACCGACGTCGAAGAAGCGTTCGGTGCCGTCGCGGCCATAGCCCAGCGCCGCGCAGACGGTTCCGTCCTTCTGTCCCGGCTGAAGGAACGCGGGGAGTTCGAGGGACTCCGCGTCCGTGCTCAGGCGGACCAAGTCCCCCTGCTCCACGCCCAGGCTGCGCGCCGTCTCCGGGGAGAGAGACGCATAATTGTCCCACACGACCTTGCTCACGGGATCCGGCATCTCCTGCAGCCATGGGTTCTGGGCATGACGGCCTTCCAGCATCCCCACTTTGGGATACAAGACCAGCGCCAAGCCTGTCCCCGGAGGCCCCGCCGAGGCGCGCGAAGCCGAACGCACGGCCCCTCCATCGAACGGACGGACGGCGCGCCCGCCGACCGCCAAGGCCGCGAAGCCGTCCTGCACCGTGCGGTTCCAGAAGTCGTCGAACGACGCTTCGGACGATTGGCGCGCATGCATCGACGCCCGCCACGTCCCGCGGACCATATCGAGAGCGCTCTGCGGCTTGCCGGTCCAAAGCGCGAAGCTCTCCAGCGCGGAGCGGGTGTCGCCGAGAGGACGCAGGACGGGCTGAACGACCGCCGCCACCCCCGCCGCGGGTTGCGCATCAGCCCAGGATTCGAGGTAATGGTGGTCGGGGACCACGGCGGCGGCCAGGCGCGAGGTCTCATCGAGATGAGAGGAAGTGGCGACGACGAGGCCGACGCGCCCGAGCGCCTCCTGCCAGGAAGCTCCTGCCGCCGGCAATTCTGCCGCGGGGTTGCAGCCGTGGATAACGAGAGCGCCGACCTTGCCGCCCGAGATCTCGTCGAACAGCTTGCGCAGCGTCGAATCGTCGCCCCGGCGCTGGAAGGACGGTTTCTGGAGATCGAGGGTCCGGCGGTAGGATCCCAGCAGATGGTTGACCTGATTGACCGCCAACTGAGCCGCCAGGTTATTGGTCCCGCACACGACAAAGCTTCGCCCGCGCGACGCCCATAGTCGTCCGGCCAGGTCCTTGAGTTGCCTCGCATCCACCGGACAGGGCGCCGACGCCCCGAAAGGCGCCGGCGCTCCGGCGCGCGCGGCGACCTCGTTGGCCAGGTGCTCCGCCAAGAGAGCCTCAAAACCAGGAGCCAGAAGGACCCGCCGGTCGGCGTTGGCGCCCGTCAGAGACATCCTCGCTTCATACTGCACGTGGTAAGACATCCGCGGCGGGGTCCCCTCAAGCGTGCGGCCGCTTCGCCACCCGGCCGAGTATTCGACCGGCGAAATCCAAGTGCCTAGAAAATCGGCGTCGATTCCGACGATGACGTCGGCCTCCTCGAACCGATAGCGGGGCAGCGACCGCTCGCCGTGGGTCCGGGAGTGCGCCTCGAGGATGGCGGAAGTCGAAAGAGCATCGTAGACGACATGCTTGCCGTCGGAAAATCCCGCGAGGAATCGAGCGATGGCGTGCTCCAAGGAGGGGCTCGTCACCGTTCCCGTCAAGACGCGCACGGAGGAGCCTCGCGTCTTCACCCCCTTCAGCGCGGCAAGGATGCGCGCATCGACGTCGCTCCAGGAGGCAGGGTTGCCTCCCCACAACGCGGACTTAAGGCGGCGAGAATCGTAGAGTTCAAGGATGGACGCCTGTCCGACCGCGCAGAGTCCCCCGCGCGAGATCGGATGGGCGGGACTGCCTTCCAGCTTGATGGGCCGTCCGTCGCGGACTTTGACGAGCGCTCCGCATCCCGCGCTGCAGCCGCCGCAGGTGGACGCGTACCAGGCGGCCCGGCCGGGAACGACCCCCTCGGAAGCGACGAGATGGGGCGCCGCCTTAAAGACCCGGGAGCGGGAACAGGCGGACAGGGTCGCCGCGCTCAAGGAGAACCCCACGGCCTTGAGAAAGGAGCGACGGCTCATCGCCACGTCCACCTCCGCCTCACGGCTCTCGCGGGCGCCCGCGCCTGCGCGCTCCTTGAGGCTCTTCCAGTACCGCTTCCTTGCTTTTTGGCTCATGGCTCGTTGACGTCAATAGTGGCAGGTTGCGCAGTCCGTGGAGGCGCGTCGAACCGTCCCCGCCGGCTTCGTCCGACGATGGCAGTTGACGCACCATCCCATCGACAAATCCGAGTGCTGACTCATCTTCTCCATCGTCTCGACCGGCCCGTGACAGGTCTGACAGATCAGACCGGCGGCCACGTGGGGACGATGATCAAAATAGACGAAGTCCGGGAGGTTGTGCACGCGATTCCATCTCACCGGGCTCGGCGTCCTGTCGGGGGAAGGCGTGCCGTCGCTCGTCAAACCCAGCGCATCGTAGATCTTGCGGATCTCCTCCGACATGAGGACGCGAGGCTTGCGTTTTTCCTTGAGGGCCGCGGCGTCCTCGGCGCGGACGTCGATGAACGGGGCCGTCACTCGGGCGTGACAGTTCATGCAGACGCTCAAGGGCGGAATCCCGGCGCTGCGGCTCTTCTCGGCCGCGAAGTGGCAGTACAGGCAGGGAATCGCGAGTTCTCCCGCGTGGAGTCGGTGCGAGTAGGCGATGGGCTGCTCGGGCGAATGCCCCTGGTCGTTGCCGGATCCTCTCAGGTCCAGCACCGGGCGCGCGACCAGCGCCAGGCTCAGCACGAGGGCTGCGGCCAGGGCGACGGTGAGGGCGCGCGAAGAGAAGCTAGCAGGGTCTTTCACAACCCTTTCTCGTGTAGTATCGATTCATACGGAGATCAACCCGTCCCGAATTCTCTGCGCGCGCTCCTCATCCGTCAGCGCTCTTCCGCCTTTACCCACCCAGGCGGACGTCCAACGCTTGCCCATGACCACATACATGATGCATATGCCCAAGCCGATCACCGCCCAAAGCAAAAAACCGCCCCCAAAGGTGCCGTAGTATTTCTTGGAAAGCCCCATCGTGTTCGGAATCAGGCTTCCTCCGAGGGCCCCGACCTCTCCAATGAGGCTCATGGCAATCGCGGTAGTCAGCGGCCAGCGATGCGGAACGAGCTGGAACGTCGAGCCGTTCCCGGCTCCGAGCAGACAAAAAATCAAGAACAAAATTACGGCCATCATCCACAGCGGAGGCATCATGCTTGCTATCAGCGACAAGACGGTGACGCCGACACAGACGAAGAGCATGTTATTGAGGCCGCCGAATTTATCGGCCAACCAACCGCCGAGAACACGCGTAACGCTCGCCATCACGATGATGGGAGCCGACCACTGTCCCATGGTCTTCTTTGAAATGCCGTATCCATCGGCGAACAACGTAGGCAAAAACATCGTAAACCCTATGTAGCCGCCGAAAGTGAGTATGTAGGAGATGTTGAAGACCCAGGCGTCTTTTTCAACCAACACCTTGAGAACCGCCCCGAGCGTCTTCTTCTCTCGGTCAGGCGGTTCTTTGGCAAGGAGCATCATCAGGACGAACGGCACCGCCATCATCAATATTGCCATCCCATAGACATTCCGCCAACCATACGCAATCGCTAAAGGCGGAGCAAAAAGAACCGCGATCACGGCTCCGCTGTTGCCCGCGCCGGCGATGCCGATCGCAAGTCCTTTATACTTCGGCGGGAACCATCCCCCGCCCAAAGAAAGGGCCACGCCGAAACTTGCTCCGGCGATACCGAGCAGCACGCCCATCATCAGGACCTTTTCGTAGGAGTCCACCATCAAGTAGCCCCAGGCGAGCCCGAGCATGATCACTCCCATCTCCAGGAGAGCGGCATTCTTTCTTCCGATATACTGAGATAAAACGCCCAGCGGGAAGCGCAAAAGAGCTCCGGACATGATGGGAACGGAAAGCATAAAACCTTTTTGCGTGGCGCTTAAATGGAAGGCCTCGCTGATGAACGGCGCCATCGCGCCATTCAACACCCATACCGCGAAACAGAAATCAAAGTATAAAAAAGAGCAGAAAAGAGTGGGCGGATGTCCGGACTTCAAAAATGTTCTAAACCACGCCATTGTCGCCTCCTGAACCTGCTCGAGCTTAAGCGTTCGAGTTGATGTACTTCTGCCTCTCAGCCTCGGTGATCTTGTCCCACCAGGTATTGCCGGTGCCCCAGTCGCCCCTCTCGGCGCCCGGTTTGGTGTAGTAGACCCAGTTGATCATGCTGCCGATGAGATAGAACACCGCAGCGCCCGCGAAGAAGGCCGCCGCGGAGCCGTACTTGGTGATGGAACCTCCTATCAGGGAGGAAAAGACGAACGGGCCATACGCGGCCCACGCGCCCGTCCAGCCGAGGCTCTGCGCCCCCATCCTCGGAGAAAAAGCGAAGATGATCGGGTACTGGCGGAAGGTGGCGAAGTTCCCGATGCCCGCCATCAGGAATATCCAGAGCATGATCGCGACGAACATCGGAAATTGGTCAAGAGAGGTCGGCGCCAAGTACCCGCCGAATATCAACGCGAGACATCCCGCGATCATCCCCGCCCCCGAGATTTGCGTGAATATGCTCCCGCCCCATTTGTCGGATAAAGGTCCGCCGAGGAAGCGGACCAAAGAGCCGATCAGCGGGCCGAGGTAGGCGTATTTGAGCGGATCCGGCGCAAGCGCCGCGTCCATTCCAGGGATGTTCCCATAGATGGTCTTGATCATGAGCGGGAATGCGGCCGAAAAACCGGCGAATGAACCGAACGTCATGATGTAGGTCCAGGTGCAGAAATAGGCGTGCTTGTTGTCGGTCATATCCGCCAGCATCTTGCCGAAGGAAGGCTTCTTCATGGGCACGCTTCTCAAATAGACCCAACAGACGACGCCGGCGATCAGCAGCCACGGCAGATACCAGAAGGCCGCATTCTGAAGCCAGATGTCCTTCTTGACCACCTTTTTGACCGCGACATCCGTCACCGTGCCGGCCTCGTTTTTCTTGATCTCGGCCTTCATGCCCTTTGTCAGGTCGCTCTCCGCGATGACCACGTCCCTGACCGCTCCGGTCTTGTCTTTTACGACCGTGATGACTTTGGCGAGCCCCTCATCCTTGACGACGACATCCCTGACCACGCCGACCTCTTTCGTGATCTTCACGGCAAAGACAGGAGTGGCCTTGGTAAAGAGCTGCGGGCCTCCGGCTGCGCCTAAAATGGAAAAACCTATGATCCACGGGGTCACGAACTGGACAAGGCTCACGCCGAAGTTTCCGATTCCCGCCTGCAGCCCCATGGCGGTGCCTTGCAGCCTTTTCGGGAAGAAGAGGCTTGATGAGGGCATATAAGACGAGAAGTCTCCGCCTCCGAATCCGCAGAGGAACGATATGGCAAGGAAATGCGAATAGGGCGTTTCGGGGTTCTGCACCGCGAAACCGAGCCAGATCATCGGTAAAATCTTGATGAAAGTCGCGACCGTCAGCGTGGCCCTTGTGCCGTATATGGGGATCAAAAAAGCATGGATCAAACGCATGCTCCCTCCGGCAAGGCCCGGCATGGCCGCGAGCCAGAAGAGCTGCATGGTGTCGAATTTGAACCCTATGGCAGGAAGGCGGACAGCCACCGCGCTCATGACGAACCATGTGGCAAACGAGGTCAGGAGGCTGAAAGTCGTGACGGCCAGCGTCCACCATGCGCGGCTGCTCCCTTCTTCCTTCCAGAACCGCGGGTCCTCAGGCTCCCATCTTTTAAGCCATGACATGATTTTTTCTCCTTTCCCAAAATCCTTTACTCATGGCAGTCGTCCTCCACGGGCGAGATTGCTCGGAGAGCCGTACCAGCGCACGACCTGCGGCTTGCGCCAGAGATAAGGGACGGGGGCCACGAGCACATGGACCAAGCGCGTGAACGGGAAGTAGGCGATGAGGATGAAAGCCCCCACGATGTGCGCCTTGACCAGCAACGGCATCGGGACGACGAACGCCAGGTCGGGGCTCAGCGCCACGAGCGACCACAGGTAGGGGGTGAGGGAGGCGGCAAACCACGAGGACCCCCAGGGATGAAAGATCGCGATTTGGATGCCCAACGCGATCTGAACGAGCAGCATCCCGAACAGGATCCAGTCCGAGAGCAGCGTGACCTTGCGAAGCGCCGGCGAAACGCCTCGTCGCACGAGCAGGTTGAGCAGGCCGAACAAAGACAGGAGCGCGCAGACGAACGTGGAGATCTCAAGAACGTACAGCCTCAACGGCTTTAAGTTCCACAGAAGAAGCTGCTGCGGCAAGAGGAATGCGACGAGGTGCCCCGTGAGGACCGCGAGGATACCATAGTGGAACGGGACCATCCCGTGGAAGTGGTGCTGGTTCTCCAGCAGCTGGGACGAGAGGCTTGAATAAGTAAACTCCCTCGTTCGATATCGGTAGATGACCATGACCAAGAAGACGGCCAGCGATATATAGGGGAAGACGCCGAAAAAGAAAAGATCGAAATAGGCGTTAGTCATTGCTCTCTCCTGCGCTCACGGACTCAGTGTCCGGCAACGCGTCCTCGATCGCCTTGAGAACGAGACGGTAGGGATTGGACTCATCCTTGAATCCCTCCAGGATCTTCCGGAGAGCCGGCTTCAACGACTCCTCCGTGAATCGGCGCGCCGCAACGGGCTCCATCCGCGCGAGGACGACCAGGACATGGGACAGATGGTCGGGCAGCTCGTGATTCTCGGGCACTGCGAGCCGCCGCATGTGCTCGCGCATCGCCACGAGAAAGGCCCCCCGCTCGTACTGCTCCCCATGGAGGTGCCACCCGATGTCGAGAGAACAGTCCGGATTCATGTCGAAGGTCCGCGTGTAGAGTTCCTCAAGCTCATGGCGTTCGCACTTGCGCGCATAAGCCTCGAAAGACTCCAGCGCGACCTTGACCTCGGGCGCAGCCGCGTCGATAGCCCTGCGGCAAGCGGCAACACGGGCCGGGAAATCCCCATCGGGATACGCAAGAAGGGCCCCTAGCCTTTCCAACAAGGACTCCGTCTGGAGGGCCTCCATCACGAACCCCTCTTCGGCGCGGACAAAAATCCGAAGCCCGCGGACTGTTTGTGCTCCTGCGGGTCTTCCATCATCTCGATGGCCATCTCGCGGTGCGCGGGAGGGACGACGAAACGGTCGTTGAAAGTGCATAGGGCGGTCATCTTGTAGATGGCGTCGGCTTCCTCGGGGGAGGACTCCGCCTCCCGCAGCATCCGCTCGGCAAGGCTCTTCTCGATATCGCCCACCGTCAACGCTCGGCGCCAGACGCGGACCGCCATCTGCTTTTTGAGGGCGAAACGGACCTTCCCCGTGTCCCCCGCCCCGAAAAGCTTGGCGAGGTACTCCAGCGGGAGCCTCGCCTCATCGAGATCATGGAACAATCCTTTCGAGACATTGGAGACGACGTCGCCTTCTTTGGCCGACATGACCGGCGCCAGCGGCGGGACGTAGAAGAGCATGGGCATCGTCCTGTATTCGAGGTGCGGAGGCAGAGCGATCTTCCAGACTTTGACGAACTTATAGACGGGAGACTTCTGAGCCGACTCGATCACCGAATCGTGCACGCCGTTTTGGCGCGCGGCCTCGACGACCTTGGGGTCGAAAGGATCTAGGATCAGGGAACGCTGCGCCTCGATGAGGTCCTCATCGCGGCTGGACGCGGCCTCTTTTATCCGGTCGGCGTCGTAGAGGAGGACGCCCAAATACCGGATGCGCCCGACGCAGGAATGAAAGCAAGCGGGGGCTTGTCCGGTTTCGACGCGCGGGAAGCAAAGGATGCACTTCTCCGATTTTCCGGTCTGCCAGTTGAAGAAGGTCTTCTTGTAGGGGCAGGCGGCCACGCAGGACCGCCAGCCGCGGCATCGGTTCTGGTCGATAAGCACGATGCCGTCCTCGCCCCGCTTATATAACGCTCCCGAAGGGCAGGCGGCCACGCAGGCGGGGTTGAGGCAGTGGTTGCAGATGCGCGGGAAGTAGAACATCATCAGGCGCTCCACGGCGAAGAGCTGCGCCTTCTGCTGGGGGGTCAACGCGGAGAAGTTGTGGTCGTTGGCGGCGTAGATGGGAGAACCGCCTAGGTCATCGTCCCAATTAGGACCTGCCTCCACGTCGATGGGCTCGCCGGACACCATCGAGAGAGGTCTCGCCGTGGGCTGGTCGTCTCCCTCGGGAGCGTTGAAGAGGTTCTTGTAATCGTAGGTCCAGGGCTCGTAGTAGTCGTCCATGCTCGGCATGGCGGGATGATGGAAGATATTGGGGAAGACCTCGGCCTTACTCGTCGATTTAAGGCTGGGTTCGCCGTCCGTGAGCTCCCAGCCCCCCCGGTACTGTTCCTGGTCTTCCCAGCGCGTGGGATAGCCCGTCCCGGGCTTGGTCTCGACGTTATTCCACCACATGTACTCGGTACCCTTGCGGTCGGTCCAAATGTTCTTGCAGGCGATGCTGCAGGTATGGCAGCCGATGCATTTGTCCAGATGGAACACCATCGAGATCTGCGCGCGGATATCCATGACTATGAACCCCTCTGCGTCCTATTCACCACTTGAGCTCGGGCAGCTTGCGCACCAGGATGTGGGTATCGCGGTTGCACCCGGTCGGGCCCCAGTAGTTGAAGTGGAACGTAAACTGACCGTAGCCGCCCGCCATGAGATTCGGCTTGAGGCGAGTGCGAGTGAGACTATTGTGTCCCCCCGCCCTGCGATCTCCGCGCAGGGGTGATTTCGGGACCGAGAGCGTGCGTTCCGGCGAGTGGTAGATGATGCAGATGCCCCGGGGGATGCGCGCGCTCACCGCCGAGCGCGTCACGACGACGCCGTGGTCGTTGTAGACCTCCACCCAGTCGTTGTCGACGATCCCGAGCTGCTCGGCGTCCTTGTCGTTCATCCAGAACGGCTCCACGCCCCGGGAGAGCGTCGTCATGCGCTCATTATCGCCGTACGTCGAGTGGATATGCCACTTGCCGTGCGGGGTCAGATAGTTGAGCATCATGGTCTTGCCGTCGGACTGGCTGACGCGCAGATCGGCGTACTGCGCGGGCGAGGGCTTGGGCTTGTACGTCGGCAGATGCTCGCCGAACTCCAGGTACAGCGGATGATCGAGGTAGAAATGCTGCCGGCCGGTCAAGGTCCTCCAGGGCACCAGGGCCTCGCGATTGTAGGTGAAAGGGGCGTAGGCCCTCCCGTTTTCGGTCAGCCCGCTCCACATGGGCGAGTTGAGCAGTCTGCGGGGAGCGCCTTGGAGGTCCTTGAAGGTTACGCGCACTCCCCGGTTCTTTTCCGCGAGATAAGCCAGAGGCAGGCCGACCTTTTCCTCCATATTCTTGTACGAACGGTAGGCCAACTCGCCGTTGGTGACGCTCGCCAATTCGAGAACGGCCTCGCAGACCTGCGCGCCCTCTTCCAACGAGGGATATGTCGCGCCGCCCCACGAGACGGTCGGAGACTTGGCGATCATCCCGTCGTAGAAGTCCTCGACTCCATACTTCGTGCCGTGCGCGCCGAGGCCGTTGCTCCGGACAAGGGGTCCGAGCGAGATGTACTGCTTATAGAGGTTCTTGTAATCCCGCTCGACGACCGTCAGACCCGGCATCGTCTTGCCCGGCGCCGCCTCGACCTCGCCGTCCATCCAATCCCGCGGCCGGGTCTGCGCGATCTCGGCCGCCGTGTCATGCGCCAGCGGCGAGGCGACGATGTCCTTGACCGGCTCGGGGAAGTGCTTCTCCGCCAGCTCCGAGAACTTCTTGGCGATCGCCCGGAAGATGTCCCAATCGCTCTTCGATTCCCAGCAAGGCGGGACTGCGGCCGTCAGCGGGTGGATGAAGCTGTGCATGTCCGTCGAGTTGAGGTCGTCCTTCTCGTACCAGGTCGCCGCCGGCAGCACGATATCGGAGTACAAGGCCGACGTGTCCATCCGGAAGTTAAGGTCGACGACCAGATCGAGCTTGCCGATCGGCGCGTCCTCACGCCAGACCACATCCGACACCGAACCCTTCGCGATATCCTCCGCGACCGTGTTCGTGTGAGTCCCGAGGTAATGCTTCAGGAAGTACTCATGGCCTTTGCTGCTCGACATGAGAGCGTTGCCCCGCCAGATATACCACACGCGCGGCCAATTCTCCGGAGCATCCGGATCCTCGACCGAGAACTTCAGCGTGCGGCCCTTAAGACCGGCGACGACGTGCTTGACGACCCCGGCGTCATCGGACGCGCCGGCGGCCGCCGCGTCTTTAGCCACGTCGAGGGAATTGCGGCCGAACTGAGGATAGAAGGGAAGCCAGCCGTTGCGCACGGCTCGGATCTGGGTGTCCATCGTATGCCCATGGGCCGAAGGGTTCTTGACCTCGTCGTCCTGGGGGACGGTGTGATAATCCGTGAAGTGCCTCTCATAGCGCCACTGATCGCTATGGACGTAATGCCAACTCGGCGCGTTCTGCAGGCGCGATCCCGCATACCAGTCCTTGGCGAAAGCGATGGCGCTCCAGGGCTCCATCGGCGCGAGTTTCTCCTGTCCGACATAATGGGCTAATCCGCCGCCGTTGACGCCGACGCACCCGCAGAACATCAGCGCATGGATGGGCGCGCGATACATGAGATTGGCATGGTACCAATGATTGATCCCGGCGCCGATGATGACGGTGCACTTGCCGCCCGTCTTCTCGGCCGTCGTCGCCCATTCCCGAGCGAACTTGACGACGTTCTTCCTGTCGAGACCCGTGTATTTCTCGCTCCAGGCCGGGGTATACGCCTCTTTTTCGTCGTCATAATCCGCCGGATAGTCCCCCTCCAGCCCCCGGGAGACGCCGTACTGGGCCATCAAGAGGTCGTAGACGGTGGTCACGATCGTCTTCTTGCCGTCGATCGTGTCCAGGCTGCGAATAGGCACATGACGACGGCGCGCCGTCGCCTCGCCGAAGTCGTCGAAGCGCACCGCGACGCTGCCGCCCCCGAGGAAAGTCAGCTTCGGATCTATGTCGCTTCCGTCCGCTCCGTCTTTGAGGCTGAGGTTCCACTTGCCTTTCTCCTTGCCCCAACGGAAGCCCGAACTGCCCATGGGCATCTTGGGCCGGTCTTCCTTCTCGTCCCAGAACAGGAACTTCCAGTCGCCGTTCTCGGTCCCGGCATAGGCCTTGATCCGATTGGCCCTAAGGAGTTGCCCGGCCCGATACACGCCGTCCTTGCCCTGGACGAGTTCGACGAGATAAGGGGAGTCCGTGAACTTCTTCGTGTAGTCGATGAAAGCCGGGGTTTTGCGCTCATGGTGGAATTCCTTGAGTAGGACGTGGTTGACCGCCATCCACCACGCGCCGTCTTGGCCCGCGTTGATGGACATCCACTCATCGGCATACTTGGCCACTTGGCTGAAATCCGGAGAGAATACGACCATCTTCGTCCCGTTATGCCTCGCCTCGGCCGCGAAATGGCAGTCCGGCGTGCGCGTCATGTTGAGGTTGGATCCCATGACCGCGAGGAACTTGGCGTTGTACCAGTCCGCCGATTCATTGACGTCCGTCTGCTCGCCCCAGACCTCGGGCGAGGCGCTGGGCAGGTCGCAGTACCAGTCATAAAAGGAAAGAGCGACGCCGCCCATGAGCTGCAGCATCCGCGCGCCGGCCGCGTAACTCACCATGGACATGGCCGGGATGGGAGAAAATCCAACGATCCGGTCCGGACCGTGCTTGCGGATCGTGTAGATGTTGGACGCGGCCATCAGCTCCAGCACAGTGTCCCAGTCCACGCGGCGAAAGCCCCCCTTGCCGCGCGCTTTCTGCCAGCGGCGCCGCTTGGCCTCATCCGTCACGAGAGAGGCCCAGGCCTCGACGGGATCGGCATGCCGGCGCCTCGCCTCGAGCCAGAGATCGATGAGGGCGCCGCGGATGTAGGGATACTTGACGCGCAGCGGGCTGTAGAGATACCAGGAGAACGATATGCCGCGCTGACAGCCGCGCGGCTCGTAAGGAGGTATGTCCTTGCTGAGAATGGGATAATCCAGACCCTGCATCTCCCACGTCACGATGCCGTTTTTCACATGGATCATCCAGGTGCAGCTGCCGGTGCAATTGACTCCGTGCGTGCTCCTGACGACCTTGTCATGCTGCCAGCGGTTGCGGTAGAACTCCTCCCAGGCCCGCAGGTCGGCCTGACGCTCGTCCTTGATCCAATCGTTGCCGCCGTTATTCATCACGATCCTCCAAGGATCCATTTCGAGCGACCAGCGCGCGACGCACCGAACGCAGGCGCTTGCCCCACATCGCATCGAACGCGGCCAAAAGCGCCATTGCACTCATGATTCCAATGATGAGGAAAGGCAGGCGCGCCTGCGCTCCGGTCGGACGTTCCTTCGCGACGGCGCCCTTGAGATATGCCGTCAGCGGGAGGACCTCGCTCGCATCGATGGGCCGGCGCTGGAACACCGGCCGCATGACGGGAGAAGCCGGAGAAACCAGCCACGCCGCCAGAGCCTTGTCCCCGCCCAAGCGCGAGACGGCCTCGGTCAGGTCGGGCCCGAGCCCGCCCCCGCCGAACACGCCGCCCAGTCCGCCGATGGAATGGCAGGAGATGCAGGGCGGCGCGCCGTTCTTGAGCCGGACGTCGCCGGTGAACAAAGCCCGGCCCGCGACGGCGTCGCTGGGCAGCAGCGGGCGATCTATGAGAGACAGCCCTTTGAACGGGGACTTCTCCTTCGCGGACTCCTCCGCGATGAGCTGGATGAGTTTCTCGGCCCGGGCGGGGGTCATCGCGGAGATGTCGGGCATCACGACCCCGCGGAACTCATCCTTGAGTCGGACGGCGTCTCCGTCTCCGGCCTCGATCATCTTCTTGGGGCCCTGTATCCAGCGCAGGAGCCAATCGCCGTCCCGACGCTTGGATATGTCCTTGAGGTCGGGGCCCGTCAAGCGCCCTCCGCCGATGGTATGACACGAGAAACAGTTCTGCCGGAAATCATCGGAGACTTCCGCCGCCGGAGCGCAGGACGCGCGGCTGCCGGCCAGCGCCGTGATGAGGACCGCCGCGCCCATCCTCAGCGCGATCGGAATATAAGTTCTCATCTGTATCCTCCTGGTTTCAGAGCGCATATAGCTCGGCAGGTTTTCGAACGGCGCCTATTATACACAATGACACGACGGCTGAATTACGGATTTTCATGTCCACTATTCATTACGTAACGCAACAATAATACCAGGATCCGCGGCGCCTTCGACCGACGACTAAGGGAGGAGACCCTGCACCTCTACGGCCGTCAGTTCGGACAGAGTTTGATCCAGGTCTGCGGAGGCTGCCCGGGATCCGCGGGCTTGCCTTCGCCCATGATCCAAACGCCGTCGTCCGAGCTTATAAACGGGATGGCCAGGATGCGCGTGCCATCCGTATAAAGCACGTGCCGCCCCGCCGAGCGGGGGAGTATTTTATACGCATCGCTATTGCCCAGGAATCCACTCATGCTGAAACTATGGCTCTCGTTCGTGACTTCCCCGTTGTAAACATAGACATACTGATAGGCGTAAATGTAGTAATACTGGCTGAAGCATGACTCGCACAACTTGACGGTTCCCGAGCAGGATAACGACGCGCTTCCTGAATCCGCAATCGCCTGAACTGGAAAAATCGCAAAAACGGACAGCGCCAGGCACAATCCCTTGAGCATTTTCATAGAGCGTCCCCTCCCGTGCTATTGACAGTATTTTACATACAAAGATGCGCCAAGTTTCACTGGATGGCGTTGGTCTTTTGGCCTACGATCCCCGGCCAATGGTCCTATCCGAATCGAGCGGCGCTGATCAGCGCAGGGACTTCAGGCCCGTGCGGCCCTTGAGCCGGTGCAGAAGCGTGCCGCCCGCCATCCCGACGAGGTAGCCGTACGGCAGTCCCGCGCAGGCCAAACCCGTCAGCATTACGATGGCGAAGTCTTCCTTGTCGTGGGCCTGGTCGCGAACCAAAGAGAGCATCGCCAGCCCTTCGAAAAGGAGCAGCACGCCCAGCATAGGCCGCGGGAAGACGCGCACGACCTCGCCGAAGGCCCCACCGAAGAACAGACCCAGGACCAGGAACATCATCCCGTAGACCAGGACGGACCCGCCGGTGCGTCCCCCGAAAGCGGAATGGCCCACCATCCCGCCGGAGCCATGGCAGACGGGCACGCCTCCGAAGAGAGGGGCGAGCAGGTTCATCGCCGAGTAGGTGAAGCCGATTTTGAGCACGTCGGGCGCGCGGTCCGGGAAGAGGTCAAGGCTGACTTGGCGTGTGGCCAGGACGGAGTTGCCAAGCGAGAGCGGGATCTGCGGCAGAGCCAGGACGAGCGCTCCCGTCCAGATATCCGCGAGCGAGGGCAGCGCGAAGGCCGGCAAGCGCAAACCGAAGCCGGCGGCCAGCATCCCGCCGTCCAGCACGGTGGCGGAGGACCAGGTCAGGCCCAGGACGATCAGGATAAGCGCGGGCGGGCGGCGTTCGTCTCCCAGCAGGGCGACGACGACCGCGGCTGAGACTGCGGCCAGGACCCAGCCGGCGCAGCCTCCGGCGGGCAGGAACTCATGGCAGGCGAGCCCGGACAACTGAAGGCCCAACCCGCACTGGATGCCTCGCACCACGGTCTTGGGGACGGCGCGCGCCAGGGACTCGAGCAGGCCCGTGAGGGTGAGAAGAAGCATGAGGACGCCGACCGCCAGGCCGCCTCCGGCCAGCGTCGCGGCCGGCAGTCTCTGGGCGATAGCGATGGCCGCCATGGCTTTCAGCGGCTGGACCGGCATGGGCATGTGGTAGACCAGCGCCGTGGCGACCTGCAAGGCCCCGAACACGGCAAGAACCGAGCCCCCGTCGAGGCCGCAGGCCAGGGTCATCCCGACGAGAAGCGGGAAGGAGGTCCCTAGATCTCCGAAGGCGCCCGCGATCTCGCGACGGTCGAGACGCAGGGGTGGACGAGACATGCGGCTTTATTTCTTGTTGAGCTTCTGGACGAGCCTGACCTTCTCCATCTTGATGGGAGTGTTCGGACGGTCGCCGCGGTCGCGCGGGGCGTCGCCGATCTTGACGACGATCTCCAGGCCCTCCAGGACCCGACCGAAGACGGCATGGCGGTCGTCGAGGTGAGGCGTCTCGGCGAGGGTGATGAAGAATTGAGAACCGCCCGTGTCGGGGCCGGCGTTGGCCATGGAGAGCACGCCCGCCTTGTCGTGGCGCAGCTTCGGGTGGAACTCGTCGAGGATGGCCCAGCCGGGGCCGCCGCGGCCGGTGCCGGTCGGATCGCCCGTCTGTACCATGAACTTCGGGATGACGCGATGGAAGAGGACTCCGTCGTAATAGCCTTTCTCCACGAGCTTCAGGAAATTGGCGACCGTACCCGGCGCCTCCTTGGCAAACAGCTCGATGACGATCTTACCGAGAGTGCTCTCGATGACGACGACGGGATTGTCGGTCCTATAAGGTCGGTCGGTCATTTTGATCTCCTTGGAGGCTGGTGTCAGGCTTTCAAATCTTTTAAATTCTAAATAGAATTTAAAAGATTTGAAAGCCTGACACCTCCCCCTATCGTCTAAAGCAGCGACGGCAACGGGCTTCGTATTTGTCGGAGGCGCCCACGTCGACGACTTTGCGACCGCCTCCGAGGCGCTGCGAACGGTTGGCGGGGTTGCCGCAGACCATGCAGATGGCCAGGTTCTTGGTGACGAACTCGGCCACGCCCATGAGACGGCTGGTCACGGGGAAGGGAACGCCGCGGAAGTCCTGATCGAGGCCGGCGACGATGACGCGGCGGCCCTCGTTGGCCATCTTCTCGCAGACCTCGACGACCTCGTCGTCGAAAAACTGGACCTCGTCGATGCCGACGACCTGCGTGTCGCGGGCGATGCGTTTAAGGATGTCGCAGGACCTGGCCACGGCGATCGACGGGGTCTTGGTCAGGTCGTGGGAGACGATGTGGTCCTTGGCATAGCGCACGTCCAGAGAGGAGTTGAAGACCTGGACGGACTGGCGGGCGATCTGGGCCAAGCGCAACCGGCGGATGAGTTCCTGGGTCTTGCCCGAGAACATGGAACCGACCACGGCCTCGATCCAACCGCCCCCGCTGTGACCCCACGACACGGGGGCCACCGGGCGATGTCCGTTGCGAACGACTTTCTTCTTGCTCATCGTCCCTTGTATTGCTTACCGTAATAAGCGAGGTAACCGCCGTCGACCTTCAAAGGACGCCACCACTTCCCGTTCGCCTGGTACCAAATGATCGTATCGGCCAGTCCTTTCTCGAAATCGTAAGCATGCCTGAACCCGAGCCTCTTAAGCTTGGAGCAGTCCAAGGCATAGCGCCAATCGTGGCCCTTACGGTCCTCGACCCGTGCGATCAAATCCGCCTTCTTGCCCATCAGCTTGAGGACCTTGGCGATCAACTCCCGGTTTTCGCAGGTGTACGACCCTCCGATGTTGTATATCTCGCCAAGCCCGCCTTTCCCCAAGACGAGAAGAATCGCCCGGGCGTGATCTACGACGTGCAGCCAATCACGAACCTGCCGGCCGTCGCCATATTGGGGAAAAGGCTTGTCCTCCATGAAGTTCGTGATCATGAGCGGCAGGGCCTTCTCCGGATATTGGTACGGCCCGTAGTTGTTCGAGGCGCGAGTCGTGACGACCGGGGCCTGGTGGGTGACGAAATAGGAGCGCACGAGAAGATCCGAGGCGGCCTTGGAGGCGGCGTAGGGACTGTTGGGCTCCAGGTGGTCGCCCTCCTTCGAGCAGCCTCTGGTCACGGAGCCGTAGACCTCGTCGGTGGACACGTGAAGGAAGCGGCGGACCCGGTGACGCAGGGCCGCGTCGAGCAGGACTTGGGTTCCGATGACGTTGGTCTTCAGGAAGGCTCCCGCGTCCATGATGGAGCGGTCCACGTGGGTCTCCGCTGCGAAGTGGACGACCAGTTCGCATCCTTTCATGACATCTGTAACCGCCTTCGCGTCGCAGATGTCGGCCTGCACCCATTGATAGCGGGCTTTGATGTCGACTAGGCTCACCGGGTTGCCGGCGTAGGTCCGCTTATCGAGGTTGATGATGAACCAGGACGGCCGAGACCGCAAAGCGTGGCGGATGAAGTTCGAGCCGATGAAACCGAGCCCGCCGGTGACCAAGACTCTCATGCGCCGCTCCGCGGCGCGTGATTTCTTATCAACGCCCCCCTCGAGTGCTTTTGGGGGAAATAGTCGTTGATGAAGTAGTCCCAGGTGTCGTCCAGGCCCTCTTCGAAGCCGACTGCGGGCTGGTATCCCAGGACGCGGCGAATCTTGCGGTTGTCGGCCCAGGTCTTGCGGATGTCGCCGGCGCGGATCGGGTGATGGCGGCGCGGCAGGCGCCGACCCGTGATGCGCTCCAAGACGCGGATGACGTCGAGCAGGCTGTAGGTCTTCGAGTTCGCCACGTTGAAGACCTCGCCGGACGCGGCCTTCGCAGCCGTGGCAGCCAGGATATTGGCGCGGACCACGTTCGCGACATGGGTGAAGTCTCGAGATTGCTTGCCGTCCCAGTGCACGTCCAAGGGCACGCCCAGGTAGGCCTGCTCCATGAACTTGGGAATGACGGCCGAATACAGGGACTCGGGGTCCTGGCGCGGGCCGAAAACGTTGAAGTAGCGCAGTGACACGGTTTCCAGGCCGAAGGACTTCGCCCAGACGATCGCGTAGTGCTCGGCGGCGAGCTTGGAAACCGCGTAGGGCGACATGGGTTGGGGCCGCATATCCTCGCGCTGGGGGAATATCTTGCAGGCGCCGTAGGCGGAACTGGAGGAAGCGTAGACGAGGCGCTTAACCTTGGCGTCGCGCGCCGCAACCAGCATGTTGAGGGTGCCCGTCACGTTGACCTCGTTGGAGGGCAGGGGCCGGTCCATGGACTTGGGCACGGAACGGATGGCGGCCTGATGGAGGACGTAGGTCGCGCCCTTGCAGGCGCGAGCGCAGTCCGCGGGACGCGTGATATCGCCTTTTAGGAACTCGACACGGCCCCGCACGCAGGCCAGCTTGCCGAGGCTGCCGGTGGAGAGGTTGTCGATGACGCGCACGCGCTCCCTGCGGCGAACCAACTCTTCGCAGACATGGGAGCCGATAAAACCGGCCCCGCCGGTGACAAGCCAAAGTCTCTTAGGCATCAAAGAATTCGCATATTAGCATTTACCCCGGTTTTGGGGGGAGCTGAGAGAGAAGGGCCGCGCCCACGCAGCCCCAATCACGATCCATAGGTGCGGCCAGCGTCAGGGACGCGAAAGGCTCGCGGAAGGGCTGTTCGGCGAAGACGCGGCGCACCGGATCGCTCAGCAGGCGCCCGGCCCGCGCTACGCCTCCCAGAAGCAAGACGGCCTCGGGGTTGTAGACGAGGGTCAGGTTGGCGAGGCCCAATCCCAGCCAGGTCCCGACCTCCTCCCAGACCCGGAGCGCGCCGGAGTCGCCGGCCTTGGCCGCATCCGCGACCCTCTTCGGGGTCAGGGGCTTCGGCGGCTTGCGCATGAGACGGCGGGCCGCGCGCTGGATGCCATAGGTCCCCACATAGGCTTCGAGACAGCCCCGCCGCCCGCAATGGCAGCGGGGACCGCTGGGCGAGAGGGTCTGGTGGCCGACTTCCCCGGCCGAACCGGTGGCGCCGCGATGGAGACGGCCGTCCAGGATGAGCCCGCCGCCCACGCCCGTGCCGAGGGTCACGCCGATCACGTGCCGTGGCTTCTTCTTGAGGGCCACGATATAGCCGCCCCAGACCGCCGCGTTGGCGTCATTCTCCACGGCCACCGGGACGCGCAGCATCCGCTCGAGCGTCCGCTTGAAAGGGAATCCGATCCACGTCTTTAGGTTCGGAGCGAAGAGCAGAGAGCCGTCGCCGGTCTCCACGCCCCCGGCCAAGGCTAGCCCCACTCCTTTGAAATTCCAAACTCGGGTGGCCGCCGCCACGCGGGAAAGGAACTCCTTCGGGGACCGCTTCGGCTCGGTCGGGATCTGAAAAGACTCATGGACCGAACCATCCGGGTCGATGAGACATATCTTGGTATAAGTCCCGCCGACGTCCACCCCGACGAGTCTTCCCCTCATCGTCGCCAGGCCGCGAGGACATCCGCGAAGGTCATTGTTGCCGCTCGATGCGGGCGCCGACGGCGGAGAATTTATCCACGAGAGACTCGTAGCCGCGGTCGATGTGATAAACGCGCTGGATGATCGTGCGGCCCTTGGCGGCCAGAGCCGCGACGAGGAGCGCGGCCCCGGCGCGGATGTCCGAGGCCATGATAGGCGCGCCCGACAACCGCTCGACGCCCGCCACCACGGCGCTGCGGCCCGAGACGGCGATCTGAGCGCCCATTCGCCCCAACTCGGCGGCGTGGAGGTAGCGGTTCTCGAAGACGGTCTCGGTCACCTTGGCAAATCCCGTCGAGAGGGTCATGAGCGCCATCCACGGCGCCTGCAGGTCCGTCGGGAATCCCGGGTAGGGACGGGTCACGACCGAGACGGGCTTGGAACGGCGCTCCATGGAGAGTTCAATGAAGCCCCTGCCGCAGCGCACCTTGGCTCCGGACTTCCTCAGGGCGGCGATCACGGCGTCCAGATGGCCGGCCTCGGCGCCCAGGAGCTTGACCTTGCCGCGCGCGGCGGCGCAGGCCAGGAGGTAGGTGCCGGCCTCGATACGGTCGGCAATGACCCTATGGCGGCATCCCTTCAGCTTCGTGCGGCCCTCGACCGCCACGGTCGCGGTGCCCGCGCCCGTCACCCTGGCGCCCAGACGCTCGAGGAAGCGACCTAGGTCCCCTATCTCGGGCTCCTTGGCCGCGTTCTTGATGACGGTGCGCCCCGGCGTCGCGGCGGCGGCCATCATGAGGTTCTGGGTCGCGCCCACGCTGGGGAAGCGGAGCCTTAATGCCACGGCTGCCAGCCGCGGCGCGCTCATGATGATGTCTCCTTGATCGGCGATGCGCCGCGCGCCCATAGCCTCGAAGCCCTTGAGGTGGATGTCGATGGGCCGCAGGCCGATCGCGCAGCCGCCGGGGATGGGCACGCGCACGAGGCCGAAGCGGGCGAGCAGGGGGCCGGCGGCCAGGACCGAGGCCCGCATCTGCTTGACGATGTCGTAGGGCGCCTGGGTCTTAAGCGAACCGGTCGAACTCACGTGCACCGTGGATCCATCGATCTTCACCGTCTTGCCCAGGCTCTCCAGGAGCCGGAAGGTCGTGCGCAGGTCGCGCAGAGTGGAGGGCACGTTCTCCACCACGCAGGGCTCGTCGGTGAGCAGCGTCGCGATCAGGATCGGGAGGGCGGAGTTCTTGGCTCCGCTGACCTTGATCGTCCCGTTGAGAGGCGTTCCGCCCTCGATGACGAAGCGGTCCATGGGAAGCTCAATCTATCATTTTCCAGCCGACCGCGATGCGGTCGAACCCGGAGACGTCCTTCTTGATCGCGACATCCTGGAAGACGGCCGCGAGGAGGAGCTTCGAGACGGCAGGGCCCTGGCGGCGCTCGATCTCCAACGCCAGGAAACCGCCGCCCTTGAGCATCTTGGGCGCGGCGGCGACGATGGCGCGGATAGCGTCAAGGCCGTCCCTGCCGCCGTCCAACGCCAGCCTCGGCTCGCACAGGACCTCGGGCTTGAGCGCATCCAGGTCCTTGGTGGGGATGTAAGGCGGGTTGGAGACCAGGAGGTCGGCCCACCCGCGCAGGTCCTGCCGGTCGGAGAAGAGGTCCTCGCGCACGAAACGGATGCGGTTGTGCACGTGGTGCGCCACGGCGTTGTCCTGCGCCAGGCGCAGGGCTTTGTCGCTGACGTCGGTCGCGAACACGGTCGCCTGGGGCAAGAGTTGGGCTAAGGCGACGGCGACGCAGCCCGTGCCGGTCCCGATCTCCAAGATCCTCGGGGCGGTGATTTTCAGGGCCTTGACCAGGCGCTCGCACTCCAGCACCAACTCCTCGGTCTCCGGCCGAGGAATGAGGGAGTCCTTCGTCACTTTGATCTTGAGGCCCAGGAAGGGCTGATTTCCGACGATGTAGGCCAGCGGCACGCGCCGGGCGCGCTCCTTGACCCAGTCCCAGAAGTTGTAGGCCTGCTTCTCGGTCAGTTCTCGCGTGCCCTGGAGCACGGCTTGCGCGCGGCCGACGCGGAGCACCTCGGCCAGCAGAAACTCGGCGCTGGCTCGAGACTCAGGCACGCCGCGTTCCTTGAGCAGAGACTCCGCCTTCGCAAGCCACGCCGCGGAGTTCATGCCGTCGACTCCATCAACAGGCGCTTGCGTTCCTCGCGCAGGGCCTCCAGCACGGGGCCTATGTCGCCTTCCATGATCTCGGAGAGGTTGTGCCAGGAGCGCTCCAGGCGATGGTCGGTCACGCGCGACTGCGGGAAGTTGTAGGTGCGGATCTTCTCGGAGCGGTCACCGGTGCCGACCTGGGAGCGGCGCGCGTCGGCGTTAGAGGCGGCGGCCTTCACTCGTTCTTGGTCCGCGAGCATCGCGAGCAGACGCTTCATGGCCTTGCCGCGGTTGCGACCCTGGGAGCGCTCCTCCTGGCACTCGACGATGATGCCGGAGGGGATGTGGGTGATGCGCACGGCGGTCTCGACCTTGTTGACGTTCTGGCCGCCCGCGCCGCCGGCGCGGTAGGTGTCGAACTTGAGCTCCTCGGGCCTGATCTCGATCTCGGCCAGTTCCTCGACCTCGGGCATGACCGCGACGGTCACGGTCGAGGTATGGATGCGCCCGGCGGACTCGGTGGCGGGCACGCGCTGAACGCGGTGCACGCCGCCCTCATGGCGCAGCCAGGAGTAAATGTCCTTGCCGGTGACGAAGACGACGGCCTGCTTGAGGCCCTTGAGGCCTGTCTGGGAGAACTCGTGGACCTCGACCTTCCAGCCCTTGGTCTCGGCGAAGCGCGTGTACATGCGCACGAGCTCCGCGGCGAAGAGCGCGGCCTCATCGCCTCCCGCGCCGGAGCGGATCTCCAGGAAGCAGTTCTTTGCGTCGTCGGGGTCCCTGGGCAGGAGGTCGCCTTGGATCTCGACGTTGAGTGCGTCGCGGCGCTCCTGGAGCTTCGGACGTTCTTCCTCGACCATACCCTTCATATCGGGGTCGGACTCCATGACTTTTAAGTCCTCGAGCTCTCCATCTAGACGCGAGAGTTCGCGGACCTTGGCGATGAGAGGGGACAGCTGGGAGTGGCGCACCGCGAGTTGCTTCATCTCGGCGGCCGCAAGCCCCCCCGCCGCAAGTTGACCTTCGATCTCGCGGTACTCAGCGTCCAGCTTGGAGGTCTTGGCGTCCATATCGAGGTCCGGGGAAAGACGCCGGGCCCCGGCCTCAGGAAGGCCGGGGCCCGTCGCGGCGCCGGTCCGCTAGTCCTTCTTGGCGGGAGCCTTTTTCTCGGCCTTGGGGGCCTTCTTGGCGGCGGCCTTCTGCTCCTTGGTGGGAGCCGTGGAAAGAATCTTCTCACGCTTGGCCGTGTGGCCGACGTGCGCGAGCTGCTTGCCCGCGCTCTTGGCGGCCTTGCGGGCCACCGTCTTGCCTTCAGTCGCCACGAAGCGTTTCTTGAAGCGGTCGATGCGGCCCGCGGTGTCGAGGACCCGCTGCTGACCGGTGTAGAAGGGGTGAGAGAAAGCGGAGATGTCGAGCTTGACTAAGGGGTAGGTCTTGCCGTCCTCCCACGCGATGGTGTCCTTAGCGTGGATCGTGGAGCGGGTCATGAACGACTTATTAGCCTGGACGTCCTGGAAGACGACCGGACGATAGACAGGGTGGATGGCTTTCTTCATTTGACGGGGGTTCCTTGAGATAAAGCGGCTAGAAGTGAGTATAGCAAAAAAACGCCCGTCATTTTATCGCTCCCCCTCTCGAACCACAAGGGCCCTGAGGAAGGAGGCGAGCTTCTCGTTGAAGACCTTCGGGTTCTCGATGCTGGGAAAGTGCCCGGCGTCCGGGATGACGTGCAACTCCGAGCCGGTGATGCGGCCATGCATGGTCTCGGAGCAGGCCGGAGGCGTCAGTTGGTCGTGGGAGCCGACCAGGATGAGGGTCGGGAAGCGGAAGGAGGACAGGGCGGGCAGGAGGTCGGCGCGGGCGGCGAGGGCCATAAGGGCGTTCATGACGGCCTCCCGGGAGGCCGTCAGGATGATTCCCCTCAAGAAGTCCACCGCCATCGGGCTCGTCGTGAAAGTCCGAGGCGCCAAGGCTCCCCTAAGGAAAGGATCGGCGTAGGCGGCCAGGCCGTTAGTCCGGACGGTCTCGATGGCCGCGGCGCGCTTGATCTTGGCCTCGTTGCCGTCGGCCTCGGCGCGGGTGTCGCAGAGCGCCAAGGCGCGCACGCGCTGCGGGGCCTTCTCGGCCAGGCGCAGGGCGACGTAGCCTCCCATCGAATTACCGACGAACACGGCCTGATCCACGCCTCGGTCCTCTAGGGTCTCCAGCACGTCGTCGACCAGGTGTTCGATCAGGAAGGGCGCGACCAGAGGGGTCTTGCCGAAGCCGCGCATGTCCGGCGCGAGAACCCGGAAGCCCTTCAAAGCCGCCCTCTGAGGCTCCCACATCCCCGACGACATCGGGAAAGCGTGGAGAAAAACGACGGGCGCGCCCGCTGGGATGCCGGACTCCTGGACGAAGAGCTTCATCTTCGCCCGATCTTGGCCTGCGGGTTGATGGCCTTGCCGTTGCGATCGCGCACCTCGAAATGGAGGTGCGGGCCGGTGGAGATTCCAGTCGAGCCGACGCGCCCGATCATGGTCTTGCCGCGCTGGACGATGTCTCCGACCTTGACCAGGATCTTGGAGAGATGGCCGTAGCGGGTCGCCTCGCCGTTGGTGTGGCGGATCTCGATGAGCTGGCCGTAGCCCTCGTGCCAGCCGGCCTGCGTGATGCGGCCGCTGCGCGCGGGGTAGACGGGAGTGCCGTAGGGCTTGGCCACGTCCACGCCGTCGTGCTGCTTGCGGCGCTTGAGGATGGGATGAAAGCGATAGCCGAAACGCGAGGAGATCCGGCCCCAGGAGGAACTCTCGAAAGGGATGCGGTAGGTGTCGAAGTTCACCTTCACGCCCGGGATGACCAGGCGGATCCCCTTCTCCATCTCGTAGGGGGCCAGAAGAGCCACTCCGGGGAGATTGTTGACGCGCACGATGAGCTCCTTGAACCTGCGCGCGGCCTCCTTCTCCTTCTGGTAGCGCGACACGACTTGGTCGAGCGTCTCGGAGTCCTTCTTGACCTCGTAGAGTTGGCCGTCGCGATTGAGCACGGTCATGCGCATGCCCGGATACATGAGGACGAACTCGTTGTTGTTCGTGACCTGCAGGGCGTTGAGCGTCGTGCCGTAGGCTTTGGCGATGGCCCCGGCCCAGACCTCCCCCTTGCGCACGCGATGCTCCGCGTACATAAGACGGCGGGAACGGGCCAGGATCGCCGCCGGCGCCTCGTCGGGCCCGGCCGGGGTGAGCACCGAGAAGCGCTCGAATTCCCGCGCAAGCGGCGTCGAGTAGCCCGCGCGCGCGCCGCAGGCGAGTAGGACGGCGAGGGCGACCGGGCTATCCATCTAGCCGACCAGGTTGGACAATTCCATGGATTTGAGGAAGTCCTTGTTCGACTTCGTGCCCAGGATCTTCTCGCGCAGGAGGTCCATGGCCTCCACCGAGGCCAGGGGAGCCAATACCTTGCGCAGGATCCAGATCTTGTTGATCTCGTCCTCGCTCAGGAGCAGTTCCTCCTTGCGCGTGCCGGTGCGGTTGATCTCGATGGCCGGGAACATGCGGCGGTCGGCCAGCTTGCGGTCCAAGTAAACCTCGGAGTTGCCGGTGCCCTTGAACTCCTCGAAGATGACCTCGTCCATGCGCGAGCCCGTCTCGATGAGCGCGGTCGCGAGGATCGTGAGGCTGCCGCCCTCCTCGATGTTGCGCGCGGCCCCCAGGAAGCGCTTCGGCCGCTGGAGCGAGGTGGCCTCCAGGCCCCCCGAAAGGACGCGCCCGGAGGACGGCGTGCAGGTATTGTAGGCGCGGGCCAGACGCGTGATCGAGTCGAGGAGGATGACCACGTCCTTGCCGAGCTCGACGTGGCGTTTGGCCTTCTCCAGAACCATCTCCGAGACCGTGACATGGCGCTCGGCCGGCTCGTCGAAGGTCGAGGCGATGACCTCTCCCTTGATGGTGCGCTGCATCTCGGTCACCTCTTCCGGGCGTTCGTCGATGAGCAAGACGAGAATCACGGTCTGCGGGTGGTTCTTGGCGATGGCGTTGGCGATCTTCGCGAGGATGATGGTCTTGCCGGTCTTGGGGGGCGCCACGATCAGCCCGCGCTGACCCTTGCCGATGGGGCAGATGAGGTCCATCAGGCGCGTGGTGACCTCCTCGCGCGTGGTCTCCAGGTTGAAGCGCTCGTCCGGGTGCAGGGGCGTCAAGTTGTCGAAGAGAGGGCGATCCTTGAGCGTCTCCGCATCGATGCCGTTGATGCGCTTGACCTGGAGCAGGGCGAAGAAGCGCTCTCCGTCCTTGGGAGGCCTCACGAAGCCCGCCACCGTGTCGCCCTTGCGCAGGCCAAACTTCTTGATCTGCGACGGAGACATGTAGATGTCGTCGGGGCCCGCCAGGTAGGCGTAGTCCGGAGAACGCAGGAAGCCGAAGCCGTCCGGCAGGACCTCCAGGACGCCCTCGTCGAAGATCATTCCGTTGGCCTTGAGCTGGCCCTCGACGATCTTGGCGATGAGCTCCTGTTTGCGCAGGCCGCAGACGCCCTCCAGCTTGAGCTCGCGAGCGACGGCGTTGAGTTCGGAGATGGTCTTCTTGGCGAGCTCCGCCGTCTCCAGTGGCTTGAGCGGGGCCGCAGGCGCCGCCGCGGGGGATAACTCTCCGAACTGCTCCGGATTCTGGGAAGATTCGGCGGGCTTAGTCGGCGTTTCCATTCGGCGTTCCTCCGTATAACAACGTGAGACCGGCGTGTAGGGCCTTCATCTTGGCCCGGAGCTCCGTCAAGGAACCGTCATTGTCGATCGTGAAATCCGCGAGCTTCCTCTTCCTGGCCAGCGGCCACTGCGCGCGGATGCGCAGCCGCGCCTGCGCGACGGACAGTCCGTCGCGCTTGACGACGCGGCGGAGCTGGGACGAGGGACGGCAGGAGATCAGGACGGTGGCGTCGAAGCGATCTTGGAGCCCCTTCTCGAAGAGCAAAGGCACGTCCACGACGACGACGTCGTTGAGCCGCGCGATGAGTCTCTCCATCTCGCGCAAGATCGGCGGATGCACGGCCCGCTCCAAACGAACGCGAGCTGACTTATCGCGAAACACGCGCGCCCCGAGCGCGTGCCGGTCGATGACTCCCTTCTTATTAAGGATGCCGCGGCCGAAGGCGCGAAGGATGGCGCGATAGCCCTCGCGGCCGGGACGCGACTGCTCGTGCGCGATCCGGTCCAGGGAGAACGCCGCGGCCCCGCGGCGCTTGAACTCGGCCAGAGCCGAAGACTTCCCCGTGCCGCAGCCGCCGGTCAAGCCCACGACGAAGCGCTTTGGTTTTTTGATCGTCATGACTGAAATCCTTTCTGTCGCTGCGCGTAGCGCCGCATGATGGCGCGCTCGCCCTCCGTCAGGGATTCCAGGCCGCTGGCCAGGATCTTGTCGAGGACTCGGTCCACCTCGGTCATCTGGTCCTCCTCGGAAGCGGACACGGATCGCGCGGCGCGGCGCGCGGGGCGCGGCGCGCAAGCCTCCTCTTCGTCGCGGGACAGCAGGCCCGCGATGAAGGTCTTGAATTTGAGCTTCCAGATCCGCCACCAGCGGATGTACAGGTAGCCCGTGATCATGCCGCCCAGATGGGCGAAGCGGGCCACGCCGGGAGTGGCGCTGCTGGCTCCCAGGAAGAACTCGATGGCGCCGAAGAGGAGCGCGAAATGCGCCGCTTTCATCGGAATCAGGAAATAGAGGTAGATCACCGCGTCCGGATAGAGCATGGCGAAGGCCACGAGGAGCCCATAGACCGGCCCCGAGGCCCCGATAACCGGGATCAGCGGGTTCTGATGGAGGGCGAACGAGGTGGCGACCGTGGCGAGCGCGCCTCCCACGCCGCACAGGAAGTAGTACTTCACGAACTCCCGTCCGCCCCACTGGGACTCCACGGGCATGCCGAACATCCAAAGCGCAAAGAGGTTGAAAAGGAGGTGGAAGAAACCGCCGTGCAGGAAGAGATAGGTGGCCAGGCGCCAGAACTCGGGCAGGGGCCACTGCGCAACGCGCTCGGGGATCAGGCCCAGCTTGGGTATGAGCGGGTAGCCCAGGGATTGGATCACGAAGACCGCCGCGTTGAGAGCGATCAACGTCTTGATGGCGGGCGGCATGGACCGGAAGTCGATCGGATCGTGGCGAAAGACGCGGGTCACTTGAGATCCTCCATGTCCTGCCAGTTGAGGCCGGCCTTGACCTCGACGACCACGGGGACCTTGAGCTTCACGGCCCCCTCCATGACGCCTTTGACCCACCGGGCGAAGGCGGGGACCTCCTCCGTCCTCACTTCGAAGAGCAGTTCATCGTGGACCTGGAGGAGCATCTTGGCGTCCCTCTTGCCCTTGGCCAGATCCGAGGCGACCTCGAGCATGGCGAGCTTGATGATGTCCGCGGAGCCCCCCTGGATGGGCGTGTTGCGCGCGGCGCGCTCGGTGAACTGACGCACGGCCGTGTTCTCGGCCGCCAGCTCGGGCAGCCAGCGCACGCGGCCCAAGAGGGTGCGCACGCAACCCTCCCGCCGGGCCTTCTCGAGGTTGCGTTTGACCCAGGCGGATACGCCCGGGTAGCGTTCCAGGTAACTCTTGATATAGGCCCCGGCCGCCTGCTGGGAGACGCCAAGTTGAGCGGCCAGACCGAAGGCGGTCTGGCCGTAGACGATGCCGAAGTTTATGGCCTTGGCCGCTCGGCGCTGGTCGGCCGTGACCTGGTTCGGCGGGAGGTGGAAGACCTCGCCGGCGGTGCGCCGATGGATGTCCTCTCCCTGAACGAAGGAGTCCATGAGAGTCGGATCCTCGGACTCGTGCGCCAGCACGCGCAGGTCGATCTGTGAGTAGTCGGCCGAGACCAGGAGCTTGCCCTTGGGAGCCGTGAAAGCGCGGCGGATGCGGCGACCGGTCTCGGAGCGGATGGGGATATTCTGCAGGTTCGGATCGAGACTGGAGAGGCGTCCGGTCAGCGTCCCGGTCTGATCGAAGGTGGTATGGACCCGGCGCGTCCCGGGGTCCAGGCGCTGAAGCAGGCCCTGGACGTAGGTCGACTCGAGCTTGGCGATCTCGCGATACTCCAGGACCTTGCCGGGCAGGATGTGCGAGGCGGCCAGGAACTGGAGGGTCTCCTCGTCGGTCGAGCGCCCTCCCTTGGCGGTCTTACGCTGGACGGGCAGGCCGAGCTTGTCGAAGAGGACCTCGCCCAGTTGCTTGGGAGATTGGGGGTTGAGCGGCGCGCCAGCCAGCGTTTCGATCTCTTTAAGGAGCCCGGCCAGGGCCTTGTCGAACTCCTGGGAGAGGTCCCGCAAATAGCCTTCGTCGACCATGATGCCTTCGCGCTCCATGTCGCGCAGGACGCCGCTGAGAGGCATCTCCACCTTCTCGAAAAGATCTAAGACCTTGGTCTCCTTCATCCTCGCGACTAGGCCCGCGCGGTTCAGCGCGCAGGCGGCGCGGGCCAGCGCCGCGGCCTCGGCATCGAGCGCCTTCGGGTCTTTGACCGCGCCCGGATCCAGGCAATAGGCGGCCAGCTTGCAGTCGAAATCGGGGCCCTTCAGCGTCAGACCCGCGGCGTCGAGCGCCGCGCGCGCGGCCTTGAGGCCCCATCCTACCTTAAGGGCTTTTCCGCCCAGGACGGCCGCGACGGTCTTCCCCCGGGCCGCGGACTCGTCGAGCACGACCGCGCGACCGTCCTCCAGGCCCAGGGCCAGGCGCACGCGCGAAACACTCAGCAACTCCCCCTCGCCGACGCCGTCGGGCACGACGGACACGACCACGCGCTCGGCTTTCGAGAGAGCCCGGGAAATAGTCGTCAATTCGACCTTCCTCAGTTCGGCGCAGGGCTCCTGGCGCCGGTCCCCAGCCGGCGCGGAAGCGGCGGGCTTGGCAAGCTCGGGCGGCTTGCCGCCCAGTTCCTTGATGAGGGAGTGGAACTCGTATCTCTCCAGGCCCGCGGTGAGATTGACGGGATCCGGCTCCTTGACGCGGCAGTCCTCGGGAGAAGTTTCGAGCGGGACATCCCCGTCGAGCGCGATGAGCTGGAGCGAGAGGTCGGCCGTCTTCTCGCCGTCCTTGAGCGTCTGGGCGAGCTTCGGCGTCAGGGCCCAGTCGCCCTTTTTGGCCGCGGAAATCGCCCCTTTGAGCGATCCGTAGGATTTGAGGAGTTTGACCGCGCCGACGGGCCCCACGCCCTTGAGGCCGGGGACGTTGTCGGAGCTGTCGCCCACGATGGCCAGGTAGTCCAGGACCTGGGCCGGGGGAATGCCGAACTTCTCTTCGATCTGAGGCGGATCCATCCAGACGTTCTTCGAAACGTTGAACACCCGGATGCCCTTCCCCACGAGTTGGAGGGCGTCCTTGTCCCCCGTCACCAAGACCGCTTCCCAACCGTGCTCGACGGCTTTGCGCGCCATCGTGGCCATGATGTCGTCGGCTTCATAGCCCGTCTTCTCGACGCAGTGGAAGCCCATCGCCTCGGCCAGCGGCTTGGCCTGGCCCAACTGGGTGAGCAGGTCCTTGTCGATCTCCTTGCGCGTCGACTTGTAGGCCGCGTAAGCCTTATGCCGGAAGGTCGGCCCCGGGACATCGAAACAGACGGCCAGCCCCTCCGGCTTGTCCCGCTTAAGGATCTGAAGGAGAGTCCGGGCGAAGCCGTAGAGGGCCCCCACCGGCTCCCCCTTGGAATTCGTCAGGGGGGGAAGCGCGTGGTAGGCCCGATGAAGGTATGCGTGGGCATCCAGCAGATAGAGGCGGGGTTTCATCGACCGGAGGTCGGAATGGGGCGACGGAACGTAGAAAGAACGGCGGCTAGGCCAGCAGGGAGTCGAGAAGCTTCTTGAGATCGGCCTTGGACTGCACGCCGACGCGCTGTTCGACCAGCTTGCCGGCCTTGAAGAAGAGAATCGTCGGAATGGCGGAGATGCGGAAGCGTCCCGGAGCGTTGGGGTGCTCGTCGGTGTTGAGCTTGACCACCTTGACCTTGCCCGCGTACTCCTTGGCGAGTTCCTCGATGAGCGGCGTCAGCATACGGCACGGACCGCACCACGGAGCCCAGAAGTCGACCAGCACGGGCTGGGCGCACTCCAGGACCTCTTTGTCGAAGGTCTCGTCGGTCAGCTCGATATCGGCCATCGGGGAAGTCTCCTGCGAGGAACGGCTCACGAATTGATGATAGCAGGACGGCCGTAGAGTGTCAAGCGCCGCTCGCGCTGTTTCATTTCGCGGTCTTGGACAGGCGCAGGGCGCCCTTATCCTTGCGCAGGGAGAGGTCGGGCTGGACCTGGGGGGTCTGCTCTCGCGAGTCGCGGTTGGCCTGGCGACTGACGTTCTTCTTCACATAGCCGTACTCTTCGTCCACGGAGACCCAGCCGTCGCCGTTGACGTCGGCGTCACCCCTCAGGCCGCGAAGGAAATAGTAGGTGAACAGGCCGTGCTTCTGCGCCTCGTAGCCGCCCGTGATCTCGTCGCCGGCGGCGGCCGAGAAGACGGTGAGCTTCTTGGCGGGGTCCAACTTGCCCGTCTCCAGACGCGACATGAGCGGGCGCGCGCCTTGCGCGATGACGGAACGGCCCCCCGCCCCGGAGAAACAGCTGTCGAGGACCACCGTCACGTCCTTGACGACCAGAGCGTTGAGCTTCTCGTAGAGTCGCTTGAGGGGATACGCCGTCAGTTCCAGGGCCTTGGGGTCGCCGTCATAGGGAAGAAGGTAGGCCTGCTGGCTGTTTGGGTCCGGAGCTCCGTGGCCCGAGTAATAAACGAAGACCTTGGACTCGGGAGTGACCTGGAGGGGCAGCCAGAGTTCCAGGATTTTAGCGAAGTCCGAACGCGACGCGCGGTCGCCGGTCAGGAGCTTGATGTTCCTTTCGGGGAAGCCCAGGTAGTCGCGCAAGTATAGCATGACCGTGCGCGCGTCCTTCTCCGCGTAGTCCGCGCCGGTCGCGATGTCGCGGTATTTCTCCACGCCGATGACGACGGCGAAGTTCTCGTCGCTCTGAGGCAGGCCGCCCTTCGGCGCCAGGTCGATGTCGTCGGAAAGATCGGGCGCGGCGGCGACGGCCGCGGCTTTGGCGAGTTCGACCTCGCGCGCTTTCAAGGTCTTCTCGCGCTTCTCGAGTTCGTCCATGCGGCGCTGGAGGTCGGCGAGCATCGCCAGGGCGGCCGTGGAGACCTGGACCTGGGCCAGGGATTGCGCCTGCGCCAGCTTCTCCGCCTCGAGGCGCTTGGCCTCCTCTTCCTGCTTGAGCTTCTCCTCTTTCTGCCGGAGGGCCGCCTGCGCCAGGCGCTCGTCCTCGTGACGCTTCAGGTCTTCCTGCAGGCGCCGGCGCTCGGCGCGCTCAGCCTCCGCTTTCTCCAACTCGCGCTTGACCAGCGCCTCGTCGGCGCGGGCCTCGGGCATCATCTGGACCCACTGCTTGGCCTGGGGGGTCTTGCCGCTGTTGGGGTAGTTCCGGATGAAGGCTTCCCAGGCTTGGCGGGTGTTCGCTTTGCGCGCGTCGCGGAAGGCCGTCATCTCGTCGATGACGTTGGCGGTGCTCTCCACGAAACCGGCCGGGGCGCAGCCGACAAAATGCGGAGCGCACGCGAGGACCGCCAGAACGGCTAGGCGGAACAAAGCCTTAGAAATGGAAAGAGCCGCCCACGGCCATGCGCCGGGAGACGACGCGGTCGTATTTGTTGTGATAACCGGGATTGCTCGAAGGATACGGCTGGAAGTCCAAGTCGTTGACCTGGGAGAGTTTTCCTTCGACAAAGACGGAGAAAGCGCGGCTGAGGAAAAAATCCGTGCCAAAGAAGGCGTTATAGCCGATCTTGGCGTCCATGGATGTCGTCGGCGTCTCGCCCGCGAATTTATTGGTGTGGAAAGCCATGAACAAGGCCGGGCCGACGCCGAAATAGGGACGCGCGAACTTCAACGGGACCCCGACGATCAGATTGGCCCCCAGCCCCATAAGCATCAGGTTCCTTTCGGCCATCGCCAGCGACACGACGCTGGACGACCCGGTTTTCGGGATGTAGGTCGCGCTAGCGATCTGCTCCTTGACGGCGGAAGGCAGGATGTCGAAGGTCCCCGACATGCCGATGGAAACCGGCATCTGCTTGAACCACCCGCCCGCCGACAGGCCGCCCCAGACGTTGTTCTTCATCTTCAGGTTATGGACGTCGTAAGAATAGCCCCCCCCGGAACCGGTGTAGTTCGGATTGTCGATGCGCAGGTTGGTGTTCCCCGCCGAGGCGAAGCCTCCGTAGATGTTGAGAAATCCGTTGGGGATGTCGGTCTGTCGAGTCTCGGCGCGCGCGAAACCGGCGAGAGCCGGCAAGAAGAAGGAAATGAGCAGCAACGACCGGCGGCTTGAAAATTTCATCACGACCTCCCGCGCCTTGGATTGGACTTCAAGCAGTCTAATCCTTCAATGTTGAAAAGTCAATAAGCGCGCGTGCACCCATAAGCGCGAAATGTCTCGACTTAACTGGGACGACGGGTCTGGAGGACGCGCTCGATCTCGGACCAGAGCTTCTCCACGGAAATCGGCTTCGGGAGGAACTGGGAGGCGCCGGCGAGGAGGCCCTCGGCGCGATCTCGCGGGTCGGAGTATTGGGTGGAGGCGGAGACGAAGATGACGGGGGTATCCCGGTGCCCCTCGAGGCGCTTGACGCGGCGGCAGAGGTCGAAGCCGTGCATGTCGGGCAGTTGGACGTCCATGATGATGAGCGAAGGGTAAGCCTGCTTGAGAGCCCGGATCGCCTCGTCGCCGTTGCGCGCTCCGGTGACCTCGACGCCTTTCAGCGACATGACGTCGATGAAGGTCTCGCGGAAATGGTCGTCGTCTTCGACGATGAACATCTTGGAATCGCCCGCCATCAGCATCGTGTCCTCATTTTAAGCCTTTGGCCCGCCGAACAACTCCAGGAGCTTGCGGTATGCGGCTTCGACGTTCAGGAAGCCCTCGCCCTCGTCGTCCGGGCCGTTCTTGCCCGTCTTTTCGAGGGTTCCCATGAGGGCGCTCACGACCGCGTCGAGCTTGGCGCCCTTCTCGGTCACGCCGAACATCATCATCAGCAGGAGGATGGCGCCCCAGACGGACGGCGTGGACATCGAGGTGCCGGAGATATCCTTGAGCGCCCCCTTCTCGGGGTCGATGCGGTCGGCCCCGCCCAGGGCGGCGGGCCAGGCGCCTTCGGTGTTGTAGCCGACGGCCATCAGGTCCGGACGGTGCGGGTAGCCGGGGATGTTCCTCGTCTTAAAGGAACCGGCGCCGCGTGAGGAAAAGTAGGCGGTTTTCTTATTGCGGTCGGAGGCCGCCACCGCGAGGACGCGGACGGCGCCGGTCTGGGCATCCCTATAACTGACGATGGCCGGCGCGCCGATCGTGTTCTTGCCGGAGCCCGCGTTGCCCGCCGCGAAAACCATGATGTGGCCCTCCTGCGCGAGCTTCAAGACCAGCTTCGAGTCCGGGCTCTCGGGGTCGCCGTCGTCATCGCCCCAGGAATTGGAGATGACGAGGTTGCCGTCGTTGGCCGCGGCGGTCAGGGCCTTCAGGATGTCGTCGAGGGTGGCCCCGCCGTCGACGAAGGTCTTGTAGTGCGTGACGTTCTTGGCCCAGGGGGAGAAGTTGAGGCCCATGCTGGTGACCCAGGTGCCGTGGCCGATGTCGTCCACATTCCGGCCGGAGGTCACGTTCTTGACCTCCTTGACGCGCTTGAGGAGCGGGTGCGTGACGTCCGCGCCGCTGTCGATGACGGCGGTCAGGGGCTGGGACGGCTTATCCGAGGAAAACGGGCGCCGCACGCGGCGCCACAGGCGCCGCCAGGGATTCATCTCCGGCTTACCCCAGCGCTTCACCGCGATGGCCTGCACGGGGGCGGCCCTGGTGATCGCGAGGTTCTCCTCCATCGTGACCGCGCCGCGCGCGCTCGGGTCCATGTCCTCGGGCTTGACCGGAACTGGAGTGATGATCTTGCGGCGGTCGTTGTTGTAGACCTGGTGGCCCAAGGCGCGGAGCATGGCCTCGAATTCGGGGGCCTTGGCCGCGTCCACGCGGATGGTCGCGGCGTTGATGCGCCGATAGGAGCCGACCGGGGTCGCGTTGTAGGAGGCCAGGGTCTCGGGATCGAGGCCGACCGAGGACAGTTCGCCCAGCAGGCCCTGCTGGACGTCTTCGTAGGCCTGCACGTAGCCGGCCTGCGTCGGGTCGACCTGCGATAGGTGGAGGTCCTTGACGAGGGCCTTGGCTTGCGAGAAGAGCACCACGAGGTCCACGGGACGCGCGAAGTCAGCCGCGGAGGGCGCGTCGATCTCGATGGCTGCGGCGGGCTTCAGGGCGGGGTGAGGCCGGCCCAGGAGCATTCCGAGCGCGGCCATGGCGGGAAGAGCCGCGCCGGCCAATTGGACGCCCGTCACGCCGAGAGAGGCGCCGATGAGCAACTGGGTGATGACCGTCGCCGAGCCTACGATGAAGCCGCCTCCCAGCACCGCGATGGCGATGATGGGGAGAAGTCTGAAGGCGCCCAGGCGCGCATAGAAGGAGTCCAAGCGCGCGCGAACGCCGCTCGGGAGGAACGCCGCCAGGATATGTCCTCCGTCCAGAGGCCGGACCGGCAGGAGGTTGAAGACCGCCAGGGCGGCGTTGAGGAAGATGAAGCTGACCAGGGCGCCGAGCATCACGGCGCCCAGCCCGCCCGCGACCGCGCCCGCGTAGGCCAAGGCGCCGGCGACCGCCAGGATGAGGTTGACCGCGGGGCCGGCGAAGGCCACCTTGGCCATGTCCTTGGCCGGATTCTTGAAGCGGGCAGCGTCCACCGGGACGGGCTTCGCCCCGCCTAAGATGAAGCCGCCGAGGAAGAAGGTGGCCAGGGGTAGAACCACGGTCATGAGCAAGTCGACGTGCGCGCCCCAGCGCAGGGGGTTGAAGCCGGCGCGGCCCTGAAGGGTCGCCGTCGGATCGCCGAGCTTGGCCGCGGCCTTGGCGTGGCCGATCTCATGGAGGATGAGGGAAACGAGAACCAGCGGGAGGATCAGAAGCGGGCTGAACAGCGCCGCGCCGCCCGCGGCGACCAGGCCGGCAACGACGACCGCGCCGAAGAGCCCGTCTCCGCCGCGCCCCCCGTCGGGGTCGGAGCGATCGTCCGGCCCGCCCTCGCCGCCGGAACGGCGCGGATTTCCGATCTCATCAATGCCGCCGTCCTCCTGGACCGGCCGGCCCGAGCCGTCTTCCTTGTCGATGGAGTCCGGCGTGCGATTCTTCTTCGAGGACCTGGCCAGGACGGCGCCCATCGTCTGGTGCTTTGCCGCGAACACGGCGGACACGAACGGCAACCCGTGCGGCAACGAATCGTAAAGCTGGTTGATGACCGTCTCGACCTGGGAGGAGGAGCCGGACAGACAATGACCCGTCTGCGTCAACTGGCCCTGCGCGGAGACGATTTGAGCGGCAACGGGCATCTCGGCGCGGGGCGCAGGGACGGAAGCGGCGCGCGAAGCGGTCACGGCCGCGGTCGGCAGGACTCTCGGGACCGCGACGTTCAAGACGGAAACGACGGGAGAAACCAAGGACGCCGAGAGGGTCGGGATGGAGATCGTCGTGTTGGGGATGGCGGCGGAGCCGTTGACCGCGCCCGCGGCGCTAAGACCGGCGGTCGCAGCGTCGGCGCGCGCGCCCGAGACTTGGGCGAGCTGCGCCCAGGCGCTGCCGCCGGGAGAAAGCGCGACGAGGCAGAAGGTGATCGCAAGCGATAGAGTGGAGCGCATGAGTTTCATTATAACGGGGTCCTCTCCGACTATGACAGGTCCTAGGGCCCAAGCCCCCCCTGGCATTGGTCCCAACGCATCGAGGGACCTTGGCCTGTCCACGTGGGTCTTACTTCTTGGAAGCGCGCAAGGCTTCGGCCATGTCGGCGAGCTTCTGGATGCGGACCGACGTGTCCGGATGCGTGACGAACAGGTTGAAAAGGAAGTCGTCTCCCTTGCCGACCACCGCCGAGGTGACGGCGTCGAGCTTGGGCAGCGCTCCCGCCTCGTGCGCCTGCTGGAGCGGATTGACGGTCATGAGGTGGGACAGCGCCGCCAACCGCGGCAGCGTGGAACCGGGCAGGCGGAAGCCATCCTTGGACCGCCAGGTCGTCAGCATCCCCAGCGCCAAAGCCAGGGACTCGGGGTCCTCGCTGAGCAGCGCGCCGTCTTCATCGGCCATGCCCTCGTTGTTGCGCGAGGAGGCCATCTGCACGATCTGGACTAGGAGCGGCGCCCAGAGCGCCGCGAAAATCTTAAGGAGCGTGGGCAGGGATTTGGCCGCCGCCCCGATGGAGATGGGGTCGACGAAGGTCCTATTGCCGCTCGGCGCCTCACGTCGGCCCAGGAGACGGTCGAAGGCCTTCTTGACTGTGACCTGGGCGTGGCCCACGGCCCACATGACGCCGTAGGAGGCGAAGGCGATGGAGGAGGAGATGGCGCCCGCGATGGAGCCCGACAGCATATGCCGGTCCATGACGTGGGAGAACTCGTGACCGAGCACGCCGCGCAGCATGCGCACGCCCAGGGTTTTGAGCTCGGTCTTGTCGGCGTCGGCGAGCGCGGACTGGACCTCGGCCGGGGTCGCCTCACTGGAGACGCCCTTGAGCGAACCCGCGACCGCCAGACGGAAGACCCGGAAATGCTTGGAGTCCGCCGACACGCCCGCGATCAGGCGCGCCACGCCCGCGCGGACGTTTTCCGGGTCCAGGGTCATCTCCTTGATGGCCGCGGTCACGCCGACGAGTGCCTTGAAGGGGCTGCGTCCGGTGGCATAGGCGTTGGGCACGGGAAGGGGATCGATGACCATTTCGGGCATCGGGATCTCCTTCTTGCCCTGGGCGCGCCGCCGCGAGTTGATCCGCTCGCGCAGACCGCGCATGATGGAGAAGAACTCCGGGTCCGCGGCCTCGTCGGCCGGCTTGGACTTCATCACGATCTTGATGATTTGATGAGCAAAGAAGAACGGAAGGAAGGAGAGGATGACGGCGGGGATCATGCTGGTGAGCAGGCTGTGGAAGCCGAACACCGTGAAACCCATCATCACGCCGACGCCGGCCATGGACGCAAGGATGCCGGCGGTCTTGGCCCAATAATGGAACCGGGGCCAGCGCGAGGGCTTGTCGAAATCCTGCCGCTGCGCGGCCGACGCGGAGCCCGTCGAAGGCGCGGGCTTGGCGCGCGGCAGGAAGCGGGTCATGAGGCGTTCCGTCCACACCGCGCCGCGCTCGCCCACGAAGGCGACGACCAGGAAGGTCAGCGGGCTGGTAAAGCCGGTCGCGGCCGTGAAGGCGAACAGGCCGAGGTAGAGCAAGTCGAAGCTAGCGGCCTTGTTGAGGAGGTTATTCCAAAGGGGCCGGCTCTTGTCCCAAGCGGACGGGCGGCGCGAGCCAAGAAGCTGCCAGACAATGAAAGCCAGGTTGGCGTGAACCGCCGAGTAGCCGGTCAACAGCGCGAAGACCACGCCGGTCATGACCCACTGGAAGACCGGGAAGCGTATCTTCTGGAGCGAGCCGGGCACGGAGAAGGGCGCGCCCGTCTCCGCCGCGGAGATGATGCGTCCCAGGAAGAAGGCGATGGTGGTCATGGCGGGCAGGGCCATGATGGCGAGGATGGGGGCCAGGGCCAGGCCGCCGGTCGCGGCCGCGGCCACGGCGAGCGGAGCCAGACCGAGGACGCCCCAGACCATGACGGAGTCGAGGAAAGGCGATCCCCGCACGGTCAGGCCGGTGAGAAACCCCGCGGCGGGCGCGGCGGCGGCGAGCGCGCCCGCGCCGGTGAGGAACAAAACGAGGCTCGGCGCGGCCGTGAAGAGGGCTCCGGCGTAGACGCCGAGCGCCAGGTCCATGACGGTCTTGACCTTGTCCAGGCGCGGGGAATCACGCAGGCTCAGCCGGTAGCGGGCGTACAGCGCGGCCGGCAAGAGGAGGACGCCGGCGCTGACGGCCCAGACCGCGGCCGCGGGCACGACGATGGCGATCGCCGGGGCGAGGGCGACGGCCGCCATATGGAGGCCGACGACCGCGACGGCGCCCGCGGCGAAGAGGCCGAGAGCCTTGGCCGCGCCTCGGAGCTTGGAGCTAGGCGGCGAGACGGGCGGGTCGTTCGGAGCGGGGGGTACGGGGCGCAAGACGCCGTCGTCTCGCAGGGACGGTCTTTCCAGATCGGAACCGGCGGCGGCGCGCGAGGGCAGGACGGTCATCGGCTCGGCGCCGAGGACCGCGCTGATCAAGGATGAATCATAGAGCCGTCCGAGGGAGTCCTCGGGCTTGGCGACCGGATCATCGGAAATGGACTTGCTTGCCTGCGTCAACTGCTCCTTGGCGGCACGGACCGCGGCGGCGGGCTTAACGGCGCGGGTTGCGACGGGAGTCGCGACCGTCGCGAGGAGGGAGACGGGCGCCAGGGACGGCAGGAAGGATCCCGCGAGCGGCGCGACGGAGGCGCCAAGGCCGGGGAGTTGGAGTTGAGCGCCCAGGCGGACGGCGCCGACCTGGGCGGGGGCAGAGGGGGACGAAGCGCCGCGGCCGACGGCTTCGGCGAAATGAGCCCAGGCGGAAGGGGCGGGGGCTGCGACGATGAGGCAGAAAGAGACGAAGGCGCCAAGGAATCGTTTCATAGCCGCATTCTAGCGAGGGACCCGGCGAGTGAGGGAAGGCGAAGGTCCCAACGTCGCGCCGGCAAAGGACCCCCCGGCCGTTGGGCCGAATGACGCGGCCGCTTACGGGTGTGCGGCTTGGAAGGCGTCGAGCGTCTCGGGGAGGGTCCGGCGCGGGGTGTCGTAGCGGCAGAACAACTGCTCGTCGACTTCCGCCATGCGCTTTGCCGCGCGCTTGGCATGAACGGCGTCCAGCTTCTTAAGGAAAAGGACCATGGGCCCGTAGTAGAAGCGCACTCCGCGGCGTTCGAGCTCGGCGCGCCACCAGGTCGGGGTCGCGGCGAGGATGGAGAATTCCCGCCCGTCCTTCAGCACCGACTCCACCACGCCGCAGCCGCCCGAGACGAGATCGGTCACGGCCGCGCCGAGGCCGACCTTGGAAGGCTCGCCCGAGGCGGCGCGGTAGTAGCGCAGCCAATAGCCGCCCAACTCCGCGGCCATCGCCTCCACGGCCGCGCGCACGGTCGGAGCGTCCAGGCGACGGACGTAGAGCACGGGCTCGTCAAACCAGTGGTCGAGCTTTTTCGCCTTCATCCACGCCTCGGGGCGGTCGAAGGTCGCCGCGAGGAAGGACGACTCGCGCCCCCCCTCCAGGCCCACGCGCACGCGCGCCTGGCCGCGAGCGGGATCCGTCCGCTCGAGAGTATCCAGGAAATCGATGAAGGTGACGCGGGGCGGCGCAACCATTGGTCCGGATTATAGCCTATCGCGCGTTCAGGCCGGGCAGGAAGCGGGGGGCGAAGAAGAAAACGGCTCCAATGACGAGGAAGGCGACGGCGATGGGTCCGAGAGCCCCAGGGAAGGCGGGGTGGAAGAATGAGATCAGGACGGTCATCAGGCCGTAGCCGAAGGAGGTCGAGGAGTTAATCAGCGAACCGTTCACGCCGAAGGCGTTGCCGATGCTCGCCTCCTTGGCGTTGCGGCTGAAGTAGGAGTTGAGCACGACCGCGGTCGGACCCGCGAAGAGGCCGAACAGGAGCATGCCCGCGAAGACCGCCGGCATGAAGCCCCAGAAAACCAGCGGCAGGACCGACGTAGCGGCTAGGCCGATGCCCAGGGATTTGATCCAGCCCCGGGAGGTGAACTTGGAGCTGCCGTACATCAGGAGCGCGCCTAGGACCACGGCGGCCGCGACGGCCGGCCAGCTGGCCGGGAAGAGGCGCAGGAAGCTCCAGGCTGCGGCGAGGGCCAGCACCGCGCCCTGGATGATGCATTGGGCCGGGATCGTCTTGCTCGTGAACGGGATGCGGACGGACGGAAGTTTTGCCTGGCTCGCGTTGGCGGTGAGTTGACCGAAGAAGAAGGCGCCGAGCAGCTGGCCGAGGACGAGTCCCTTGCCCGCGGCGCCCCCGATGACGCCCGCCATGAGGGGCACCGCCATGTATTGGAAAGGGTAGATCAGGCCGAAGGCCAGGGCCGAGAGAATCATGGTCGCGCGCAGGGTCTTCTGCGACCAGACCTCCTTGAAGCCGTCGGTGCGGGAGACCCACCAGAACAGGGCCGCCGACATCGGCAGGGGGCTCGAGATGGTCAGGTAAGCGCCCACCCCGAGGCCGAAGAGGCCGAACTCCTTCCAGTACTTCTTGAAAAACGCCGAGGCCTTGGCCGCGCGATCGCGCACAACCCCGCGGAAGGAACGGGCGGCGGCCGCGACCGTGGCCCGCGCTGCCGGCATCGTGTTCGGAATCATAAACCAGATGATGGGCGCGACGACCATGATGTGGACCAACGTGGAGAGGACGAACGGCGTCATCGAGTCCCAGCGGTCGATGAAGGAGCCGACGCCCACGATCAAGGTCAGCAGGACCTGGAGAGAAAAGAAGTTCACCGCGCCGAGGCTGTTGATGGTCTCGATGTGTTTCTTGCCCGCCATGCGCCTGAAATAGGCGTTCTCGCTGGTTATCAGGAGAGAGAGCTGCCAGCCGTTGGCGATGGACGCCAGCAGAAGGGGCGTGAAACCCATGACTCCGAGGTACGTAAACGCTGGGAGCGCGAAAGCGAGCAGGCCGCGCAGGACCGTCAGGAGGATGAGGCCGTTGCGCGGGGACATCTTGTCGGCGATGAAGCCGTTGAGCGGTCCGGTCGCGATGGCGGCCAAGGGGCCCAGGGCCATGAGCGCGCCGAAGCTGGAAGCTCCGACCGCGTGGATGGCGACGAGCGGATAGGCCAGGGAAGTCAGGATGAAGGCCGCGATGCTGATGGAGCGCTGGATGAACATCCCCGCGATGCCCTTCTTGTCGATCCAATCGTCGCCGGCGGGCGGGATCTGGGGCGCGGCAGGCACGGCGGCCTTCTCTCCCGAAGTCGGCGGAACCTGGTCCAAGATAAGAGGAACGGGCACGACGGCGGCGGCGAGGGCCGGGGCCGAGCGGACGACGACGGCCGGCGGGCGCTCGTCGAGCCCGAAGGAGAGCCGCATCCCGGTAAAGAGCTTGTTGAACAGTCCCGTCTTGACTCCTTCATCACGCGCCTTGAAGACGTTGGAAACGGTCTCGAAAAGTTGGGCGCGGACCCCGGCGGGCAACAAGACGCCGATCTTCTCCACGGAGGAATGCTCGGCCACACGGTCGTGGCCGGTCTCAACGAAGACGGCAGTTGGGACCGCCGAAACGGGAAGGACCGGAATCACCGCTCCGGGAATGAAGGCGGCGGCCGAGACGAGGGAGATGCCTCCGAGCGCGGGAACCAGGACGGCGGGGGGGGCCAGGACGCCTCCCGAGGAGGAGGAGGCGGGGAGAACGATGGGAGCCGGGCCGTGGGAAGCGGAGCCGGCGGCTGAGCCGACCGTGAACTGGGCGGCGGCCTCATAGGGCGCCAGGCCCGGGGCGAGCGCCACGATGACCATGGCAAGCGCCAGGCGGACCGTGGCGCGCGAAAATCGCGACGCTTTGACGCGGTTCATCTTCATCCCTCCAGCAATGGTAGCCGTTCGCGGACCGCGACGGCTGGGTCCTCGGGTCATCCCTCCGAGAACAAGAGGCCCAGTCCCTCTAGGCCCCCACAGGGACTCAGCCGCGCTTGCCCTTCACGGGCGCCGGCTTGCCGCCGGGCGTGTAGCCGTAAAGCTTCTGCTCGGCCGCGTTGATCCTGTTCAAGGTCCCGATGATCTTGCGGCGGACGGCATCGAGGCCCCAGCGATCGATATCGGCGGGCTGGAGCTTCAGGCTGTAGATGAACTCGACCGAGACGTCGTCGATGACGTAGCTCTTGTCTCCGACCAGGTACGGCGCGGGGAACTTCTCGCCGACCCATTTCTCCTGGGCGAACAGCGCGTAGGTCAGGACCTGTAGATCCTTATTGAGCTTCGGGCGGGTCTTGGCCGGGCCGGTCTTAAAGTCGTAGATGACCAACGTCGCGTGGCCCGGGCGCTTCGGGTCGGGGCGCAGGGCGATGAAGTCGAAGATCGTGTGCAGGATGTAGCGGCGCTTGAGCGCGCCCGTGCGGCGCGCGAAGTCCTTGAGCACGAAGAAGTTCGGGATCTCGGTTCCGATCAGGATCTCCCTGCGCTCGTGGGCGCGCACGACGATGTCGTACATGCTCTCCGCGCGCATCAGAGAGGCTCTCAGCCATCCCTCGGACAGGTGCGCCGGAGGCAGGCCGACGGCCTTGAACTCGCGCATGCCGTCGTCCCAGCGGCGGCGCAGGCGGGCGGTGAATTCCGCCTTGGTCGGCACGCGGCCGTTCTGCAGGCTCCAGATCAGCCAGTCCTCGGCCGCGTGGACGACGTGGCCCGAGAAGAAGTTGATGTTCTGCTCTTCGTGATCGGTCCGGATCAGGGCCTCGGAGAGGTAGCGGCCCTTGTTGTAGGAGAACGCGATCATCCGCGAGGCCGAGCCGGCCAGGTCGCCGTCGACGTTGTCGCGGTGCTCGCCCAGCATCAGGCCGAGCGCGTTGTCGACGAGCTCGGTCCCCTGGAGTCCCGTGATCTTGGCGAAGTCCAAGGCCTTCGGGTCGGCGGCCATCACGGCGGGGTCGCCGCTGAGCACCAGCGCGTCTCCGGGATTCAAGTACAGGCCGAATTTCTCGCCGAGCGCCATGCGCAGGCGCTCCATCGAGCCCGGCAGGTCCGTGCGCGCGGCCGTGAACGCGCGGCGGCCGTCCGAAAGCCGGGCGGCGCTCGTCTTGACCGTCAGGCCCTGCGCTTTCAGCACGGCGTCGAAAACGGACTGCCACCGCGCGAAGGCCGTCCCGCTCATCGACTTCGGCACGCGCACCTCGAAACGCACGCGCGGGTCGGGGCCGGGCGGGCGCTTGCCGTCCTTGCGGCCGAAGCGCTCGCCGGCGTCCTCCTCCAGAGGCGCCTGGCGGATCTCCTCGAGCGAGCGCGGCGAGAGGCCGACCCGCTCGGAAGCCCTCATCGCCGCGTCGCGCAGGACGTCGATCTCGGCGGGGGTGAAGCTCAGGACGTCCACCGGCGCGGGACCGCCGCCGCGCGGCAGTCCCGAGATGACGGCGCCGTCGTCGGTCACCATCATGAAGCGGATCGGCATCAGCATGCTCATCTGGTAGGCCGAGAGCCGGTTCACGAGCTTCTCCTTCATCGAGCCCGGGGCGTCGTAGGGCTTGCGCGAGAAGACGACGAAGTAGACGCCGGTGCGCTGGAGCTTGGCGATGTCGCTCAGGATCTCCTTCGAGATCGGGCCGTCGAACAAGTCGAGGTCCAGGAACACCGCGCGCGGCAGGAACAAAGACAGCCGCTTCAAGACCCCCTCGGGCTTGACCTTCAGCGGAGTTCGCCGGACCGGCGCCTCGGGCTGCGGGATGGCGTCAGGGCCGTTGGTCCGGCGGAACAACTCTAAATAGGACTGGAACTTAATGACGCGGACCTTGCTGTCGAGGCTCACGGGAGGCTGCTCGGGGCTCCAGCGCGCGCGGTTGTCTTCGAGCACGGCGATGAGGTTCTTGCGCAGGGCGGCGACGCCGACCTGCAGGAGGTGGGGCGGCACGGTCCCCTCGAAATCCTCGCGGGTGAGCTTGCCGATAGGCTTGGTGAAGGCGGCCGTGATCTTGGTCGAGCGGCCGTAGACGTTCTCGCCCCGGATGACCACGTCGATTTCGGCGCCCTTGCGGTAGGCGTTCCACCAGTCGCGGCTGTAGGGATTGTCCTTGACGAGCTTCATCGTGCCGCTGAGGCCGCGGCCGGGCTCGATGGCGAGCAGAGAGCTCTTGGCCGCGGGCTGGAAGCTGAGCTGCGGACGCTGCTGGACGTTCTCACCGACGGGTTCGTCTCCCATGTCGCCCGAGGGCGCGCGCGGCGCGACCGCCGGAGGCTCGAAAGCGGGCGCCGGGATCGCGCCGTCGAACGCCGCGCCGGCGGCGTCGTCGCGCGGATCGGGGCGATCTATCGCGGCAAACATCGCGCCCAGGCGGTCGGCGGCAAGCGCCGGGACCGCGGCCGCAGGCGCCGCGACGGCGGCGACCGCGAGGCCGCCGAGAGGAAGAGACTGCGCGGGCGCGACCGCGAATCCCGAGAGGGCCGCAGCCGGCCCCAAAGCCGAGGGCGCCGCGCTCACCGCGCCAAAAGACGCGCCCAGGCCGCCGGCGGCGGGAACGGAGCGGACCACCTGGGCGCCGGCCGGAACGACGGACGAGACCAGGCAGTTCAGCGCAAGGACGAGCGAAAGATTTTTCACGAGGGCTTCTTCTCGTTTAAGGTCTTCTTCGCCTTCGCTTTCGCCTTGGCGTTCGCCTCGCGCGTCACGGTGCGCTTGAGGTTGACGCGCGCGCGCTCCTCTTCCTTCTTCTTGTCCTCGATCCACTTCTGATACGTCGTGTCCGCGACGCGCTTCTCGATGAGCGCGGTGACCTCGGGGGTGTGGGACTCGACCTGGGCCGGGGTCATAGGCGGAGTCCCGAGATCGCGGGTGTTATAGTGGAAGATCACCATCACGCGCGGGTCGGGCTCGCCGTTGACGTACCAGCGCCCGTCGGCGCGCTTCTGCGCGTCGCCTTCGAGAAGGGCGCGGCCGACGAGGTTGGCCTCGATCGACTCGTCGAATTGGTTCTGGAAGGGCTCCTTGCCCGTGCGATAGACGTGGCCCACCAGGACGTAGCCGAGGTCGTCTTCCCAGAGTTCGGTGCGGTCGGGGCGCACGAAGACCTTATAGCTGCGCCCGGTATAGGGCGACGCGTACCGGATCGTCACCGAGTCCCCGTCGCGCGCCAGGCGCAGCAGGCGCCCGACGACCTTTTCGTTGACGCCGCGAGGAAAGTCCGGGAAGTGGCGGTGGTAGTAGTTCTTGAGCCAGCGCTTGGCGACCTCGAGGCCGCCCTTCTGGGCGCCCTTGAAGCCGGCGGTCCGGCGGCCGAGCGCGAGTTCCTCGGGCAGGCGCATGCCGTTGGCCTCGGGGTAGCGCCACAGCTTTTCGAGGATCGCGAGCGCGGAGTCGAGCGAAGCCTCTTCGTACGCCCCGTTCTTGAGCAGATGGTAGACGCGCGACATCGTCTCCTTCATCACGATGCCGCGGAAGAAGGCGGTGTGGTGCCAGCCGGTCGAATTCGGGTTGCGCATGCGCGCGCCGCCGGAACCGGAGCCGCGGGTCGCCGCGCCGTAGCGCCGGCGGCGCTCCAACCAGTCGATGTACTCGCGCAGGTCGTACTTGTTGACCGCGACCGTCTCGAGGGCCGCGCCGCCGAGCACGGCCTCGAGCGCCCGCTCAAGCGAGGCGGCGTCGTTGACTCCGTGGACGTAGTAGCCCGTGCCGGGCAGGGCCTGCAGAAAGCTCGGGGCCTTCGCCGGGTCGGCGAGCACGAGGACCTGACTCGGCTTGAGCGCGCCGTGCCCGCCCTTGGCCGGGTCGAGTTCGGGAGCCGCCGCGTACAGCGCGTTGAAGACGCGTCCGGCGTTGAGCTTCAGCGCGGTGGACTGAGTGAAGAAGATCGTGCGGCCCTCGGCGTTCTTCGATAGCTCGACCTTATAGGCAAAACCCGCCGACTTGAGCGCGCGGTTGAACGCGGACGTCCACGCGGAGGCGTCGATATCGGAGGGCAGCGCGGCGCCGTAGATGTAAGGCGCCTCAAGACTCGGCCGGCCGAACTCGACGATCTCGCCGCGCGCGCCGAGTTTGACCTTGACGCTCTTGGTGATCTCTCGAAAGCGCGCGATGGTCTTCTCGGCGAACGCCGGCTGGTCGGCAATCAGAGGCTTCGGGTTCTCGGCCTTCGAGTTGTGCGCCGCCGCGCGCGCGCCGTTGTAGCTGACGACGACGACGGGATTGCCGGTGCGGACCTTCAGCTTCGAGATCAGCATCGACGACGCCGAGTTTTCCCCCCTCTCGGGGCGCGCCGTGACGAAGACGACGCGCACGCCCTTCTCGAGGATGGTCTCGATGTATCTGACGAGCTTGTCGCCTTCGGCGGCGGGCTGGTCGAGCGTGTCTAGGATCATAACGACGCGCGGGTAGAGCCGGCCCAGCGGCGCGCCGTCCGACGCGTTCGCGCCGGCGGGGACGCCGTCGCCCGAGCCGCCGCCGTTCAAGCCGTCGAAGGCCCGGCGCGAAACGACCTCGGTTTGATCCCCGCCGGCGGTCTTGCCGCCGGAGGGGAGGTCGTCGACCATGGCCTGGACGGCGTCGAGCGCGGACGCCGGGGCCTGGACGACGGGGCGCAGGACCGCAGGGACGGCCAGGGCCGGCAGAGCGGACGTCAAGGTTCCGTGGATAGAAGAAACCCAGCCGTTCAAGGCGGGGTTGGCGAGGCTCGCGGCGGCGGAGGCGCCCGTCGCGGCTGGAGTCGCGCCGGAAAGGGTCAGACGCGCGACCTGAGCGGAAGATGGCGTGAAAGACGCAAGCAAAAGCACGAAACAATATAGGATGGACAGACCATTTTTGGCGTTATCGCTGGTCATGCTCGCTCCATTCACGCTCTTCCTCTCCCGACGGGCCCGAGCTTCTCGCGATCGAGGGACTTCAGCAGTTCAAGCGTGAGCAGGAAGGCATTGCGGTAGTGGTCCAGGTTGAAGGCGGCCATCGTGTCGCGCTCGGAGTGGATGATGTCGAAGATCACCTCCTGCGACGCGCCGAAAATGGTGATCGCGGGGATTCCGGCCTGGCGAAAAGTGGAGGAGTCCGCGTCGCCCCCATCCAGGTAGGCCTCGGCGAGGTCATGCTTCGACGCGATTGCGACGGCCTTGACGCGGTCGAGGAGCGCGCGCGTGGAGTTGTTTTTCCAGGAGAAGGTCCCATCCACCGCGAGCGTGTCGAGGTTGACCATCGCGTCAATCTTCCCGGCCTGCTCGCGGGAGAGGGTCTCGAGATAGCGCTCGGAACCGATGAGGCCGTCCTCCTCGCGGCCGAACGAGATGAAGACGATGGTCGCCTCGGTGTCCTGGCCGCGCAGGGACTGATAGAGGTTGGTGACGAGCGTAGCGCCCGTCCAGTTGTCGATGACGCCGGCCCCCTCTCTGACCTTATCGTGGTGGCCGCCCAGCACGATCACGCGATCGGTGCGGCCTTTCTTGACGACCATGATATTGTTCTGGCCGCGCCCGATGTCCTGCACGACGATCTCCTCGGGCTTGGCGCCGCCGAGCTTGAAGAGTTCGATGGTGACCTTCTCGCGCTCGGCGTTCGTCAGCGGAGACCGCGCCATCCGATCGTACAACTCCTGGTCGGTGGGGAGCGCGCCCTGCAGGCGAGGAACGTCTTTCCAGGCGACCTGGGCGCGTTGTCCCGGCGCGAGACGTCCGTCGGTGAAAAGCTCCTCGGCGCGGAGGGCGAAATCCTGCGGCGAGAGCGGGGCGTCGGCGGGCGTAAGGCCCGACGGAACTCCCGGCTCGTCCAGGGGAACGGCGAAGACGGCAAAGACGCTGGAATCGGTCAGCGCGCGCACGGTATCCAGAGCGGCGAGCATCGGCGTCGCCGCGAACAGAGCCGGGACCGCGGGGACGGCGGCGAAGGACGGGATCGGCGTCATCGGCGCGGGGCGAATCTGCGCGGACGCGGGGACGCCGAGGATGACGGCAGCGGCGAGGAGGGGGAGTGATCTGTGTTCCATGCGCCAGTCTATCACTCCCCCTCTCGGGGCCCGGAGGACCGAAGGGCCTAAAACGACGGCGGAAAAGGACCCAGGGACCCGGGCCCGAAGGGCTCAACCTACTGGATGTCGAGGAGGAGTTTCGCCTTGAGCTCCCTCAATTTAAGTTCGGCCTGCTTGCCGGTGGCCCCGCGAGCGACGAGCATGCCGGCACGGTCGTAGCCGTCGGGCGGAACCGCGATGCGGTCTCCGACCTTCTTCATAACGCGCAGCTCGCCGAACCCCGGGTCGTCGCGCGCCTTCTTCGGCAGGTCGAAGAACGCGATAACACCCGATTTGTCGGGGATGATGAAGTCGCCGTCGAGATAGGCGAGAGGTTCTTCGGGCATGAACGGCTTGATAGGGATACCGACCGCGGCCAGGAGGTTCTCCTCGACGAGGTCCACGCCCCAGACGGCCTTGACCCAGTCGCGCACGTACTCGCCTCCCATGCGACCGTTGGCCTCGATGAGGCGCGCGCCCTCGGAAGTGTACTTGCCTTCCATATGGATGACGCCGTCGGTCAGGCCCAGGGCCTGGGCGGAGCGGACGGCGAGCGCCATGGACTCCTTCTGGCGTCCCTCGGAGAGCAGGCTCGGCAGGCGGGAGCCCGCGGCGAGGAAGTAGGGCTCGCGCGTGGGCTTGTTGTCGGTCAGCGAGGCGAAGACGGCCTTGCCGCCCTGCATGACGACGTCCGCGTCCCACTCGGGGCCGTCCAGGTACTGTTCCAGCACCAGGCCCGTGCCCTGCTTGAATATCGCGTCCGTCTCCGGCGAGACCATGCGGGCCATTTCCTTGAAAGCGGCGACGGCCTGAGCGCGGTCGTCGACGCGCTTAACACCCATGGCCGCGGCGCCGAAGGCGGGCTTGAGCACGGCCGGGTAGCCGACGAAATCGGCGGCGATGATGAAATCCGCCAGAAGGCGGGCCCGCGCCGAGTCATCCTGGGCCGTGTTGAGGTTGATCACGTCTCGATGCCGCGGAGTGGGCATGCCCGCCTTCTCCAGCACGTCGCGCGTCTGCGCCTTGCTGCGCACGGCCTGCGCCGCCGCGCGGGTATGATAGGGAAGCCCCATCGCCTCGGCCAGTCCCGCGGCCAGCGGCACGTCGTCCTCCCAGAAGGTGGTCAGGCCGTCGATCTTGCCGTTCTTGCGGGCGGAAGCCAGCAGCTTCTTGCGCGTCTTGGCCAGCGCCTCCTCCGGCCTGGAGTTGTCGGAGGCGATCATCTCGGAGACGAGGTTTTTGGCGAAAGTGTCCGGCTTGTCCACCAGGACGATCTGAACGCCCAGATCCTTGGCCTTCTCGAAGATGAAGCGCTTGCCTTCGTAGCCGGCGCCGACGATGACGATACGCTTGCCGCGCAGGGCGTCGCGCCGGCCGCGCTGGAGCATGGTGGCGACCCATTCTCGCGAGTGGCGGCCGACGCGGTCCTTGGCGATCCGCGCGTCCATGTCGTACTGCCCGCCGGAGTCGTGGTCGTTGACCTCAATCATGACCGGCACGAGCTCGCCCCCGCGCTTCTCGATCATCACGTCGAGGCCGATCAGGTCGGTCTGGGCCTGGTAGGGCTCGCCCGGAGAGCGTCTGAGGGCCTTCTCCATCTTCATGATAGCCTGAAGCATCGCCTCGCCCATATCGCGCACGCGGCGGTCGAGGGCCTCCGCCTGCTTTGGCGTCAGGCTCCAATCCTTGAGGAGCTTCTCCCACGACTCGATGACCGCGCTGTCGCGCGGGTCGGCGGCCTCGGCGGTGGTGGGCTTGCCCCACGACCCGACGCGGGCGAAGACATCCATGGTCTTGGCCCCTCCGGAGGGCGTGCGCGCGACGAGCACGCGCAGGGTCGTCTCCATCTTGCGGCCGCCGCGCTCCAGCGGCGCCGAGTTCACGCGGCCCATGACGATGACCGCTCCGTCCTCGCTCATCATCAGATCGGAAGCGATGGCCAGCGCGTGCACGGTCATCTCGACGCGTTGTTCCTTGCGGAAGAACTCGACGCCCCGGCCCGAATGGAATTGCGGGCCCGACGGCTTCACGACGATCTCCTCGCCCGCATAGCGCTGCGAGAAGCGGTCGACCTGGACGCGGATATCGGAACCGGCGACCACGCGCGCGACCCTCCGGCGGACGCCGGCGGCTGGCACGCGGACCAACCTGACCTCCCGGCTGCCGTCCTCGTAACGGATCGTCCCGGTCACGAGGACTTCGCCGCGGTCCGTCATCTTGGGATCTGACAGGAGGGCGAAGAGTCGCGCCGCGATGTGGATCCTCTGCTGCGGGATGAACGGCGCTCGGTGAAGCGAGGAACTCCGGGAGCCTGCGGGCTCAACGACGATCTCGGCCCCGATCGCCCGCTTGGCGGCGCCCGGACTCTGCGACTGCGCGACCAAGGATGAGATCTGTTCGACCAGTTCGTCGACGGGGCGGCGGACGTCCGCCACGCTCTGAACGTCCCTTGTCGGCGCCGCCGTGGCCTGGATGGGCCCGGCGTCCGCGCTGGCCGCCACAGCGAGCGGATGCCGCGGCATCGCGAACGCCTGGACCGGCGGGACCTCGACGCCGTTGGCGGCGCCGACAAGGCTCATACGTAGCTTGTCGTTGACGAAGGCCTCGAGCTTGAGGGAGTTAGACTGGGGCAGGTCCAAGTTCTTCTCGAAGGGCAAGCCGTCGTCTCGGTCGTTGGCCCCGAGAGTGAAGTAGTTGGCGAAATAGCGCACGACGCGGGGGACGTGGTACTCCACGACGGTGGCCCGGCCCTGATCGTCGAAGGTCACGCCCTTCTTAAGGAGGAGGCGGGTGCGTCCGTCCGGGCCCTCCTCCTGGATGAGCCAGGAGGCGTCGAGGGCCAGGTGGACGTCGCCCGGCGACTGCTTGCCGCCCTCGCGGGCGATGGCGACCTTGTGGCGCGAGGCTGGAGAAAGGATGACGACGGTGGGGCGGTTGGAGTCCACGGCCTCGGTCACGACGGCGGTCTTGGCGGGAGGCAGGAAGTTCTCGGAGAGGCTGGCGGTCAGGCGCTGGAGCTCTCTTGCTTGCGCTCCTTCGGGACTCTTGTATTCATGCCGGAGCGTCTTGGCCGTCGGCGCGGCGACCTTCGTGAGGCCGAAGGAGCGGCGTCGCGAGGGGCCGTCGGCGGGAGCGGCGACCATCTCCTCGACCGCGCCGTTGCGCTCGACGGAGTCATAGACGGCGTCAAGATGGCTGGCGGCGTCGATCTTGGGATCAGCGAGCGGGGCGGCGACTTTCTCGACCAGCTTCTGAGCGGAGATCGGGGCGTCCGAGATCGACGCGGCGGTCAGGCCGGGAACGGCGGAAAGGGTCGGGGCGGCCCCGGGCAGAACGGCCGAGACGGGAAGGACCGGGAGGCTGGGCGCCGTGGGAGAACCGTTGACGCGGACGCTCTCCGGGGCGACGATCTTGGCCGCCCAGGCAGGGGCCAGGGGCATCCATGCCGCGATAACGAGGGGGAGTCGGCGCATTGGTTTCTATTATGGAAGGAATCGAGCGCGCCTGCCAGGGGTCTTAGGTCCCAACGCCAGGGGGGCCCTTCCGACCCCGCGCCCCCCTGGCGCAACGGCGCCTTTGGGGCTATCATTCGAACATGAGACCCCCTCTCTCCCGCTTGGGCGCGCTCGCCCTGGCTCTCTGCGCGCCGCCCGCCAACGCGGTCGTCTCGCGACCGGCCTCTCTGATCCCGGCCCTCTCTCTGGCCCAGTCCGTGCCCGCCTTCCGGGAGTCGATGCTGACGCAGATCCGGTTGGTTTCCACGTTAAGCTCACAGTCCAAGCCGTCTTTGAGCCCTCTCGCGGCGTCGCTTCCGACCGCGACCGATCCCTGGCGCGCGGAGTCCGCGCGGATCGTCGGCGCCTTGGTCGCTCAGCCCGCGGCCGTCTCGGCGCACCAGTCCGAACTGCGCGCGGTCCTCGGCGACACCAGCGTCGACGAATTGATCAAGGCGGCCGCTCGCATCCAGGTCGCCGCCGCGTCCGGCGGCGCCCTGGCCGAGGAACTCGACGTCCTGCGCCGGGGCCTGGACCTGGGAGACGCCTCCGCCGTGGAAGCCCTCGCAAACCGCCTCAACGCTCTCTTCGAGGCGTCGAAGACTCCTCTGGAATCGGCCGTTTTCGTGACGGCCGCCGGCCAGGGCGGCTCAAAAAAACCCCTCGTCTCCCTCTCCCGCGCCGGCGAGAAGCCCGCGATGTCCGCCGCGGAACTGGAGGCGTATGTCGTCAAGAACGCCGTCGTCAGCCCCCGAGGCCTCAAGCGCGTCAACTTCGCCTCCGGAGACTACCGTCCCGAGTACGACGCGGTCCTTCGCAAGCTGGGCGTTGACGCGACCGTCATCAAAGCCCCCTCGCGCGCGGAGCTGGGGCGCTTCAAAGAGGAAGACGGCTACCACCTTAAGAGCGAATATGTCCGCTGGGTTATGCCCGCGCACAGCCTGGAGGAGCACGAGAGGGCCCTCGGAAAGAACCGGGGCCAATTCCTGAAGCAGTTGAAGGCCAGCGAGGGTTTCAAGTTCGGCCCGCCCGAACCCCTCACGGCCGAGAAGTATGCCTCATGGTATCCCCTCTATCAGGAAGAGATCGTCTTGAACAAGCCCGGCGGCAAGAGCAACGTCGGGCCGAATTTCGTCCAGGAGCGCATCGAGAAGGGTGATATCGCCGCCTGGCACGGACTTTTCTATTACGACCCCGCCGACCCCGCGGTCATGGTCGGCGGCGTCATCATGAAGGCTTGGTCCGAGCGCGGCATGTTCGTCATGGGCTACGCCGCCTACCGCCCCGATTTTCGCAAGGCCAACCCCAATGTGCGCAACCTCGCCGAGATCCTCCCGCTGGCCCGGAAGCTCGGCTTCAAGGTCGTCAGCTTCGGCCAGGACACCAACTTCTTCGGCTACGATTACACCCTCGGCTTGATGTCCAACAAGGCCGGCCACCTGCTCACGCCCTATCCCGAGGATGAAATCGTCCTCCTGAAGGTCCTCGACACGCGCAAGATCTTATCGGTCCAGGATAAGCAGGGGAAGAACGGCGGATATTTCTTCTTCGGCATCAAGCGGGACAGCCCGCTCGTGGAGCGCTACCTGGCTTCAAAAGAAGCGGGAGAGCCGAAGGAAGCGCAGGAGCTTCTGGGCGGAGGCTACTTCACGCCGGAGATACTGCCCGCGGCACGCACGACCGTGGCGCGCCGCTTCAAGGGCAACGACCCGAACCCTCTGCGCGTGCCGTCGGGCGTGGAAGTCGTCGAGCTGCCGATGACGCCCCCCTCTTCCGGAGACTAAGGTAGCGCGGGAATGGACACGTGACCGCCCTCTCCCTCCTCCTGGCCGCGACCCTCGTTTCCGCCGCGCCCGCGACGCCGCCCGGCGACGAGGCCGTCCGCCTCACCCCCGAGCAGGCGCGCGAGATCGGCATGAAGATATGGCGCAACGAGGCGGGCGGCAAGGTGGAGCTTCTGACCCACTGGAACAAGGACGAGGACTTCGCCTCCCTCGGCATCGGGCACTTCATCTGGTACGTCGCCGGACGGCCGGGACCGTTCACGGAAAGCTTCCCCGGACTGCTCGACGCCTATGAGGCGGCCGGCCAGGCCCTGCCGGCCTGGCTGCAAGGCCGTCCCTCCTGTCCCTGGACCGGCCGCGACGCCTTCTACGCCGACTTCGCGGGACCGCGCCTCGTCGAACTGAGAGAGCTTCTGGCCCGCACCGTCGACATCCAGGCCCGCTACGCCGCCCGGAGGCTCGAGGACGCCCTGCCCAAGGTCCTGGCCGCGGCCGACTCCGGACAGCGCCCGAAGCTGAAGGCGCGCTTCTACGCCGTGGCCGCCTCGCCCAACGGCTTATACGCCCTGGTGGACTACGTGAACTTCAAGGGCGAGGGGATCAACCCGAAGGAGCGCTACGACGCGCTGGGTTGGGGCCTCATCCAGGCCCTGGAGCTGATGGACGACGCTGCGGCGGGACAACCCTCGGTGGAGGCCTTCGCGCGGGGCGCGGATGCAGCGCTCACGCGCCGCGTCGCGCACGCCCCGCCCGCGCGGCGCGAGATCGAGCGCGGCTGGCTTGCCGGCTGGCGCAAGCGCCTGAAAACCTACGCTCAGCCCTGACCCGCTGGATCAGCCCTTCAAGCCGATCAGAAAGTCCAGAAGCCCGCGCGCCGAGGCGATGGAGTCCGGCATGCGCGGAGCAAAGCCCGGCGCGCCGCGGCCCGCGTCCTCGGACGCCAGCGCCAGGCGCCGGCGCTCCTGCTCCATCCGCTCGCGCTCCTTGCCGCGCGCCATGTCGAGCCCGCCGCCGCGGATGAACAGCACGATCTTCCTCAGCTCGTCGCAGTCGAACCAGACCCCGTGCGGCTTGCAGGCGTCGAGGATGACGCCGGAACACGCCGCGAAGTTGAAGCGGTTCATGAGTTCTCCGCAGGCCGGGCACGGACGGTAGAGAATGGGCGAGGATGACGGATCGCCGATCTCCGGCCGCGGCAGGACCGAGCCCTCGCCCAGGTAGGCGGCTTGCGTGGCGCGGTCGTCGCAGATCGCGCGGAAGGAAGTCTCGTCGGCCCAGACCCCGCCGCAGCGCCCGCAGCCGGACAGGCGGGCGCGGCCCAGCGTGCGCGCGGCGAGCGGCTTGCGGCAGGTGGGGCACGAGATCCTCTTGGCGTCGGCGGCCAACTCGGCGACGGCTCCGCAACTGGGGCAATCGCGCGTGTCGGCGAAGACCCAGGCGAAGCACCACGGGCAACGGACCGGATGAAGGTCTATCCGGCAGTAGGAGCAGGAAACGGCTTTCGGATCGGCGGGCGCGCCGCAGCTGGGACAGCGCAGAACTTCCATGCGAAGAATTCTAGCACTCCCTCTCAAGGGAAGGAGTAGGGAAATATCTTATCGACCTTGGCGCGGCCCGGCAGGGGCAGAGCGGGCGCCGTCAGGAAGCGGGCCCGGGCGTCGAGCTCTTCGGCCTCCCGCGCGACGGCGGGAAGATCCTTGAGGCGCTCCTCAAGAGCGGCGCGGGCCTTGCCCTCATCATCGAAGAGCCCGGCGCCAACCTCGTGAGCCCCATGGCCGCGAAGGGGCGTCAGCGTCTGGGCGACGACTCCCTGAAGGAAAGAGAACCAGCCGCGCGGCAGGGGCAAACCGGCCGCCATGAAGGCCGCCTGCAGGACCCGCGCCAGCGCGGCCAGCTTGCGGGCCGTGGATTCGGCCGCGGCCGCGGTCCCTTGGGCCGGCGCCGCGGGCGCCCCGGCGTCCGCCGCCTGCCCCGTCAGGAGAAGGGCGGCGGCCGCGGCCGCCGCGGCCAAGGGGCCGGCCGCGTCCAGTTGGGGCACGAGGTCCGTCCACGTGATGCGCGGCGAGTTCGGCGTGCCGCGCGAGGAGTAGAACTGGAGCCCCTTCTCCCGGGAGGCCGCGGCCACGACCACGGCCAGCTTGGAGTCGCCGGGGGAGGACACGGTGTCCTGGGCGGGTCCCCGGTTGCCTGCCCCGACGACGACTCCCACTCCGGCCAGGACGAGCTTGTCGACCAGGACGGAGAGCGGGGTGCGGCGGCCCGTGGGGGCGGCCACCGACAGGGAGACGACGGTGGGGCCGCGCCCCGCGATGCGGCCGGCGACCTGCTCGAGCGCCGCCATGACGCGGGCCTCGGAGACGCCGCCCGCGGCGCGCACCCTCACCAGCGAGAGATCGTCCTCGGAGGCGATGAGGGGCTGGGTCTCCCCCTCGCCGAGGTCCAGGGCGTAGCCCTCGGCGTCGGCCGCACCCCGGGCCAGCGGGTATTCCGGAAGGGCCAGACGCACTCCATAGCCGCGGTGCTGGAGTTCGAGGGTCAGGGCGTAGAGCTTGTGCTCCGGAACAGAGAGCCAGAAGGCCCCGGAGAGGGGCATGGCCGCGCGGCCGGCGGCCTCGTAGCGCTTCAGAAAGCCGGACTCGAGCCCGGCCGCGGCCAGGGCGCGCCTCAAGGCCTCGGGCTCGGCGTCGGAGGCGAAGGCCGCGGGCTCGAGTCCGGAGGGCGGCGTGACGAGCAAGTCCAGCGGGCCGATCAGAGCGTCCACGCCGAGCACGCCCGCGCCGCTTAAGTCCATGCCCTGCGTCGGGGCGTCGAGCGGGATCGACGCCGCTCGCGCCAGAAGCTGGACGAGTTCGGCCAGCGCGCCGGGCTTCTGCAGCGCCTCCTTGTTCCTGAGGACCCAGTCCGTGACGATGGGCTTGAGCGGCTCGCGGCGCAGGCGCGCGACGAACGCGCGGTCGCGCGCGGCAACCGGAAAGAATTTCGCCAGGGTGCGGGTCAACGCGAGATTTTCGGGGCCCGCGGAGGAGAGGAGGTCGGTCACGACGCGGTCGCTGACCGCCTCGGGAGCGACGTCGGCCAGGTTCGTAAGCGCCGCGGCCGCCAGGTGGCGGATATTGCCGCGTTCATTGCGGTCGCCGACGCGGGCGGAAAGGGCCTCGGCCTCCGCCGCGCTCGCCTGCACGCCCAACTGGCCGGCGAGCCACGCCGCCGTGTAGCGAGCGCTCTTGTCCGGATTGGCGAGTTCCTGGACCAGGCGGACGATGCCGCTGCGGTCGCCGCGGCGGGCCAGGGCGTACGCCGCGTAGACCCCCACGTCCCAGCGCTCGTCGCCGACCGCGCGCTGGAGCAGGACGTCCACCGCGTGCGTCGGCGTTTCGGCCAGAGCGAGGAAAGCCATCTGGCGAACCCGGGAGTCCTCATCGCTCAGCGCGGCCTCGGCCAGCGCCATGACGGCGCCGGGCGCGCGGAAATTCATCAGGACGAAGGCCGCGCGCAGGCGCACGAGCCACACGGGATCCTTGAGCGCCGCCGCCAGGGCGGGGGCTTCGCGGTCGCGCGCCTCGTTGAAGCGCGTGACGGTTTCGGACTGGATGGCGTTGCCGAGCGCGACGCGGCTCTCCGGCGGGACCTCGGGATCCTCCGCGGACTCGGGGCCTTGCTCGAAGCGGGATTGGGCCTGGCTCTTGGCGATCTCAGCCTCGCGGAAGACGCGGTCCTCGGCGTCAGCGACGGCTTTGAGGCGCTCGAGCCAGCCCCAGCCCTCGGCTGAGGCGGAGGTGGAGGAGAGGAAACGCTTCAGGCGTGATCCCAACTCCCGGCCCGCCGCCGCGCAGACGAGCTTGACCGCGGCCCAGGCGTCCACCAGGCCCGAGCCCTGGAACCAGACGGGCACGCCGAGATCCTTGGAAGCGCGCATGAGCACGGCCTTGACCGCGAAGGGCAGGTTCTCGGCCACGAACGGAGTGATGACGCCCGCCGCTTTCATCGCGAGCTTGACGAGGAGCGAGATCACCGCGGCTGCGGGGTTGGACATCGAGGAGCCCGACAGACCGGTGTGCCGGCCGTCCTCCTGGTCCGAGGCGGAGCGACCCGAGTCCTTGGATTTGGCGGAGTAGACGCCGTACTTATAGACGTTGCTCGAACCGGGCTCGGTGACGACGTCTCCGCCGATGCCCGTGATCTCGGGCTTGAGGCGCAAGCGCTTGATGGAGAAGCGGCGGTCGATGTCGGGGCCCACGGAGCTATAGAAGGCGATCTCCGGCCGGCCGTCGTCCAGACTCTTGGCCGCGGCCGCCACGGATAGGACGTCGGCGCCGACGGAGGGTTGGCTTAAAGTCCGGTCGAAGGGGCCGGCGTTCCCGGCGCTGGCCGAGACGATGAGATATTCGCCCGCGGAGTTCTTCTGGTGCGTGAGCTGGGAGAAGAACTCGGCCAGGTGGTCGGACGAGGCGCCGCGGATGCCGAGACTGAGGCTGACCACGTCGTAGCCCTTCTGCAGGGCGATGGCGGCCGAGCCCATGATCTCGCCGTCGGAGGCGCCGGCCTGGTCACGCGAGAAGACCTTGGCCATGGTGCCAAGAGCCCCCTTGGCCATGCCGAGGTAGGGCGCGCGCCCTGAGATCGAGATGCCGGCCACGTGCGTGCCGTGGCCGGACCAGTCCTCCGGGCCCTCGTTGACCATGTCGATGACGTCGAGGCGCCCGGCGAAGTCCTCGTGCGAGGCGTCGGCCCCGGTATCCACCCACATGATCTTGCCGCCCGAACCGGTAACGCCGATCCGCCAGACGGGCGGCACGGCCTGGATTCCGGCGGATTCGACGAGATGCGTCTCGAAGCCGGTGCGGGAGCTCTCCACGCTGCCGGACTCGACGACAACGAACCTGCGGATGGCGGCGGCGTTGCGCCGCGGGACGCTCACATAGATTTCCTGGCGTCCCACGTCGGCGCCGAAGATGTGGCGCACCCGCACGTCCAGCTTGTCGAAGAGAGCCAGTTGATCGCTGAAGCCCGCGGCCTCCATCGACCGGCGCGCGGCCGCGCGGCCCTGCGCGGAGTCGCAGGCGCGCGGCACCGAGTCCTCGATTCGCCCCCCCCTCAGAGGCCGCAGCCAAAGACCCACGCGCGCCTCGATTTTGCGCAGGATGACGATATGCCCGCCTGATTCCAAGTCCACGCGCATGACGCGGAACTGTCCGCCGTCGCTGGCCTCCCAGTAGCGCAAGAGCCTCTCCCAGGTCACGACGCCGGGATCCTCCGGGGCGAAGGAAAGGAAGGCCGTGCCTCGGTCTCCCAGGCTCGCGTACAGCTTATCGACGAACCGCGCCGCGCCCATGCCCTTGAGCTTGGCGTCGGCGATCCGGCGCCAGAGGCGGCGCACGTCCCTCTCGAAGGCCTTGAGGGCCTGAGGGGAAGAGCCGGCGGCTCGCAGGCGCGAGGCTTGTCCGGAAAGCTCTGAGAAGGCCCGCTCCTCGCTCGTGCCGGCGAAGACCTGCGCCCCGCGTGGGACCAGGCGCGTGGCCAGGACGAAGAGGCTGTCGAGCTGCTTGAGGGCCGTCTCGAGCCGAAGGGCGTCCGTCGAGCGGGACGGCGGCAGGAGCGAGGAGGCGCGTCCCATGACCACGGCCTGGTAGCCCTGATCCTGCGCCGAACCCAGCGCCGAGATCGGCTCGGCGTCGCGCAGAGACGTGACCTTGGCCGAACCCCCGGAGAGTCCCTCATAGAGACCGGGATTATCCAGTTCGGCGGAGTCGGGGTTGAGAACGAGGATGCGGTAGGGAGCCTCGCGCCGCAGGGAGACCTGGACCTGGCGCAGGGCCCGCTCCAAAACGGAGACCTTGGCTTCCTTGAGCGCGGAGGGACCCTGGAACTCCGCGCCGCGGGCCCGAATCTCGGAAAGCCATCCCGAAAGCAGGCCCCGCACGCCGCGCGCGGGAGGACCGCGCGCGGACACGGCCTTCCAGTGGTGAAGTTCGTGAACCAGAATCATCCGGAACAGGACCGGGGTCGCGATCAGTTCGGGCCGCATCCAGATCGAGCCGTGAGCGGCGAAGGCGAAGGTGAAATCAGGCCGGCGTCCTTTCGGACGATAGGGCTTGAGAAGAGTCGCCGCGTTGGCTTCGAGACGTCCTTCCATGACCTCGCGGCGCACGAAGGCGCGGAAGTCCTCATTCGTGACCTTGCGTCCGCGCCAAGTCGCCGCGCCGTAGGCCGCCGCGTCCACGAGAGCGTTGAGCAGGAAGACCCCGGTCAGAGCGATCAGCCCGATCGCGGCCATGCCCAAGACGACCGCCGCCGCGCTCGGCTCGGCGAGGGCTTGGTGAGCCGCGGAAGACGAGAGACCGTACTCGACGGCCTTGACCGTCAGCCAACCAAGGCCGAACACGGACGCCAGGGCGACCGGGAAGAGAGCGGAACGGTTCCTCCTCTCAGCGCGGGCGGCAAGCGCGCTCGCGATTGGAGGCGCGGCGGAGGGCTCGGCCGCGACGGCGGCGTCGGCGAGGCTCGAGGCGCTCTCCTCGGCGCGCGCGGCCGCGACGGCGGCGTCAACGGGGCCGGCAGGCGCAGCCAAGTCATAGACGCGGTCCAAATGAACGGCCGGGTCGGCGCCGGGGTCGGCCAGCGGCCGCGCCACGCGTTCATCAAAATGCCCCAGGGCCGCGGCGGCCGCCGGAGCCGGGGAATCGACGGCGAGCCGAGGACTCGGCGTGGCGGTCGGGAGGACCGAAAGGGGAGGAGCGGCCGACAGGGCGGGAAGAGCAAGCGGCGTCGGCGCCAGGAGTCCGGACAGGCAAGGCAGCGCCGCTGAAGACGGCAAAGCGACGGGGGCCGACGGCAGGCGCGCCGCGCGGCCGGCCGCGGCCTCCTGGGCCGCGGCCGCGGCCGCCTGAGGACCCAGGGAGGAAAGACACAACGCCGCGCAGAGCGCGGCGGCGACGAGACGCTTGCCGGCGAGGATGTTCTTCGCCTTGCTCAATACTTGACGACAACCCGCGCGCGGGCCCGATCGGCGGACCATAGATAGATTCGCGCTCCGCGCTCGAAGGTCAACACCGTCTTACTGCGATCCAAACTCGCCAGGCGCGCGCGCGATCCGTGTTTCCGGCCGTTGGGAGCGGTTTCTCTCTTGGTCAATGGACCTCCTATGACTGCTCTCATCGTAACACCTCAGCCCAGGGGCGGCATGGGTCCGAGGTCCCAGTCGCCTCGAGACAAAGGTCCCAGTGCGATCTCCGCCGGTCCCGCTTACTGTCCGTAATCGAGGCGCAGGGCCAGATACTCGGGCAGGCCCGCGGCGCGGATCTTGCCCTGCACCGCCGGGATGTCGTAAGGCAGGCGGAAGACGCGAAAGGCCCCCTTCACCGAATCATAGACGGCGCAGGAGGCTCGCCGGTCCTGGTCGCGCGGCTGGCCGACGGAACCCGGATTAAGGGCCACCGGCGCAAAACCGCCGCCGCTCAAGCGCCGCAGAGACTCCTCTCTCTCCTCAAGAAAGAGGATGTCCACCTTCCCGGGGCCTGAATCCGCGAAGCGGAAGAGCAGGGGCATGTGGCTGTGGCCGACGAAGAGTGGCCACGCCTTGACGAGAGCGACGTTGTTCTCGAACTGCGCCGGACCGAGCAGGTACTCCCCGGTGGGGTTGCTCGGGCTGCCGTGGGCGAGGGTGAATTCCCTCGCGTCCATCCGCGCGGTCAGGCCCTCCAGGAAAGTCCGATTCGGCGCCGAAATCCGCTTACGCGTCCAAACCACGGCCGCGCGCGCGTACTGGTTGAACCAGTCCAGGTCCATTCGTCCGAGCGCGGCCAGGTCGTGGTTGCCCGCGATGGCCGAAAGGTTCGGCAAGGCGCGCACGCGCGAGATGCATTCGTCCGGGTCCGGGCCGTAGCCGACGAGGTCCCCGAGGAACAGGTAGGCCTCGGCGCCGGCGTCGTCCAGGAAATCAAGAACGACCGAGAGCGCCTCGAGGTTCGAGTGGACGTCCGAAAAGACCCCGTAGAGCACGTCGATATCCTAGCAATCGCCGCGGGGCCGCGACAGGGCCCGGCTCAGGCCTTCGGCTCGAACGGTCCCTGCTGGAGCACGCGCGCCGCGGCCGGCTCGGCCTCGGGGCCGGACTTCTTGCGAAAGTCCACTGAAATGAGCTGGCTCACGCCCTTCTCCTCCATGGTCACGCCGTACATGACGTCGGCGGCCTCCATCGTGCGCTTGTTGTGGCTCACGATGAGGAACTGGGTCTTGTTCTGGAACTCACGCAGAAGGGCCGTGAAGCGCTCGATGTTGGCGTCGTCAAGAGCGGCGTCGGCCTCGTCGAGCATGCAGAAGGGCGAGGACTTCACCATAAAGAAGGCGAACAAGAGCGCGATCGCCGTCAGGGTCTTCTCTCCGCCCGACAGCAGCGATATGCTCTGAAGCTTCTTGCCCGGGGGTTGGGCGACGATGTCCACGCCGGTCTCCAGGATGTTCTCCGGGTCGGTGAGGACGAGGTCCGCCTCGCCGCCCTCGAAGAGCACCGCGTAGAGCCGGCGGAAGTGCTCGCGCACATCCGTGAAGGTCTGGCGGAAGTTCTCCCGGGTGGCATTGTTGATCTTAGTGATGGCGGCCTTGAGGTCCTCCTTCGCCTGGAGGAGGTCCGCGATCTGTGTGTTCAGGAAGGTCTGCTTCCGGGACAGGGCCTCGTATTCCTCGGGAGCCGCCATGTTGATGTTGCCCATGTTGGCGATGCGGCGCCGCAGCATCTCGAGCCTCTCGGGGTCGGCCGCGACGTCCTGGTACTTGGTCTGCGCGTCGCCGACGGTGAGCTGCCACTCGTCCCAGAGACGGGTCGCGAGCACGTCCCGCTTGCTCTTGAGCGCGGCCGCGTGGACCTCGTGCTGGTTGATGTCCGCCAGGGCCTGGTCGTGCTCGGCCTGGAGCGTCTTGAGGAGCGCGCCGCGCTCGTCGATCTTGAGTTGGAGGTCCTGCATGCGGTCGAAGACGGCCTTCGCCTCGTTCTCATGACCGGACAGGACGGCCTGGCAAGCGACGACCTCGACGCGCATACGCTCCTGTCCCGCGAGGGTCTCGGCCATACGGCGGGCGATCTCCTCGGCCTCGGCGGCCAAGCGGGCGATGGAGCCCTCGAGGGCGGCCTTCTCGCCCTCAAGCCTCTTGAGCGACGAGGCGTGAGCCGCAAGTTGGGCCTCCACGCCGCGCAGTTGGCCCTCCTGGGCCGAGAACGCGACGCGCTTGCCGGCCAACTCCTCGCGCTCGGCGGCGAGAGTCTGGGCGACCGCCGTCTCCTCGGCGCGGGCGGCCTCGACGCGGGCCTCGGCGTCCGCTCGCCGGCTCCTGGCCTCCCGGATGGATTCCTTCGCCGCGGCAATCTCGGCCAAGGCGCGCGCCGACTCCTCGGTGGATAGTTCCTCGTTGCGCGCGTGGTTTTCCAGCCCCTGCTCGAGTTGGTGGAGGCGGGCTTCGAGGCCATGTCGACGGTTGGACTCGGACGACAGGGCCAGCGCCGCCGCGCGGGCGCACGTAAAGGCCTCGGAGAGCGCCGCCTCGGTCCGGGCGCGCTCCTCGCAGAGGCCGGTCCCGCGGGCCTCCAGCGTGACGACCTTCTCCTTTAACTCGCCCAGGTCGGCCAGGGTCGGCTGAGGGCCGTCTTTCGCCGCGGCGCCGCCATAGACCCAGTAGTCTGAGAAGAGCTTGCCGCCGAGCTCGTAGGCCTCGGCGAAGATATGTCTCACCATCTTCTCGTGCCGAGGATCGAACCGCAGAGACGACAGAAGGGGCCTGGAGTTCTCCGGATAGGACCTGTCCGGCGCCTCCGCAAGGGCCGAGAGGACCAGGAACCGGGCCCGACCGTTCCCGGAGGCTTCCAACAGCTCGATTCCCGCGCGCGCCGCCGTGGAGTCCTCGACGACGACGGCAAACAGCCTCTCTCCGAGCAGGTCCTCCAGGGCGGGCTTCGCCGCGTCTTCGATGCGGAAAAGACCGCGCACGAGGCCGACGACGCCGGGAATGCCGGCATTGAGCACGACCTGGGCGCCGACCCAATAGGGATTCTGGCCGGCCTGACTCTCGAGCGCTTCAGCGTGGGCCGAGGCCTGCGCCGTCTCGGAGTGAAGGCGCATGGCCTCCTCGCCCAGCTTGGACTGGAGGCGGCGCAGGGCCTCCGCCCCGGCCTCGGCGGCCTCGGCGGTCGTCTTGGCCTCGGCCTGACGGGCGGCGCATGCGCCCAGCTCCGCGTGCGCCTCGGCACGGCGGCCTCGCGTCTCGGCGGCCGAGACCGCGTCGCGCTCCAGACTGCGCAGAGAGGCGCGGGCGTGGGCGACGGCGTGGGTCAGCTCGGACTCGGCGCCGGACAGCCGCCGCCCCGACTCGTAGGCCTCCTGCGTCCTGGCGGCCGCTTGCTTGGCCAGCGCGTCTTTGGCGGCCTGCGCCTCTTGGACGCCGAACTCGCCGGCGGAGAGCTCCGCTTGCGCGGTCGAGGCCCGCGCGCGGGCCTCGGCCAGGGCCGTTTCTGCCGCGGCGATGGACTCGACGACAAGGACAATCTCAGGGTCGATGCCGTCGACGCGGACCCGATCTGCCGCGATCTCCAGGCCGCAGGCCTCGCGGCGCGCGTCCATGGCCGACACGGAGTCCATGGCGCCGCGCAGACGCTCCTCGAGGCGCCCGATGGAGGTCTTGGTCTCGGCGACCTTCGCGTTGGCCTCGATGAAACGGTTCTGCTCGCCGGCCTTCTCGAGATTGAGGGCCGCGAGGGTGGCGCCCTCGGCTCCGATCTGGGAACGGCGCTCCCCCAGGACCTGCTCAACGGGGCCGATGCGCTCCTGCATCTGCGCCAGTTCCGCCTCGGCGGCGGCTGCCTTTTCCAGGATATGCGCGGCCTCCATGGCCGCCAGTTCCTCCTTGTACTTGGCGTAGAGCTTGGCCTTGCGCGCATCGCTGTCGAGCTTCTTGACCTGCTCCTCGATGAGCGCCACGGAATCCTGGAGGCGCCCCAGATCCATATCCACGCGGTCGAGCTTGCGCAGGGCTTCCTCGCGCTTGGCGTTATACTTGGCCACGCCGGCGGCCTCCTCGAAGAAAGCACGGCGCTCCTCGGGCTTGGAGCGGATCATGGAGTCGACTCCGCCCTGGTCGATGATGGCGTAGCCGTCGCCTCCAAGTCCGGTGTCGAGGAACATCTCGCGGATGTCGCGCAGGCGGCACTGCGTCTTATTGAGGAAATACTGGGACTCGCCCGAGCGGAACAGGCGCCGGGTGATGGTCACCTCGGAGTACTGAACGGCGAGCAGAGATGATGCGTTGTCTAAGGTGAGGGTAACCTCCGCCATGGACAGGGGCGGACGCTTGGTCGTGCCCGCGAAGATCACGTCCGTCATGGAGTCCGCGCGCAGGGACTTCCAGGACATCTCGCCCAAGCACCAGCGGACCGCCTCCATCACGTTCGACTTGCCGCAGCCGTTCGGCCCGATGACGCCGGTGATGCCCGGCTCGAGCTCGACATGGGTCTTCAAAGCGAAGGACTTATAGCCGCAGATGTCGATCGATTTTAGGTACATGGCACCTCGAAACGGGATCGTGCGTCCATATTTTGCTGTCTTTTATCTATTATTTGCGTTATCGAGTTGTTTACTATACCATTTCTCGTCGAGAGAATCAAGTTGTTTACGGGACCCTTGACGGAAGGACCCGTTCTCTTTATTCTCATCTCCGACGACATATGCGGTCCCTGTTCCTGGCCGTCTGCCTCTTTTCCGCCGCCCCCGCGCGGACTCAAGCGACCGCGGCCGATTGGCGCCGGTCCAAGCTTCCGGACGCAGCCAAGGATGCGCTCACGGACAGCGGTTACCGCTTCCAAGACGACGGACGGGTCCTCGACCCCGAGACGAAATCCGCGCTGACCTGCGAACAACTCTCCCAGGCGGTCTCGCGCTTGAATATCGCCACCCAGCAATTGGCCCTCGAACGCCTGCGCCTGCTCCTGGTCAAGGATACCCTCACCGACGCGGACCGCGCGATGATCCAGTCCCTCAAAGGCAATTTTCCCGAGGTCGTCGCCAAGGCCGTGGAGGCGAGCGCCGGCGCCGCCGACCTGCGCAAGCTGGCGGACCGGGATCTGACGCGCCTCGCCGCCTATTTCGACGCCTCGAGAACCCTGGACGAGCGCCGCGACGCGGCCCAGCCCGTGCGCGAGGGTGAACCGGGCCGCCGTGTCAACCTCCTTTATTTCGACGAGTCCGAGCGCCGCGCGGGCGACGCCCTGCGCGCGGCGACCGCGGGGGAGCTCTCCAAGGACTCTTTCGGCCGCATGGTCATAGCACGCCTCAACGGCAAGGACGGCAAGCCCGACATCCCTCCGATCTTCGTCCAAGATCTCAACGGCGCCGTCGCCTCATACGACTACCGACGCCGTGCTCTGGTGGTGGACGGCGCCCTCCTGCTCATGTCCGTGACCGAGGACGCCGCCCCCAGGGACCGCACCGCCCTGAGAAAAACCCTCTCCTCGCGCCAGGCCCTCGTCGACTATCTCGCCCGCCACCCCGAAGCCGCCGCCTCCTTCGCCGCGAAGAACGACGCCCTCCTCGCCCACGAACTCACCCACGCCTGGCAGGACCGCCGCGAACCCATCATGCGCGAGATGGCCCTCGGCAACCTGCCCCAGGCCATCCTCATCGAGTATGAAGTCGAGGCCTGGATAACCAAGAACCTCTACATCCACTCCCGCCTCCAGCACGACCCGCGCGCGCGGATCGACCCGTTCGAACTCGCAGACTACGGGAAGATGACCGCCGGATATGCCGGGTGGACCGACGCGATCGGGAAGCGCTACGGCGCCGCCATCTCCAATGCGATGGACATCGAAACCATCGCGGCGATCCAGCGCCGTCGAGTCGAGACGGCCCGGCGGCGCCCGGCGACCGCCAAGAACGATCGGACGGCCAAGTCGCTCGACCTCGCGGCGCTGACACGGGCGGACCGAGCACTCCAGGACGCGGCAGGCCGTCTGCGGGCCCGACTGGAACGGTTGAAGCACGATCTCGCCGTACGCATCCAGCCGCGCCAAGGACGGAACCGATGAAAGGGATTCTCCTCGCCGGACTTATCATCCTGGCCGCGGGCTGCCGCAAGAATGAACCCCCTAAGGAAGACCTCGTTCCGACGAAGGCCGTCGTCGCCGGCGAGCGCCTCATTGATTTCGATGAACGCAACGGAGCCTTCGCCTGCCGCGCCCCGGCGGATTGGAAAGTCCTGGAGGACCAGGGGGGCGGCGGCTCCATGGTGATGTTCTTCGGTCCCCCGTCCGGCCCCGACCAGGGCAAAGTCTCGATCAGCGTGTCCCGTTATCCTGACGGCGTCGATCTCATCAAGACCCCGCAAGACTACTGGCGGATGCTGAAGATCACCGGCCGCAAGCCGAGCGCGCTCGCGAGCATCCAGGCCGGCGCAAGGAGGGGGTATGGCGTCCACCACGAAGAGCCGCAGCATCCTCCTGAGGGCTGGAAGGCGCTGTACATGAACCGGGAAGACACCGTCATCATTGCCCGCCAGGACGGCTTCTTTACGATCTCCCACACGGCGCCGGCCGACACCTACCGCAAAACTCTTCCCGTCTTCGAGGCTGTCGTCGAAAGCTTCCAGCCCAAACGTTGACCTTGACGCGTTTGATAGACTAGGCCTCATGCCCGGTCTCATAGCGAACTTCCTCCTCTCCATCGCGCTCACCGCCGCCGCCCAGCCGTCGAGCACCTCGACCGCGGCGGCCCTCCCCACGACGACCCCCGCCGGCCCGGGACTAAGGCTCGTCGCGGAGGCGGACCTGCCCCGCTTCGAGGAGTCCTTCAAAGCGCGCAGCGGTCTCATCAAGGCCGCCAAGAAGGCCGTGCGATATTTGGAGTCCCTTCCTCCCGGCAAGACCCTGCGCGTGGGCGATCGCGACTACGGGCCCGCCGCGTTCATCGACTCGGCCAAGGCGATGATCGCCGTCGCCTCGCAGGCCAAGACCGCCGACGAGTTGGACCGGCGCGTGCGCGAGACCTTCGATGTCTATCAGTCGGCGGGACTGGACGGCCAGGGCCGTGTCGTCTTCTCGGCCTACTATCAGCCTCTCCTGCCCGCCAGCCTCAAGAAAGCCCCCGGCTACCCCTACCCGCTCTACAAACGCCCGCCGGACATGGTGGAAGTGGACCTATCCTCTTTCGACAAGAAGCTGACCAACGGCGACAGCCTCGTGCTGGGACGCCTGGGCAAGGACAAGCGCGTCACGCCCTACTTCTCCCGCGCGGAGATTGATCGCCGCAAGGCCCTGGCGGGCAAGGGCCTGGAGATCGTCTGGCTCAAGGACCGCTTCGACGCCTTGAACCTCCACATCCAGGGCTCGGGCATCCTGAAATTCGCCAACGGCAAGGAAGTCCTCGCCAAGTACGCCGCCACCAACGCCGCGACCTACCATTCAGTGGGGCTCGTCCTGGTTAAGGCCGGCGTATTCACCCGCGACGAGATCACCCATGACAAGCTGCGCGACTATCTGCGCAAGAACCCGGACGCCGAGGGGTGGATCCTCTCCCAGAACCCGCGCTACACTTTCTTCGAACTGGCCCCCCTCCCCGAGGACGGCGAACCTTTCGGCGCGGCCGAGCAATCCCTCGTCCCCGCCCGTTCCATCGCCATCGACCCGTCCGTGGTCCCCCTGGGCGCCCTGACATTCTTCACCACCGTCTCGCCTCAGGCGGACAGGGACGGACGCCTGCTGGGGATGTTTCCCAGTTCCCGCTTCGCCTTCGGCCTGGACACCGGCGGCGCCATCAAGAGTCCGGGTCGCGTGGACATCTACGCCGGCCATGGCCCCCAGGCCGAAACCACCGCGCGCGGCCAATGGGCCGACGGCAAGCTCTTCGTCCTGGTCAAGAAGCTGCCGGCGCGCGAACGGTGATCGCGACCTGGCTCCCATTCGACCCAGCCTCATTAGGTCCTTTGTCGGAACTTGACTGGGTCTATAGCCCTACTCGACTGCCGGGAGTTATATGATGCACTCGACTGACGGCCTTGGTCGGAAAGGAGCCCTCCCCATGAATCTCATGCCTCGCTGCGCCGCCGCCCTCTCTCTTCTCGTCGCGACGCCCAGTCCCGCGCCCTTCGCCGCGGCCATCGCCGCCCCCGTCGTCGCGCGCGGCGGTGGCGCGGTGATGGTCGCGCCCCTTCCCGCTTTGGCCTTCCCGCCTCTCTCCGGCATGAGCAGGGCCGCCTCGCTTGGCCTCTCGGCGCCCGTCCTCGGCCCGATCCAGTCGCCGATCCCGCAACTCCCATCGCCGCTGGCCGCCGCGCCCGCCCCCGACTCCCGTCACGCCTCCCCGCTGGCCGCCGCGTCTCTCCAGATCGAGGAGATGACCGCGGAGGTGGAGGCATTCTTCAAAGCCTCCGAGTCCGAGGACAAAGCCTCGCCCGAATCCTCGCGGGCCCTGGCCTCCAAGGTCTTCGGGACCCTGACCGGCGAACAGACCGCGGCTGCCGGCGTTCCCGCCGCAGTCTCGGGCCGCGCGCCCGCCGCCGCGTCGAACGGCAATCTCACCCAACGCAAGATGATCCTGACCCTCTACCAGGTGGCCTCCATCTTCTCCGAGCAATACGCCCCCATCGACTGGAAGAAAGAACGCTTCTCGGTCGACCTCAAACGCGAATACGGCAATGCCAAGGCGGCCATCCTCGCCGACCCGAAAATCACCACCCGCCGGTTTCAGGACCTGCTCACCGCCTTCGTGGCCGCCATGCGCGACTATCACGTGAGCATCTCCTATCATTCCACGGAGAGAACGCGCCTGCCCTTCCTCGTGACCGGAGCCGAGGGCAAGCACTTCCTGGCCTATATCGACCGGGAGAAGCTCCCCTTGAAGATATTCCCCTTCCGCGTGGGCGACGAGGTCGTGGCCTTCGACGGCAAGCCCACGGCCGAAGCCGTCAACGAACTCTCCGCCCGGCTGGGCGGCAACACCGCCGAGACGGACCTGCGCCTGGCCGAACTCTTCCTCACCAACCGGCGCCGGGGCCGAGGGGACACGAATATCCCGGACGGAAACGTCGTGCTGGGCATCCGCGGCCAGGACGGCAAGCTCTACAAGGTCCGGATGCCTTGGGACTACATTCCGGAACTGATCCCCCAGGACGTCCCCGTCCGAGACTCGGGACTCCTCGAGCCGGAAGCCCCTCAAGTCGAATCTTGGGCCGGAGACTCTCGGCGCGCGCCTCAGCTCCCCGTCGAAAACCTCAAGAACCTCCTGGGCCGCGCCTTCACCGACGCGATCCATCCCCTGGCCCGCATTTTCGCCGACATGCGCTCGGAGGCGGCCGGCAACCCCTTCCTGATGGGCGCGCGCAAGAGCTTCGTGCCTCGTTTGGGAACCATCCTCTGGGAGACCAAAGGAAACGACGCGTTCCACGCCTACATCTTCAAGACGCCGGACGGCCGCAAGGCCGGCTTCATCCGCATCCCATCTTATGACGGCGACTCCAAGAAAACGGCTCGCTTCGGCCAGATCATGGCCAAATTCCAGAAGGAAACCTCCGCCCTGGTCATCGACCAGGTCAGCAATCCGGGCGGCGACCTCTTCTATCTCTACACCCTGGCCTCGCATCTGACGGACAAGGCCCTCCTGACCCCCCGCCACCGTCTCATCATCGGCGAGAGCGACGCGCAGTGGGCCGCCGACCTCCTCCTGGAATTAGTGGAGAAGCAAAAGAACCTCACCCGGGCCAAAGAATCCGCGAAGGAAGAGACGGAGGAGGAGGAGAAGGAAGAGTGGTCCGGCTACCCGGTCACGCAGAAGTTCATGCTTCTCATGGTCCGTTTCGCGCAGTTCATCCTGGCGCAGCTCGATGCCGGCAAGCGCTTCACTCCCCCGACCCACCTGTGGGGCGTCGACGACATCGATCCCGCGCCGAAGGCGGCGGAACGCTATACCAAGCCCATCCTGCTCTTGACCAATGCGTTGGACTTCTCGGGAGGCGATTTCTTCCCGGCCATCATGCAGGACAACAAGCGCGCCACCATCATGGGCGTGCGCACGTCCGGAGCCGGCGGGGCGGTCAAGCCCTACTCCCTGCCCAACCAGTTCGGCATCCAGGACCTTTCCGCCACCTGGACCATCGCCCAGCGCGCCGACGGCCGGCCCATCGAGAACCTGGGAGTCACGCCCGACATCGCCTACGATTTCACGGCGAAGGACCTGCGCACGGGCTTCGCGCCATACCGCCTCGCCGTCTTGCGGGCGCTGGCCGGCCTGATCAGCGGCCCGAAGACGACCCCCTAAAGCTTGCGGATCAGCGAGAGGACCTTGCCGGAGATGCGCCCTTCACCCAGGGCGAAGGGCTCGTAGCGCGGGTTGTCGGGGACCAGGATCAGTCCCGAGGGCTTGACCTTCAGCCGCTTGACCGTGGCGTCGCCCTCGTCGTAGCGCACGACGACCACGTCGTTGTTGGACGCCGTCTCTTGCCAGCGCACGACCACGGTGTCGCCTTCCCAAAGCGTGGACTCCATCGAATCGCCTTTGACCTTGAGGGCGAAAAGGCCGGTCGCGTCGCCGCGATCCACCACGGTGGGGACATGTCCCAAGGCCTCCGCGTAGGCGCCGGAGGAAGGGCCGGCCGGGACCTTGCCGAGGATCGGGATCAGAGCGACGCGCTCGTCGATCGTGATCTGAGCGGCGCGCGAGCGTCCGCGCGCCTCCTCCAGGAAGCCCTTCTGCCGGAGGTTGTCGAGGTGGTACTGGACCGTATCCGGGGACGTGACGCCGGCCAGGCGGCACAACTCGCGCACGGTCGGCGGGTAGCCGTGGTCGGCCGAAAAATTCCGGACCAAGTCTAGGATCTGCTGTTGGCGGGGAGTGAGTTGTTCCATCGTGCCCTAAGCATAGTCGAACTGTTGTTCGATGTCAAGGGCTAGACCGCTGGGCAACTGCAGGTTAGGCGGCCTGTTCCGGCGGAGCCCGCGTAACGCTCACATCAAGGTCTCGGAGCAAACCATCTTTCAGGTCGTAAATCCAGCCGTGTACGTTGAGGCAACGACCAGCGGCCCATGCAGCGGCCAGGATTGGAAGGCGGCTAAGCCCCTGGACCTGGGCCATCACATTCAGTTCACAGAGGCGCCGCCAGCGCGCGGGAGCATCGGTGTGGGAGTCGATATCGTCGGCATGGCGGCGACGGACCGCCCGTATCGGCTTGATCCAATGCTCCAGCGGGTCGGAAACGGGCGCGCCGAGCGCCGCTTGAACGCCGCCGCAGCCGTAATGGCCGCATATGATGACATCCCGAATGTGAAGAATTTCGATGGCATATTGAAGGACGGCAAGGCCGTTGAAATCATCGGAGCGGACGACGTTGGCGACGTTGCGATGAACGAAGAGCTCACCAGGGGCGAGGCCAACGATTTCATTGGCGGGTACCCGACTGTCCGCGCACCCGATCCAGAGATAGCGGGGCGCCTGGATGGCGCAAAGGCGCGCAAAGAACTCCGGGTTCTGGCGAATCTGCCGGGACGCCCAAGCTCGATTGTTGGCGAAGAGTTGAGGCAGATGACGCATGGCTGTCGAGGGCCTAAAAATCTAGCCGATTTTAGAGCCGCAGTCCGCGCAGAACTTGGCGCCGACGGCCAGACCCTTGCCGCAGTCCGCGCAGAACTTGGCTCCGGCGGGTACCCCCGCCGGAGTCTGACCCTGGTTCTGCTGGTTCATCCGGCCCATGGCGCCCGCCATCATCTGGCCCATGCCCATGCCGGCCCCCAGGCCAAGGCCCGCGCCCATGCCGGCGGCGCCCCCCTCGTTGCCGGCGGCCTTTTCCATGACGTCAAGGGTGCGCTTCTGCTGATACTTGTCGCCCAAGATGTCGAGCTCGGCCTTGTCGGCCAGGGCCTTCTTTAGGCGCACGACGGTGTCGTCGTCCTCGGGCACGTCGACGGAGTTGAGGTAGAAGTTGACGAGCTTGACGCCGTACTTGGAGAAGTCGGCGGAGAGCTTCTCTTTGATGGCGCCGGACATGTCCTCCAGATACGCCGAGATCTCGAGCAGGTTGATCTTCTGCTTGATGATGGTCTCGGCGATGTAGTCCTTGGCCTTGGTCAGCAGGACGCCGCGGAAGTAGTTGGACAACTGGTCGCTGGTAAACTCCTTGGCCGTGGCCGAGAGTTGGGTCACGAAGGTCTGGGAGTCCACGACCTGGACGGCGAACTGGCCGAAGGCGCGCACCGGCAGGAAGACGCCGAACTTGGGGTCCTGCACGGGGATGGGGTTGTTGGTGCCCCACTTCACGTCCAGGTTGACCGCCTTGTTGATGTAGTAGACCTCGGCCGCGAAGGGCGTCTCGCCTGCGAAGGGCGCGGCGATGAGGCCGCGCAGGAGAGGGATGTTGGCGGTGCGCAGGGTATGCGTGCCGGGACCCAGCACGTCCAGCGCCTGGCCGCCCCGGAAGAAGAGCGCCTCCTGGGCCTGATTGACGATCACCTGCGTTCCCCAGCTCAGGTTGTCCGGAGGGTAGCGCCAGACCAGGACATTGGCGGGGCCGTCATATTTGACGCGGTCGATGATGGGCATGCTTGGTCCTCCGAAGGCTTACTATAGCCGCCCTCCGGGGCCTTGTCAACGCCTGCGGAACCGCCGTCACGAACCAGACCCGGCCCTGGCCGACGGCGAGGACCGTCCGGCCCGAGGATCGGTTGCCGAGCCCGCGGCTGCCCCGGAGCAGGCGTTCGCCCTTCAGGCCGTGGCGCGCGCCGGTGAGCGTGACCCGCGCGGCGGGAGCGGACAGGAGGGAGAAGCGTTCGCCCTTCTTCAAGGGGAGGGCATGCCGTCCCGGGCCGAGCAAGCGCGCGACACCCCCGCCGATGACGATCATCTCCCGCTCGCCGCCGCGCCGCTCCAGAACGGAGAGGTTGACGAGTTCATGGTCGAGACCCCCGCCGAGCGCGCCCGCGACGAAGACGCGCGAGGCCCCGATCTGAGCGGCGACATCGAGGGCCTTGTCCAGGTCCGATCGATTCACATCAATATCGCGCCAATAAACGACATTCGCCCAACTTCGAGGCCTGGGACGTGGAAGCGAATCCATGTCTCCCACGACGAAATCCGGGACGATTCCCAAGGTCTTGGCATGTCGTGCCCCGCCGTCGGCGCAGAGGATGATATCCGCTTCCCGAGCGAACCTCGCCACGGCAGACGCCTCACGAAGGTCGCCATTGAGGAAAAGAAGGGCGGACCGGCTGGTCTTCAATGGCCCTCCGCCTGGGCTTCAAGACGCACCGCCGCGCCGTCGCCAGGCGCGTAGTCAAAACCGAGCAGGCGCGCGAAGGTCGGGGCGAGGTCGACGGCCGCCGCGGGTCCGTCGTGATGTCCGGCCTTAACGCCGCGTCCCCAAAAGACGAGCGGGACATGCGAGTCATAGAGCCAAGCCGAGCCATGACTGGTCCCCGGGGCCTTGTCATGGAGGAGGTAGTTCTCGGCCACGATGAGGATGATATCCCCGCAACGGTCCGGGCGATACGAACGGCGCAGGATCTGCGCCAGAGGATCGTCCACGCCCAAAACGGGGACCTGATCGGCGACGACGACGCGCGCAACACCCTCGAGTTTCGAGAGGACGCTCGCGGCCTCTTTAAGGAAACTGAGCCAGTCCAAGCCAAGTCCCTCCGCCCGCGCCCGGTCCAGATACAGATGCGGGACTTGATTGGATACAATCCAGGGCCGAGGCGCGGGCCAGCGCTTCTGCAGGATTTTCTCAAGATCGGCGGCGAAGGCGTCCCAGTCCAGGCGCTTGACGCCCATGGCCTTGCCCATAGGATCCTCGGGCGCCGGGATGGCCCCGTGGTCGGCGGTCAATGCCAGAACCAAGGATCCTTTCGAAGCCCGAGACCAATCGACGAGGAGCCCTCCCAGGAGACGATCCAGGGACCGTAATTGCTCGACCATCTCGGGCGCCTCGGTGCCGAAGCGGTGGCCAACGGTGTCCGTTCCCGAAAAGCTGACCAGGAGAAGGTCCGTTCCGGGACCGCGGCCCACCTTCTCCCGGCGGACCAACTCGGAGACAAGCTCGGCTACGGCGCGGTCCAGGGCCGGCGTGGCAAGGGTCTGGGAAGCGACCCGGCCGCCCTCGACCGGGAGGAGGGCCGAGGCCTTGAGCTTGGCGTTGAAGGCGTCGAGCCAGGCGGGGCGGCGATAATAAGATGAAGTCGTGAACTCGCCGCTGAAACGGTCGAACCAGAGGGCGAGATCGGCGCGGCGCCCGCCCAGGATCACCGCGGCGCGGTCCTTGGAGGAGACGGCAAAGACCCGGGCCTTGGGGTCGGAGGCTTTCAGCCCGTCGGCCAACGTCGGGCCGTCGAGGTGGGCCGGGCCGAGGCCGAAAGGCGCGTCGGCCACGCAATAGGTCTCGGCGCCCGCGACGCGGACGTACCAATCGTTCGCCACGATGCCGTGCACCGCGGGCAAGCGCCCGGTGGAGATCGCCGCATGCCCCGGAGCCGTCTCCGTCGGGATGTGCAGATGCCGCGCCTGCGTGAACACGGCGCCCTGCGATGCCAACCGTTTGAAGCCGCCGGAGAAGGATGCATCTCGCTCAAGATAATCGGCTCGCATCTGATCGACCACCAAGACGACCCCGAGCTTGGGCTTCGCGAAGGCGCTCGCCGACGACGGCGCGCAGACGAAGACGGCTAAGACGACGACGGAGGATATTCTCCTCATCACTCCGCCTCCGCCGTCTCGATCTGCAAGGTCACATGCGTCAGCCCGAACTTATCCGCCAACATCTCGCGCCCCGCTTTGAGCACGGCCGCATGGTCGGCCCCGAGGTCCGTTTCAAGATGTCCGCTCATGGCGTCCACGCCCTGGGTCACGCACCAGAGGTGCAGGTCGTGAACGCCGCGCACGCCGTCTAGACCCTCGAGCGCGGCGCGGACCACGTCCGAGTCCAGGTGCGGCGGCGCGCCCTCCAGCAGGATGTGCACCGAGTCGCGCAGGAGCCAGAAGGCCGTCAGGACGATCCCGCCGCAGATGAGCGCGCCGGCCAGGGCGTCGACCGCGTACCATCGGGTCATGAGGATGATGACGCCGGCCACGATGGCGCCCACGGAGCCCGCGGCGTCGGAGAGGACGTGGAGGAGCGCTGCGCGCAGGTTGATGTTGCCGCGGCTGGCGTTCCAGAGGACCGCGGCCGAGCCCAGGTTGCAGAGCAGCCCCACGACGGCGATGGCCGTCATCGGCCCCGCGGCGATGGGCGTGGGAAAAGCCCAGCGAGACCAGGCCTCCCGTAGGATGAACCCGGTGGCGACCATGAGAGCTACGGCGTTGCCGAGCGCGGCCAGGACCTCGACGCGGCGGTAACCGAAGGTCCGCTGAGAGTCGGGAGGAAGCCGCGCCAGCAGCGCCGCGCACAGGCTCAGGCTTAGGCCCAGCAAGTCCACGGCCATGTGCGTGGCATCGGCGATCAACGCCAGGCTTCCCGTCCACCAACCGCCGATAAGTTCGGCCAAGAAGATGGTCCCGGTCAGAACGATGGCCCCGGTCAGCGGCCGCAGTCCGTCCGTGTGAGCGGGTTCCGGACCCATCTCAGGCGCCGGGGCGGGCCTTCTGACGCGCGATCTCGTAGAGGAGCGCGGTCGCCGCGCACGAGGCGTTCAGGCTGCCCACGCCGTGCTCGACTTGAGGCACGCGCAGAAGTTCGTCGCAGGAGGCGCGCACGAGCGGACGCATGCCGTATCCCTCGCAGCCCACGACCAGGATGCAGGGCGTGTTGATCGAGACGGACCAGGATTCCTTGCCCGCCGCATCCGCGCCGTACACCCAGAAGCCCTTCTCCTTGCAGTGCGCCAGGGTCTGGGCCAGGTTGACGACGCGATGGACGGCAATCTTGAGCACGGCGCCGGCCGAGGCCTGAATGGCGGCCTGGGTCACGGGCGAGGACCGACGCTCGGGGGTGACCACGCAGCGAGCGCCCATCTGCAGCGCCGAGCGCGAGATGGCGCCGAGGTTGTGCGGATCCTGTATCTGGTCCAAGGCCACGACCACCAGGCCCTTCTTGGCGTCCTCCTCCAGCCCGTCGAGCCACTCCTTGAAGGTCCCGGCAGGGTCATAAACCATGCGCATGGCCACGCCCTGGTGCTTGCCGCCCTTGACCGCGCGATCGAGCTCGGGGCGCGCCATGTACTGCACGGCGATGTTCAGGTCGGCGGCCTGCTTGACGATCGGGCCGATGGAGGGATGCTTGAGCTCGTGCTCGATCCAGATCTGGCGGCAGTCGTAGGGCTGGCGAGCCAGCGCGGCGGCGACGGCCTCGATGCCCCCCACCCAGCGCGTCTGAGCGTTGAGCGGGCGCTCCTCGTGCTCGCCGCGGATGCCGGGACGGCGTCCAAATCGCTTCTTCGGTCTCATTTCTTTATCGCCTTGGCGCCATCTTTGCCGTCTTCGACGCTATATCCCGCCGCTTCGATCTCTTGGCGGATGCGATCCGCTTGTGGAAAATCCTTCCTCTTGCGCGCGTCATCTCTCGCGACTAAAAGCTTGGCGACTTTAGGGTCCGCCGTCTTTTCGATATCTTTCTTGAAGAGATCCAGAGCCAGAACCGCCTCCGCTTCTTCTAAAAACGCTTTTTTAGCCCCGCCGGGAAGGTCCGATTTCAACGCATCCCAGACGACCGCCATCGCGGCGGGCATGTTTAGATCATCCGACAGAGCTTCTTTGAAGCGGGAAGAATACTCCGCGCAATTCAATTGGGAGGGCTCGCCCGCAAGCGCCAGAGCCGCGTCTCGAAGACGACGGCGAGAGGTCTTGGATCCTTCCAATGTCTCCCAGGTAAAGTCCAGTTGCTTGCGATAGTGGGCGGTGAAGCAATGATACCGGTAGTCCAATGGGGAAAAGCCTTTATCCTTGAGGTCCGAGAGCTTGATGAAGCCCCCGGAGGACTTGGCCATCTTAGCTTGGTTCATCAGCAGGAACTCGGAATGCATCCAGAAGCGCGCGAAGGGCCTGCCGGTCGCGCCCTCGGACTGGGCGATCTCGTTGGTGTGATGGACCGGGACATGGTCGATGCCGCCGCAATGAATGTCGAAAGTCTCGCCTAAAAAGCGCATGGCCATGGCGGAGCACTCGATGTGCCAGCCCGGGAAGCCCTTGCCCCAGGGCGAGTTCCACTCCATCTGACGCTTGGAGCCGGCGGGCGAAAATTTCCACAAAGCGAAATCGGTGATATGCTTCTTCTCCGCGTTCGCCTCGACCCGGGCGCCGGACTTGAGGCCTTCCAGATGCCCGCGCGTCATCAGCTTGCCGTAGTCGGGAAACTTCGCCGTGTCGAAGTACAATCCGTCCGAAATCTTATAAACAAAGCCTTTGGCCTCCAAGCACCGGACCAAGGCGATCTGTTCCTGGATATGATCAGTGGCCCGGCAGAGCGTGTCCGGCGCCAAAAGATTGAGCGCCCGGCAATCCGCCAAGAACGCGTCCGTATAGAATTGGGCGATCTCCCAGGCGGTCTTGCCCTCGCGCGCGGCCCCGACCTCCATCTTATCCTCGCCTTCGTCACCCTGACTGGTCAGGTGCCCGACGTCCGTGATGTTCATCACGCGGTTCGGGGCATAGCCCAGGAGTTTCAGGGAGCGAACGAGCACATCCTCGAAGATATAGGTGCGGTAGTTGCCGACGTGCTGGTAGTTGTAAACCGTCGGGCCGCAGGTGTAGAGACCGACTTGTGGCGCGCAGAGAGGCGCGAAGTCTTCCTTCGCGCGGCTCAGGCTGTTGTAGAGGCGCAGGACCACGAGCCTATTCTAGGAAATCACGGGACGCTCGCAACGGCTGGCGGCGTACATGCCGCCCAGGACGAACGCGCCGCCGGCCATGCTCCAGCGCGTCAGTTGGTCGCCCTGTAGGCCTACGCCCAGTAAAACACCCACGACGGGCTGAAGGAAGATGAAGTTGGCCGCACCCGACGCCTCCACTTTCTTCAACGCGAGATTCCAGAGAATGGCGGCGAGGAAGCCTCCGGCAACGGAGAGATAACTCATCGCGAGCCAAGCGGGGAGCGGCGTCGACGCCCAGGACGAAGGGTGCGCCCCCGGCCAGGCCCAAGTCGCCACGCCGAGGAAGCCGATCATCGAGGTGACCGCCGTGAAGTCGAGCGGGTCCACGCGCTTGAGCGCCGACTTGCCGAGCACGCTGTACAACGCCCAGCAGCACCCGTGCGTCGTGAGGATCAAGTCGCCCTTGAGGCGGCCGGTCAAGGCGCCGGACCAAGTCGGCGGCCCCTGGAAGACTATGAGAATCGCCCCGGTCAGGCCCAGGGCGAGCGACGTGACCTTGAGCCCCGTCAGGCGCTCGCCGAGGAACGCCGCCGACAGCAAGACGATCGCGACAGGCTCTATGCCCACGAGAAGCGACGCGCTCGTGGCTGAGGAGGACTTCACCCCATAAGTACCGAGCGCCAGCGGCAAAGCATAGCCGAACAAGCCGACCGCGGCGAGGCGCGCCCAGTCGCCGCGGTGCGCCGCCGCCAAGCGACGGCGTCCTCGCCAGGCGATCGGAAGAAACAGAGCCGCGCACAGCGCCATGCGCAGAAGGATCAGGTCTTTCTCGGGAAAACCTTTTAGAGCCGCAGTCGTGACCGCATAGGTCGAGCCGCCGATCATATTGGCGACGGCAATGAGGAGGTAGGGCACCCGGGCGTCAGCGCGAAAGGACGGTGGCGACCGCGTGGCAGGCGATGGCCTCGCCGCGCCCGATGGAATCGAGGCCTTCGTGGCTCTTAGCCTTGAGGCTGACTCGGGATTCGTGCAGCTGGAAAAGGGCGGCCAAGGAGGACTTCATGGCGGCGTAGTGCGGCTTCATCTTGGGCTCCTCGGCCACGAGCGTGCAGTCGAGGTGGACGAGTTCCCCCCCGGCCTCGGCGACCTTGCCGAGGGTGTGCTTGACGATCTCGCGGCTGGCCAAGCCCTTGTGCGCCGGGTCCTCGGGTGGAAAATCCATGCCGATCTCGCCCAAGCCCAAGGCGCCCAGCACGGCGTCGCAGGCGGCGTGGAGGACGGCGTCGCCGTCGGAGTGGCCGAGCAGGCCCTTGGCGTGCGGGAGCTTCACGCCGGAGAGCCACAGTTCACGACCCGCGACGAGGCGATGGATGTCGTAGCCGAAGCCGGTGCGGCTCTGCGGGAGGCCGCCCTGGCGCGATTCGATGATCGCCGAAGCCATCGTGATGTCCTCCGGGGTGGTGATCTTGAAGTTCTCGTAGCTCGACTCGACGACCGAGACCCGGCGGCCGCAGCGCTCGACGAGCTGGCTTTCGTCGGTGGCGTCGGCGTCGTCTTTATATTTTTCCAACGCCTCCTTGAGGATCTCATAGCGATAGGCCTGCGGCGTCTGAGCCGCCCAGAACTCGGCCCGGTCCGGCGTCTCGGCCACGACGGCGCTTCCCTTCGGGACGCGCTTCAGCGTGTCCTTGACGGGGACGGCGGCTACCGCCGCGCCGGACTTCAGGGCTTCAGTCATCGTCGCCCGGGCGATCTCGGGAGTCACCATGGGCCGAGCACCATCGTGAACGGCAATCACGTCCACATCGGAAGGAACGGCGGAGAAGCCGCTGCGCACGGAACCCATCCGGGTGGAACCCCCCCGGACGACTTTGACCTTCCCGTCGGCAAGGCGCGGGCCATGCGCCTGGAAGGACTCCTCGCCCAAGACGAGAACGACGACCTCGACGTCAGGCATGTCAAGAAAACATTTTAAAGACCATTCCGCGACCGTGGAACCCGCCAGGGGCAGGAATTGCTTGGGTTTCCCCATCCGAGAGCCCGACCCTCCGCAGACAACGATCACGGCCGCGCGCATCTTTAGGAGATGCTCGGCGCCTTGTCGGGACGCGCTCTGGCGAAGATCATGCGACCGTTGGAGGTCTGATGGATAGAGGTGACAGTCGCCTCCACGCGCTTGCCTATGGAGCGGCGGCCGTCGTCCACGACGACCATACCCCCATCGTCCAGGTAGGCGATGCCCTGCTCTCGTTCCTTGCCTTCCTTCATAACGAAGACGGACATCGTCTCGCCCGGCAGGACGACGCTCTTGAGAGACGCCGAGAGGTCGTTGATGTTGAGGCAGATGACGCCCTCAAGGCTGGCCACCTTGTTGGCGTTGAAGTCCGTGGTGACGATCTTGGCTCCCATCTCGCGGGCGAGCTTGACGACCTTGCCCACGTTTTCGGAGATATCAGGAACGTCCTTGTCTAGAATCTTGACCGGGATGGAGACGTTCTCCTGTAGACGGGACAGCACGTCCAGGCCGCGGCGGCCGCGGGCGCGCTTGAGAGGGTCCTCGGAGTCGGCCAGGCGGTGCAGTTCGGTCAGCACGAAGCGCGGCACCACCAGAGTTCCCGAGAGGAAGTGCGTGTCCACCACCTCCGCCACGCGACCGTCGATGATGACGTTGGTGTCGAGAATCTTGACCTCGGCGCCGCGCTTCTTGCCCATCTTGAGGATATCCTTGTCTAGATCGTCCAGCTCGGGAGACTTGCGGATGACGATGACGGCGCCCAGCACGCCGAATGCGAAGTAGCGCAGGAGCGCGAAGCGGTCCCAGATCGAGTAGAGCGAGTTATCGCCGACCTGGAGGACGAGATAGTCGACCAGCTTGGCCAAGATGATACCGGTCGCAGCTCCCAAGATGCCCATGAACAGAGAGAGGAGATTAAGTTCCGCGACGAGGCACTCGATGAGGACCATGAGCGCGCCGACGCCCAGACCGATCCCCACCCCCGCCGCGTTGTGCGAAATCTTGCCGAAGTAGACGATGGCTGGACAGGCCAGGACGATGACGACGCGGAACAACCAAGTATACATATGGACTCCTTTACTTTATGGACGATGCTGGATGATGGGAAGATTCTACGAAATCCCGACCGGGGCCGTCAGGATGCAATCACTCGCCGCCGAAGGCGGCGGAGGCGGCGGCGCGCAGATCGGCAACGCCCACGATGGAGAGGCCGAGGATCTTGGGCAGGTCCTTGGCGCCCCGCGCGGGCGCCAAGGCGCGCGTAAATCCCGCCTTGGCCGCTTCCTTGAGGCGGGACTCGAGTCGGGGCACGCGGCCCACTTCGCCCAAAAGACCGACCTCTCCGATGAGGACCATGTCCGCGGGCACGGCCTGGTCGCGCGTCGAGCCCGCCACGGCGAGGCAAGCGGCCAGGTCCAAGGCCGGGTCCTTGAGGCGCAGGCCGCCCGCAAGACTGACGAAGGCGTCGCGGTCTTCCAGATGCAGGCCGATGTGGCGCTCCATGGAGGCCAGAAGCACCAGGACGCGGTTGAGGTCCAGGCCCGTAGCCATGCGCCGCGGCAGGGGATAGCGCGTGGGGGTCACCAGGGCCTGGGTCTCGACGAGGATCGGACGCGAGCCTTCAAGGGCCACGCCGACCGCGCGGCCGGGCTGAGCCCGGCGGCCGAGCTCGGCGAGGAAGAACGAGGCGGCATCGCTCACTTCCTTGAGTCCCCCCTCGGTCATCTCGAAGAGACCGGCCTCGTCGGTGGGACCGAAGCGGTTCTTCTGCGCGCGCAGGACTCGCAGGAAGTCGTGCTGCTCGGCGTCGAAATACAACACGGTGTCCACGATATGTTCCAAAACCTTGGGGCCCGCGAGGGACCCGTCCTTCGTCACATGCCCCAGAAGGAAGACGATCGTGTCCCGCGCCTTCGCCGCGCGCACCAGTTCCGCGGCGCATTCGCGCACCTGCCCCACCGAGCCGGGGCTGGAGGTAAGTTGGGGGTGCGAGACGGTCTGCACCGAGTCGAGCACGACGGCCCAGGGCTTGACCTGCTCCATGGCGGCCAGAATCTTGGCGAGGCTGGTCTCGCTGATGAGCGAAAGCTTCTCGGCCGCGAGACCCAGGCGCTTGGCGCGGCCGGAGACTTGTCTCAGGGACTCCTCGCCCGAGCAGTACAAGAACGGCTCTTTCTGGGCGAGCTTGGCCGCCACCTGGAGCATGAGCGTGGACTTGCCGATGCCGGGAGGCCCGGCCAGCAGCACGACCTGCCCTGGAACGAGCCCGCCGCCCAGCAGGCGGTCGAACTCGCCGATGCCGACGGCCGTGCGCTTCTCGCAGTCCTGGCCGACGTCCTTGAGCGCCACCACGGCGGAGGAGAAGCTCGTCAAGGACCCGCGGCCTCCGGCGGCGACGGTCTCCAGGAGAGCCTCGGGGCGCGCCTCGACGACTTCCTCCACCATGGTGTTCCACTCAGCGCAACCCGGGCACTGGCCCATGGGCTTGGCGGCGGAGTGGCCGCACTGTTGGCATCGGTAGACCGTCTTTAATCGCGCCATGTCATCGCTCCAAATAGATCTTGCCGCGCGCCCCCATCGAAAGCAAAACATGTCAGAAAACTTTTTTCAAATGCGCGTTTCAACTGCCGGGGATCGCGCTTGCCAAGCGGGGCGCGCTCAAAAACTTCCGCTTCCATCAGTTCAACCCAATAAGACTAGGCAGCGGCATACCCTATCGCCGCGCGCGGCGATTCATCCCAAGTGCGCCCTTGATGAGAGGGACGTCAAGGGTTAGAATACTAAAGAAAGCATGTGAATGAATATGCATTTTGCAAATCAGCCTGTCCGTCGGCTGATAGGACCAGGGCGAGGGCACATCGCGAAAGGAGGCGTACGCATGGTCGAGCAGCTAAACATGGTCATCGCGCGTCACCGCACGACAATCGAACTCACCGCCGTCATGATGCGGATCGTCAGTTTCTCGCTGGTCAGTTGGCTCGGCCCCAAGAGCCCGTTTCTCTTCGTGTGGGCCTTCAACACCGCCGACGCCGTGGCGCTTTCATGGTGCGCCGTTCTCCGCAAAGACAAAGCCTATACTCTTCTCAACGTTTTCTGGATCGGTGTCGGCATCGTTGGAATGATAAGAGCGCACGGTTTTTGAAGAAAGGAATCGCACCATCTTGACCGATATGCCGGGTGATGAACGGCCGGGGAGATAGGCGGCAAAAGCGCCGGGAAACGCGCTCACGCGCGCGGGGACGTCTACTTTTTCGAGCGGCCCTTCGAGCCGGCCGCGCCGAAGCCGGCCATGCCGAAGAGATAGGCGATGTCCTTGTCCTCAAACATGACCTTGGCCCAGGTCTGGTAGCGGGGGACTTCATACGCATCCTCGACGCGCGCGCCGAGGCTGACGTATTCATGCAGTTTGGCGAGGATGCCGAAGTCGTATTGGGGCTTGGTGAATTTGCGCCCCTGGATGGTGCGGTTGCGGCCGAAATCGTAGCCCTGCGCCGTCACGCTCAGGCGGCCCAGGAGCGGGGCCTTATGGAAGGGCGTCAGCGTCGCGCGCACGCCGCCGCCGGAGCGGATGACGCCGGCCGCGAAGTCGAGCGGGCCGGTCTCCCAGCCGAGGAGGGCGTCGGCCTGGTTGGGGCGGGCGTAGTCCATATGCGCGCCTCGTTTCTCATCGGAGATGTTGACCAGGTTCGAGCCGCCGATGTAGTAGTAGCGCCCCTCGCGAGGCGAGATCTTCAGGCCGACGTCCACGCGCGAGGTGCGCACCAGATGCTCGTAGCGCCAGTCGTAGTTCCAGTAAACCTTGAACTGGGTGATCCTCCCGAAAATGTCCTTGGCGGTGCCGGCCGCCTCCTTGACGCTGGCGATGGTCTCCTTGACGTCGGCCTTCACCTTCTCGTCGTGGAGCAGCGAGCCGACCGCGCCCTTGTCGGTGGAAAGACCGGCCATCATCAAGTTGGACTTGGCCAGGAGGTCGTCGAGTTTCCTCGTGATGTCGTCGGTGCGATCCATCGCTTTTTCGAGCTTGGGCTTGGAGCTCTCGATGAGATCGTTGAGGTTGGCCGACAGGTCCCGCACGTGGGCGACGGTGTCGCGCAAGTTGTCGACCAGGACGCCGTCGGGACCTTCCTTGGTGAAACCGTCGAGCAGGGTCTCGAACTTGCCCAGGGCCTTGGTGAGCGACTTCTCGATGGAGACGGGGTCGACGCCGCGCACGACGGCGCCCGCGGGCATGGTCCCGGCGGAGGCGCGGCCCTGGTCGATCTGGAGGAACTTGGAGCCGATGATGCCGGTCGAGCCGATGGAGAACTCGGCGTCGTTGTAGATGTCGACGCCCTTGCGCACGGCCGCGACGACCTTGGCGTGGTGGTCCTCGAGGAGCAGGCCGCGGACCTTACCGACCTCGACGCCGGAGAGCTTGACCGGCGCGTCCTTGGAGAGGCTGGCGACGTCGGTGAAGGTCGCGTAGATCGTGTAGCGCTTCTCGAAGGTGTAGTCGCCCAGAAGGAAGACGGCCATGGCGATGAGGGACAGGCCCGCCAAGACGAACGCGCCGACCCTCGCCTCGAGCGAGAGCATGCTAGGCCTTCTCCTTGCGGGAACCGGCCGACTCCTCGGCGTCGAAATCCTTAAGCTTCATCTTGATCGGTCCCCGGCTGAGCCCGTCGACGAACTGCCGGACGTAGGGGTTGTCCGTGACCCGGATGGCGTCGGGGCGCGCCGCCTGTAGGACGCGCCCCTCGTGGAACATGGCGATACGACCGCCGACCTTGTAGGCCGACTTCATGTCGTGCGTGACCACGATGGAGGTGATCTTCAACTGCTTCTGGAGGTCCAAGATCAGGTCGTTGATGACGTCCGCCATGATCGGATCAAGCCCCGTCGTAGGCTCATCATACAATATGTATGAAGGCTGCGCCGCGATGGCCCGGGCCAAGGCCACGCGCTTCTTCATGCCGCCCGACAACTCCGAGGGCTTGAAGTCCTCGACGTCCTTGAGGCCCACGAGGGCGAGGGAGTCCGAGGCGATCTCGCGGTGCCTGGAGCGCGGGATGTCCGTCAGATAGCGCAAGCCGAAGGTGATGTTCTCGGCAACGGTCATGGAGTCGAAGAGGGCTCCCTCTTGGAAGAGATAACCGAAGCGCCGCCGGTAGTCGGCGATCTCTCCCTCGGTCTTGAGCTTGGTGATATCCATGCCGTCGACGATAATGGTCCCGGAGTCCGGAGCGTGCAGGCCGATGACGCATTTGAGGAAAGTGCTCTTGCCGCAGCCCGAGCCGCCGATGATGACCAGGGTCTCGCCCGTCTCCACGCGCAGGTCGATGCCCCGCAGGATGACGCGTGGACCGAAGCTCTTGGTGACGCCGGCTGCGTCGATCATATCAGGTAATGCCCATGGCGTTGAGCAGTGCCGTGGCGAAATAGTCCAGGACCAGCACCAGGACCATGCTCATGACGACCGCCGCGGTCGTGGCCTTGCCCACGCCCTCGGCGCCGCCGCGGGTGGTGATGCCCCGGAAGCAGGAAACCATGGCGATGACGCAGGCGAAGACGAAGGTCTTAAGGAAGCCGTGGACGAAGTGGCGGATTTCCATGTTATCGACGATGTCGTGCCAGTAGACGATGGTCGGAATGTCGTACTTGACCCGGGCCACGAAGAGGCCGCCGGTGATGCCGGTAAAATCCGAGACGACGGTGAGCAGGGGCAGGACCATCAGCAAGGCGAGAAGACGCGGGATAACCAGATAGCGGACCGGATCCGTGCCCAGAGTGTAGAGGGCGTCGATCTGTTCGGTCACTTTCATGGTGCCCAACTCCGCGGCGATGGCAGCGCCCGCTCTCCCCGCGACGACTATGGCGGTCATGACCGGGCCCAGCTCCATGACGATGGAGAAGGAGACCACGGTGCCGACGAAGAGCGGGACGTTGAAGAAGTGCCTCGAAGTCGCCCCCGTCTGAAGGGCCAGCACCATGCCGGTGAAGAAGGCGGTCATGGCCGTGACCGGAAGGGATTCCACGCCGATGCGCCCCATCTGGATGAGAGTTTGGCGCCACTCGATCTTGGCGCGAAACATCCACGTCAAGGTGGAGCGGATGAGAAAGGTGAAGTGTCCCGCCTCCTCGGACGCGCCGAGGATCTTCCGTCCGACGCCGCCGAAGAAGGACTCGATCATGCCGTCGCCCCCACGCGCGGCACGCGGGAGGAGAGCGCGGTCGCGGTCTCGTAGGGGATGGTCCCGCACAGGCGCGCTAATTCCGCCGCCTCGATGCGCTCGCGGCCCTGGCGGCCGATGAGGACGGCGTCCTCGCCGACTTGCGCCGAGGGCACGCCGGTCACGTCGACCATGGTCTGGTCCATCGTCACTTGCCCGATCACGGGGCAGCGTCGGCCGCCGATGAGGACCTCGGCGCGGTTTGAGAGGGCCCGGGAGTAGCCGTCGCCGTAGCCGATGGGCAAAGTCGCAACCCGCCTCGGACGCCGCGCGCGCCAGGTCGCGCCGTAGCTGACCGTGGCTCCCTTGGGGACCATTTTAAGGAAGACGATCTTTGACTTGAGAGAGAGGACGGGGTCGAAGCCCGGGTAAAGCCCGTAGGCGGCCAAACCGGGACGGATCATGTCGAAGCGGGACGACGGATGGCGCAAAGCTCCCGCCGAGTTGGCGGCATGAACGAGGGGAGGACGAAGCCCTTCGCGGGAGAGGATGCCGACGACCCGGCGGAAGGCCTGGAGTTGGCGGGAAGTGAAGGCGGCGGCGTCCTCGCCGCAAGCCAGGTGAGTGTAGATCCCCTGCACCCGCACCACCCGTATCTCGGCCAATTGCCGGACCAGAGCGGGCGCCGCCTCGGGACGCACCCCGATGCGCCCCATGCCGGTGTCCACCTTCACGTGGACGCTGATGCTGCGGCGCAGCCGCAAGGCGACCTCGGCCACGCGACGCGCCGACTCCAGGGAGGCGACGACGGGGGTGAGGTCATGGGCCACGGCGGCCAGGACGCTCTCGAAGGGGTAGAGGGAACCCAGGACGAGGATGGGCAGGCGCACGCCCGCCTCGCGCAGGACCAAACCCTCCTCCACGGAAGAGACGCCGAGCCACTCCGCCGCGCGGGCGATTTCGGCCGCAAGCGCGCACTGCGCGGCGCCGTGGCCGTAGGCGTTGGCCTTGACCACGAACATCACCCGGGTGCCTGCCGGCATCTTCGCGCGCAGGCGGCGTAGATTGGCGACGAGGGCGGCCAAGTCCACCTCGGCCCAAGTCGGACGGAAGAAGCGCCGCCGGACGGCAGAAGGCGCCGCGACCCCGTCAGCGAGGGTGGCCATCAGTTGAAGTGAGTCTGACTCTCCTGCATCTCGGCGGGCTCATCGGCGCCGGCCGCCTCATCGGCGAAGCGGGTGATGTCGCGCAAGAACAGGACATCGACGGCGCCCGTCGGGCCCTGGCGCTGTTTGGCGATGATGAGCTGAGCCTTGTTCTCGAGAGTCTCGTCCTTCGGCTTATAGTAACCCTCGCGATGGATCAGCACGACCAGGTCGGCATCCTGCTCAAGTGAGCCCGATTCGCGCAGGTCGGAGAGCTTGGGCCTGTTGTCGGTGCGGCTCTTGTCCTCGGACGCGCGAGAAAGTTGGGAAAGAGCGATGACGGGAACCTTCAACTCGCGGGCGAGCTGCTTGAGGCCGCGGGAAATCTCGGAGACCTCCTGCTGGCGATTCTCCTGGCGCCCGCCGCCGCGCAGGAGCTGGAGATAGTCGATGACGACCATTCCTAGTTCCTTCTTATCCTGGCGCAGACGGCTCATGAGCTGGCGGGCGATGGCGCGGACGCTGAAGACCGTCATTCCCGGATTATCGTTGATGAAGAGAGGAGACTCGGCGAAGCGCGCGGCGGCCGTGGTCAGGTCCTGCCAACGATCGCGGCGGAAGAAACCGGTGCGGATATCCTTCAAGTTGACCTTGGCTTCGGCCGCGATGAAACGATGCATGATCGCATGGCGGTTCATCTCAAGCGAGAAGAAGAGCACGGGGAGGTTCTTCTCAAGCACGACGTGCGCGACGATGTTCTGCGCGAGCGCGGTCTTGCCCTGCGATGGGCGAGCGGCGATCAGGATCAGGTCCGACGACTGAAAGCCGGTCGTCATCTTGTCAAAGGCCGTCAGGCCCGTCGGTATCCCGGTGACGGCCTGCTTGCTGTGGTGGGCCTTCTCGATCTGCTCGATGACCTCATGGACGAGGGCCTGCGTTTCGATGACGCCGTGGAGAGTCTGTCGCTCGCTGACCTTCAGGATCGATCCCTGTGCCTCATCGAGAATCTGCTTGGGATTTTTCTCTTGAGTGTAGCAGGCGGTGACGACGCCGGTCGCCGCGTTGATGAGGTCGCGGAGGATCGCCTTCTCCTTGACCAGATCGGCGTAATGCTCGACGTGCGCGGCCGTCGTGACCTTATTGATCAGGTCCGCCAGGTAGGCGCCGCCCCCCAAGACGTCCAGCTCGGACCTCTTGCGGAGCTCCTCGGAGATGGTGACGACGTCCACTGCCTGTCCCGCGCTGAAGAGGCTATGGATGGCCTTGAAAACGCGTTTGTGCGCGTCGAGGTAGAAGTCGGACTCGTGGAGAACATCGATGGCTTTCTCCGCCGCCTCGCGTTCGATGAGCATCGAACCGAGCACTGCCATCTCGGCCTCGAGGGCCTGAGGCGGCTGAGCGGGGTTGGGCGCCATGACCCCGGACCTTACTCGCGGGCGGAGACGGTGACCTTGACCTTCACGCTGACCTCGGGCTGGAGGCGAAGCTCCACCTCGTGTTCGCCCGTGGTCTTGATCGCGGTCTCGAGGCGCACGGAGTTCTTCGTGATGTCGTAGCCCGCGGCCTTGAGGCTCTTCAACACGTCGGTCTTGCCGACGGAGCCGAACAACTTGCCCTCCTCGGAGGCGGGCATGGAGAAGGTGAGATTGACGCCGGAGAGCTTCTCGGCGAGGTCCTTGGCTGCCTTGATCTCAGAGGAGACGAGCGCGGCGCGTTTCTCCCTGCCCTTCTCCCAGTACTTCACCGCCGACGGGGTCGCCGATTCAGCGAGCTTGCGGGGCAGGAGGAAGTTGCGGGCATATCCGGCGGCGACTTCCTTGATGTCGCCGGGGCGGCCGAGATTGTCGATAGTGCTGCGAAGGATGACTTTCATGACGAGACACTCCTACTGGGGGGTCCAGATGGGCTTAACGCGTGACGTACGGCAGAAGGGCCAGGTTGCGGGCGCGCTTGATGCAGCGGGTCAGTTGGCGCTGGTGCGACGCGCAGTTCCCGGTGATGCGAGCAGACAGGATCTTGCCCGTGTCGGTCGTGAAGGTGCGCAGGACCTGAATCTGCTTGAAGTCGATGTCGCGGACCTTCTCAGCGCAGAAGCGGCATACCTTGCGTCGGACCGGGTACGGCGCGCGGCGACGAGAGTCGGGGCGGCGTGCGCCGGACGAAGCGGCGGCGTGAGCCGCCGCGGGAATCTCTGGCGTAGGGACCGCGGACGATGCGGCGTTGGATTCGACAGCCATTAGAACGGAACCTCCTCGATATCAGCGCCGGCGGATGTCCCCGGCTCCCCGGCGCCGATCGTGCCGGTGGACGGAGTCTTCTCCAGAATCTGGACGCGGCGCGCTTCGACTTCAAGCTTGGTGCGCTTGACGCCGTCCTTTCCTTCAAACGAAGAGCTTCGCAATCGGCCCTCGACGTGTACGGGGCTTCCCTTCTTTAGAACCTTGCCGCAGCGCTCCGCGGCCTCGCGCCAGACTGAAATGTCCACATAGCTGACGTCGTCCTTCCATTCGCCGCTCTTGGGGTCCTTGAACCGGCGGTTAACCGCGATGCTGAAATGGCACACCGCGACGCCCGCGGCGGTGTACTTGAGCTCGGCGTCGCGGGTCAGACGGCCCGTCAAGAGGACCGTGTTCTGCTCGGGAAGACGGACATCGGCCATGGCCTAGGCCTGCGCAGCCGCGACGGTCGGCTTGATCTTTTTGGGCTTTTTCTCGCGCATCTTGCGGTCCCGTGCGACGACGGTCATGTCGCGGATGACTTCGTCGGAGACGCCGAAGTTGTGAGCCATCTTTTTAAGGAGGGCGCCCTGGGCCTTGTACTTCATGTAGACGTACACGCCCTCGCGAGCCTTACCGATGATGTGGGTAAGCTTGCGGCGCCCCCAGATCTCATGGTTGACCAACTCGCCGCCTTCACCCAAAATGGTCTGTTTAGTCTTCTCGACGAACTCGGCGACCTCGGGGTCGGACATGACCGGCTTCAAAATGAGAACGGTTTCATAAATCTGCATGGTGTTTGAAACTATAGCAAAACGAGCTCGACGATGACAAGGCTTATTCTCCGTCGGGCGGCCTTGACGCCCCCGGGAGACGGTGGTAAGCTTCCTTGACTGTGCCATGAGCCCGAACGTCCTCCTCGTCCTGCTGCTGCTGACCGGACCGGTTTCGGCCGAATCGTTTCAATCCTGGGCCGCGCGCGCCTCGCGCGAAGAACGGGAGAAAAACGACACGGAGGCCGTGCGCTCCTGGTCCAACGCCCTTTCCTCTTGGAAGGAAGTCGACGGCAAGGCCGCCCGTGCCAAGGCCTTCTGCGCGCGGGGCCTTCTGCGCGAGAAAACGGGAGAAGACGCCGAGGCTGTGAAGGACTACACCGCCTGCCTGGAGACCGACCAGAAGAACGCGAAGGTCTTCCATAAGCGCGGGCTCCTGCGCCTGAAGGCCGGCAAGACCGCGCTCGCGATCGACGATTTCTATAAGGCCGTGGCGGTCGATATCCGGTTCGGACAGGCCTACGCCGACCGTGCACGGGCCTATGAATCGCAGTTCGAACAGGGTTTCGCGCGGGAGGACTACCAGCGCGCCTGCAGCCTGGGAATCAAGCCGGCTTGCGCCAAGGCCCTGAAGCGGACATTCCCAAAGAGGAGCGTCAAGACGCCGAAGCCGGACGCCTCCCCTTCAAAACCCGCCGCGTCGAAAACAGCGGAGACGACAGCCTCTCCCGCCAAGTCCAATCCTGTCTACCAGCCTCGCTTCAACGACTGCCTGCACGTCCTGGACGCCTGCTCCGAATCAGGAAAAACTTTCAGCGCCTGCATCAGCGCCGCCCCAACCTGCGAGGAGAAAGCGATCAAGGGCTGTTGCCCCGCCGCGTGCCTCCGTTTGTATGAAAAGTCACTCAACCGGGGATCCAGCGAAGCCTCGGCTTACCGCGAGGCCTTCAGCCCGGGCGCGCATTGCGCCGTCCGCGGACTTCCTTGACAATAGATGATAAAGGACATACACTTTTGAGCGTCAGGCGGCAGTTTCCACTGCTCTTCGACGCTCAAAACCTCAAGATGAAGAAAAAGAGAATATCCTCGAAGAAAACTCTCACCGGACCGGTCCCCGACGTGATGGACATCAAGACCCTGGCGCTCTACCTGGGGCTGGGCCGCTCCAAGATCTACGGGCTTATTAGGCAGAAGAATATCCCGGCCTCGCGCATTGGACGGCAGTACCGTTTTTCCAAGGACCTCGTCGACTCCTGGCTCAAAGACCGCCTCATCATCTCCCAGGAATCACAGATCGCCCTATTCGACAAGTCCGAGAAGTAGCTTCGCCCGGACGCCGTCCTCGACGGAAGAAACTTGCATCTCCGACGGAGATATGCTAAATTTTCGCCAACGCAAACAGGGATATTGAGGCACCGATCCCGACATCGGAACGGAGGTCACGAAAATGGCTGAGAAGGTGCAGAAGGTCGGCGTTGAGCGCGTGCAGGGTTTCCTTTACTATATCGATAAGCAGGGCGATGTCTCCCGCGCGAAGATGGCCCGCGGCGGCAAGAAGGGCGGCAAACCGGAGAAGGTCGCCAAGGTCGGCGTGAAGAAGCAGGCCGGTTTCCTGTACTTCCTCGACAAGAAGGGCGATGTCTCCCGCGCGAAGATGATCAACGCCTGAACGGGCGTTCGAAACGATCGCCGAAGTCGACCCCCGGTGCGCAAGCGCCGGGGGTCGATTTTTTTGTCATAATTCGGGCCTATGCATGAACCCGTCGTGGTGGTGGGACCGGGGGCGGTGGGCTTGACCTTGACCGCGGCCCTGTGCCGCGCGGACATGCCCGTCGCCGTCCTCGGCCGGCACGCCGCTTCGGAGCGCCGCCTGGCCCGCGCCGGCTTCGCCGTGACCTCTCCCGATGGACGCCGCTCCCGCGTGAAGGGCTTCCTCCGCGCCCGCGCGGTGAAGGGCCCGGCGAGCGCCGTCTTATTCTGCGTTAAATCCGGGGACGCGGCCCGCGCGGCCAAGGCCGCCGAGCGCTGGGTCGGCCCGAAGACCACGGTGCTCGCCCTCCAGAACGGGATCGGCCATGAGAAGGTCTTCCGCCGGTCTTTCGGACCGATCCGGACCGTGATCGGAGTGTGCTACTTCGCCGCCGACCGCCCGGCCCCCGGCGACCTGCGCCTCAACGGGGGAGAAGACGTGCTCCTCGCCCGGCACGACGGCAACGCGGGTGCTCTTGAGGATGCGCGGGCCCTGCTGTCGTGCGCGGGCTTTCGCGTCCATCTCAAGGAGAGCGAGGACGGGATGCTCTGGACCAAGGCCGCCTTCAACGCCGCGGTCAACCCGCTGGGAGCGGCCTGCGCCGTGGAGAGCGGACGCCTCGTCGAAGATCCCGCCCTGCGCGAGATATCCCTGAAGGCCCTGGCCGAAGCCGCTGCCGCCGCCGAGTCCGCCGGCCATCGCCTGGACTACCCCGACATGGCTGAGAAGCTGGCTCTGAGCGGGCGCAACGCGCCGCGCCAGCGCAACTCCATGCTCCAGGACTTGGCCGCGGGCCGCCGCACCGAGGCCAAGGCCATCCTAGGCCCCCTCCTGACGGCGGCCCGCCGCGGTCGAGTGCCCGTCCCGACCCTGGAGACCCTGGCCGCCGTGCTGGCGCGCCTGGAGGATAGGCTGGCCTCATGAGCGCCCGGCTCCTGGACGGGAAAACCCTGGCCGGAAAGATCCTGGCGGAAGCCCGCGCGCTATCGCGCGCCGTCGTCGGCAAGCGCGGCCGCGCCCCGCGCTTGGCCGTGGTGGCCTCGGCCGGGGGCGCCGCGCAGAGCTATCTCAAGGCCAAATTGCGGGCCTGCTCCGAGGCCGGCGTCGAAGCCGTCATCCACCGCCTCTCCGCCGGCCCGCGTGAGAAGCTCCTCGGCCTTCTGGCGGATATCGTCGCGGACGCCTCCGTGGACGCCCTCATCGTGGAGACCCCCTACCCGCGCGGCCTCTCGGCCGCGGATATCTCCGCGCTCCTGCCCCCCTCCAAGGACGCGGAGGGCGTCACGCCCGAGGCCTACGGCCGCCTCTTCCTTTCCAAGACCTGGGCCGAAGCCTCTCATCGGACCGCGCCCTGCACGGCCGAGGCCCTGGTGCGTCTCGTCATGGCCGCGAATATCCCCCTTTCCGGCCGCCGGGCGGTGGTCGTGGGCCGCTCGACCACCGTGGGACGCCCCGCGGCCCACCTGCTGACCTGCCTGGACATGACCGTGACCCTGGCGCACTCCCGCACGAAGGGCCTGGCGGGGCTCTGCCGCGAGGCGGATCTCCTGATGGCCGCCGCCGGAGTGCCGGGCCTCATAAAGCCCTCCTGGGTCAAGCGCGGGGCCTTGGTGCTGGACGCGGGAGTCCACCGCCTGAACGGCCGCCTGGTCGGCGACTGCGCCGCGGGCGTGGCCGCGCGCGCCGGAGTCCTCACCCCGGTGCCGGGCGGGGTGGGTCCCGTCACGACCGCCGTGGCCGTGCTGCAGGCCGCCCGTCTGGCCGCTCAAGGCCTCACCCCTTCCAAAGTTCGTAGTAGTCGCTGGTCTCGGGCGCGCCGGGGAAGTAGGGGCTGAAGCGGTAGCCCTTGACCCATTCGCGCTGGACGCGCAGGACGTCGCCGCGCGGCTCGGCCACGGGAACAAAGACCGCCTCCTCGCGGGCCAGGCGCTGGAGTTTCTCCAAGAAGATCAGCCGCGAGGCCGGATCTTGCGAGGCCTCGGCTCCCTCCACGAGGGCGTCGGCTCGGGGGTCCTCGTAGCGCATGCGCAGGGCCATGCGCCCGCGGCCGTGGAGCAGGGCGCGCGCGTAGAGCAGGGGATCGCCCGCCGGCTCCCAAACGCCCTGCACGTAGAGCGGGATGCGGCGCTTGCCCGCGCGGTCGAGGAAGGTGGACCAATCCACCACGCGCGTGTCGATGAGGAACTTCGGGTTGACGGCGGCCAACTCCCGGCGCAGGATGTCCACCAGGGCCGGGCGCCAGGAGGAGCCCGTATTGACCAACACGGTGAACTTGAACCCCCGTTCCCATAGCTTGCCGCCGAAGGCTTTCCTGAAATGCGCCGCGGCCTTCCTGCGATCGTGCTTGAACTCCAGGCCGCGCTTCGAGTAGCCGGGCAGGCCCGGCGGGATGAAGCCCGAAGCCGCGCGGCCCCGTCCGCGCAGGACCTCCCGCACATAGCGGCCCGAATCCATGGCGTAGGCGAAGCCGAGGCGCACGTCCTTGTCGCAGAAGAAGTCGGGCGGGATGCCCTCGCCGTCGAGCCGGCCCGAGCCCATATCGGAGTCGCCCGACGGCTCGACGTGAAAATTGAAAAACATGAGCGGACTGCGGTTGGGCTGGCGCAGGCCGTCGAAGACCTTCACGCCCGGCAGCCCCCGGATGAGCGGCTCCTCCACGACGGAGGCCGCGATGACGTCGGCATCCCCGTTCTTGAGCATGAGGACTCGCGTCGAGACCTCGGGCACGGCTTTGACGATGACGCGCTTGAGCCGTGCCGGCCCGCGCCAGTAGCCGTCGTGGCGGGAGAAGACGATCTGCCGCGCGGCGCGGTCCCAGCGCTCCAGACGGAAGGCGCCGGTTCCCAGGGCGCTCTGCAGCATCGAGCGCGAGGATTGCGGACCCGACACCTTCCCCAGGCCCGCCTCGGTCCCGTCCCAATCCCCTTGCGCCGCGCACCAGGCCTTCGACAGGATGTATCCGTCGGCGGCGAGAATCGCGAGGAAGGAGGGCGAGGGCCTGGCCAGGCGGAAGACCAGGTCGCGACCCTCCACGATCACGGCCTCCCGCGCGCGTCTCAGAAGCTCGGCCGCGGCCGGCGGGCGCTCGGGCTCGGGGTCCAAGCCAAGGAGGACGCGGAGCAGTTCATCGGAAAGTCCTTCCGAGCCCGTCGCCACGAAGCGCCGGAGGAAGGAGAAACGCGCGTCCTCCGGGGTCAGGATCGTCCCATCCTGGAACTGGACGCCCTCCCGGATGGGAAACCGCCATGTCCGCCCATCCGCGGAGACGAGTCCATTCTGTCTGCTCGGCACGGCCGTGGAGAGACGCGGCTCGAATTCGTCTCGCGTGCCCGGCTTGATGGCGACGAGGGCCTCATAGACCGTCGCGGCCAGGTGGCGCGAGTAGCCGTCCCCCACCCGCGCGGGATCGATGCCCAGGTCGTCGCTGCGCGTGAGGTAGACGAGCGTGTCCGGGTTCTTCGGCGCCGCGGCCGCGGGGCCCGGCAAGGCGAGGATGAGGGCGAGGGCCGCGGGGCTCATGCCGGCATCTTCAGTCCACGCGCGCGCAGCGCTTGGTCAGGAGCGCCAGGGAAACGTCGAGGCGAGCGTTCAGATCGAAATGGCCGCGGTCGTGCTCCTCGTAGACATGCTTGACCTTGAGGCGCTTGAGGGCGTCGCTGAGGCGCCGGGCGCCCAGGTGCAGGAAGAACTCGTCGCGCGTGCCCGCGTCGAACCATAGGGTCTTGAGACGCGCGAGGCCGGCGGCGTACTTGACGCACGCGTGGACCGGATCCAGGGCCTCCCAGCGCCTCCAGACGGCCGGGATCCTCTCGCCCGTGCGCGCGTCCACGGGGATGTCGAAGCCGAAGGGACTCTTTGGGTTCGGGGAGTAGCAGGCCGCCATGGCCAGGGCATTCATCGCCCCATGCTCGAAACCCGCCTTGTCGCGCGAGCGCCGGAACTCCGCGAGATAACGAGGAACCGAACGGCCGTACTTCTCGAGGGCAGCGCAAAGCTTGAGGAGATCGCCGCCGTAGCAGGCGTCGAAGCCCGCGTCGCCGGAGTGGCCGGCGCAATGGCCGAAGACCTCGGGGTGGCGCATGGCCAGCGTCAAGGCCCCGAAGCCGCCGGAGGACTTCCCCAGGACCGCGCGCCCCTCGGGGCCGCGCACCGCGGCGAACTTGTCCTCCATGAAGCCGACCAGTTCGCAGACCACGTGGTCGCCATAGAGCCCGGTGGCCGTGGAGTTGAGATACTGGGAGCCGCCGAAAGCGGTGAAGCAGTCCGGGATGACGAGGATCGCCTCTCGAGCCTTTCCCTGCGAGATGAGGCGATCGAGGCGCTCGGCGACGTTCTCCTTCCAGGGGTCGTAGTTGACGCAGCCGCGCCCGCTGCCGGTGAAGCCCGGCAGGTAGAAAAGCACGGGGTAGCGTCGGCCGCGCTTGGAGCCGTAGGAGGGCGGCAGGTAGACCGGAACCTCGCGGCGGCGCGGGTCGCCGAGAGGATTGTCCTTGAGCATGACGCTCGAAACGGTCTCGATCTGCACGCGTCCGTTCATTTCATGGTCCGGCGCCCGCGACGGGTCTTGAAGCGATCGGCCATGTCGCTGACGATGTCCAGCAGGAGCCGCTTCTTGAGCGTCTTTCGAATCGAGCGCACCCGCGCGCCGATATCCGCATAGAGACGGTCCATGGCGGATATTCAAGCCCTTAGCCCGTTCCCGTAAGAAGAGCATACAAAACCTATTGACAGCTTTTATAAACCTGTTACTCTATCGATGATTGCGGAGGAACCGATGCATGAAAACATCCATGCGAAAACACTCTGCCTCCTGATTCTCCTGGCGCCGCTCGCGCCGCCGAAGGCCCGCGCGGCCGATCCAAAGGGCGGATTCTCCATCGCGGATTGCGTCGGCAGCCGCGGCTGGGCCTGCGATCCCGACAACTACGCCAAGTCGCTTGAGATCAAACTCTTCGTGGACGGACCCGCGGGCACGGGCGTGCTGCTGGACGGCGGCCCCTTCAAAGCCGATGTCTATAATCCGATGGTGGCGCAGCAATGCAATCAGGGCGCTTATCACGCCTTTGATATCGCGACGCCGGCCGGCCTCAAGGACGGGAAAGCGCACGCCGTCTACGCCTACGCGGTCGACAATACGGGAAGCGGCAAAGTCCTGCTGAGCGGGTCGCCCAAGACGATCGCCTGCCGGCCGCCGGATGCCACGCCGCCGGCCATCATCATCACCGCGCCCAAAAACGGCGAGGCGGTCTCCGGGCTGGTGGAGGTGAGCGCGACGGCGGGCGACAACGTCGGGGTCACTAAGGTGGAATTCCTCATCGACGGCGTCCTCAAAGCGACGGGCGCGATACCCCCTTACCAATATTCGTGGGATACCGCGGGGCTGGCGGGCGGCGGCGCGCACACCGTGAAGGCCAAAGCTTACGACGGCGCGGGCAACAGCGGGGAGAGCTTGGTGGAGGTGACGATCCAAGCTGCCGCCATGGCGTGCGACCAGTATCCCGCAGGAACGTTCTTCGGCTGCTATTACGACAACATCACGGGCGCGAGCCCCAACGTCGCGATCGACGCCTCGAGCCTCAAGTTCACGCGCAACGACCCCGCCGTCCTCGATTTCGAGTGGAAGAACGGAACCCCCGACGCGCGCATCGCCCCGGATGCCTTTGCCGTCAAATGGCAGGGCAAGTTCGACTTCGAGTCCGCGGAGTATGAGTTCGCGGTCACGGCGGACGACGGCATCCGTCTCTATGTGGACGACGCCTTGCTCATCGACCAATGGCGCGACCAGGCCGTCTCCTACGTCGCCGTCAAGACGCTCTCCGGCGGCGGCCATCGAGTGCGGGTGGAGTACTACGATAACGCCGGCGGGGCGACCGCGAAGGTCTACTGGAGCAAGGTGCTGAGCTCCTGGTGGTCGAGTCCGATCTCCGCGCAAGACATGGGCGTGGTGACCTACCAGGCTCATCGGGGGGATTGGTGGCAGGAAGATCCCCGACTGCGCGGCTATAAGGCGGCTGGGATCACCCACTATTTCCCCGACGGGACCTCCGACAATACGCGCGCATCGGCGTTCATGGGCTGGTACAAGAGCTGCGCGGACCATTACAACGAAATCCTGGGCGCCGTGGCGGGGCCGTATTCCACGGACCCCAACGTGAACGCGAAGGTCGCAAGCGTGGCCGCGGTCCCCAAGACCTGCGGCGCGGGCTGCGGCTCCGGGATGAAGGTGGAGGTCTACGACGGCATATGGAGGAACGAGTTGGCCCCTGCGGGCAGCCCTCTGCGGCATTGGATCGCCTTCTACGAGCTCGGCAGGGGGACGCCGTTCCCGTTCTACGGGCGCGGGGAGCTGAAGGACGGCGACCTGTGGACCAAGTCGCTTCCGGCCTATATGTCCATCCGATGCGGCCGCAAGCTCGGCGGGGACGTCGAGCCCTATCCGATCTACCGGGACTTCTATTTCGCCGAGACGCGAGCCTACAAGAACCATCCGGAAATCTCCCTGACGGATCTCTATGATGCGTTCTACGCCAATCGGGAGGTCGTCCTGGATGACGAGGAGACGAGCGCGATCGGCGTCACGGCGACGATGCTCGACGATATGCATACCCGGTACGGCCTCTCGAAGATGGCCGGCTTCTTCCAGGAGCTTGCCGCGACGCAGCCTGCCGCGACCATAGAAAATGCGCAGTGCAACATCTTCACCGCCATGAGCGCGCAGGCCGTCTTGGGCAAGGACGAGGCGGCGATATTCGCCGCCGACTGGAAACTGGCGGCCTGCCCTCAGGCCGCCGTCGCGGCCTTCTCCGTCTCGATCACCTCCCCGGCGGCCGGGGACACGGTGAAGGGGATCGTCCCGGTCCTCGCGGTCGCGACCGGCGACACGGCGCAGGCGGCCTGGATCGAACTCCAGGTCGACGGGAAGGTGACGGCCACGGACACCTCGAGCCCTTATACATACAACTGGAACACCACCGGCCTTGCCGACGGCCCGCACACGCTCAAGGCCGCGGCGTACGACGCGGCGACCAAGCTGCTGGCCGTCAGCGCGGAAGTCGCCGTCACGGTCGGCAATGCCGCCGCAGGCGGCGCGGCCTTGCCCCCCTTCGGGGTGATTGGTTTTCCGGTCGAGCAGGCCGCCGCGCGCTCCGCGATCAAGGACATCGGGGCCGGCCTGGTGAGGATCAACGCCTCCTGGGACGAACTCGAGCCGGTCCACGGCGCCTACCGATTCGCGCTCCTGGAGGATAAGCTCAAGCCCTACTGGGACGACAAGATCGAGACCTTGGTCAACCTGCGCTCCTACTCGAGCTGGGGGAGCAACTGCGCCGCCCCCTTCGATCCCCTGAAGGCGGGCTGCCCGCCCAAGAGCGCCCAGGAATACGCCGGCTTCATGCGGGACTTCGCCGCCTATTTCAACGGCCGGGTCCGCTTCCTCCAGATCGACAATGAGATCAGCGACCATGGGCTCTATTGGGCGGCCGATGCCAAGGAGTATCTCCCTACGCTGAACGCGGCCTACGCCGCCGCCAAGTCGGGCTCCGCGAGCATCCAGGTCGTCCTGGCCGGCCTCGCGTCCGAGACGCTGGAGCTGATCCTCGGCGGCGACTCGGCCATCGCCGCCGAGGTGGAAGGCGTTATGAAGAACGGGAGCTACGACCTGGCGGACGTGCATCTCTATCACGATTACCGCAAGATGAAGGCGAAGATAGACTGGGCGGCCGCCCGGACCTCCAAGCCGCTCATCTCCACGGAGACCGGCGGGGTGGATCCCCGCTCCGAGGAGCCTTCCCCGGCCAAGCAGGCGCAGGAGGTGGCAAAGAGAGTCTGCCTGGGGCTGGGCAACGGCCTCAAAGCCGTCACATGGTTCAGCCTCTTCGACTTGACCAAGGAGGCATCGGCGTTCAGCGACATGGGGCTCATCGACGTCCAGCCCGTTGCCCTGAGCACCTCCGCCAAGCCTTCCTACTACACCTACCAACTGACCGCCGGCAAGATTGGGGGGTTCGATTCGGCGCGGATGACGTCGATGGGTCAATGCCGGTTCGGTTTCGGCGCGAACGCCAAGCACCTGCTCTGGAGCGAGTCGGGTTCGGAGACAATAGAGATCCCGCTGCCCGGACTTTACGCGCTGGTGACGCACGTCGTGGAAAGCACGACCACATCGACATCGCCTCGGCAGGAGGTTCTGCCTGTCGTCAACGGCGTCGCGCGGCTGAGCCTGAGCGGCTCCCCCGTCTTCGTCGAGGGGGCGACCGCCACCGACTGCGACTTGAACCGGGACGGGGCAACCAACGTGGTGGACGTGCAATTGCAAGTCAATCAGGCCCTGGGCGCGGCGGCTTGCGCGTCGGATTTAAACCGCGACGGATCATGCAACGTCATCGACATCCAAAGGGTGGTCAATGCCGATTTGGGAGGGCAGTGCGTCCTCGGCCCGTAATCCAGCCGCGGATCCGGAGGGTCCCGGCCTAAGGACGAGTGGATGCGAGGATATTGAGGCGACCCTCGTGGTCCTTGAGACCCACCTGAACGTCCGTCAGGATGCGGCCGTGAAGAACGACGGCGTTGTGGTCGCTCTCGGATTTCCCGGCGAAGGCGTCGATGGCTTTCAAGACGCGGCTGATGTCGTCTTTGGTCGCCATGGCCTGCTCGATTCTTCGGACATCCGCCTGGGTGTTGACGACCGCCGCGGCCACGCGGTTAATCTGCGCGGTGAGTTCGGTCTTGACGGACTTGATTTCTTCCCGCAGTTCAGTCTTGGTCGCAAGTTCGGCCTTTAGAAGGGAGATATCGGTTTTCGTCGCGGATTTTTCATTATCGTCGAGCATGAGATGATGATACCGCATTCGCCGGGAGGCGAAAAGGGTCGGAAGACCTATGCGGGTTTGGGGCGGGCAGTCAGAGACTCAACGAGAGGGCAGGGAGCGACCGTACGGGGGCGGCGCAAAGCTTGAGTCTGCACGCGTCCGCTCATTTGATGGTCCGGCGCCCGCGACGGGTCTTGAAGCGGTCGGCCATGTCGCTG
>Ga0154316_132_pt1 | contig 134849 bp, 110 predicted proteins | sample RifGroA2_FD_105610 | JGI IMG/M metagenome (GOLD analysis project Ga0154316, IMG submission 105610) | Elusimicrobia bacterium GWA2_66_18
GGTCTATTTCAGTGAGCGACGCCAGGCGGGTCAATTCTTGTTAGCAGGGGTGGGTCAAAATTCGTTAGCGGCGAAGTCCTGGCCGACTCCCGCTGAGATAGGTCTGCCGGTCCTACCCGGGATAGGACCAACGACCCTCGAAACTCACGGCCTTCTCGGTTACCCTCATGATAGTCCTGAAGTAACCCCTCAAACCTGTGTAGCCCAGGGGATTGGCCCTGGGGTATCCACGACTCGACCGTAATCGAGTGAGGCCACGGGAAACGAATAAAATCGTTTCCCTTTTTTTATTGGCCCGGAGCGCGTCTCCTGGCGGTAAGAAGCGGGAACGTGGAGAGGTTACCATGAGCAAGACATGTGATGCGTCAGGATTGCAGGCCCCGCCCAGGGAGACTTCGGCGGGCAGGCAGGTGCTGGATGACCGCGGTACGGCGGCGAGCCGCTTCAACCGCGGTCTGAAGAGGGTCGGGTCGCCTGTTCTCGTTGAGAAGGAGAGCGACCCGTGGCGGTATCTGTTGCGGCTGGTCGCGGCGGAATATCCTTACTGCACCATGTACGGCGTGAACATCGTGGGCGGGAACATCGTCTCCTGCGAAAACATCCAGAGGAGCCTCCTCTTCGGCCCGGAAGGGGGGAGGAGCGCCTCTGAGCCCGCGTTCGACGAGTATTGGGAGGCGCTCAAGGAGCTTTGCGGCAAGGTCAAGGCCGGGACTCTCATTGAGCTTCATTTCAACCAGAGCCGGCCGGTGAGTGCTCGCAAGAGCGAGGGCGGACGCCGATTCAGGCGGTTACTTCAGCAATGAGAAGGTCAAGCTTGCGATGTGCGAGCACTCCCATGGCGGGCAAGGAAGGCTTCAATGGATTCGAGGTATGCCGCGGGCTCCTCGATCATGGCCATGTGGGCGCTCCTTTCAAAGACAATGAACTCTGAGTCCGGCACAAGTGAGTGGTAGTGGCGCGTGGACTCGGGAGTCGCCTCATCGTATCGCCCGCAGGTGAACAGCGTAGGGACGCGGATTCGGCCCAGCTCGCGCGTCCGGTCATAATCCTTGAGGTTGCCCGTCGGATGGAATTCGCTCGGGCCCCACATATGGATGTAGACCTGCATGTTGGCGTCGGCGAACGCATCGAGAACGTCTTGAGGGAGAGGGTTGATCCTACAGGCAAACCGCTTGACGTACTCCATGACCGCTTCCTGGTATTCCTTGCTTTCCGTCGTCCCTTCGGCTTCGTGTCGGAGCAAGATGGCCTGCACGTTCCCCGGCAGTTCCAGGCGCAGCCGGTCGGCATCTTCCTTCCACATCCGAGCGCTCAAGCACGGACTAGAAAGGATCAACGCCTCGACGCCGACGGGATTTGTCAGCATGTAATCGACAGCCAACATCGTTCCCCAGGAAGCGCCGAGCAGGATCACGCGATCAAGATGGAGCGCCTGGCGGACTTGCGCCAGCTCGCGGACGAAGCGGGCCGCGTTCCAAAGAGAGAGGTTGTCGGGGCGATCGGATTTCCCGGAGCCGAGCTGGTCGTAGAAGATCACTTGCCGGTCGCGTGCCAGATCTCGGATCGGCAATAGGAGTGTATGGCTGAAGCCCGGCCCTCCGTGGAGGACTAGAATCGGCGTCTTTGAGCCGCTGCCGAATGTCCGGACGTAAACCCGGCCTCCTTCGACCGCGACGTAGGTCTCGTGAGCGGTGGTCACTCTTCTTGGCTCCAGGGTGGTTCTTTGCCGACCACCCCGCGCAGATGCTTGTAAGCGGCGAACCTCGCCGCTTCATGCCCCGTCGCCAAGTGGATATCCTGGAAGCCCAGGTCGCGAACGCTGAGCGACTCCTGGGCGCCGTTCACGCCGTCCGCCAGATCGGCATCGATGTAGATGGGGGTTTCATGGCTGATCGCGGGAGCTTCTTTGAAGAACTCCGCCACCGTGGAGAAGGACTGGAACTTCTTGCCGGATCGCGTGGCCGCCATCGTCCATGTCATCCGCGTCAGGGGATCGTCGTCGATCAGAACGGCGTCGAGGCGCTCAGGAACTTCATCTTTCTTGATACGAATCGGCACGAAGCCGGCCAACGATTTCGGGATGAGCCTTGCCTTGAGCCTCAGAGAATCGGCCAACACGCCCTTCTCTTCGTAGCGGCTCGTCACGAGGATGGTGCGGGCGCCGATGCCGAGTTCCTCGGCGAGGCTGAGCCCCGTGTCGCGATAGCCCACCAGTTCGTAGTCCAGCAGATAGAGCGGGTCCTTGGCCGCTCGCGCGTCCGTCCGGGCCCAGGAGCGCAGTTCGGCGGGCGTCGAGAAGTGCAGGACCTCGACGCCGTGATCTTTGACGTGCACCGACTCGAAGCGCCCTTGCCAGACTTGGTGGATGCTCGCGTCGTCGTCGAGGACGACGATCGGGGCGCCGGGAGACAGGACGAGGCCCGAGACGAACCACTCCGGCGGACGGGCGCGCGGCAGGCGGATGGTCACGGCCGTGCCCTTTCCAAGCTCCGAGTCGATTATGAGACTCCCGCCCCAGGACCCGACGCTCGTCTTGGCATGGTAGAGGCCGAGGCCGGAGCCTCCGGCCTTGCCGTGCGTCTCGCCCCTCTGCCCCAGTCGCGCGAGCACGTCTTGGGGGATTCCTTTGCCGTTGTCCTGGACCCGGATCTCGGTGCTGTCGCCGTTTGCGGCGAGTTGGACGGTGACCAGCCCCTTCTCCGGCAGGGACTCCACCGCGTTGTTGATCAGATTCGAGAGCACGCGTTTGAATTCGGACGGCGGGATCGCGGCGAAGAGGCCGTATGAGGACGGATCGAGTCGCGAATCGATCTCGATGCCGATTTGGGCCCGGAACTGCAGCCGCTTCTCGGTGATGAGGGAGTCGACGATGTTCGACAGGAGCTGGGCGGAGCCGGGCACCGCCGCGGCCGGTTCATGGCCGCTTTCGCCCCGCGCCTCCTTGCGGTTCTGTTCAAGCAGGTTGTTGGCGATATCCCGGATGCGTCCGACGGCGCCGCGTATCATGACTCGTTTCTCTTCTGGAAGCTGCGAGAGGTCCTTTAGGACTGTGTCGAGAGCGGCCACCGGGGACCGGATATCATGAGCGACTTGAGCGGCTAGAGAGGCTTGGGAATCTTTGAGCTCGAATTTGAGGCGAAGTTCGTATTCGCGCGCGAGCTGCGCATTTTCACGGCGGACCACGGGGATGGAGATGAGGATGAGCACCAGCCAGATCGCTATGGCGGTGGGAATCGAGGTCCATCTGGAGTAGTAGAAAAGAAGCTGCCCCGCCAGGCGGGTGGACTGCTCATCGAAGTAAATGGGAACGGCGGCCGTGCGATAGAGCAGGATATTCTGCGGTCCAAGGCCGATCGGCACTGAAAACGGCGCATCGCCGTTCTTGGGCACCCACACTGCTCCTCGGAAATCGCGAGATATCGGTCCGGACATTTGCGTTGAAACAGACCGGATATCGCCGGAGATGAGAGGCTCTCTCAGAGCTTCCGTCAGTTGCCCGGCCAAGCGATTCTTGAAATGGCCCGTGAACGCCACCGTCAGTCCGACGAGGGCAACGAGGGTGAGCAGCTGAAAGACCAAGAACTTGCGAAGGAGATTGTTGAGCGGCGGAGCTTTCATGTTCATCCGTAGAAGTGAGGGACCGGCGCAAGAGTCCCGAGAGGTCTTCCGTTGAAGCGTTCAAGCCGGCGCAGCGACGGCTCATCCAGGGGAGCCGATCCGAATTGCGGACGCATGAACTGCTCGGATTGGGCCTGAACGACCACGAGGGGGAGGTCCGGCAGGATGGCGTCGAGGCTTTCTATTCTGCGGAACCGTACGTTTGAAATCGAGACATCTTCATGTTCCCATGATCCACGGTTGCCCGGCGGCGACGCCAGAAGCGTCTGTCGGACATAGTCCAGGCTCTCGGCGGTCTTGGCCATCCAGAAATGCCAGCGGGGATCGCTTCTCGCCGCGAGCGCCGCCAGGTCTTCCTCCTGATGGATTCCGCCGGCGAATATGGCCGTGGCCGAACGAAGGCACTCAAGCAGCGCGTGCAGCGAGGCTGTTTCCGTCGAAGCGCCGCTTCCGAATCCTGCGACGAATCCGGGAACGGCGCTATGAGAATCTTCGCTCCAGCAGAAAGCGACGCATGCTCGCGCGTCTCGCGTCGGACGCATCTCGCGGACATGCAACGATAGGGAGTGTTTTCTCAGCATCCCGCTCAAAGCGCTCAAGGTGTTCCGCGCGACAATCGATTCCAGGGGAACCGGGCGCAAATAAATCCCGCAAAAGTGATGGCAAAGCGCGCGGTCTATGCCGAGAAGTTCAAGGTAGGCATGATGGGACGCCTGCTCCATGTCAAGATGCGCGGCGGTCGCCCACGGTTCGACGAGATCCGATACGGCGGCGCGTTCCATCGCCTCGGCGACTGCCTTCGTGAACGCGGCGGATTCATTCCGGTCCATACCCTGTCCAACATGCCTTATGCCGCGAAGAGGGATGGATACCCGGTAATCGAAGTAGCCCGGAAGCCATTCTTCCGGCCACGTCACGCGGACGACGTCAAGGTCGAGGCGGCCGGCGTTGGCGAGAGCCCAGGCCGTTAGGGGCGTTCCAGTCGCCATAGCGTGTCGCCTGCGTGCATTTTCGACAGATGCGGAGCCCAGGGCTTGCGGATGATGGTCGCATAGGGCGAGAACGCGATGGGTATCACATAGGCGTCGCTCAGGGTCTGGTAGTGGAGGTCTCGCAGCATCGGAATGCGTTTCGACTTGTCGGGCACTTCCATGTATCGACTCAGCCAGTCCGCGGCCTTCTTTCCGCGCAGGCTGAAGAAGTCCATGTGGGAATAGTAGGAAAGAAGCCCGATGTCCTCCAGGAAACTCATGTCGGTTCTCGTGAGAAAGACATCGGGCTCATCAAGACCCTCTTTCTTGTAATCGACCAGTCCCGGAACCTTGCGGATGTACTGGATATGAGAGTTGGGAAAAGCCTTATGCACTTCGGGATCATCGCCGTTGAAACTCTTGATGATGTTCCAGATTGAAAGCGGCTCCGTGATGGCCTGATCTCCGCGCGAGTCTTCCCATTTTTGCGTTAATGTTTTTACTTGCTCGGTCGCAAGAGCGCCCTCTCCCGAAAAGGGGAATATCTGGTCCGCGGCTTCGAATCCCGCCCGTCCGGCATGTTGTTTTAAGAATAGTTTCTTCAGCGCCATCCCAATGGCGATGCGCTGATTGAGATCGAGGCGCTTCATCCCTTTTTGAGTGAAGATCACCCCGTAAAAGCAGATCGGCAGGGTCGTGTGCAGGGTCACGTCGGGATGAGCGGCGGCGTATTCGATTTTGTCTTCCTGTGGATCGGTACCTACCTCAGGCACCACGTCCACGGTCCCCTCCGACATCAGTTGTAACGACGACTTCTTGCTGTTGAGGGGGACAGGGTGGAGAATCAGTTCCTGCGGCATCTTGGGCGAATAGTGGAAGTGGTTCGGATTGGCCGAGAGCTCGATGTTCCCCTGGGGGCTATCCTTTTCCACGTAATAGGGGCCCGAGGTGTTCCGGTAGTCCCGGATGGCGAGCGTCTTGGGGTCGAGCGCGTCCCGAGGAATGACGGCAAAGTCGATCGCTGTGAGCATCGGGAAGAAGAACGGCATCGGCTTCTCAAAAAGGATGGTGAGGACTCGGCCGTTTTCCCGCACCTGCATCCCGGGGCAGGGGTCCGCCAATGTCTTGAGCGATTGGCCTGGGCACAGCATCGAGGCCAGATTCCCGTGAGTGTTCCCGCCGAGGATGAGGACGCGCTTGAACATGGCTTCCGCGTCGTAAGCATCGATGGCGCGGCCGTCGATGGTCTTGAGATTCTCGCGGATGGTAAAGCGAGCTTCGTTGCCGGTCCATTCAAAACGCTCGGCGATCGCCGAAACTAAACGACCATCAGCGGAATATTCCACAAGTGGCGAGTAGATATTGGCCAAGAAGACGTATTCGTAGGCCAGGTGGATCCTCATGGGATCATAGGACGACGCGGAACCGGCAGGTGGGAATGCGATGGAGAGCTTCGTCTTGAGCTGAGGTTGTTTCATTTGTTGCTGGCTGATAACGATCCCGGCGATCGCGCCGAGGAGCGCGAGAACGACGGCAATCCTCCGACTCACGACGGTCGTCATATTTTGCATAACGTCCCCCAGGCCCGCTGCCGGGCCTGGGGGACGTGAGCAAGTCCCCTGTTCAGCGTAAGACCATACGGTTCAGTCTACCGCCAAGAAGGTCTAGAATTAAGCGACGGACGAGTTCGGCGTCGTCTTATCCGGGCAGATTGCGCCGATGAGCACCGGGGCCGTCCGAACCTTGACGGCCTTGTTGAGGCTGGCGCGGAAAGTCGTTCCGCCCTTCAGGTTCGCCCAGGCACTGGCAGCGAGAATCAAGGCCCCGGTCAGCAGGACGGCAATCTTATTCTTCATTTCGCGTTTCTCCTCGAATCCACGTCATTGTACCAGTTGCAGGTACGGACAATTTACAGTTTACGGCCGGCGCATTCAACGAAAAACCAGAGACTGCGGCGCAACAGCGCCGCGAGTCCCTGGTCTCATCCGATTTCGGTCGGATCGTGGATACCCCGGAGCCAATTCTCCGGGCTACAGAGCCGCCTTGTGGGCGATAAGAACAGTGTAAGAGAGCCTCCGATCTCGATCCAGGGGCGTATGGCCTATTTGCAGATAGGCCCATTGTCCTGGAGAAACTTAGCATGGTCATCTCTAGAGTTGCCCGAGCAGCCGGAGGGGGGTCGTAATCAGCAAGGAAGTCGCGTCATTCTCCATCCTGACCTGATGCGCGCCATCCCGTTGCATAACGGCGCAGAACTTCTGAAGACAGTCCATGATGATTTTCATGACGACTCCTTTCCGTGATTTTATATTTGACGGCAGCGTCGCCCATTGTGGAGCAATTTATATGCCGGACAGAAATTTGTGTATACCGCGCGCCTATTTCATCAACGCGCGCCGAAGTTCGAATTCGGGGGCGCCCGTTGCCCGTATTTGCCCGACGGTCCGTGCCAGATATTCCCTGCATGATGTCGGAAGCTTCAATCCGGGGGCCGTTAACCACAGGGCCAGCGTTTCCAATCGGAGGCGTTGCGGGTCGTCCATCTCCATTTCCGGGGCGATGAGTCTTTCAGGAGTCTCGCTCCATGACTCCCAATCTTCCGCACCGGATTCTGCCGAGAGCCCGCAAGCGACCATGGCGGCAGGAGCAATCGGGGCCTTGAACGCAGCTTCAACGTCAGATAACAGGTCATGTGGAAGACTTCCGGTCCGATTCGGCTGACGAAGGATTTTCGCCATATATTCCCGCAGCCAGCGGAATATTTCAGGCGGGGTCGCGGCGCGGGTAATAAGTTCCCGTCGTAGTGTTTCAACCTCGAGGTTCGAGAATACCCAGGTCTGAGAAGCATAATGATCGAAAACGGCGGCGTGGAAACCCATGGACTCCGCCATTTCGCGGAATAAGGGCTCGAATGGGTCATGCGCACGCGCATAACGGTAGAACCGATTCTCCGGTCGGAAGAGATGCACAAAGACGATGCCGTCAGGCTTGAGCTTGCTTCGCAATTGAGCGATGAATTCGGGGGCGAGGACCCTGGGAAGCAGCACCCCTTCCGCGCCGTAAAGATCGACCCATATCGTATCGAAGAGCTCTTGGGTTTGCGCGATAAACCTAAATGCGTCGTCTTTTACGGCCGTGAGATCCCAGTCGCACGATGGATGCTGGGACGTGTCGAGGTCAACTCCCGTCTGGCGATGGGTCTTGTCGGTCAACGCAAGTCGGCGCGGGCCCGAGGCCCCCGCAAGACCCAGGGTCAGGGTGTGGCCTCCAGGCTTCAGAATCCCCGATAGAGCCCAGTCGTCCCAGTAGTAATAGGTGAGAGCTTCACCGGGGGGATAGTAACTCACCAGCATGTCCGCAGCCTTTGGCTGTTCCGAAGTTGACTCGACGATTAATACGCCATCCATAGACTCCTCCGACAGCAAAAGTTCCGTAAAAACCAAGACCGAGCGCTGCGACTGGGCTGATCCCAACTTCTGCGAACAGCCCCGAGAGAACGATGCCGCTTGCCAATCCGCAGTACTTCGCGCTCAGCGCATCATTGAATGCCGCATGCTTGGAGAGCCATTGAGTCTCCACGTAACCAAAGCAGAAGCCCCAAGCAAAAAGAATTATTGGGATCATCCAGGGCGTCGACATGAGGAACGCCGCAGGAATGCCGATGAATGCGGCCAGGAACCATCGCTCGTAGTCTCCGCCCAGAGCATTTTGAAGCCTTGCCCCCAGGGACGCGGAGAGCATCGGGAGGCACGCATAGAGACCGACATGCCACCCATCCAGCCGCAGTAATCGCAACGTGATGGGATAAATCATGTTGCTTATCGCTCCGATTGCGGCTCCTGCTAAAAAGAGTACGGCCAGTGTTGTTCGTGCGGATTCACAAGGGCGCGGCTGGGAAGCCTCAGATGAAGCGGCGGCGGTCGATTGGGAACTCAGTTGCCGTATCAGTAATGCGAGCATTCCCATTCCAACCAATCCCACCGCAGTATTTGAAATATGCCGCAAATGAGAAAAAATGATCGGGCTCGCAATCAGGCTGATGCAGGAGATTCCCCATAAGGCGGAGTTTCCCGCGGCAAGACCGCCGGCGCTTTCCCTGGAGAACCAGGCTTGCAGGGCGGGGATGAGGAGCGCTTCCATGATCCCCAATAGGAGCGCAAGGAGCGAGTATCCGAGCAGCCCTATGCCATCGCGCGTCGCTGCTGTTACGCACGCGAATGCGAGCGCCGCTGCCAGAGCCAGAGTTCCTACCCCGCGGCGCCTTTCCGTCGCCGCTCGCCAATGAAATGCGAAAATTGCCGGAGCGAACATGAGCGCCGTGAAAATCGTCATCCCGAGGAACCCGGGATGATTCTCCAGCAGAAGGTCAATGAGACCGAAGCGATAGATGCCGACGTTGACCAGGGCGATTCCCAGTGCAAGCGTCATTTTCACCGGCGTCATGCCGTGCCCTCGCAGGTTCCGCATCCAGGTGTTGGCGGCACGTTCTCAATGCGCAGTGCGCAGGCGTTGATATCGAATTCGCCGCGACAATTGATGAATCGCGGCTGCTCGCATCCCGTGAGGACGCGAATGATCTCCGGCATCTGGAGCGCCGCCATCGCGACGGTGGCGGGGAGGAATACCCCGGACTTCATTTCAGCGAGCCGCAGCTCTCCGAAGGGGGAGACCTTCTTCGCCGTCGTCCTCTCATAGCAATGCCAACAGGTTGAGCGTCCGGGAATCAGCGTGGGGGGAACGGATGTCATGTGTCCGTTATAGCCGCCTGCGGGAATCAGCGGGATTCTCAGGGGATAGCAGGCATCGAAAAGCCACCGGCTGGTTTCATCCATCGATGGGTAGTCGGCGCAGTTGATTACGAGATCGACGTTCGGCAGAATCTTATTGATCCATCCCGCCTCGCGAGTAAGTCTCTCGACGTGAGTCGTGACCGACGTCTCGGGGGAAATCTTCCCGATCACCGACCTGAGCACCTCCACCTTCAGTTCCCCAATGTGGTCGGCATAAAATATCTGCCGTCCCAGATTTCCGATTTCGACGCGATCGTGATCCGCGATGGTGAGGTTCCCGACCCCCACGCCGGCCAACTGGACGGCCATATGGGAGCCGCCGCCGCCGGCTCCAACGATCAGAACCCTGCTGCGCAACAGCCTGTGTTGGAGATCTCTGGCTGTCTGGCCGGCCGGGGCGAGCCCCGAGAAATAGACGAGTTGGCGCTTCAGCCGAGCCTCGTAATTCGGCGGGAATTCCACCTTCGAGTCCGATGCGGCGTCTCTGAAAATCTTGTCATCGATGAGTCCCTGGAAAAAAGCCGCCAAATCCATGGGCGCCAGATCCGGTATGGCGAGACATTCCAGGATTTGTTGGAGAGGCCGTCTCCCATCGGCGAGCGGGATCGCGCGCCCGCCGATCTCGTCGATTTCATAGGTGATCACCTGCGCTCTGTGGCAGCAATAAAATCGCATTGACGAGGGGCCTACGTCGATGAGCGTTATGTGTTCCCGCATGATCGGCTGCATGTTTGTTCTCCTTTCCGCCGTTCGCCGCCCGCTCCAAACGAGCGGAGCGGGCGGCCGTCGGCAGGATGCTTAGACGCCCTTGATGATGTCGAGGCGGGCGGCTTCGGTCTTGATGAGTTTCATGGTTGTTCTCCTTTGATGCATGGGTTTGATGGTCGCACTGCTTGGCGCGTTGAGCGCCGGACAAGAGTCTTTTGCGGATTACACGCCCTTGATGATGTCGAGGCCGGCGCTCTGAGTCTTGATCAGCTTCATGGTTTTCCTCCTTTCGTGCCCGATTTGTCATTCAGTTGCTGCTCGCCGCCTTCGTTCATGCGGCGACACCCTTCGGGGAGCAATTTTTATGCTGAACGGTGTTGTGCGCCGCCCCGAGAGAGGGGAGGGGGCGGTCAGGCTTTTCGATTTTCAAATGAAAAATAATTGGTGTAAGATGGAGGTCCAATGGACAAGCTGAAGATCCTGGTCGTCGAAGACGATCCGCTCGCCCGGAAGATCATGGAGGCGCAGCTGAAGGGGCACGATGTCGAGTTCGCCCACGACGCTCCGTCCGCCCGCCGCAAGATCGCGAGCAAGCGCAGCGAGGTCTGCTTCATCGACCTCAAGCTCGGCGACAAGGACAACTTCGGCGGCTTGGAGCTCATCCCCGAGGCGCTGGCCGCCGGCACGTACTCGGTCGTCATGTCCGCGCACGACTCCGACAAGATAGTCGAGCGTGCCTACGCCCTGGGCTGCGAGGACTTCTACGCCAAGGGCAACGAGTCCGAGAACGTCCAGGCGGTCCTGAAGCGCTTCCTGCGAAAACGCCAGGAGGCCCGCGCGGACCGCATCTTCCAGGATCAGTTCGTGACCGAGGACGGAGCCACGCGCGCGGGCATCTCCTCCGCGCTGCGCTACGCGGGTTCGGAACTACCGATCATGATCCTCGGGCCTTCCGGCTCTGGAAAGACGAACCTGGCCCGGATCATCCATGAGCGCTCCGGCCGCCCCGGTCAGTTCGTGGCGATCAACTGCGCGGCCTACACGGAAGATCTGCTGGAAGCGGAGTTATTCGGCTACCGCAAAGGGGCCTTCACTGGCGCTGCGGACAGCCGCAAAGGCAAGCTCCTGGCGGCTGACGAGGGCACGTTGTTCCTGGACGAGGTCGGCTCGATGAGCCTCAATATGCAGACCAAGCTCCTCAAGGCCATCGAGGAGAAGTCCTTCTACCCTCTCGGCTGCGACCGGCCCGAGACCTCGCGCTTCCGGGTCATCAGCGCGACGCTGGAGGACATGCCGGCGCTGGTGAAGGCTGGGAAGATCAGATTCGACTTCTCGCAGCGCATCCGCGGCCTGACGATCGGGCTCTCGCCCCTCTCCAAGCGGAAGGGGGATATCCTCCCGTTGATCGGGTTCTTCACCCGCGGCGGAAGGCGGCTGTCCTTCGCCGAGGAGGCGAAGCGGAAGCTCCTGGGTTACGAGTGGCCGGGCAACGTCCGCGAGCTTCGGAAGTTCGTCGAACTCGCGACGGTGGGCCAACCCGGACGCATCACGGCGGAGGCGGTGGCGGAGTTGCTCGCGACGGCGCGCGTCGAGGCCGAGCCGGATGAATTCATCTCGGAAGCGCAGTACCGGCTGGCGTTGGACAAGGGCCTCGATCACGCCGTGGAGCGTTATGTGGACGCGATCATCCACCGCAACCTGACGGAGAACGCCGGGCGCAAGACCCAGGTCCTTTCCGACCTGAAGATATCGACGCGCATCCTCTATGCGTCCTCCCGGAGAAGCGGGAAGCCGGAGGGGAAGAACCATGGGAAATGACGACGCCCTGACAAGCCTCGTGCACGACATCAAGGCAAAATGCGCCAACCTCAAGAGCGCGGCGGCCATGCTGCGCGGGGAGGCTTCCAAGGAAGAGCATGAGCTTCTCAGGCTCATGAGCCGGCAGGCGCGCTCCCTGGCCGATGAGATTTCAGCCTACCAGGCTCGCCGCCTGGGCGAACGCTTGAAGTGAAGTTCCGGACCGCGACGTCGTCGCGCACCGGCGTCCAGGCGGGCATGAAGCTCGCCCGCCTGATGGAGATGTCGGAGGGGGACTTCGAGTCCCGCGTCCGCGAGCTCGAAGGCGATCCTGTTTTCCGCCGCCTGCTCGACACGCGGGTCATCGCGGTCCAGCCCTATGACAGCGCCGGTTTCGCGGCTCGCCGTTTCGGCGGCTGGGGGCTGAGGACGTCCGGCGACGGTCTTTCCTCGGTCCTGGATGGTCAGGGAGAGATGGCGAAGCTCCTGCACAAGGTCGGCCAGGAACGCTTCGAGGAATGCTTCCTTCGCGACGAGGCCATGACCGACGCGGAGCGCGCGCGCCTCTGTAAGATTCCCCGGGAGGAAGCTGCCAAGCTCCGGGAGATGGTCAACCGCCTCTACATCCAGGCCGAGTTCGACGGGGCTTCCTCGGAAGCCGCGCCGCCGAAGGTCTACAGCGCGGTCGCCGGGATCATGGTGGAGGACGGGCGCGCCGCCCTCGCCTTTTTCAACCGCGAGATTTGGAAGGGGCGCTATCGGGTCGACGAGCATAAGCGGCGGCAGCTGCTCGACGCGATGTCCGCCGCCGAGGCCAAGCGCGCGGACAGGATTCTCCGCGACCTGGAGTTCCTCGACCGGCGCAAGACCACGCTGTATCGCCTGCTCGAAGTCCTCATCGAAGCTCAAGCCCGGTTCTTCGTTTCCGGCGATCCTGACCAGCGTGAGCCGCTGACTCAGCGCGCCGTGTCCGAGAAGCTGGACGTGCTGCCGAGCGTCTTCAACCGCCTGATATCGAACAAGTCGATCGAGCTTCCTTGGGGTCTTGAAACCCCTCTCAGGACGCTTTTCCCCAGCCGTAAGTCCCTGCTCCTGGACCGTCTCCATGAACTGATCCGGGAGACTCCCTCCGCCACGGACGATGAGCTGAGCAAGCTGCTCGCCCGCATGTATGCGGCGAAGCTGTCCTGCCGCTCCATCGCCCAATACCGGGCCGAACTCGGCCTGGGCACCAGCCGCACGCGGCGGTAGCCCACCCCACGCCGCAGCCTCCCCCCCTCGTGTTCCCGCCAACGGCATGGTTATTGCTCACCGGCTGTTGACGGCGCCGGCGGGCGATGGCTCGCCAATGCGTCGTCGTCGGCCGAGGTGACGCGCTTCGGGCTATGATTCGCCCGATAAGAGCGGAGGTGAAGTCCTCCGGCTCCCGAAAAGGGAGACGCCGCCCGCCCCCTGGAAAACCAGGCTTGGCGGGAACGGTCAGGAGCGCGGCCTCGGCAAGGCGCATCCGGCAACGCCGGACGCCTCAATAAATCGCTCAGCCCACCGAGAACCGGCGGCCAAGTGAAGGGATGGTGCCTTCCATGGCCCCTACGCACACCGCCGTTGCCGCTGTCGTTGCCGTCTCCCGTCCGGACGCCGAACTGCAAAGCCGCCGCGTCCCTCGTCCAGCCGCACAAAACCCCCGAGCAGATCGCCGGTGACCTGCTGGAGCGCCTCCCAAATCCAAAGCCGTCGTCATGAATGGAAAGGGACCGGCAGCCAGATATTGTTTACCCTAATTCGCGATTCGCACTTGGCGATCCCTTGGCGATCGATCCTTCCTCAGCGCGGTATCTACAGCGTGATTGTCCGCGAGATTTGGCCACGGGTCGTGGCCAAGGTCGAAGCGTTGGTATCGGGGCGTGGATTTTACTGGCGACTGGGATGGGCTCTTGCAATGGCGGGGAAGGTGGGCTACGATGATCGGGTGAGGCGGCTTCAGGCGGAATGCGCGCTGGAAATTCCTGCTTCGTTTGATGCGTCCCGGCATGCTCGAGGTTGAAGTGCCGGTTCGTTGGGAAAGGATCGCCGCGGCGATACTCATGGCCTGCGTCGCCATCGTCCTAACGACGGCATTGACGAGATCTCGGACGAACGTCGGCTCTTATTTTTCTTATTCCGATCTGGCGATGGCCGAAAACCTGCTGCACGGCCTGCCCTCTGCCTCCATCTCGACGAACCTGCCCATGCAGAGCGTCGTGACTGGGCTCATCTTCAATCACGGACCGTTCTGGCTGCAGCAATGGGCTCCGGAGCTCCTTTGGGTGGGGACGCTGGCTCTGGTCTTTACTTTGGGCTGCCTTCTGCGCTCGCTGCTTTGTGGCGGGCTGGCCGCGCTACTGATGGCTTTGGCCGTGCCCTTCTCGGGTTTTTATTTCATGTCGGTCTATGCTTTTCTGGTGCTCCTGGCTGCAAATGTAATGGTTTGGGCGGCGGGCCAGGAGCAGGCGGAGCGATCCTCCGCCTCATGGCGCTACGCCGCGCTTGGTCTCGCCCTTGGTTTAACTCTTCTACAACGTTCTCCCTTATTTCTATTCCCATTTCTCCTCGCTGGATACCTATGGGCGTTGCGTTGCCGCCAGGGTACGCCCGCACCCATCAAGGAAATATTTCTGTTATGCGCGCTGCCGTTCGTTCTGCTTCTGCCCTGGATGCGGCTGAACTGGCTGAGCTCTGGAGAGTGGGTGCTCTTCGAGCACGGACGTGCGCGCTTCAACATCATCACTGGCGCTATGGGGCACGTCTCGACCTTGGAAGGTCGCCTTGTGGACATCGGCCCATCCGCGCGCGACAACGTGCTCTTCTGGGCCGTGACGCAGGTACTCCTCCATCCACTCGTCTACCTCTGCGCCTTCGCCCTGAGGTTGTGGACCGTCTTGTCCCTCCATCCTTGGCTCATGGCGCTGGCGGTTTTTTCCGGATGGCTCTTCCGCAGAAGTCCGCGCCATCAGCAGGTTGTGCTTCTGGCCGCTTACTATGTGTCGATACACTGCCTGATGCCCGTGAAGCCATCCTATTTTGACGCGCTTTGGCCCATCGTGGCCGCCCTTGCCGCCAGTTCGTTGACCGCTCTGTTACGCCCCGCAAGCGATCTGGGAAAGCGGACATGCGCGGTCGTGGTGGGCGTGGCGCTGGCCTCGGCTTCGGTCTTGGGGGCCTATACCCTGTATATCGTGTTCGTCTATCCCGGCCATGCGGCGGAGCCAGCACGCTTGGCCGCCGAAGTGGATCGGCATCCCGAGCTTTCGTGCCTGAGGGCGGAATACGGCAGGCTGCTGCTGCGGCAGGGGCAGGTCGAGGCGGCCGTCTTCCATTTACGCAGAGCCCAGCTTGGAAGTCCCCGCAAGGATCGTGAGATCGACCTGGCTTGGGGACTCTTGGCGCAAGGCGGGTCACAGTCCAGCTTCATCGACGGCGTGGACCTGACGGCGGGCACCTGGGACGACAGGGTGAAAGGCCATATCGTGCGCATGCTCGGCGCGCTGCAGCGGGATCGGCGTCAAGCGGCCATGGCCGACTTTGTTGAAGCCGATCGCCTCCATGCCCAGCCCTATAACTTGGCTTTGGGATCCACTTCGAAGGACCAGGACGCGCAGCGAAATCTTGCTCTGTCCGACACCGGCATCGGAGGGCTCATCTTAGATCTTCTCCAGGCCTGGCCCGTGAAGCGGCAAGTCCTGCTGCTGGAGCGATTCCGGGTATCGATCCTCCCGTCTTTCCCTACCATGCGTTTTCCGGGCCAATCCGGTCATCAGTTCGAGGGGGAAAATATATTGGCGCAGGCTTGGCTGGACAGGGCCGAAAGGGCGGAACAATCAAACCAGCGGCGGGCGGCTTTGGAGAGCTTGGCTTTTGCCGAGAGCCTGAGGCTGGATCCGGAGAGAACCCGCGAATTGGCCCTTGCTTACCGGGACCTCGGCAGTTATTCCCGTTCGCTGTCCGTCCTGAAGCGGGCGGACATGAAGGGGCCTAAAGACGTCGATCTGCTCCTGGATCTTGCCGTCAGGGCCGCGCGAGACAACCAGCGGTCGGCGGCTCTGGAGATATCAGCTTTCGTCGAGAGCTTGAAGCTTGATCCGGAGAGCATCCGTCAATTGGCCCTACAACAAGGTAGGAGAAATGAGCCCGCCTCCCGCCGCAGCGGCCTTCACAAACGATGACTACACAGGCGCCAAGTTTCCGTCGCACAGGCTCGCCAAGCGAGCCGCAGATCGGATCGCGAAGCTCGGCGGTCAATAGCCGTTTGAAAATAGACGCGGCGGCGCATTCTTTGCGGTCTCGTTTTGACCATTGAGCTTCTTCCTTCCCACCACGACGGCACGGTCTATCCCCTGGCGGACGGCCCTGGCAGGCGTACTCCTCGCGATTTCCGCGCTGCGCCTCGCCGCGGTCGTCGAGGAAATGCGCGGGAAATACGTCCGAGACGATTACTGCATGGCCGAAGTGGACTTCAACCCCGAGGGCGGTGAAGCTCTCTTTCACGGCATCAAAGGACGCGTTTCCTGGAGCATGCCGGCCTACAGTGTGGCCAACGCTCTCATCTGTCAAGGGAAATCCCCGGAAGAGGTTTTATCTCTCCCGGCGGCGGCGATATTCCTCTGCGCTTTGCTTGTTTTTGGCATCGGCGCCCTTCTCGCCGATGCCTTGACCGGCGCGGTCGGCCTCGCGGCCTACGCCTTCCTCTCAGCGGGCCCGGACTCATTTCGTGAGCGCTGGCTCTTCACCCTGAGCGTTGCCCTGACGGCGTTTCTGCTGGTCTGGCGGGCTCGCTCGCCCTCTCCGGCCAAGACCGTGCTGCTGGCGGCAAGCATCGGCCTGGCAGACCCAGCAGGCAAGGCTACTCCTGCGGTCAATTCTGGAAGTCTCCGAGTCGCGTCAATCTGAAACTTCTTATGTCGAGATGATGCGCAGCTTGACTGGAATCGCGCTCAAAGCCGGTGACCGGGCCACGGCTTTAGAGGCTCTGCGCCGGCTGATCCGATGCAAGCCGGGGGACGCCCAAGCTTTGATGGAACTTGCTCGATTAGGAAGCCCTCGCGAAGCCCTAAAACAAATCGACGGCCGGGCTCATTGACGAGTTTGACGGCGTCGGGAAGACCGGCGCCCTGCCCGATGTCTGGTACGTTCGGCAATTTGTGCGAAGCCTCCGCCAGGGCGGCTCGCGCCTGAGCGGGAGTGGCTCCCTTGTGCTTGGCGACGTAGAGCGCCATGAGACCGGACACGTGCGGCGCGGCCATGGAGGTTCCCGACCGGATTTTATAGCCGTCTTGTATCGAGGTCGACCTTACCTCCATGCCCGGGGCGATGAACGCGATCTCGGGACCGCGGTTGGATAACAAAGAGATATTGTCATTGATGTCGGAGGCGGTGATGGCGATCGCCCCCGGGTAGGCCGCCGGATAACCCACCGGTCCTTGGGAGTTGCCGGCCGCCGCGACGAAGATCACGCCCGCCTGCACCATGGCGGAGACCATGTCGGCGATGTCCGGGTAGAACTCATTGGAACCCAGGCTCATGTTGACGATCTCCATCTTATGGTCGACGGCCCACTGCATGCCGGCGAGTATGTCATCGACGTTGCCCAAGCCGTTCTTATCTAGGACTTTGACGCTGTAGAGGCTGACTTTCGGCGCCACTCCGACTACGCCCTGGTCGTTGTCGACGGCCGCGATCGTGCCGGAAATGTGCGAACCGTGCCCGTGGTCGTCGTTGAAATCGTCTTCAGTGGTGATGGCGTTCCAACCTCCCTTGATGTTGGGCGCCAAGTCCGGGTGAGTTAGGTCGATTCCCGTGTCGATGACGGCGAGTTTGACGCCCTCGCCTTGCGTGACATTCCATGCCGCCGGAGCCTGAACCTTCGTGATGCCCCAGGGCGTTTCCTGGCCGACGGGAGGTTTCGGCGTTTGCGGCGGGTAGAAAGCGTTGCGCCGAGCGAGATCGCGGGAGGGCGCGGTGAGAATCTCCAGGCTCGGCGCATCGAAGTCCGGGCTAGAGGCGTTCTCCATCAGCAGCCAGTTGATCTTAGGGTCCTTGTCGATGCGGGCGACCTCGGCGGACATCCTTAGCGTGATTTCCACCGTGTTGGCTTGCGTGTCGGGCATCTCAATGACGATTGCATTGATGAGCGGCAATTCACGCACGATCCTGGAGCCGAACGATTGTGCGAGAAGCAAGCGCTGGGGCTGCGGCACGTCGGATTTAAAGACCACGATGCGGCGCTGGGATTGCGTCTGAGCTGGCGCAGGTTCCGGCGACAATAATCCGATAGCCAGGATCCCTAGGATTTGAATGGATCTGGCCATAACCCACCTCCGGTGCATCGTCACTTCGACCCCTCACGGCGTGCGGTCAAGAGACATATATCAAATTTCCTGGCGCACCTCGACGGTTGAGCGATCGTATTTTCCTGTCTCCAGGGGCTTTAAAATATCGGGTCGCATGATCCATTTTCCTGTTGAGTCGTCGAAATGATTTTGCCAAGCTTAAATCACATAGGGGGTGTGAGATGAACAAAGTTGCCGCTGCCGCCGTTGTGGGCGCCTTGGTCCTGCTTGTCGGAACTGCCGCGCAAGCCTCGCAAGGCGTTTATCGGGAGTCGTTTCTTCCCGAAAACGACATGAACATTCCCGTTGGGTCCGCTGAGGACCAGGGTATCTCACTGGCGGAATTCAACGCAGTCATGGACGAGCTTGAAGCGATATACACGCCGATCATCGCCGCACGCGGAGGCAGGTTCATTATCAACCGGCTCTGGGGCAACCCGAATGTCAACGCAACAGCCACACGCATTGGCGACGATTACATCATCAACATGTTCGGCGGCCTGGCTCGCCATCCCGCGACCACGCAAGACAGCATGTCCCTAGTCGCCTGCCACGAAATCGGACATCACCTGGGCGGCGCGCCGAAGTACGACCGATACGGCCCTGATACATGGGTGTCGGCCGAGGGCGAGGCCGACTACTTCGCGACCACGAAATGCCTGCACCGGGTCTTCTCTCGATCGACGTCGGCCAACTTCACTCGAATGGAAGACGACAATCAGATCGCGCGCAAGTCCTGCGCCAACTCTTACCAGGACAAGACCGCACAGGACATCTGCTACCGCTCGGCGCAGGCGTCCCTGTCGGCCACGGCGTTCCGCGGCCCGGTCAACCACTTCGACACGCCCGACCCGTTGCGGGTCACTTGGACCAGAGACGGTCACTCGAACTTCCAATGCCGCCTGGATACCCTCTTCCAGGGATCTCTGTGCACGAAACCGTGGACGACAGACCTAGACGACGTCGACCCCGGAGTCGGCGCCTGCGTCGCGTCACAGGGCTATAAAGTCGGATTGCGCCCGCGCTGCTGGTACATGCCGCCGCCGACCGAGCCCGACGCCCAGGACGCCGTCACGATCCGCACCACGAACTCCCGCGCCTCTCAGTCCGCCGCCCTGGCGATTCTGGGCAACGGGAACGTCTTCTCAGGGTTCTAAGCCCGTACGTGTGAGCCTGACCGCCGCCTGGCGGCGGTCAGGCTCACGTCGCGCGTCAGCCCGGATAGCAAGGCAGGGGAAAATGAGCCCGCTGCCTGCCGCAGCGGCCTTCATCAGACCTCGCTCTCGTCAGGAATCCTCGTGAAGGCGATCCGAAGCGGAGCCAGTCCCGCCGACTCGTGGACCGCCCCATAATGGACGGCATCCTTTCCGAATTTCTCATTCAGCCGATCAAGCGTCTTGATCAATTGGTTTCGGCGCTGATCCTCAAACAGCGATGGAGCATGAAACGCTTCCGGCACTAACCCGGTCAGAACCACGCCTACCGCGTAGATCGAGCCTGCGGGCAGCTCTTTCCAAAGCGTTCCGATGGCGTTAATAAATGCCGATGTGTCTTGCGTTTCCAGCAGTCCGCAGCGGGCTTTCCAGGCATCTTGCCCCATAAACCTGACGAAGATTTTAATTCCCGAGGCGAAGAATCCCTCTTGACGAAGTCTTGTAGCGGCTTTGGCGGTCAGCTTCTTGAGAACCTGCTGAGCGCCCGGCTCATGGCGCAGTTTGGGGGGCAAAACATGGGAGTGGCTGATCGATTTTTGCTCCGTCGTTTTTTCCGGCAGCTCCTCACCGCGTAAAAGAAGCCACATCTCCTCGCCACCAATGCTCCCCCATGCCTGGCTCATTTCTTTTGGGGACATGGAGCAGAGCTTCTCGAGGCTGTCGATATGCTTTTGGTTGAGCCTTGATTCCATTTTGGCGCCAATACCGGGAAGATCTCGAAGCCGCAGTTGATGAAGGATCTGGGGGAGATCACAGGGGCGAATGGCGGTAAAGCCGTCCGGCTTTTTCATGTCGCCTGCAATCTTGGCCAGGTAACGATTGGGGGCGGCGCCAATGGAGCATCTCAGCGATGAGCCGACCCTGCTCCTGATCGTGGACTTGATTTGAACCGCCAGGGCTTCAGCGGTTTTCAGATCTTGTTGAGATCCAGTCAGGCGGCACGCCATTTCATCAATTGAGCAGACTGACTCGATAGGCAGGCAGGACTCAACGGCTTCAACGATCTGGTTGTGATATTTAATATAGTTGCCGTGGTCGCCCTCAATGAACTGCATCTGGGGGCATAGTCTCTTAGCTTCGCCGACTTTGGTGCCGGTTTTAACGCCCCAAGCCTTCCCCTCGCAACTGACGGCGATGCAGCATGTGGTATCGGCATGCAGGGGCACGACCGCCACGGGCTTGCCTCGCAGGGAGGGGTTCATCTCCTGCTCGACGGACGCAAAGAAGGAGTTCATGTCCAGATAAAGCCACCTGACAAGCTGGGATGGATCGCGAGGGTTCATTGATTGTTGGATATTTTCCGGCCGCGTGCTTTGTCCGGCGTGCTCGCCGTGCGCTTGTCGTGATCCTGATGCCCGGGACATCACGAACGGCGGCCCATCATACCATGAATGGCCCGCGGAAGTTCGTGGGACGCGCGGCGGGTATTCCTGAGGCGAGACGTTTGGCGTCGGATCAGCCGTGGAGCGGCGCGTCAGTCAACTGCTTGCCGGTAAGCGCTATGCGGGGGGGTCCTTTGTCGGATGAGAACTGCCCTTTCGACCTATAGGGAAATTTCGCTTTGGCTCATAGAATACGAATCATGATCGCCAACAGATTGAAGTCATGGTCAGCTCTTGCCGCACTGCTCTGCTGCTGCATCGCCGGCAGCCGAGCCGACGCCTCGCAGGAACCCGGCATCGCGCAAGCGCTCGCAATTATAAGGGAATCGGTTTCCAGCCAGTGGGATACGCAACTCATGCAGGCTAACCCGGAAGGAGAGAAAAGGCTCAAGCCGTTCTTGGATTACTTGAATTCCGGGGTTCTTCCCGAGATAAGCTTCGATTCCACGGGGAAACTGAGCTTAAGCGAGTGGGGAATGTATTTCGCGGAGGAGGACGTTATTCTTCTGCAAAAAGCCCTTGATTCAGCCTCCGTTCCCAAGGAGGTCATGGCAGCCGTGCTGGTCCACGAGCTTAGGCATCGTTTCGACCGGCGGATTCAGAACCGATGGATCGGCTCGGCGGATGCCGGTTCGGTCGACAGCGAATTTCGCGCCATAGAAACCCAAACCCTCTTCTGGGCTTGGGTGCGCGAGACGCACACCCAATTGCCGCAGCAGACCATAGCCCAGTTGGACGATCGCTTAGCCGACATGCAAAGAGGGTTTCTTAGGAATATCGTGGAAATCATTTATGGCGAGCCCACGGCCAAGCAGCGCCTGATTACGGTGCGCTATCGCATCAAAGGGCTGGAGAAACTCCTGGCCGATTTGCCCAAGGAAGGCGATTTTGATTTACCCAAGGAAGGCGATGCTGATTTGCCCGAGGAAACCTATCTGGACGCTTTGAAGAAGCGCTTGAGCATGTTCCAAGAAGAGGAGCGACTAGTCTTGGAGGACATAAAACTTCAAAACATGGGCCTTTAACGCGATCAGAGACCGTATATCTCGCCGTATTTTTCCGCGAGATATCTCAGATACGGACCCGCCTCGATCGGACGACCCGTCGACCGCCGCACCAATTCCTGGGCGCTGTATTTCTTGCCGTGTCGGTGGACGTTCTCCTTGAGCCAGAGCAGGAGCGGGGAGAGACGCCCTTCTTCGATGTCGCGAGGAATGCCGGGCTGTTCGGCCAGCGCCGCCTCCCAGAGTTGGACGGAGATCGCATTGCCCAGAGCGTAGGTGGGGAAATAGCCGAACAGCCCCGCCGCCCAATGAACATCCTGGAGGACGCCGCGCGCATCGTCCGGCGGCGCGATTCCCAAATCGTTCTTCATCCTCTCATTCCAGACTTGAGGCAGCTCGCCCACCTTAACGCGACCCGCCAGCAGGTCCCGCTCCAACTCGAAGCGCAGGAGGATGTGCAGGCTGTAGGTCAACTCGTCGGCTTCGACCCGGATGAAGGTCGCCTCGGATTTATTGATTGCGAGGTAGAAGTTTTCCGGACTTACGCCCGCGGCTTGGGGAAATAATTCCTGTAAAGGCGGCAGCCACTGCTTCCAGAATCCCCGGCTACGCCCCACGATGTTCTCCCAGAGCCGCGACTGCGACTCGTGCATCGCCATCGTCGCCCCTGCGCAGAGCGGCGTTCCCTTGAGTGCGTCGTCGACTCCCTGCTCGTAGAGACCGTGTCCCGTCTCGTGCATCGTCCCGAACAAGCCGCCTAGAATATGGTCTTCGTGGTAGCGCGTCGTCAGCCGAACGTCGCCCGGCGAACAGCTCATCGTGAAAGGATGCGAGGAAAGGTCCAGGCGCCCGCGCTCGAAGTCGAAACCCATCGCCCGGGCGATCTTCTCGGAGAGCGTGCGCTGGAGGGCCAGGTCGAAGCGCCCGCGCACGGGCGCATCGCAGACCCTTCCCCTCTTGGCCGCGACGGCCTTCACGAGAGGAACGAGACCTCCCTTTAGGTCGGCTAGTATCCGCGAGGTCTCGGCCGTGGACAAGCCCGGCTCGAACTCCTCCAGCCACGCGTCGTAGAGGTCGTCGCGCGGTCCTAGGGCCTCTGCCTGGCGGCGCTTCAGCGCCACCACCTTCTCCAGGGCGGGGTGAAAGGAAGGAAAGTCGTTCTTGGCGCGCGCCTCGGCCCACACGTCCTGGGCGAGCGAGGTCTGCCGGGCCAGTTGGGTCACCATCTCGGAGGGGAGTTTGCGCTTGCGTCCCCATTCGCGGCGGGCCCAGCGCAGCATGGAGGCCTCGTCGCAGTCGCCGTCTTGCGTTATGCTCTTGGCGGCCGCGTCGATAAGCCTGCCGACCTCATCGCAGGCGAAGCGCTCGTGGGCCGCGCCCTTGATCGCGCCGTACTGCTCCATGCGCGCCTCGCCGCCGCCGCGCGGCATGACGACCTGCTGGTCCCATTCGAGGAGCTCGGCGGCCTTCTCGAGGGCATGGATCTCGCGCAGGCGTTCCAGCAGACGGCGGTAGGAGGAGGTCATGACGGACAGTATAGGAACTTGCGGGATCAGTCGCGTCGGTCGATGAGGCTCGCACGGGGGGGATTTTTGTATCATCCCGGCATGACCGAGTTCGACGCCGACACACCCCCGATTCCCTCCGTCGTCGACCGAGACTGCGCGGAATACCAGGCCAACTCCGCGCACCACCAGGGACTGCTCACGGACCTGCGCGCGCGCCTGGAGCGCATCCGCTCGGGCGGCCCGAAGAAATCGGTGGACCTGCACCGCCTGCGCGGCAAGCTCACCGCGCGCGAGCGCATCGAGCGGCTCATCGACCTGGGCGGAGACTTCCTGGAACTGTCGGCCATGGCGGCCATGGGGATGTACGATGACGAGGTCCCCTCGGGGGGCGTAGTCGCGGGGCTGGGCGTGGTCAGCGGACGGCTCTGCGTCATCGTGGCCAACGACGCCACGGTCAAGGGCGGCACCTACTACGCCGAGACCATCAAGAAGCACCTGCGCGCGCAGGAGATCGCGCAGGAGAACCGCCTGCCCTGCATCTACCTGGTGGACTCGGGCGGCGTCTTTTTGCCCAAGCAGTCCGAGGTCTTTCCGGACAAGGAGCACTTCGGCCGCATCTTCTACAACCAGGCCGTGATGAGTTCCCTGAACATCCCCCAAATATCGGTGGTCATGGGCATGTGCACGGCGGGCGGGGCCTATGTGCCGGCCATGTCGGACGAATCGGTCATCGTTCGTGAGCAGGGAACCATCTATCTGGGCGGCCCGCCCCTGGTCAAGGCCGCGACCGGCGAGGAGTCCACGGCCGAGGAGTTGGGCGGCGGCGACATGCACAGCCGTATCTCGGGCGTGACCGACCACCTGGCCGACGACGACGAGCACGCCCTGCAAATTTGCCGAGCGATCATCGATAACCTCAACGCGCCCGTCTACCGCCCCGAGGAGGGAGAGGCGCCGCTCTATCCGGCCGAGGAACTCTACGGCCTGATGCATCGAGACCTGCGCCGCCCTTGCGACCCCAAGGAGGTCATCGCGCGCATCGTGGACGGTTCGCGCTTCCACGAGTTCAAGAAGCTCTACGGAGTCACGCTGACCTGCGGATTTGCCCGCATCCACGGCCGCCCGGTCGGCATCCTGGGCAACCGCGGCATCCTGTTCTCGGAGTCCTCGCTCAAGGGCGCGCACTTCATCCAGCTTTGCGACCAGCGCCGCGTGCCGCTGTTGTTCCTGCAGAACATCACGGGTTTCATGGTCGGGCGCGAATTCGAGCAGGGCGGGATCATCAAGAACGGCGCCAAGCTGGTTCAGGCGGTCTCGACGACCCGCGTGCCCAAGGTGACGGTCGTCATCGGCTCCTCGAACGGGGCCGGCAACTACGCGATGTGCGGCCGCGCCTACGGCGCCCGCTTCCTGTTCACCTGGCCCAACGCGCGCGTCTCGGTGATGGGCGCCGAGCAGGCGGCCAAGGTCATGACCATCATCAAGCGCGAGCAGCTCAAGCGCCAGGGAGCCGAACTCTCCGTCGATGACGCCGAGAAGATCTCGGCGCCCATCCGCGCGCAGTACGAGGCCGAGGGCCATCCTTATTACGGAACGGCGCGGCTCTGGGACGACGGCATCATCGAGCCGGCCGACACGCGCCGGGTGCTGGGCATGGCCTTCGCGGCGGCGGCGCACGCGCCCATCGGCGACCTCGACCGGCCCGTCTTCCGGATGTGAGCATGGAACACATCAAGGTCGTGGAAGGCGCGGTCGCGCGCATCGTCCTCAACCGTCCCGGCGCGCGCAACGCGATGAGCGACCTGACCCTGCTCGAACTCACTCAGGCGTTCCAGGGACTGGCCGCTGACGACGCCGTGCGCGCCGTGGTCGTCACGGGCGAGGGTCAGGACTTCTGCGCCGGGGCCGACATTGAGTGGATGCGCCGCGCGGGCCGGCTGCCCCCGGCGGAGGGCCGAAAGGACGCGCGCCTGCTGGCCGAGATGCTTGGGGCCGTCGACGAATGCCCCGTGCCGGTCGTCGTGGCGGCCCACGGCAACATCTTCGGGGGGGGGCTGGGCCTGCTCGCGGCCTGCGACATCGCCTTCATCGCCGAGGGAGCCAAGCTCTGCTTCTCCGAGTGTCGTCTCGGCATCATACCCGCGATCATCTCCTCCTGGATCCTGCCCAAGATCGGCGTCGCGAACGCCCGGCGCTACTACCTCACCGCGGAGGCCTTCGGCGCGAAGGAGGCCGTGGCGATGGGGCTGGCGCACGAGGCGGCGCCCGCGGAGGAGCTCTGCGCCCGCGCGGACGCCGCTTGCCGGAATATCCTCAAGAACGGCCCCAAGGCGGTCCGCGCGGCCAAGGCCCTGCTCCCTCAGCTGGCGGGTCTGACGGCTGAGGCGCGCGTGGACCTCACTATTGAGACGCTGGTCCGCCTGCGCTCCTCGCCGGAGGGGCAGGAGGGACTGACGGCCTATCTCGAGAAGAGGCTCGCGAAGTGGGCCGACCAGCCGTGAGCGGACCCACGCCTCGCCTCGTCGAGGTGGGACCGCGCGACGGCCTGCAGAATGAGAAGTTCGTGGCGCCGCTCGACGCCAAGGTCGCCTATGTCGACGCGCTTTCCGGCTCGGGCCTGCGCGAGATCGAGGTCGGCGCCTTCGTCAGTCCGAAGGTCGTCCCGCAGATGGCCGACTCGGAGCGGGTCTTCGCGCGTATCGCTCGCCGCCCAGGAGTCGTCTATTCGGCGCTGGTGCCCAACGAGAAGGGCTTCGAACGCGCGCTGGCGGCCAAGGCGGGCAAGGTGGCGGTCTTCACGGCCGCCTCTGAAACATTCAATCTTAAGAACATAAACGCGTCCATCGCCGAGTCCATCGAGCGCTTCAAACCGGTCATCGTTCTGGCTCAGAAGGAAAGATTGCCGGTGAGGGCCTATGTCTCCACGGCTTTTTATTGTCCTTATGAGGGCGCCGTTGCGCCTGAGGCGGTGGTGAGCGTCGTTCGGCGCCTGCTCGACCTATCGGTCACGGAGATCTCCATCGGCGACACGATCGGCAAGGCCCAAACCGAGGACGTCAAACGGCTTTTGAGCCCTCTGCTCGACGTTGTCGCGACGGAGAGCGTGTTCCTGCATTTCCACGACACCTATGGTCATGCCGTCGAAAATGCGCTGACGGCCTGGCGGGAGTTCGGCGTCTCCGGCTTCGACGCCTCGACCGGAGGGGTGGGGGGATGCCCCTACGCGCCGGGCGCCTCGGGCAACGTCGCGACGGAAGCGCTCGTCTGCGCGTTCAAGGCCGCGGGCTCAGATCCCGGCGTTGATGAGGCCAAACTTAAGGCCGCCGCCGCCGGTCTCTTCACGCACCTGGGGCGCCCGGGCGGCGCCCGGCCCGCGAAATAACGGCGGGCGCCGGTTTCGGATGCGCCTTAATTCCGCAGGCTCTCGATAACCCCGACCTGCCGGACGCGCTAGGGCCCTTTTTAAGGTAAAATAGAAAAAGTTCCTACCTTGCGCCCGTGGTGAAATGGATATCACAGCAGCCTCCGAAGCTGCGGGTTCAGGTTCGATTCCTGACGGGCGCACCACTTTACGACGGAGATCGTCGAGAAACGCGAGCGGTCTGAGGGGTTCGGGAGGCCGAAAAGGGCCTGTCAAACCCACAGCCTCGTCCCATGGAGGATTCCATGGCCGACATAGACCTCGTCACCCTCAAACCCGAAGACCTCACCTGGGACGCGGCGGTGCGGATGTTCACGCTGCGCTGCAAGTCGGCGAATAGCTCAGAGCGGACGCATGTGATTTACGCCGAGAAGATGCGGGCGCTGCGTCTCTGGTTGTCTCAGAACGGCAGTCCGAGCCCGGCTCAGATCACCCCCACTTACCTTCGAGCCTACCTCCAGCGGGACCAAGGATTTCATCGGCGCCCCCGGATGAGAGCAAATGCCTTTCCGCGGAATGGGCAACGGATCATTTCCCATCCAGGCAGGAGCGACCACTCAAGCCGGCGACGCGGGGCGAACTCCGCCCTGCGAAAATATATGTTATATCTTGGCCATGACAACGGCTGCCCTCGTCCTCCTGCTCGCCGTCCCCGCCCCCGCCTCTCCCGCGCTCCGTCCGAAGGACCAGCGCGCCGAGCTCAGGGCCGCGCTTGAGGCGCACATGGACGGCGACGACGCGCAGGCGCGCCGCCACCTCGCCGCCTGCGTAAAAATAGCGCCCGAGAGCGACGACGCCTCCGGCTGCAGGATTTACTTGGAGTGGTGGGCCAAGGGCGTGAAGCAGGGAGACAAGCCGAGCAACCCCCTCTCGCGCCGGCTGTACAGTCTCGGGGCCGAGGCATACAAGAAGGGAGACCGCGCGTTGGCGGGAGCCGCGTGGCGCGAATGCCTCGGCAAGTCCGTGGTCGGCACGGCGGTGCGAAACGATTGCCTGGCCATGATCGACCTCGTCCCGAAGACCGGAGTCCCGGCCGATGAGGCCGCGAGTCGCGGGGTATATATGGAAGGCTTCCTGCTCTACGGGAAGGGCGATGCCGCCCGAGCCCGGGAGAAGTGGCTGCTATGCCTCGACGCCGCGCCGAAGGGCGGTCCCACCTGGTCCGATTGCCAAGCCGGGCTCGAGAAACTCGACGCCTCCTCGAAGAAGTAGGCCGATACGGATGGTGACCCTAGTAGATCTCCTTGTACGGTTTACCGGTCTCCGAACGTTTTCCATGAAATGTCCAGTTTATTGAAAAGCCCTGGTCGGCAAAACGCCGGCCCTCCGACTTCGTAGGAGACGTTCATGGTTTGAATGGCCAGGTTGGCTTCAAAAGCAAAATCCTTCGCCTCCCGAGTGAACGGGTAGCCGTCCATTCCAATGCACGCAGGGGTCTGATAGGCGAGGATAGCGGCGGCGGGAGAGCCCTTGAAATCAACTCGAACGGTGTATTGGGCTCCCGCCACATGGACGCACTGCCCCCGCGCGATCAGGCCGGCTCGCCCGGCAATGCGCTCCAGAAACCCAGCGATGATGTTGCATCCCGCGACAGAGTAATCCCGGATCGAGGAATCATACCGCCCGCTGGAGACATCAGGTTCGAGGTCCATGAGGGGTGCAGCGGTTATCGACATGAGCTTGCGCAGGTCCGCGTTCTGTTTGACCATGCTGATTTCCGACATGATCTGGCGCAGCTTCGCGTCCGGGTTGAGATTCAGGCCGCCGCTCTGGGCGTATGCTGTGGAGGCTGCCAGGATCCAGACAAGCGCCCAGGCCGGAGGGCATCGATGCGGCTTGCTTAACGGCGGGGATGTCCATTTTTTCATGGCTATTCCTTCCTAGCAATAGGTTCACAGTAACGACCTGCGTCCGTATTTATGCCATAAATGGGCTTTCCAAGGGAAGGCGCTTCGACCTTGCCGCTCGGATTGGAGCCCGAGCTCCAGGCCGCGACCTTCCCTGCGCCGTGGCGCCGGGCGAAGCCCTCGGCCATTTGTGAGCGGTCGGAACAGCGGGGTCTGGTCAACTCTTCTTCGCTTTTTTCGCGACTTCGAGATACTTATGCTCGCGGCCCATGCGCCAGGAGGCATAGAGCCAGAGCAGCGCCAGCGGGATGCCGAGCAAGGCCGCCCCGGTCAGGCCGCCCTGCAGCCACGCCACGCCGAGCAGCAGCAGACCGGCCAAGCCGCGCGCGAAGCGGTAGACGAACATCTCAATGAAGGCCTTCACGCGATAGATCGTGTCATGGTCGGTCGCCGCGTAAGTGGACTCCTTTGCGGTCTTAAACCAGGTGTAGCGCGTCACGCCGTCAAGGCCGAAGAACAGCGCCGCGACGCCGAGCGTGGGCATGAACGGGAAGAGCGCGAACAGCGCCAGGTTGACCAAGCCGGCGGTCATCAAGCTGCTGCCCGTGCCGATCTTGCGCAAGGTCAGGCCGACAAGAAGGCTGCTCGCGGTGAACGAGGCGATGCTCGTGTAGAAGTTGACGTTGGCGAACATCTGGGCCATGCCCTTCGGGTCGCCGGCATAGGCAACTGACGCCGCGACGCTATATAAATAATTGGTGATGTCGGGTACGAGCCGCTCGAGGGCGACGACGATGGTCAGGAAGATCAGTAACGGGGAGGCCAGGATCGTCTTGACTATCCCCTTTTCGGGAGCCGGCGAGGCGGCCTGCCCAGCGGGCACCGTGCCCCGCTCCTTGGAGCGGCGCTCCATGAAGAAGAAGATTGGAAGCACCGCCGCGAAAATACCCGCCGCGATCATCAACATCGGGATCGGCCCCATCGTGCCGACAAGCACCTTCATGAGCAGGGCTCCCGCGATCGAGCCGAGCGGCGCGCCGGCGGCGATGAGGCCGAACACGCGCTTCGACTCGTCGCGCGTGAACACGTCGTTCGCGTACGTCCAGAATAACGTGGCCGACATGATGCCGAACACGTCGGTCCACAGAAAATAGCCGAACGCGACGGACGGCAGCGCCGTGGCCGAAACGGCGAACGCGCCGGCGACCAAGGTGACCGCGAGCATGGCCAGAGAGCCGCCGATCAACAGCTTGCGCGGCGCGTGCGAGAAGCGGCTGTATACGAAGACGACGGCTCCGGTCAACGCGGCGCTGGCCAGGTATACCCACGGCAAAGTGTCCGGGCCAAATTTCGTCATCAGGAGGACGCCGCGTGCAGGACCGATGATCGAGTAGGCGGCAATCGCGAGGAAATTCCAGACGAATGCCGCGATCACGAGCGGGCCGGAGCCGTTGGTCCTAAATGATTTCCAACGCGCGATGAGCGGTTCCTTCTTCGCGGAGGCGGCGGACGGAACGGACGGGAGAAGAGACGGCGTCGGGGAAGCGGAGAAACGGACGGGGATCGGCGTTTCATCGGACGGGACGCGCGGCGTATCGCCCGAGAACACTTCGTCGCCCGCCCTCTTGCCGTCGGAGGCGGGGCGGTCGGGGGCCGAGGCGGCGGCGAGGCGTGACGCCGCCATTGAAAGGACGTTTCCAGGAAGGAGAGGACGTTCGCGAGGAGCGTGCTTTGCCTGAATAACCGGCGTTTTCAGAGAGAGGGTTTGCGTTATCGCCGGTTGAACGGAGACGGCAACGGATGGAGAATAGATCGACGGCGTTAACGGCATTAACGGCGGCGACGGAAATGAAATGTTTGAGAGAGCAAGCGGGCCCACCATTCCCGGCAAGACCTGAATACCCATCGGCGCAACAGAGTGCGCAGCCGATGGAAGCACGGCGCGCGCCTGGGCGAAGGCTTCCATGGGCGCCGAAACGGCAAGACAGAGCCAAACGGCGATTAAACGGCGCATCCTCCATAGAGTATCCCGAAGACACGGTCGTTTCCATGGGCCAGAAGGCCCTCTGTTCAGGACGTTGGACCTACCCCTCAAGACGCGCTTCCAGGACCTTGCGCGTCTCGGTCGGGATGCAGTCTCGTCCTGCCGTAGAGACCTCATAGATCAAGTGAGATGGCGCCTCTCGTAAATAGTAAATTTAAAGTCAATGTTGCTCATGATCAAGCGCGTGCTCCCGGCGATTTGGAGCGGGATCGCGGCCCTTCATATTTACTGGGCCCTGATCACCCCGGTAGGAATATACAACGACGACGCCATATGCCTATTGCTCGCGCGGGCGCTTCGACGCGGGGTGTACGCTCTCCCCGACGGCCTTAACCTTCCCGCTACCTATCCGCCGCCTTTATTCCCTCTCATCATCGCGCCATTGACCTGGGCGTTGGAACCCAAGTGGGAGGCGATGCGCATCGTGGGCCTGGCGTCTTCGGCCCTGTTGGTGTTCATGTCGTGGAGGCTCGCGCGCAGAATCTTGAGTGAGGCATGGGCGATTGCCGCGGCGCTTCTCGTTTCCCTGAATAATGTTCTTATGGTCTATTCCGGCGTGGTCATGCCGGACATCGCCTATGCCGCTTTTTCCCTCGCAATTTTCACCGCGTTCTCCAAAGAAAATAGGGGCCCTCGCAGGCTCATGGTGTTGGCGACTGCGGCGGGCTTGACGGCTTTGCTGCGGCCGCATGGCGTCATTCTGATCGGCAGTCTCTGTCTTGCTTTTTGGACGCGTCGCGAGTTTCTTCGCGGAATTCTATTTTTGATTATCTCGATGTTTCTGCCCGGGATGTGGATGGCGAGGAATTTCGCTGTCGCAGGCACGAGCTCCGGTTATGGGTCGTATTGGGCGACGATGTGGTCTCAGTGGAATGTCCATGCCCAGTTCGCTCATTCGGTCCGCGTCATGGCGATTTACTTCGGCCAGGGACTCTTGGGGCTAGTGGACCTTGCGTCCCAGCCCCAACTCCTTATTGCCGCAGCCGCGGTTGCCGTCGTTTTGACGGCTTATGGCGTGAGGCGAGCGCTCAAGGCGCACCATGATCTTGGAATTACGGCGATGGCCATTTATTTGTCGCTCATGGTCATCGTTCAGATGGCCTGGAGCATCGAAGTCGTCCGCTATCTTATTCCGATTCTTCCTCTTTGCTGGATTTTTATGTTGAAGGCCGGGACTGAACTTTCCGGGCGCCGCCAGTGGTTGGCGGCGTGTTTTCTCCTTCTGGCGGCGGCAGCCGCTGTGCGCCCGGATATTTTCCTGCTTAAGGGAGAGAGACCGGCCGCCATCTGGCGACCGGCCACCATGGCCTGGATAAATAGGAATGTGCCGGAATCATCCCGTCTCATGGCGCCCCGCGAAGGTGCCGTGATGTTGCTGTCGGGACGCCGAGCGCTTCCGATGACCAGCGGTATGACTGTCAATCAATGGCTGGCGGAGATAAGGAGTTATCATGTGGAGTATCTTTTCCTGGAGTCCTCGCAGATGATGCGAAAAATGGCTTGGTTGACTCAGAGTCAAGGCGCAAATGAGGTTTATCGCAACCTGGATGAGGACACTTTTGTCCTGAGATTGGGCCCACCAGCCCCGACCGGGCATTAGGATGCTGCCTCTTCGTAGGGTCTGATCTTTTCTTGGGAAGATGTTACGGGATGATAAAAAGATGGTTTTGATTGGTAAAAATACGGTTGCGTCATCTTGCGCCCGGGAGAAACCAGGCTTATAATCATGGCATGGGTGGCAAGGATAAAAAGGACAGTCTTCCAAAGGAAAGGTGGTTGGAGGCGGCGGAGACGGCCAGCGGCTGGGCCTTCCTAGTGCTGGGGCTTTATGCGCTGTTGTTTGCCGACCCCAGCGGCAACGGGCGTGTCTGGGACGCGGTGAAGGGAGTGGTCCAGGACGCAGTGCCGGTCGAGCCTCAGGCCATCGCCTGCCACACCGTCCATCTAGACGAGCGTTTCGTGGACCCGCTCGATAAATACCAGAGCAGAATGCTCATGCTTCCGAGAGGCTATGACAAGGAGATATCGATCGAGGTCCTAGACGAGAATCAGCCCCGCTCGGCCGCAGCCATGATCGATGCGCCTTCGGACAAGAACTCAACCGAGGATTGGAAGAAGCACCTGCGGGGCAAGTTGAGGAGGTTCATCGTCTATGGAGCGGGGGAGAGCACGACCTCGTCCTCCGTCTCGGTGGACGCGCGGACGGCTGCCTCCGGGGCCGCCGCCGGACCCGCCGTCGCGCCCGAGCCCGCAGTCGAGGCCTCCTCCGCCCAGACTGGGGCCTCCTCCGAGGCCCGCCCCGGAATTTCCTCCCGCGTGAGATGGGTCTCGAACGGCGCTTCGGACTCGGTGCGAAACTTCGCGGGTCGTTAGTCCTGCGCGCCCGCGATGTTCGAGGTGAGGCTGGCGACGGCGGCGTCCCAGTCCTGGTCCGCTGCCCCGCCTTGGGCGAAGTCGGCGCGTCCACCGGCCGAGCCGCCGTTGGCGGCGCAGAAGGCCTTGGCGATCTTGGCGGCGTCGACGCCTTTGGCCGCCAGGTCCGCGGTGGCCGCCAGCACGAAGCTGAGCTTGCCGCCGCCGGGGGTCGCCAGGAAGACCAAACCCGAGCCGAGTTCGGCCTTGATCTTGTCCGAGAGGCCGCGCAGGCTTTTGGGGTCGGCTCCGTCGAGGCGCTGGACGCAGACCTTCACGCCCTTGACCTCCAGGATCTGCTTGCCTGCCTCGGCCTGGGCGGCCAGCTTGTTCGCCTTCAGCGCGTCGAGTTGGTTCTCCAGAGCATTGAGCCCCTCGATGCGGACGGGGGCTTTCCCGCCCAGCGCTTCGATGGCGGCCGTGAGTTCGCGCTGACGGGACTCGCGCTCGATCTCGGCCTTGAGGCGCGACGCGTGCTGCGCGGCGGAGAACTCCTCGACGGCCTTGCCCGCGAGGGCCTCGATACGGCGCACGCCGGCGGAGGCGGAGGTCTCGCGGATGATCTTGAAGGCGAGGATCTCGGAGGTGTTGTCCACGTGAGTGCCGCCGCACAGCTCCAGGCTGAAGCGATCCTGGGGGTCCTTCCAGCCCTGGGGCCCGATGAGCAGGAAGCGGGGCTCGGCGCCATAGTCCTCGCCGAGCAGCGTGGTCGCGCCGAGCTCGGCCACCATGGCGACGGGGCGGCACTTCGCGGCCACGGAGTGCGCGGCCTTGATCTCGTCGTTGACGATGGCCTCGATCTTCTCGATTTCGTCGGGGGTCAGCGCCTTGGGGTGGGTGAAGTCGAAGCGCAGCTTGTCCGGGCCCACGTAGGAGCCGGCCTGCCGGATGTGTCCGCCCAGGACGCGCTTCATCGCCTCGTTCATCAAATGCGTCGCGGTGTGGTGCGGCGCGATGCGAGCGCGGCGCTCGGCGTCCACCTGGGCGCGGACCTCGGTGCCGACGAGAAGGCGCACGCCCTCCTCCAGGAGGTGCACGAAGACGGCGCCGTGCTTGCGGGTGTCGGCCACGCGGGCCAGCACGCGCGAACCGTCGGCCGCGATGAGGTCGCCGGTGTCTGCGACCTGGCCGCCGCCCTCGGCGTAGAAGGGGGTCCGATCGAGCACGGCCAGCCCCGGCGAGGAGGCGACGACGGTGGCGCGGCACTCCAGGCAGGAATAGCCCGCGAACTCGGTGCGGGGGGCGTTGGCCGAGATCGCGAGGAGGTCCTTCTCCCCGGAGCCCTTCCATGACGAGCGCGCCTTCTGCGCGGCCTTGCTCCGGGCCGTCTTGAAGCCGGATTCCTCGACGGCGACGCCGGAGTGGCCGCAGATCTCCTTGGTTAGCTCCAGAGGAAAGCCAAAGGTCTCGTAGAGGCGGAAAGCGGACTCTCCGGAGAGGATCGAGCCGGATTTCTCGAGCATCCTGCGCAGTTCGCCCTCGCCGGCGAGCAGCGTCGCGAGGAAATTCGCCTCCTCGGTCTTCATCACGGTCTGAACCTGGGCCGAGGCCGCGCGCAGTTCCGGGTAGCCGGGAGCGAAGATGTCGACGGCCGCGGGCACGAGTTCGTGGAGGAAGGGCGTGTCGCGGCCCATAAGCTGGCCGTAACGCGCCGCGCGGCGCACGAGACGGCGCAGGACGTAGCCTCGCTCCACGTTGGTGGGGACGATGCCCTCGCTCATGAGCATGGTCGCCGCGCGCGCGTGATCGGCGATCACGCGGTAGGCAAGCCGGTTCTTGGGGTCGAGGGGGTCGGTCCTGAGGATCGACGCGGCCTTCTCCACGATGGGCCAGAAGAGGTCGGTCGCGAAGGGGGAGGACTTTCCCTGGACGCAGAAGGCCAGGCGCTCCAGGCCCATGCCGGTGTCTATGCAGGCTCGAGCGAGGGGCTTCAATGAGCCGTCGGCTTGGCGGTCGAAGCCGGTGAAGACGAGATTCCATATCTCTATGTAGCGGTCGCCGTCGCCTCCGACCTCGTCGCCTCGCCCGGACGCGTACTCCGCGCCGAGGTCATAATAGATTTCGGAGCAGGGGCCGCAGGGGCCGGTGGGGCCCATGTTCCAGAAGTTGGTGTCTTCGCCCAGGCGCACGGCGGGGTTCGGGCAGCCGGTTTTCTTCCACAGCGAGACGGCCTCGTCGTCTTCCTTGAAGACGGTCGGGTGGAGGCGCTCGGGGTCCAGGCCCGCTTCCTTTGTGAGGAAATCCCAGGCCCAGGCCACGGTCTCGGCCTTGAAGTAGTCTCCGAAGGAGAAGTTGCCGAGCATCTCGAAGAAAGTCAGGTGGCGCAGGGTCGTGCCCACGCGCTCGATGTCGGTGGTGCGAAAGCACTTCTGGCTGGAGGTCGCGCGCGAAAGATCCTTTTTCAAGCCCAGGAAGTAGGGCTTGAAAGGTACCATGCCCGCCGAGTTGAACATCAGCGTGGCGTCGCCCTGGGGCACGATCGGAGTCGAGGCCTTGAGGATGTGGCCGTTGCGCGCGAAGAAATCAAGATACGATTGGCGGAGTTGGGCGCTTGTCTTCATAGTAGATGAAATTAGATTATACCAATTATGGAATTGCCGGCCCCTCGGCGATAGGATGGAGACCTTCGACGTCGTCATCCTGGGCGCGGGCGGCGCGGGGATGATGTGCGCGTTCCAGGCGGCCCTCCGTGGGCGCCGCGTAGCGCTTCTGCGACCTCTACCTGCCGAACCTGGTGGACATAGGCAACCTTCCCAAGAAGGAACTGGAGGTTTTTTGCTCGCAACTGAAGGATTGGACCTTCGTGCCGGAGGGCACGGTGGGTTATGAGAAAGCGGTGGATGCGGCGGCTATCCGTGGCACTTCTTGAATTTCTTGCCGGAGCCGCAGCGGCAGGGGTCGTTGCGGCCCACGTCGGGGCCCGTCTTCACGAAGGTGTCGGGCTTGGGAGACTTCCCGTCGACAAAGCACCAGGCTCCGTTCTGCTTGCGGAAGGTCGCGATCTCGCGGTGTTCGTAGTTCTCGCCGCCGGAGCCGAAGCGGGCCACGAAGCTGACTGCGCCCGTGGAGTCATCCTCCCGGCCGTCCTTGACCGCGACCACGGTCAAGCCTTTCCATACGGAGTTCTTCGCCCACTTCTCCGAGGCCTCGCGGTCGAAATCGACGCGGCTCTCGGGGGCGTGGGTCTTCTCCACGAAGTCGATGCGGCCCGTCGCGTAACTCGTGTAGCGGGCGCGCATGAGCACTTCGGCCGTCGGGGCCGCGGCCTTGCCGGTGAGGTAAGGCTCGCAGCAGGAGGCGAAGGACTTGCCGGACGAGCAGGGGCATTCGGTGGGGGTGGTCATGGTGGGAATTATAGCGGATCAACGAGTCGCCAAGTAAAAGAAGAACGGCGGAGTTGTCAAGGGGGCCGGGAAATTTCGCATTTCTTTGCGTTGACAGGTCTTGAAGAGTCTGTTATAACATCATTGACGTGAAAGTCTCCCAGAAGATCGTCGGCGCTCTCTCGCGACGCCTCACGGTGCTCATCATTCCCCAGACAAGGATGAAGCCGTGGCGGCTGCAGTGCAGCACGGCTTTTTTCATCTTCATGCTGTTCCTGTGGTCCGGCGTGACGGTCTGGTCCGGGATCGTCGTCGGCAGGCACACGGACTACTGGATCACGAAGGCGGACAACCAGGTCATGCTCGCCAAGATGACGCGCTTGGCCCAGGAGATGGAGCAGGCCCGGCATACCCTCGACCAGGCCACCGCCACGGATCGCCAACTCCGGGGCCTGCTCACCATGGCCCGGGACCGCGACCCCATCGACGCGGCCACAGGAGTGGGCGGCCCCAGTCTGTCCGACCGGCTTTCCTTGAACCGGATGCTGAGCGGGCGCGCGGACTCCATGCGCCAAGCCGACTGGCACCATGAAATCAGCCGCCTGCGCAAGGACGCCGAGCGCCGGCTGGCCAGCTTCCAGGAGATCGCTTGGTACGTGGGCAACCAGAAGAGCCTGCGCAACGCCACCCCCAGCCTCTGGCCCACCGAGGGTCAGATCACCTCCCTCTTCGGCTACCGCTTCTCGCCCATGAGCCGCGAAGACGCCGAGAGCGGGGAGTTTCATCCCGGCCTCGACATCGCCAACAGCCCGGACACGCTCATCTACGCCACCGCCGACGGCACGGTCCGCTTCTCGCGCTGGTCCCAAGGCTACGGCAACATGATCATCATCGACCATGGCTACGGCCTGAGCACCCTCTACGGCCACACCTCCAAGGCCGTCGTCAAGACCGGCGACCGCGTGATCAAGGGACAGGTCATCGGCTACATGGGCACCACCGGCCGCTCGACCGGCGCGCACCTCCATTACGAGGTCTGGCGTCAGGGCCGAGCCGTCAACCCGATGACCTTCCTGAAGGTCCGCGCCGCCGGCGAGCTGCTTGGCGAGGCGCCCCGCCCCCCACGGGCCCAGAGTTGACCATGTTCGGCGGCAAACCCCGGGGAGACTCGCACGAAGGGATGACCCTGATCTGCGAAGAGGCCTTTTTCCACGGAACCCTGGCGGCCAAGGGCTCCCTGCGCGTGGAGGGGACCTTCGAGGGCGACATCTCCGACGCCGTGGACGTGGAAGTGGGCGCCAAGGGCCGCATTCTAGGCAACATCGCAGCCGAGACTCTCATTGTGGCCGGCGAGGTCGTCGGCAATGCGGTGGCGTCTCACTCGGTGGAGCTTCTGGCCAGCTCGAAGTTCAGCGGGGATGTCCGCACCCCGAAACTCAAGGTCGACGAGGGGGCGTTCTTCGACGGGACCTCCTCCATGGGCTCCTCCGAGGACAAGCCTCGCAGGCGCCGCAAGACCGAGTCGGAAACCGAACAGCCTCAGGCAGACAGCGTCGCCTGACACCCGGAAATCGCACACCTCTCCCATGATATCCTTCCTCCGCCGACATCAGAAGAGCATCTTCGCCGCGACCTTGGCCGTCTTCTTCGGCGGCACGTTCGTCGGCTTCGGAGGCTACTGGTTCACGGACCGGGACCTCCAGGGCGCGGTCGCGCGCGTGGGGAAGGTGAAGATCTCCTACCAGCGGCTCATGACCCATGTCAACCTTTACGCGGACCGCCTGCGCGAGAAGGGGACTGACCTCGACGACGCCAAGCTGACCCAGCTCAAGCGCGAGATGCTCAACAATATGATGGTCGAGGAACTGCTCGCCATCAAGGCCGACGAACTGGGCCTCGTGGTGACCGACGAGGAACTCTCTCGTGACATCCGCGCGACCCCTGCGTTTGTCCGCAACGGCCAGTTCGACCAGGATACCTACTTCCAGGCCGTGCGCTCGCACTTCCGCGTCACGCCCCAGGAGTATGAGCGCGACCGCCGCAAGTCCATCAAGACGGCCCGCCTCAAGAGCCTCTTCCACCGCGTGGCCAAGATCTCCCCGGCCGAACTGCGCGAGATCTACGCCGCCGTCAATAAGGGGAGCATGAAGTCCTTCGAGAAGGACAAGGAATCCTTCGCCGCCCGCCTCCAGCAGCAGCGGGCGCTCGAGCTCATCAACCACTGCCTGCGCCAGATGCAATCGCAGGTCGAGATCCAGAACCTCCTCGATCGCGTCGAACACGGTGTCTGACGGCGGGCTCCCCAGGAGAGACTTCCACGTGAACACCATCCTCGTCGTCGGCTCCGTCGCGCTCGACACCGTCAAGACCTTCTCGGGCGCCAGCCATGACGCCCTCGGCGGCTCGGCCACCTTCTTCTCCTTGGCCGCCCGCCACTTCGCGCCGGTCCAGCTCGTGGGCGTCGTGGGTTCTGACTTCCCGCGTGAGCACCGCGTCCTCCTCTCCGAGCGCGGCATCGACCTCAGCGGCCTCAAGATCGCCAAGGGCAAGACCTTCCGCTGGTCCGGCAGGTACGGCAAGGACGCCTCCGTGGCCAAGACCCTGGCGACCCACCTCAACGTCTTCAAGGATTTCTCGCCGAAGCTGGACGAGGCGCACCGCAAGGCGCCGGTCGTCTTCCTGGCCAACATCGACCCCGCGCTCCAGGCCGAGGTGCTGGCACAGATGAAAGCGCCCGCGCTGGTCGCCGCCGATACGATGAACTTCTGGATCAAATCCAAGCCCCAGGCGATCAAGGAACTGTTGGCTAAGGTCGATATCTTCTTCTGCAACGAGGACGAGGCCGAAGAGCTTGCCGAGCGCCCGAACCCACTGCAGGCCGCCGAGGTCATCGCTTCCTGGGGGCCGTCCGTGGTCGTAGTCAAGAAGGGCGAGCATGGCGCGCTCATGAAGATCGGTTCGCGCTTCTACATCTTTCCGCCCTTCCCCCTGGCCGACATCAAGGACCCGACGGGCGCCGGCGACACTTTCGCCGGCGGCTTTCTCGGCTATCTGGCCTCGACCGGCGTCTACGACGACGTGGACCACCTCAAGCGCGCCATGGCCTACGGTTCGGTGCTGGCCTCCTTCAACGTCGAGGATTTCTCGACCAAGAACATCGAGGACCTCGACCGAGAGGGCATCGACGAGCGCTTCCACGATTTCGTCGACCGCATGAGCGTGCCCCGCAGCGACGAGTTGCTCAAGTCCCGCAAAGCCGCCCTGGCCTAGCCCTCCTTGATCGAGATAGAAGGACTCGTCAAGCGCTTCGGTTCGTACACGGCCGTGGCCGGCCTGGATCTACGCGTGGAATCCGGGGAGATTTTCGGCTTCCTAGGGCCCAACGGCGCCGGCAAGACCACCACGGTCAAGCTGATCACGGGCCTGCTCAAGCCCACCGCGGGACGGGTGCGCGTGGCGGGCTTCGACGTCGCGCTCCAGACCCTGCAGGCCAAGCGCGCCATGGGGCTGGTCCCCGACGAGCCTTTCGTCTATCCGAAGCTGACGGGGACCGAGTACCTCCGCTTCGTGGGCGAACTCTACGGCGTGCCGCTCGCAGACATGCGCAAGCGCGTCCCCGAACTTCTGGAGATGTTCGAGTTCGGGTCTTGGGGCGCAGAGCTGGTGGAGAGCTACTCTCACGGGATGCGCCAGAAGCTGGTCCTGGCCGGTATTTTATTGCACGATCCCGAAGTCCTGGTGCTCGACGAACCCATGGTGGGCCTCGACCCCAAGAGCGCGCGCCTCGTCAAGGACATTTTCCTTAAGCTGGCCGGGCGCGGCAGGACGATCTTCATGTGCACTCATATCCTGGGGATCGCCGAGAAGCTTTGCGACCGCATCGCCATCATGATCGAGGGGAAGATGGCGGCCTGCGGGACCCTGGAGGAACTCCAGGTGCAGGCGAAGAAAGGGGGTCTGGATCTGGAGGAAATCTTCCTGAGCCTTACCGGCGGCGGCGAGTACGCAGCGCTCCTGCGCTACCTGTAGCGCGATGCTTGCTCTCCTCCTGCGCCGTCGCGCGCGCTCCCTGGGCAACACCCTGCGCCGCTTCACGCGATACGAGTGGACGCGCAACCTGGCATTCTTCTGCGCGGGTCTTGGTCTGCTCTACGGCCTGCACCACGGCTTCTACCGCCTTCTTTCCTATCTGACGGCCATCGAACTCATCGGCGTGCTTCTGATGTGGAAGCTGACGGCGATGATGCTCTTGATGACGCTCTCCATGGTGACGGTCTCGAGCCTGCTCACATCCCTGACGACCCTCTATTATTCCCACGACCTGTGCTTCCTGATGAAGGCTCCGGTGAGCCTGCGCACGGTCTTCCTCGACAAGTCCCTGGAGAGCGCCTTCTTCGCCTCCTGGATGATCGGACTGATCCTGGCGCCCTACGTCCTGGCCGTCCAGCGCGTGGCGCACCTGGGCTGGAGCTTCTTCGCGGCCTTCGTCGCGGTTCTTCCGCCCTTCCTTCTCCTGGCGGCTTCCTTCGGCATCGGCTTTACTTTGCTCCTTTTGTATCTGTTCCCGTCCTCCCGGACGCGGGACGTGGTCTGGGTCTTCTCGAGCCTCTCGTTGAGCGTGATGTACGGCTTGGTCCGTTTCGCCCAGCCCGAGCGCTTGATACGTCCCGATGCCCTCAAGGTGGTCGCCGAGTACCTGGGCTTCCTTCAGGCCCCGACCGCCGCCTATCTGCCCTCCTGGTGGCTGGCGCGCGGCCTGCAGGCGGCGGCTCGAGGCCGTTGGGGCGCGTACGCCCGCGACGCCGCCATCCTCTGGGGCGCGGCCCTCGCCGTGTACGCGGTCCTAGTGGCGCTGGCCGGGGCGACCTACTTCGCCGGCTACAGCGGCGCGCAGGAGGGGACGCTGAAAAAACGCGTGCACTCCTACTCGCGCCTGCGCGTGCCGCCCCTCTTGTGGAAGGAGTGGGTGACCTTCCTGCGCGACGTGAAGAACTGGTCTCAAATGCTCCTCATCGGGGGCCTCGTATTCGTCTACCTCTTCAGCATCCGGCGCCTGCCGCTGGACTCCCCGGACCTGCGCAGCCTCATCGCCTTCTTGAACGTGGGAACCGCGGGTTTCGTCATCGCAGCCCTCGGCCTGCGCTTCACTTTCCCGTCCGTGAGCCTGGAAGGCAAGGCCTGGTGGATCCTCCGCTGCGCCCCGTTGGACGTCTCCCAGGTGATGCGCCAGAAGTTCGCCTTCTCGGCCGTGCCGACACTGGCCGTGACCCTCGTGTTGGGGCTCATGACCAACCAAATACTGGACGCCGACCACTTCACGGCCTGCCTCTCGCTCGGAGCGCTCTTGAGCGTTGCTCTCGTCGTTTGCGCGATGGGCATCGGCTTCGGCGCGCTCTTCCCGCGCTTCAGCGTCGAGAACATCCACCAGATCGAGTCCTCCCTGGGAGGGTTCGTGTACATGGCGGCCAGTCTTTTCTACATCATGCTGACTCTCGCCATCCTCGCATGGCCCATGCAGATGCACTTCTCTCAGCGTTTCGGGAGGGCGGCCTGGGATTGGCGAGTTGCGGCCTTCGCGGTCGCGGCGTGGCTGGCATTGAACGGCGTTGCCCTCGCGTTGCCCTGGACTCTCGGCCGCAAGTCCCTGGAGAACCATGAATAACATCCTGCTTGCCGCGGTTCTCCTCTTCGCCGTTCCCTCCTTCGCCGGACCGAAGGTGGCGATCGTGCTGGATGATTTCGGCCTGACCTATAAGAAGAACCCGCCCGACGAGGAGTGGATGGCGCTCGCCCAGACGTTGACCTTCGCGGTGATGCCGGAGTCGCCGCGCACCAAGAAGGCGGCCAAGGCGACGCTGGAGGCGGGCAAGGAACTCATCATCCACTACCCCTTCGACCCTTTCCAGAAGCTGGCCTTGGCCAAGGACGCCGCGACGCCCGAGGACGTGGCCAGCGCGACGAAGCTCCTGGATCAGTGCCTTCGGGACATTCCAGGCGCGGCCGGCCTCAACAACCATCGCTCCTATCGCGGGACCCAGAACCGCCCGCTCATGCGCGAGTTCATGAAGGTCCTCAAGACCAAGAATCTCTATTACCTGGACTCGAGAGTCTCACCCAAGACCGTGGCCTACGAGGAGGCTAAGGCCGCGCACATCCCCGCCGCGATGAACTTCATCTTCCTCGATACGGCTGAGATCCACACCCGGGCCTTCTGCGCGAAGAATCTGGCCGACGTCGTGGCGCACGCGCGCAAGCATGGGGAGGCGGTGGCCATCGGCCACCACTACTTTCGGGGCACGCTGGACTGCCTGAAGGAAGGGATGCCGCGCTACGCGAAAGAGGGCGTGGAGTTCGTCAAGGCGTCAGCGCTGGCGCGTTGACCGGCGCAGGACGGTTTCCCACGAGCGCGGGGGCGCGCCGGGGACCGAAGACCAGACGGTGACGCGCAGGGCATCCTCGCCTTCGAACGCCCAGCGCGCGCGGTGTGACGCGCCGTTGGCGAAGACGACTTCGAACATATGCCGGCCCGACGCCGCGGCGTCGGGCGCGGTCGTGAAGAGGGCCTCGCCTTTGAGTGCCGCCGCCGGCAGGCTGTCCGTGGACAGCGCGGCGCCGTAGCGGCCCTTGCCCTTGGCGGGAGTAAGCTTCAGGCGGTGCCCGAGGTGTTCGCGGAACTGAAGTTCCTTGAGGGCGAGGGTTCCGTGCGCGCGTCCCAGCCAGCCGACCTCGAGCGTGGCGAGGATCTGGTAGCGGCCGAAGCCCTGGACGGCGGAACCTTCCCAGGTCCCCGACAAGGCCTTAAGGTCCGGCTTCTGCGCAACTGAGGGTTCCACGGGCAGCGAAGCGGCGACGGCGGCCGCCGTCGAACATTCGATCGGCACGAAGAGGTCTCCCGTCATCCGCGGCGGCCGGCCGCCGGCGCAGGACGGCCCGGCGGCGCGCGCGGCGGGGCAGAGGAACGCGACGACGAGAAGAGTTCCGATCTTCATTGTCGTTCCCCGGGGTCGGAGGTCGGCGGGGAACCAAATATTGGGGTCACCGGATAGCATTGACCGTATTGCCAGGAGAACCCTGTCGGACATCGTGATGATCCCTCAGCGGACGAGGCTTGACTTGCAGGGGCTATCATCACGTCTTCATTGGTATTGAGGTAGTGGTCGAAGCAGTGCCGTATTTCATCAGGATTCGGAATGCATTTTTTAATGCCGCAGCTTGCTGAAATAAGTATCCGGTACTCACCGTTGCCTAGAGGCAATTTCGCGGCGGAAAAGGCGTAGGAATCGCCGGTCGTTCCGTAAGTGTGGATGATCGCATCCGTGACAAGTTGAATCTTCTGGCGCGAATGGTTGGCAATCCAGATTTGAGCCAGAGCCCACTTATCTAGACACGTCTTCCAATCGCATGTCGGCGTCGGCTCATAGGCGATGCGATCGAGCGCCGCGCGGAGTTCGGGCGAGACTGGAAGCGCGGCGCAGCCGACCAACAGGACTGAGGCGAGCAGGCACAGATGCTTCACGGCGTTCTCCGCGGTTGCATCGGATATCCTTGGGTTGTTCCGTCGATAAACCTTGCCGGCGGTGGGAGTCGAACCCACACGAGGTTACCCCCGAGCGATTTTGAGTCGCTTGCGTCTGCCAGTTCCGCCACGCCGGCTCTATTGATTTTCCGAGGTCCGTTCGTATCGAGTTCGGCGTCAAACCGAGTCCGAACCCATCCGTGCAGCGAAGCGCATTCTAGCAGATTTGCTCTTTCGTATCTTGATCTGCAGATACTGTCTCGAACTGATAGAATAATCAATCATGATCATTTTACTGATGGGTTCGGTCTGCTTGACCCCTGTTTCTCCTTGGGCGGTCCAAGTTTCTGCCGTGCGCCAGGCTCCAGCGCGCCCGGCCGCGCCGCCTGCGTTCTCCCTGGGCGTGATGGCGCCAGCAGGGATTGCTCCCCTTGCCGCCCTGTCGGCTCCAGGGGCTGCCGCAGTCATCGCTGTTTCCGCGGGCCCGCAAGAGGCCGCGACTGCCGCGGCGTCTCTACGGGAGCTGGTTGCGGGGCAGGAGGTGCGGACCTCGGATCAGGGTGACGTCGCAAGCGCGTCGGCCGCGATCGAGCGCGTTTTCGATGGACGCCGCAGCCGGGATGTTTCGGCAAAGGCTGAGGATACTCTTGTGACCTTATTGGGATTTCAAGTGGATCACGGCTGGACAGCTTCTTACGTGATTGATCGTGGGGGCTTCCTTGTCTTGGTGGCGCTGGTGCGGGGCAAAGAGAAGACCTTTGTCCGCCTCGATCTCGACAAGATGCATTTCATCGACCCTCTCCGGGATGGAGCGTCTTTGTCCAAGCGATACGCCGTCAAGATCGCGGGAATGATCTCCCCGTAGCTCTGCGCCCGAGCCAGTCCCAGCCCGCGCCGAGCAGGCCGCCGCCGAGCGCGCCGAGCAGGACCGCCAGGGCGACGACCCCGGCGCGGAAGCGCTTCACGTCGAAACCTTTCTTGAAGTTCTTGGTGTAGATCTCCTTGGTGATGGAGAGGACTTCCTTGGAGAGCTTCTTCGCGTTTCCGGGTTTATGATCGAGCTGGACCGCGATGAGCTCCTGGATCTTCGCCTTCAGCACCGGGGTCATCGCGCGCGTGTACTCCACGCCCTCCAGCACCTCGAAGACGGAGCGTTCCAAGTCGCGGCCGTGGGAGAGGGCGCGCTCGACGGTCTGATACTCGCGCGGTCCGGAGTCCGAGTGGGAGGTGGTGGTGTAGCGCTCATCGTGCGCGCCGCTCTTCTCGGCGCGCCACTGGTCCGCATCGAGGGCCAGCTCGCCCAGACGGGCGTGGATGACGGGCAGGTTCGTCATCAAGGTGGAGCCGTACTTCCAGACGCTGGCGTATCCCATCGCTTCTTGCGGGGAGAGGGCTTGGCGCAGGCCCCGGCTCTTCTCGGCCGCGTACTCACCGTCGGCGTTGGTCTGCTTGGCGATGCGCATGTCCTCGGTGAAGGAGGCCGCGCGACCCTTCCGGGTCAGGGCGTCGAGGCTCGACGAGGACGCCTCGCCGTGGGCGCGGTCGTACGAATAGCGGTGGATGGTGTAGTCGTAGACCTGCGTGGAGTAGGTCTCCTTGTGGCTCCGGCCGTTGCCATCGTCGACCGTTCGGGTGTGCCACTCCGTGTGCGTGACGTCGTGGTGGCTCTCGTCCCAGGTGCGGGAGAGCTGGGCGTCGGCATCGGCCGCCTGGAGGCGGACCTGCTCGTAGGGCTCGAGCAGGCGGCGCGCGGCGTCGGCCTCGTCCGGGAGGGACTTGAAGTAGTGCGGCAGTTCGTAGTGATGGATGCGCAGCTTCTGGCCGGCGTTGTAATCCAGCTCGGAGGCGAAGTTCGGCACGGGGCTGCCGACCAGGGTGCGCTCGTTGGCCTTGTTCCAGGCGTTGAAGACGTTCATGGTCATGTCGTTGGTTCCGGCCAGGTAGCGCGCCATGGGACCGATCTGACGGCCCTCGGATTCGGCGTCGCGCTCCATCTGGTGGATCTCGGAGAAGCCGACCGGGATGGACGCCTCGCGGGCCGCTTCGTGGTTCCAACCCAGACCGAGGCCGACCATCAGGCCGAAGGTCCCGAGGATGGCCACCTCCGCCGGAGTGTCGCGCAGGACCTGCTTGGTCTTGGCCCAGGCGGCGCGCGTCTTCCGTTTCCAGCCGGGTTCGTCCGGCTCTCCGCCAGGCTCCCCGCCCGACGGGGACGCGGCGAGGCTGAAAGAGGGGAGGATGGGCGTCGAGGGGACGGCCATGACGGAGACCGGAAGAGCGGCGAGCGTCGCGACGCTGGGGGTCAGGGCGGCGGGGGCGCTCGGGATCACGGCCGGCAGAGACGGCACGGTCGCAACGGATATCGGGGCGCGGAAGGCCTGGGCGGCGGCGTCCGCGGCGAAGGGTCCGGGGGCGACGAGAGCCAGGGCGAGGGCCCAGCTCAGGATGTTCTTCATTGTCTTCAGGATAGACGAAGCGCGCGGCGGCCGGAAGGGTGTCCGATGGTCCCGGGCCGATCCCCAAGGGCCTAGGGGAGGACCTAGGCCTTGGGAAGGTGGTAGGCGAGATCAGTCGAGGCTTAATGCAGGAGCTGCGGATAGAAGCGGCGGATGATCTTGTCGAGCATGCCGCGCTTATGAGCGGTCAAAGTCGTGGCCAGGCTGCGATAGTAGCGCACGAGGGCCTCATCCTCGGCATCGACGCGCCCGTTGGAGAGAAGCTCGCGCGCCGCGGGGGCAAGGCGCTCGGGGACGACGATCGGCACCATGACGCCCAAGGTGGGAGACCCCGTCTCGACGACCTCCCCCGAAAGCCAGCCGAGCCGCAGCGCGATGAGCGTGGCCTTGGCCTGGACCTCGTGGGCGCGAATCTCGCCGTCGAAAGTCTCGGTCGCGAGCAGGCCTTTTTCGTGCTCATGCATGTGCTGGAACTCGTGGGCCGCGGCGGGGACCGCGTGCTCGGCCGGAATCGTCGCGAGCAGGGATGCGAGCGTCACGCGGCGGGCGTCGAAGTCGTAATGGCCGGACCCGTCCGTCGGGGCGTAGCGAACAACGCCTAGACGAAAGGCGTACGGCTCCAGGTGCTCCAGCTGGACCGAAGGCGACTGGAGCGTCAGGGCCAGTCGCCCCAAGATGACCTGCACCGGAAGCGGCGCCGGGACGCCGACGATGGATCCCGGGATAGTCCCGGAGACGACGCCGCGCGCCGCGCAGGCCGGAAGCGCGGCGGCCCAAAGCAGAAGGCAGAGCAATATTCTCATTAGGGAAAGGGTAGTACCGGAACCTCGTCTGGGGCTGGGCCTTATGGCCCCTGGGAAGGCCGCAAAAGCCCTACCTGAGGAGCTTTTGGATGAAGGCGTCTTCGTTGGGCTCCCGGCCCAGGTAGGCGCGCATGGAGTCGATCTCCGGGCGCGAGGAGCCCTTCTCCAGCACCTCGCGGCGCCAGAGCATGCCCACGACGGAGTTGAGCACGCCCTCCTTGGCAAAGCGCGTGAAGGCGTCGTCGGCTAACACCTCCGACCACAGATAGCCGTAGTAGCCGGCGCTGTAGCCGGCCATCAGGTGGCCGAAAGAGGCCTCGCGTTTGACTCCGTCGGGGGAGGGGATCAGGCCGACCAACTCCATGAACTGGCCAAAAAGCATCGACGTCTCCTTAGGCACGATCATGTGCAGCGTCATGTCGGCCATGCCGAAGGCGATCTGGCGGAGGTAGAGCAGGCCCCTGTTGAAGGAACGCGCGGCCAGCATCTTCTCGAAAAGTTCGGGGGGCAGCTTGCGGCTTGCGTCCTCGTAATGACCGGATATCTCGTCTAGCACCTCGCGCTGCCAAGCGAAGTTCTCGAGCATCTGCGAGGGCGTCTCGACGAAGTCGCGCGCCACCGACGTGCCCGAGAACGAGGCGTACTTGGCCTTCGTGAGTATCTGGTGCAGGCCGTGGCCGAACTCGTGCATATAGGTGACGGCATCCTCGTGGCGCATGAGGGCCGGCTTGCCGGGCACGGCCTCCGGGAAGTTGGCCATCATCAGCGCCACGGGCCTTTGGTACCGGCCGTTCTCAAGCTCGCGTCCCTTGATGAGGCCGGCCACGGCGGCATGCGTGTACTTGCCCTCTCGCGGGTGGAGATCGAGGTAAAAATAGCCCAGCGTCCCGCCGCCGGCCGCGTCATCGACGCGCAGCAAGCGCACGTCCGGATGGTGGGCGCCCTCGGCCGGGACCTCCGAGAACTTCACGCCGAAGAGCTTTTCATAGACGCGCATCGTCCCGCTGACGACCTTGTCGACGGGGAAATACTTCGCCACTTCCTCTTCATCGAAAGCAAACTTCGCCTTGCGCAGCTTCTCGCCGTAATACGACGTTTCCCAAGCTTCCAGGCGCTTTGCCGTCGGGTCGTCCTGGAGCTTGACCTCCAGCATAGCCTTGAGCTCGGCTTGGCCGCGGTCGCGCACCATCGCGTAGAGGCGCTTGAGGAAGTCCATCACCTGCCCGGGGCTCTTGGCCATGCGATTTTCGAGCTGCATCGCGGGAAAAGAGGGGTATCCCAGGAGTATCGCCGACTCGTCGCGCAGCCGCAGCGCCTCCACCATCAGCGGCGGGTTTTTCTTCGCGGCGCGGTTATTGAACTTGGTCCAGAGCTGGCGGCGCATCTCGGCGCTGTGAGCGCCGTCCATGAAGGGGATGTAATGCGGGTAAGCCAGCGTGACGCGGTGCTTGCCCTCGGGCGTGCGCTTCAGGGAGGCGATATAGTCCTCCGACATGCCCTTGAGATCCTCGATCGGCATGTCGATAAAGCCCTGATCGTCGGCGATGTTGGCCTCGAACTGGGTCGAGAGGACCGTCAGGCGCTGGCGTATCTGCGACAGCTTGGCTCGGTCCGCCTCCGAAAGAGCGTGGCCGCTGCTCTTGAAGCCGCGCTCCGTCTCTTCGAGCAGCCGCGCATCCTCGCCGGTCAGCGTCTCTTTTTTGTCGGCGTACTGCTTGAAAGCCCGGTATATTTCGGGCCGCGCCCAAAGCGCCACTTGATACTGGCCCGCTTCCTCCTCGAGGCTGCGCGCGGCCTCGCGCACCAAGGGGTCCGCGGCCACATAACCCAAGATCGACATCGGCTCCACTGCGTCGGAGAAGTCCGCGGAGGCCGACTCCATGGCTTTGACCGTGTTGGCGAAGGTCCGTTGGTCGGCCGGCAGGGCCACGACGAGCCGCAGCGCCGCCTCGAGCTGAGCCTTGGCCGACGTGTAGCGCTGGGTGATCTGCTGCGGCGTGAGTTGAAACGAGATGCCGGTCCCGACGGCGCGCGGCAGAGCTGGGGGCGCTGCGGATGCGATGCTGCCCGCCGACGCCTGGAGGGGGGAGATGAATAACGATAAGCCGGCCAGCAGAGCGGACAAGGTTTTCATGCGGCGATTTTATCGCAATCCAGGCGCGTACGATTGGATCGAAAGGCCTAATCCTGCGGCGATAAAAGACCTGGTATTAAGGTGCTAGACTTGCTCATCATCTTCACTCTTTGCGTCGCGAGCTGGTTGGGCACGGCGGGGCTGTGGGCCTGCCTGCGCTCGACGCTGCGCCGCTTCCGCGGCGGCCCCGCGCAGCCCTGCGACCTGGCCATGACCCTCATCAAGCCGGTGCGCGGCCTCGACGACATGCTGGAGGAGGGATTGCTCTCCATCGTGGAGTCCGACCCGCTCAAGACCCTCCAGGTCCTCATCGCCCTTGAGACCGCCGACGATCCCGCCTATCCTCTGGCGCGGGCCTTCCGCGAGGCGCACCCCGACCGCGACATCTCCGTGGTCCTCACCGGCCCCGCCGGCGCGCGCATGGGCAAGGCCCACAACATGATCGAGGCCCTGCCCCGGGCCCGGAGCCGCTTCATCCTCTTCTGCGACGCGGACACCCGCCTGACGCGGGGCCTGCTGTCCGACGCGGCGCGCGCTTTCCGCGCGGGGGTCGACGCGGTGTACGCCATGCCCTACCACGCGAAGTCCTCGGGAGTGGGCGGCTGGTGGTTCATGATCGCCTTCAACCACTGCTTCTGCGTTCCGGCGGCGCTGAGCGCCGACTGGGGTCAATTACGGTCCTTCGCCGGAGCCTTCATGGGCTACACCCGCGAGGCCTTGGAGAAGATCGGGGGACTCGAGCGCTTCTCGAACGTCATCGCCGAGGACCTGTGCTTGGGCCTGGCCGCGCGGCGAGCGGGCCTGCGCCAGGAACTATTGAGCGAGCCGGTCCTCGTGCGCGAGACGGGAACATCCCCGGCGGAGGCCTTCGCCCACATCCTCAAGTGGTCGACCATCGTGCTCTGGAGCTGCCCGACGGCGTGGCTTCTGGCGCCCTTGTTCAACCCCGTGCTTCAGGCCGCCGCGGCGCTGGCGCTGGCCGCCGCCTCTGGGCGAAGCCTCGTCCTTCCGGGGGCCGCGCTGGCGGCGGCCCTGGGCTCGCGCGTCTCGATCGCCGTGATCCAGGACCGGGCGCTGGCGTCCTACCGTATCCCGGTCGCGGCGTACTGGCGCATCCTTCTCGCCGACTTGGGAGGACTGATCTTCTGGCCGCTGAGCCTGAGACGGACCATCTCCTGGAGGGGCCGCCGCTACCTCCTCGGCCCCGGCGGGACCTGCGCGGTCCTGCCCTGATATGGACGGATTGTCGGACAAAGTGATAGTCTTCCGGCGATGCCGCGCCCCATCCTCGTCGTGGACGACGACCGCCGCTATCACGAGTTCCAGGTGCGCGTGAGCTATGCCGACACGGACAAGATGGGGATCATCTACTACGCCAATTATCTGAGGTACTTCGAGCAGGGGCGCACGGAGCTTCTCCGCTCCCTGGGCGTGCGCTATCGCGACCTCGAGATCCAGCGCAAGCTCTTCCTGCCGGCCGTCGAGGCTCGCTGCCGGTACCTCGCTCCCAGCCGCTACGACGACCTGCTCACCGTGCGCACTTGGATCGCGGAACTGGGGCGCGCCAGCGTCGTCTTCGAGTGCGACGTGCTGGACAGGGAGTTGGGCGCCAAGGTCGTGGCGCGCGGCTATTCCCGCCACGCCCTGGTCGACGACCTCTGGCGCATCGCGCGCATGCCCGACGACCTGCGCGGTCTTATGGCCCCGTTCGTGGGCCGCGGCCCCTGCGCGCCGCAATAGACCTCGGCGGGTCGCGCGCGGCCCCGCGCCGTCAGGTGCCATGATTGAGCCGCCCGATGATGTTGATCGTGTGGAGCGACTGCCACTGCGCCTTCGAAAAGGCATTCAAAATGGAGCAGGCAACGGCTTGGATTCGGCAATCCGCTTTTCCTTCTTCTGTATTCGAGCAATCATCTCGCGCTCGATGTCGCTCAAACTTGATTCAAACCCGTTTTGCGGTTCGTACCATTCTTTGCGGAGGAAGAATTGTCTTAACTCGGGATCCTTAAAGACTCTCCCATGGCGAGCAAAAACGGCATTCCGCTTGATCTTGAGCAGGGCTAGAGTTTGGGTATTCGAATCCATGTCGTCTGCGCTGGTGATGATATCGCAATAGGCTGAATTGCTGCTCAGGGCAAGGCAGGCATCTCGCCGGTGAAAGAAAACCGTCAGGCTCGCGGAGCTGAGTGGATTGATGCCATTCAAGTCGAAAACAATCTGCCCACGACTGCGGTGACGCGGCGAGGACAAATCTTCCTTTTGTCCATCTTGTCGGCTATACACGACGCCGAGTCCGAGCCAATCTTCATCAAATCGAATATCGAACGATGCTTTTCCAATAGGGCCTTTCCATGATCCCCCAGTCCCATAGTCGTACGGGACCCACGATCCGCCATCGGAAGAGCGGCCGTATGGGGCTTCATATTCAACAACGGAGGTGGTGGTGCTGCGAGCGGGGAAATCGACGTATTTGACTTTAAAATAGTAGGAAGTACCAGTTTTCATGTCTTCTTCGAGGGGTGCAACGTATCCTTCGACGAAGTTTGGAATATTTTTTGTGGAGACAATCTGCCCATTAACCCAGGTTTTAAAGTACAGGAAGTCATCTGACGCCGACGCTTCTGGTCCCCATCCATCGGCCGGGAACCCTACGGCAACCGTTGTGGATGGTCCGGCATTGTAGAAATGGAACTCCGCTTTCACTCGGTACTTGTCCGGCAGCATGGTGATAAGGACATATTCGTCCGACATCGAGATTGCAGGGTGCTCGGCCATAAGACGGGCAGATCCGCCCGCGATGTCCACCGCGCCGTCATCAGCAAAGCATTGTACGGGAAGAAGCCATGCGGCGATTCCTAGACCGAAGAGCAAAATGCGTTTATGGTTCATATTTAATGCAGCCATCTAACGGATATGTCAAGTGTAGGGAACGCCGGCGCCCGGGTCCCGGGGCGCTTCGAGGCCGGTTTCGCTGGCGTACCATGACCAACTGACCTTGAGCAGGGCCTTGAGGATGCAGGCCGCGGGGATGGCGAAGACCAGGCCCATGAAGCCGAACATCTCCCCGCCCAGGATCAGGGCGAGAAGAAAGACCATCGGATGAAGGTGGACCGAGTGCCTGGCGATGATCGGCTGAAGGAATATCTCGTCGGCGAGGCGGATGCCCGCGAAGAGGACGACGACTTTGACCCCCGCCCAGAGCGAGCCGAACTGATAGAGAGCCATGCCGCCGCCGACCACGGCTCCCATCACGGCGCCCAAATAGGGCACGAAGGAGCTTACTCCCGAGAGGATCGCGATGGCGACGGCGTTGTCCACGCCCATCAGGAAAAGCCCGGCGAAAGAGGCCGCCGTGATGGCCAGGGCCACGATGATGATTCCTCTGAGGTAATTGCCCAAGGCCGTGTCGATCTCGCTGGTGAGGTGGATGGCCTGCTCGACATAGCGGCTGGGAACGGCCTGGATGAGGCTTGCAAATCCATTAGGGCCGTCTAAGAGGAAGAAGAAGCCGATGAAGGGGATGAGCAGGGCGTGCGCGAACAAGGGCACCAGACCGAAGAGATGCGAAGGGATATTCTGCAGCTTCTCGAGTCCCGTGCCCATCATGGATTCCAGGGCTCGCTGCGCGACTTTGGGCGGCAGGGGGAGCCGGCGGCTGAGCTTGGCCTGCTGGACGTCCGCCAGCTTCTGGATCTGCCGGAGGTAGACGGGGGCGTCGGCGCCCAGGCGCTCGAATTGCTCGCGGATCAGGGGCTTGAGGCCCGCGTAGGAGGCCGCGCCCAGGCACACGGCCAGAAGGTAACCCCCTGCGACTAAGATCGAGCGGCGCGCGCCGTGCGCCTCGAAGGAGGTGATGATCGGGTTGACCACGTAGGCGAAGGCCGCGGCCAGCACGAACGGGGTCAGGACCTCGCGGACGCGGTAGACGGCGTAGAGGGCCGCGACCGCCGTGACGACGACGCTCAGCAAGGGGAACGGCCGGCGGTTCTCAGTCATCCTTGGCGGGGAGGGGCCGCAGATCGCTCGTGACGCGCCGCAAGCGCGCCGAGAGCAGGCGCGCCAGATGGCTCATGATGGTCACGCCGATGCGGGGCTCGGCCTGGAGCAAGGCGTCGAGCTTGGAGCGGTAGAGCAGATGAACGCGGGAGGGCTCCAGGGCCGCGGCCGAGGCCGAGCGCGGCAGGGACTCGAGCAGGGCCATCTCGCCGAAAAAGTCGCCGGGCTTGAGGGTGTAGAGCGGGATCGGCTTGCCGTCCGGCCCCGAGCGGGCCAGACTCACGGAGCCGCTTTCGAGGAGGAAGAGGGCCCGGCCGATGTCTCCCTCCACGAAGATGACCTCGCCTTCGCGGTAGGTTCGCGAGTGCAGGGACTGCACGAGATGGCCGAACTCCCTTTCCTTGAGATCCTTGAAGATGTCCAGGGAGCGCAGGAAATTCTTCTTGCGCGAGAACTGGGGATCGATGAACCAGTGCTTGAGGGATCTGAGCGGACCCATCGCCGTCAGCCGCAGCGGAAGAGCTGGAGGCCCGCGCTGAAGAGGGTCTTGAAGGCCGAGCCCCAGCCGGATCTCAGCGACTGGCCGAAGGAGAGGACCTCCTGGTCTACGCGGTAGGCGGCCGTTTCGACGGCTGAGGCGGCGGCCTTGACCTTGAGCATCGCGACCGCGAACACGGCGATCATGGCGGCGAGCTCGAGAACGATGAGTCCGAGGCAGACGGCGATGAAAGTCTCCATGCCGGCATCCTATCAAATTGATAGAATCGCGCCCATGGAGGCAAGAACAGACTGGTCGGCGACCGTCCGCCTGCCCAAGACCGACTTCCCCATGAAGGGGGATCTCGCCAAGCGCGAGCCCGAGCTTCTCAAGTTCTGGGAGGACATGGGCTTGTACGCGCTTATCCAGGAGCGCCGGAAGGGCCGTCCCTCCTTCCTCCTCCACGACGGCCCGCCTTACGCCAACGGCCACATTCACATCGGCCACGCCCTCAATAAGATCTTGAAGGACATGACCGTGAAGGCCCGAGCCCTCATGGGCTGCGCGGCCCCGTTCGTCCCCGGCTGGGACTGCCACGGCCTGCCCATCGAGACCGCGCTCCTCAAGGAAATGAAGATGAGCAAGCGGGGCGTGACCGACATCCCTCGATTCCGCCGGGACGCGGCCGCCTTCGCCGAGCGCTTCATCGGCCTCCAGCGCGACGAGTTCAAGCGTTTGGGCGTCCTGGGGGATTGGAACGCGCCCTACAAGACGATGGACCGGGCCTACGAGGCCGACATCCTGCGCGCCTTGCGCCTGCTCGTCTTGAATGGCCACGTCTACCGGGGACTCAAGCCCGTGCAATGGTGCGTGACTTGCGAGACCGCTCTCGCCGAGGCCGAGGTGGAGTATCAAGACAAGACCTCGCCGTCCGTCTATGTCGCCCTGCCCGTCGTCGACGCGTCGGTTCCGGAGTTGAAGGACGCGGAACTCTTGATTTGGACGACGACTCCTTGGACGCTTCCCGCCAATAGGGCGGTCGCTTTTCATCCGCTGCTCGACTACGCGCTGGTTCGAGCCGAATTCGCGGATGGGAGCGCGCGCAGGCTCATCGTGGCACGGGCGCGTCTCGATGCGGTGATGGAGCTGCTCAAGACGCCGCATCTCCGTTCCTACCGGGTGCTCCACACGTGGAAGGGCAGCGAGATCGTCTCCTTGTGCTCCTATCGCCTGCCGTATTCCGCGGACGGCGCGGCGCCCGGCCGGTGCGTGAGCGCCGATTATGTGACCGCCGAGGACGGAACCGGCCTGGTGCACACGGCGCCCGGACACGGCGAGGACGACTTCAACACGGGAAAGCGCGAAGGGCTCGAAATCTGCAACCCCGTCGACGCCTCCGGGCGATTCACGGACAAGGCCCCGCGCTGGACCGGCAAGCACATCTTTAAGGAAGGGAACCCCGAGATCATCGCGGACCTGGCGGAGAGGGGGCTGCTCCTCGCTCGGCAGGATATCCGGCATTCCTATCCGCACTGCTGGCGCTGCAAGAACCCGGTCGTCTCGCGCACGACGGAGCAGTGGTTTCTGCGCCTGACGGACGGCCTGCGCGAGCGGCTGCTCTCCCAGATCGATTCGACGCAGTGGGTCCCGGCCGAGGGCCGCAGCCGCATCGCGGCGATGGTCCAGAACCGCCCGGACTGGTGCCTCTCGCGTCAGCGGGTGTGGGGCGTTCCGATCACGGTCCTCTATTCGATCAAGACCGGCGCTCCGGTGACCGATGACGCCGTCCTCCAGGCCATCGAGCGTCACGCGTCTTCCCATGGAACGGATTTTTGGTTTGAGCGTTGGGGGGAGATCCTCAAGCCCTCCGATTGGCCGTTCTTGCCGCTTCACCCGGATCTGACGGATGGATTTCGCCGCGAGTCGGACATCCTGGACGTCTGGCTCGACTCGGGCGTGTCCTGGCTGAGTGTGCTGGGCCCGGACGCGGTCGCAGACCTCTATCTCGAGGGCTCCGACCAGCATCGCGGCTGGTTCCAGAGTTCGCTCGTCATGTCCACGGCCCTGCGCGGGCGCGCGCCCTACAAGGCCGTTCTGACCCACGGCTTCGTCTTGGACGAGAAGGGCCGGGCCATGCACAAGTCTTCCGGCAACGTCGTCGCTCCGCAGGAGGTCATCTCCAAGTGGGGCGCCGACGTCCTGCGCCTGTGGGCGGCTTTGTCCGATTACAACGACGACGTGCGCATTTCCGACAAGCTTCTGGAGGGGCCGGCCGACTCCTACCGGCGCGTGCGCAACACGCTGCGCTACCTCTTGGGCAGCCTCTGCGACTTCGATCCCGCGCGGGCCGTTCCTTTCGAGGATCTCCCGGAGCTGGAACGCTTGATGCTGCACCGGCTCGCGGCGCTCCAGGGCGAGACTCTGGAGGATTACCGGAACTACCGCTACCGCGCCGCGGCGCGGCGCTTGGCGGACTTCTGCGCTTTCGACCTCTCCGCCTTCTATCTCGACGCGACCAAGGACCGCCTCTACACCTTCCGCGCCGACGCCCCCGAGCGTCTGGCGACGCAGACGGTCATGGCCGAGGTCCTGCGGCGCCTGTGCGCGCTCCTTTCTCCCATCCTTTCTTTTACGGCCGAGGAGGCATGGCGCTTCCAGGCGGCGCCGCCGGCGCCGAGCGTCTTCCTCTGGGACCTTCCGGATACGGACGCGCGCTGGACCGACGCCGCCATGGCGGGACGCTGGGATGCCGTCGCGGGCGCGCGCTCCATCGTGCAGAAGGCGCTCGAGGAGGCGCGGGCCGCGAAGGTCATCGGCTCCTCGCTGCAGGCCCGGGTGGTCTTGAAGGGCCCCGCGCGGGCCCTCGCCCCGCTCGAAAGATTGGACCTTCCCGAGTTCCTGATCGTCTCAGAGGTCTCGATGGAGACCACCGGCGACGCGCTGGCCGTCGACGTGTCCCGGGCGTCCGGGGCGAAGTGCCCGCGTTGCTGGCGCTGGCGGCCGGACATCGGCTCGCAGCCGTCTCAACCTGAGCTATGCGCTCGCTGCGCCCGGCAACTGTCCTAGCGCTTCTCGCCGTCGACCGGGCGACGAAGCTCTGGGCGATGCGCGACCTGCGCGTGCGCGGACCGATCCCGGTCCTCCCCTTCTTCGAGTTCTCCTACGTGGAGAACACGGGCGCCGCCTTCGGCATGGGCCGGGGCGCCAACGGCGCCTTTATCGCGATTTCCGTCGTCATGATCGCGGTCCTCGTCAGGATCCTGCGCCGCTGGCCCAAGGACGACTTTTGTCTTCAGGCGGGAGGGACCTTGGTCTTGGCCGGGGCGCTGGGAAATCTTTACGACCGGCTCTTCTACGGCTACGTCGTCGACTTCCTCTTCCTGCACCACTGGCCGGTCTTCAACGCCGCCGACTCCTGCATCACCGTGGGGGCCGTCCTGCTCGCCTGGGGGCTGAAGGACCCCGAGAAAAAGGCGCCGATCAATCCTTCGTGAGCTTGCTGACGCCCCAGAACAGAGCGAAGCCGATCGCGGCTCCGACGAGGATGCCGACGGGCCCGAAGAAAGTTCCGACCAGCGCCCCGGGGATGGCTCCGACCGCGCCGGTCTTGACGGCCAGCCATTTGTTCGGGTCTTTCTTCTCGTCCTTCTTGCCGCCCTCGGTATCGGAACCGGGCTTGGTGGGGTCGGGGGGGATGCTTGCCTTGAGGTTCGTCTTCGATTGGCTTCGGGGCTTGTCGGCCAGGAAATCAGCGCAGGCTTGGCGCAGCTTGTCGACCTCGGTCTTGGCGATCCGAGGCAGAGGGGCGGCGGCGACGGTGTTGTTATGAGGCAGATTGCCGGAAAAGATTCCAGTTGCGGAATCATCACTGTCGGCTGCCTTTTCAACCTGTGTTTTGGCGGGCGCGACCACTTGGTAGCCGCCGAGGAAGCCGTCGTTGGAGGCGCTGCCCAGGTCGTCGCAAAACTTGCCCTTCTGTGCCGGGGTAAGAGCCGTGAACTCAGCCACGGTCGTCGGGGTCTTTTCCAGCGCTCTGGCGCGGGCCTTTTGGCGGTATTCGGCGATGACGGCCGCGATCCCCGCGGGGTCCTTCTTCTTCCGGGCTTGTTTGAGGTTTAGTTTGTAGGTCTTCCGTTCGCCCTTCATCAGATTATTTTCCTCGCTCTTATCGAGTTCCTTGAGATCTAGGGTCACGACGGCATTGGATGAAGAGTCGGGCTTCTTGGCTGCGGCCGCCGCGATCTTGTCGCGCGAGGCCTTATAGGCGTCGGCGAGCTTGTCCGGATCGCCGGCGGCGGCGAGGACGTCCTTAATATACTGGGAGGCTTCATCGGGGGGGAGCTTGGCAAGTTCGTCGGACGTCAACGCGCCCGTTCCCGCGGGAGCGTTCGGCGTCGGGACCAGGCCGCGGTACTTGGCGGCGGCGCGGCGCAGAATGGGATTGGACCGGCGCCCTTTGATTTCGGCCTGGTAGTTTTCTTTTTGCGTTTTGCCGGCGGGGTCCTTAATATTGTCGAGGGCGGCCAGCTCGTCTTCGCTCAGGGCCTTATCGGCCGCCGGCCGGTCTTCGGCGACCTGCGTCGGCGGAGGGACGATCATGATGTAGCCCTCCGGCAGCCGCGATTCGACGTCATGGATGTCGAAGGCGAGCGAGGCGCCGGGGATGACGGCCCGGTGAGGCGTTTGGCTGACATCGAGTTTATACATCGACAAGAACGTCGTGTAATAAGCTTTCGCGGACTTCACAGGAAGGTCTTCTGGATCTTTGCGGTAGTCGTAGTATTCGGTTTTTTCACGCTGGAGGACGTAGAGATTGACCGGTCGTGTCGACTTCTTGTTCCATGCGCACTCGTCCCTGCGACACCAGAGCGGATGCGCCTTGCCGGTCTCATCCTCAAAGGAGATTGCGCGCCAGGACCATGTGGATTCTCCAACCGTTTCCCATGTTGGGAGGCTCGTTGGGCGCGATTTCGCGGTCGCCTTATGATCCGCCGGCAGGGCGGGGACGGCGAGGGCGACGGCGAGGGCGAGAAGGGAGAGGGGGTGTCTCATGGGAGAAGAATAGCTCCGGGGGGCGATTCGCGCAAGTCCCCGAAGGCCTATGTAAAGTTTAGGACTTTCGACCTATATTCGTCTTGACCGGCAGGAGGCGCGCGCCGCGCAGGAAGGTCTCCCAATCAGCGTACAAAGCCGCCTGCAGCGCCCGCAAGAGAAATGTTTTCCGTGAAATGTTTTCCGGTCATGCGGGGCCCGAACAAATAGGTGGAGTGCTTAAGGGGGACCAGGTGAAGAGAGCGCTTAAAGCGCAGGCTTGAGCCTGTTGCACAAACCGTCTGAGGCCATAAAAATCTGTCGGCACGGGGTCGTTCACGCATAGACCGGGGCGAAAGTCGGCGTCCCGAGAGAAAAACGCTCCGAAATCCGCCGTATCTTCGCCTTCCCGCTCCTCCAAAGCTTGAGCAAGTTGTGCGTCGTGCACAGCAGCGACCATTCGCTGTCGGCTGCCTTCACGCCTCGCCGTGAGAACCCGTCGCATCCCCGGACGTCTTGTCCTCCGCTGCGTCCCGGGCCTTCGCCTCCTCGAATCAGTGATCCACGTCCTTCTTCAAATGCTCGTAGTCTCGGTTCGCCGAGAGAGCCGCGTTCGCCTTCATCTTCGTTCCGTCAAGCGAGATCGCTCCCGCCTTCACAGGGTCCCCTTCCCGGCACAACCGCAAGACCTCCAGAAACAGCCCCTTCAACGCGCCGTCGTGCTCCGCACGGAACCGGCAGATCGTCGCGTGGTCCGGACGCCCATTACCAGCCACCACCCGAAAGGCCACGTCCACCTCGCACGCCTTCTCGATCTCCCGGGAAGACTGCTCCCCAAGGCAGTACGAGTACAACAGCAGCGCTGTCATCATCTTCGGCTCGTACGCCGCGCGCCCTCAGCCGCCGCTACGATACGCCAAGTAAAACTTCTTCAGGCCCAACGACTCCACGGCATCAACGATGAACCATGCCAGATGGTTCGCGGGCAGCCACTCGCGCATGTTCGGCGGCAGCAAGTACGCCGTCTCGCGGTCCACGTTCTTGAAGTTGTAGCCCATTCTCTCGCTTGCTCCGTACGCGCACGCGCACACGCGCGCGCGTACGAGGATTTTCTCAAATCAGGAGGGGTTTGTGCGACAGGCTCTTAAATAACGACTCAAAAAATACCCGCACACGGGGGGTGCTGAATTCCAGCCCGACGAAGCTGCCCAGCTCGCGGTCTGCGATGGTCAGGTGCGGACCCTCGTTGTGCGAAGCGCGATAGGCCTCGACAAGATCGGCGCCTGCCGCGTCGAATGGGCGCGCCGTTTTGATTCCTCGCGGCAACTCCGTCGCCAGGAACCCGGCAACGATCCAACTACCAGTTGCTGATGCCTGATTGGTCTTCCTGGAAGACCGTCCTCGCACAACCTGCCCGGTCAAAAACCGTATTGTGGAAACTGAAGATGATCAGGCTATACATGCATCCGGCCAACGCGAATATCTTTTTCATAGCACCCCCAGCGCAATCCAGTCCAACCGTTGTATATTGTACACTGGATTCGCAATCAATTTCCGTGTCAACAACCGAACTCCTGCGGTTCATTAGCCCCCGAAGCGGCCCCATAGTGGCCATCACCTCGGCGCCCTATCCCAGTTCTTGGCGCAGGAGACTCTGGTATTCCACCGCGAAGCTGCATCCGCGATGGCAGGACCCTACCCGCAAGTGCGGCGTACTTCTGTTCGGCGGCGGCGGCTGGTCAACTGACAAGGAAGAAAGCCAGTGCAAAGCCGTAACGGAGGCCATTGAAAGGTGGGCTTTCCGGTATTACGCGATCTCCCATCCCGAGGAGATCGGCTTTGAATCGGATCCCACCACCAACGGATTCGCCGCCCTCCCTGCTGCAATGGGGTCTCGTCCACTGATACGACATGCGTACCATGAGGCCCTTGAGCGGTGGGCGTTGAATCGCTTCTGGGACGAAGGGAATATCTCGTTTAACGAGGTCACGCCGCCCCAGGACGCCGTCAGCCTCTTTGGGCAATTCAAGGGACGCGTAAGCTGTTATGTGGCCGCGCTCCAGGACCAGTCGCCGAAGGCTCTGCGCGCGGGAACCATCTCCTTCTGTCTCGCCATTTTCACCAACGATGCCGGCGGGGTCGTTCCAGGATCGGCGTGCGGGGATGACTTGGCGGCGACGACGATGCGCGCCTCGCTGGAAGCGTACATCCACGCTCGCGCCGCCGCGAATCTGAAGGGGAAGGCGCCCCTGCGGCAACTCGACATAACGGAGCAGCGCCTGCTGCATTTCTCAACGAGCGCCCTGGCGGGAGCCTCCGTCAAGGAGCGTCTGCTCTTATCGCGGACATCCGTACCTCGTCCGACACCCCCGATCATGTTCTCAAAACACCTGCCCGGGCCCTGGGAACCCGAGATCCGGGTGCACCGAGTGCTCGTCGCGGACTCCAAGCCCATCACATGTGGCGGGATCGACCGCTTCATTATTTGATCGCCGGCCAATGAGAAGAATCTTCGTCTTGACGCTGGTTTTGGCGTTATTTTTTGGCGGGCCAGCAAACTCCAAAGGAGAATCAGAAATGCAGCAGCCGCCCCTGCGGTATTGGTTTTGGTGGCCGATCCGAACCCTTGACACCTTCGAGGCGGACACGCCGCCGGTCATGCAGGTCGCGCGCAACATCTACGCGCCTCTTGTCTCCGAATTTCTCGATGGCAAGGCGCAGGGGTTGGTCGCGGAAGACTGGCGAGTCGATCAAACCGGGAAGAACTGGACGTTCCGAATACGGAAAGGACTTGTCTTTGACGACGGAGATCCCATCACGCCGAAGGTGGTCTTGGCGAATTTCCGACGCATCCTCTGGCTGACCCGCGGCGAAAAACTCGCCCTTAACGCGCTCCTCCCCGAGATCGCGGGATGGAAGGATTTCAAAGCGCCTCTCCAGAGCCTCCATGCCGATCAAGACAGCCTTTATTTCCATTTCGATCGACGGCCCGTGGACCTGTTCGAGGCCATCGGCCAACCGATATACGGCATCGCCAATCCGAAGTGCTTCGATCATCAGGGGCTTTGGAAGGACCCCTTCTGTCATTCCGCTTCGGGGCAATACCGGATCATCGAACGTTCCCCGAACAGGGTCGTTCTGCGGTCCCGGAACATATTTCCGGCCGCCGTCAACGCGCCGGAAACCGTGGAAATCAATGCCCCGGTGGAACGCGACGATAACGTCGTCCAGGCGCTTCGGGACGGTCGTGGAGACCTGACCGTCGAGCACAGTTTCGCCATCAGTCGCCGGTCTCTCCGGGAGATCGGTGATTCCGGTTTGAAGATGGTGGCTGAGCCTCCCGTGCGCATGCACTTCATGCATCTCAACGCGTCTCGGAGACCATTCAAGAGCAAAGCCCTGAGACAGTCGCTGCGCGACTCATTCCTGCGCGCGCTGAAATCCGACGCGCGCTATGCGTCGTCCGGGATCGAAGTGGACCCATCGTTCATCCCGAAGGGGGGCGTCGGGTACGCCCACCTCGATGTGCCGCGGCCCGGACAGGTTGCAAAAGCATCGGGGGAGCCGGTCGACGTCCTATTTTTTCCTCTGGCTGCGGAGCGGGAAACCCAGGAGGCGATCGAGGACAGCGTGGTGTCCTCTCTCAAAGCGCACGGCCTTGTGCCGAGGGTCAAACGATATCCCGACCGGTTCGAGCCCTTCAACCGCATGAGACGAGGGGACTTCGACGTCATCATCCGTGGGACGGGCATCCTCGTCAACAATCCCTACGCCGACCTGCGGATGATGTTCATGAGCAAAATCGGCGCCATGATCCCGGACCCTTCAGGCGCTGTTGCGGGGCTGATTGAAAAAGCCGAGCGGGAACAAGACTCATCCAAGAGGTCGCGCCTCGTGGAAGAGATCAACCGCTCGGTTTTCGAGGAAGCGGCAATCATCACCTTCGCGCATTCGAACCTGCTTTACATCCATAACCGCGGCGTGGACCTCTCCCATCTCAACATCTTCGCCGATCCCATCGAGTTTAGAGCCGTCAGTTGGAACCCCTAGACCAATGCGTCTCGCCCCGCTGAAGGACCCCAGGCTTCTCCTCTCATGGCTGCTGGGCGTCTGTCTCATCGCGGCGACGTTCTACGGCGCGACTTCCCGGCTGTGGACTGAGGCAGAGAGCGCCCGGGCCGCTTCGACGGAAAAGACCGTCGTTGCCGCCTTGGCTGGAGACTTGGCCGAAGGCAACCTGTTCAAGCTCGGCGCGACCGTTTTGAGGCTGAAGCGTGAGGGGCAACTGAGATCGGCGAGAATATTTGCCATCCGCGATGCGGCCGCAAGCGTCCTATTCCAAACCCCGGAAGCGAACGGCCTCGATGAAGCCCTTTCCCGGACGTTCCGTTGCAAAGAACGGAAGCGGGTCGCGCGGCGCTCCGGCGGAGGCGTGGACGTGTGGACGATCCTGCCCGCCAGAATCTCCGGTTTTGATTGCGTCGCACTGTATTTCAGCTCCGACCTTCCACCCGAACTGGATCTGTTTAAGAGCCGCCTGCTGGCCTCATCCGGAGGACTCATCCTTGTCCTCATCGTGCTTTTTTCATGGCTGGCGCTGTCCTGGCATCACCGGATATTGAACTTGGAGCTGGCCGCCTCTCGCATGAAAGTCGAAAAGGAATCCGCGATCGAGCAGATCGCCGCCCAGGTTGCCCACGATATCCGCTCTCCCTTGGCGGCCCTGGAAATCGTTTCCGGGGCTATCGCCCAGCTTCCGGAAGACAAGCGCATCCTGATTCGCGCCGCCGTCGGCCGCATCCGCGACATCGCCAACAATCTCTTGGACCGTCGGCGCGCCCGAGTTGCCGGGGCCGGGAGCCCATCCGCCGCTTCCGTCGCGCCCGAGGCGGCATCCCCGCGACTCCTCTCCAGCCTGATCGACCCCGTCGTCAGCGAGAAGCGCCTCCAGTTTAGGTCCCATTCCCGCGTCGACATCGAGCCCAGGCTCGACGCCTCATCCTACGGGCTTTTTGCCGCGGTGCAGCCCGTGGAGTTCAAGCGTCTGCTCTCCAACCTCGTCAACAACGCGGTCGAGGCCTTCGGCGAAGGCGCGGGCGCGGTGAGCGTGAGCCTGAGCGCCCGCGAAGGCCGCGCCCTGGTCAGCGTGCAGGACAACGGCAAGGGTATCCCACCCGAGGTGCTGGCCAAACTGGGGCGCCGAGGGGAGACCCACGGCAAGGTCGGGGGCTCGGGTCTTGGACTGTACCATGCCCGCAGCAGTGCCGAGTCCTGGGGCGGGAGCCTGGAGCTTTCCTCCGAGGTCGGCAAGGGCACGACGGCGATTTTGGCCCTGCCCTTGGCTCCGGCGCCGGGGTGGTTCGTGCCGGAGCTCTTGCTTGCGCCAGGCAAGGCCGTGGTGATCCTCGATGACGACGAGAGCATACACCAAGTCTGGCAGGGGAGGCTTGACGCACTGAGGGCGGGCGCGCAAGGAGTCCCCGTCGTCCACGTTTCGACGCCGGATGAGATACGGGACTGGGTCAAGAACGAGGCGGCCGCGGCGCGAGAGGCGCTCTATCTTTTCGATTACGAGTTGTTGGGACATCGGGAGACGGGCCTTGCTTTAGCCGAGGAACTGGGGCTCGGGGAGCGTGTGGTGCTGGTGACGAGCCGCTACGAGGAGTCGGAGGTGCTGGAGGGCTGTCGGAGGCTCAGAGCCCGCATGATTCCCAAAGGCCTGGCTGGTTTCGTTCCCATCCGAGTACAAGCGGCGAAGGCCCCGCCTGCGGCCGCGCCGGACGAGAAGGGCGCTAGGCTCGATGCGGTGCTCATCGACGATGATGCGCTGGTGCGGATGAACTGGAGCATGGCAGCCAAACGGGAGGGGAAGTCCTTCAAGACGTACGCGGACGCGGCGTCCTTTTTAGCCGAACTGGACGCGGGCGCCATCTCCACGGACACTCCCGTCTACATCGACTCCAACCTCGCCGACGGGGTTAAAGGCGAGGTCGTGGCCCTTGAGATCAACCGCCGGGGTTTTAAGAGAATTCGACTGGCGACCGGCCACGACCCCTCCGCGTTCGCCCCGATGCCTCATATCCTCGAAGTCATCGGCAAAGAGCCCCCGTGGGGCGCAACTTGAGGTTTTTTGAGATTGTCGCGGCAGTAACGGCGCCCGCAGGCCTGGAGAAAACTTAGGGCTTTCGACCTATATTCGTCTTGACCGGCAGGAGGCGCGCGCCGCGCAGGAAGGCCTCCCAGGCGATCTCCCCGAGCCTCTCGGGGTCCGCGACGGGGCTTTCCCGCTGGTGGGAGAGCACGATGAACCGCCCGTCTTTGAAGGGCGCAAGGACGCAGAACGACTCGGCGCCCATCCGCGGCCTCGCCGAGGAGGACTCATGCGGACCGCCTTGCGCGAGAGGGAAACGGCGGCGGTACAGCGCCAAGGGCCGTCCGGCGACCGGCGCCGCGCCCCGTTTTTGCGCCTCGCGCCCCATCGTGGTCGCGGCCGGTCCGGCGAGGAAATCCGCGGGGGTCTTGTAAAAGGAACCCTTCGCCCCGAAGACCCGGACGACCAGGCGGTCTGCGCCCCGCTCGAAGGCCACGACGAGGTCGGCGCCCGCCGCGTTGGAATAGGTCGTCCGGCGCCAGCCCGGCGGGGTCTCGACCTGGATGAGGCCGGCGACGATTTCTGAGGGGGGGGAGGTCTTCATGGGGGGCTCCTTGGCCGCTCCGGCCAGGGCCGCAGGCGCGAGGAGGCAGGCCAGGCCTAGCGTTCTCATCAGCGGCCCCAGTGGCGAGGGTTGTCTCGCAGGTCGTCCTGGTAGAGCGTCTCCAGGCCGTCTTCATCGATCTGATCGGGCGGGGGCGGAGTCCGGGTCTCGGGCTTGCGGCCCTGCGTCTGCATCCCGAGGCGCGCGCGGTAGCGCGAGATACGCTCCTCGCAGGACCGGAGGTACTCGGAGCGCGAGGATTGGGAGAGTTGCCACAGCTGCTCGAGGCCGGGCTCGGTGTCGAGGAAATCGATGCGATTTTGGAGAGAATCCTCGACCTTGTGGGAATACGTCATCAGTCGGGGGAGTTCCCGCTCCAGGAAGTTCTCGATGTCTTCGCTGATCGAGGCGAATCGGCGGCGTTCCATGCCGTGGCCGGCCGTGAGATGTTCGATGATGATGCGCCACTTGCGCATCTTGACGGCTTCGTCGTCGAGCCGCTCGCGGCGGCGGCGCGTCTCTTCTAGGCGGGACCTCAGCACCGGGAGCGGATCGCCCATCTCGGCGGGGCTCAAGGACTGGGCGTAATAAGGGTCGATGAGAGCGCTTCTATCGTGGAAGCGCTCGGGATCCTGCAGGTAGCTCCACATGTCGCCGTCGCTTAAAGGGGCGCCGAGTTCGCTGAGGACCAGCCAGCCGATCAGGCGGGCGTTGGCCTCGTCGCCGCGGTAGAGGTTGAGCATCCACGCGGGGAAGTTGTCGCGGGCGGCCCTCTGGTGTTCGAGGGCGTGTCCGAACATCTCATGGGCGATGGTCTCCGCCATATTTTGGGCGGCGAAGGGCGGGTCGGCGTCGAGGAAAAGGCTGTTGAGCGCGACGACGGACCGCCCATCGAGGGACCGCCCATTGGACCGGGTCTCGCCCAGCACCCCGGACACCACCCTGACGCCGTTGACCGTGATAAGCGAGCCGTCGAGCTTGTCGAAGCGGATGTCGCAGGAGGCTCCCTCGTCCACGAAATCCTCCGCGGCTTGCCGGCCGGTCCTGGTCCGGAGGATGTCGCGCAGGGCCTCTTGGAGCGCGGCGGCGGCCCGGGGGTCCGAGTTCCGGTAGAGCGTGACTCGGGAGAGGAGAGCGCGGAGCAACCGAGGCTCCTCCGTCACGGCGGATGCCGGGCGCGCGGATTCGGTTTGGCCGGGCGACGTCGGGACTTCCACGCCCGGCGGGCGTCGCAGTCCGCCGTCGAAATCGAGAGCGTCGACGGCGCCGGGAGTCAGGAGGTCCGCCTCCACCGAGGTCGCCGCCGCCGGGCCCGCGGCCAACAGCGGGAGGATGACGCAAACGGCGTGTCTCAAGCTCCGGGGCATGGCAATCCTGGGATTATAGGGAGCGGCGGCGTCTTGCGCCAAGGGTCTTAATGCCTACGTCGCCGCCAGTTTTGCTCTAATTCGGCAACCGCTGTTCCAGCCTCGTTTTTATCGCGGGTCAGGGACAGCGGTTATTATTTTGGTCCCGTCGTCTTAGGGAAAGGCGGGATTCGAACTTTCCTCGCCCGCCGGTCCTCTACTACTCATCGGCCGGCAGGCCGTAGAGCAGGTGAGGATTAATCGTCATGATGTGGTAGACTCCGTTGAGGTTCGCCATCGTGTCGCGGATGAACTCTGACATCACAGCCGGATTTCGACCTTCTTCGCGATAGTCCTTAACCTCACGGGCGAGCGCGAGTCGGACCGACTCCTCGGGCGACTTATAGATGGCGATCCCGCCGAATACGTTCCAGTGGCGGCTCTTGTCAGGTCCGTCCTCCTTGTTGCCCGGCAGGAGAAAGTTCTCCAGCGCAATGGAGGATGGGAGCTGAGTGCGAGGAATGCTCTTTACCCATGCGAACGGGATGCGGACGGCCTCATCAAGCAGGCCGACGGCGGCGCGCTTGTCGCCGGGCTTGATGCGCATCGCCTCGCGGTAAAGCAGGACCATCGGGAGATTGTGGTTCTCTAGAGGCATGTCGGCATGCTTCGGAGTCGTGCGCGCCACCGCCCGCAGGTAGCGCCGGTCGTGCTGCGCAAAAAGCGAGAGCTTCATAAAATCCTGGCGCGTTGTCGTGGACTTGAAGTATTGCCACACAGCACGGTCCGAATAGTTCCGGAGCTTAAGCATGTCGCGCGGTGGGGCCAACGTCTCAAGATTCATCTCTAGTCCGAGGTCACGACGAAGCAGGTCCGACATCTTCCGGAAGACCGCGCTGGTCGGCTGCCTCCCTGCGGAATACTCCCGGTAGAGCGGGGACTCCTGAAGTTCCCGCAGGTGGTCGCGGAAGATGAGAGTCCCCGCCACGAAATGTGTTTGCCCTTTCACCGTCAGAGTTTCGGCGTCCTCGCTCAACTCAATGAGCATCATGAGGAGCGGGAAGAGGTCGTGTTCGGACCATAGCGCCTCACAACGCTTAAGTTTGCGCAGCACGTATTCACGCTCGACCGGCAGCAAATTCGCGCGACGTAGGCCGTAGGCGATGGAGAAACGCAGTCCTTCGTCATAGACCTCGGCCTGCAGCCGATCCCGATAGAGAGTGCGCGGCTCGCGCGCCATCGTGCGCAAGAATGGCAACGGCGATCTCACGAGCGCAGGATGGTCGAGGATCATGGTGGGGCGCTGCGTGTATTCCGAGGAGGGAAGGTACAAGAAGAATTCCCTGGGATAGGGGAACGAAAGTCTGGTCACGATGGCATCCGTACGGGCTTTGTAAGGGTCGCCGACCGCGTACAGCCTTTCCAGAATGCGGATATCCTCATCGTCGATAAAGCCGTTGCGATTGGCGTCCACCTTCAGAGCCTCGAGGCGGGGCCGTGCATAGGGATTGGCAAGGAAGCGGTGAAGCAGGACGACGTCCTTTTCGTCCCAGGCATGGTCGCCGTTGAGGTCCCCCAGCATGATGAGTTCGGAGTGCATGCCGATGCGGTGGACAGGGAGCGTGTAGTACGTCGTGGCGGTAGCCGAAACGGCAATCAGGATTCCGTAAAGGAATATTCTCAATTTCTTGCCATTCATATCTTTGCCTTGACCAGGAAGTCTTCAAGGCTGATCCCCTCAACATTACTTGCCGCAACCTCGCGCGTGATCATAACGAGCCTCGCTTGTTTATTGCGATGGCTGAAGGCCTTCAGCCCATCAGGCAAACCGGCTTCTTTGCCGGATTTAACCTCAATGGCAACAAGTTCTTGTCCGCGCTTAAGAATAAAGTCGACCTCATCCTGACGATCGCGCCAGTAGAAGACCTCCCCACCCTCCCGCTCTGCCATCGCCACCAATGCGGCGCCAACAGCGTTCTCGACAAGGCGGCCCTTCCAGGCCGGATCGACCCGCCCGTTTTTGATTATGGCTGGAGTCAGGGCGGTCACTAAGCTGTTGTCTCTGAGAACGATCTTAGGAATGGATCCCCTCTGCCGGATGCGGCTGCCGCTCCACCTTTGCAGCGGCGCCATCAGGTAGGCAGCGGAGAGAAGGTGGAAATAATGCGCTATCGTGACCGTGTTGCCGGCATCGCTCAGCTGGCCGAGCATCTTCTGGTAGCTCATGATTTCAGCCGGATGAGCGCAGGCCATGCCGAAGGCCTGTCGAAGAAGAGCCGGTTTTTGAACGGGCGACATCAAAAGAACATCCTTGCCGATAACCGTTTCGATGAGAGAATCCCTTATAAATCTCGACCACCGCACGGGGTCCTTCCTGAGTTCAAGCGCCCCAGGATATCCCCCGAAAACGAAGAACTCATCGAGCGTCAAGCCGAAGCAATCCCGACACTCCAAAAATGACCACTGCATATGCCGATGAAGTTCGAAGCGGCCCGCAAGGCTTTCCGTCAAGCCGCGCTGAACGAGCAACGCCGACGAGCCTAGGAGGACGACTCGCAAGCGAGTCCGCTTCCGGCGATCTTCATCAACAAGGACCTTGACCGCCTCGCTCCAGTGCGGAATTTTCTGGACCTCATCGAGGATCAGCAGCGTATCCTCACCAGCCTTCAAAGGAAGTTCGCGGGCCTTTTTCCAGTGATCGGAAATCCATTCAGAGCCCGGCGTATGGGGCTGATCTGCGGTTTCGTAGATTTTCTGCCCCTGCCAACGCTCCTGGGCCTGAAGCGCGATAGTCGTTTTTCCAACCTGCCGGGGGCCCGTTACGACCTGAAGAAGCCTTGGCTCACCGGTAAGCGCGCTCCAAAGAGCATCGAACAGGTGCTGACGGACGTATGTCATTTCAGCCATATGCCCATTGTAGCTCCACAAAATCCAATAGTCAACGGTTTACTCAGTCGTATGAGTAATTCGTTTTTGATGAGAATTCCGACGCCTCTCAAAGGCCCAGTTGACATTTTCAGTCCCCTCGTCGCCTGAACGGAGGGATTCGAACTTTTCTTCCTTTCCACAGAAGATAGATGCCACGCAAGAGAATAGGCGTCTCACCACAAATTCCCTTCTTGCTTTTGACTTTGATCAAATTCACGGCCCAAGAAAGAATCAAAGACGGGATATAATCTCACGGGTGCGGACCGGACACGGATCAAAGCGGCATTGAAACTTCAAGAAAATCGGACGTGGTAGGAGGAAATCGTCGAGAAGCCCGGCAAGGCGTCCGCTGCCGCGGCTTCACCGGAGTTCAAGCACCAAGGCATCGACTGCTCAGCGCTTACCCAGAACTCCTACGGGGAGAACCGCGTCAAGATCCCGCGCGTGAGCCGCGACCAGTGGAAGACATACGATCCTTCATGCCCTCGGCGCCCATTATCGCGGACGCGGCTTTGCTGTATCGCGCGGCTCTGGGGACTGAGGTCCTGGCGCTCTCCTTCGTGCGCTGATCAGCGCACGAAGGCGGCCTCGACTTTCTCCTAGCGGGCGGGCTTTTGGCTGCAGGCATCGGGCGAGATGGGGGCGACGATGGGCTCTCCGGTCTTGAGGTCGTAAATCCCGTACTTCTTGTCTAGCGGCCAAATCGCCAGACCGCCCTTGTCCGCGCCGACCACCACGGCGCCGCCCGCGCTCGAGCGCAGCGGCGCGGATTTGTAATCTGCCCCCAGGAGCGCCTCGATGTCGGGCCCGGCGACGTCGTCGTTGTCTATGGTCGTGCTGACGTCGTCGCAGACCTTGTTGCCTTTGACGCGGCTGCGCAGGACTTCCTGCCGTCCGGTCGCGAGATGCCACAGGCCGACGCTTTCGCCGCGTCCGCCGTACTCGCCGGGTATGCGAGAAAACAGGATGACGAGATAGTCTCCGACGCAGGCGACGCTTTCGGGCTGTCCCCCTCCCTTCCAATCGAACAATTCGGCCGTTTTTATTTTTTTGGACTCGGTCCAGCGCAAGTTGAGCGGCTCGGTGGCGCAGCCTTCTTCGCCGCATTCCTGCTTAATCCGGCAGCCCGCGAAATCGGCTTTCCTTTCGATGAAAACCTCCCCGCCGGGCAGGGCGACGGTCTCGTATGTGCCGCAGCGGCGCGTGCCCGCGCCGGAAAGCATGCTTGGCTTGGGCAGCGCGAAGGCTTCGCTCGCTCCTTCAAGCCGGATTGGTTGCGAACTCAGCCTCCAGAATTCATCGGGGTCAAAACCAAGTATTTTTTCCTGCTGCTTGTCATAAATCATGCATTGCGAGAGCATCTCGTCATTAGAAGGGCATTTGGCCCTGCAATCTGTGCACCGGGCGCTACACTCCTCATAGGAAGGTGAGGAGTGCGGGCAAGAGCATAGCTCCCGGCATCGCTCCCGGCATTGCTGCTGTCTTTGATCAGCGGGGCAGGTGGCGTAGCGCTCCAAGGCCTGGCGCATGGCCAGCAGGCGCGCGACCTCGGCGGAACCGATGCGACACGGCGCGGAAACCCGCGGCGCGGGAGAGGCGGACGCCAGGGACGCCAGAAACGCCAGGAAGAAAAACTGGGCTATGAATTGCATGTCGTCATTGTCCTATCGACTTCAAGAAAGTTTCGCCGTTTGTAACGGCTCAGGCCATTTGAGCATTTCCTGAGCGCTCCGGTTCATATTTTTCGCTGAACTCCGACCCGCCTTCCTTCGGCCACATCTTACGTGAGTCTATTCGTAACTACTCAGGTACGGTCGCGCCTCATTTGAGTTCGCGTAGCCGCGTCCGGGAGGATGATCCTCCGGGCCCGGCGACCGCGCGCCGGCTCCCTCCGGATCATCCTCCCGGCCTACCTCTCAGCTCAATGGCGCGTGACCTCCGCCGATCTGTTGCGGTTATCCTCATCGGCTGATTGCCCACACAAGATTTAGCTGGACTCGCTGGCACCATCCTGTCTCGCAACTGGCTCATACCGCCTCCTTGCTTCATGTAATTGGGCGCTCGCAGGAAGCACCCGGAGGCAAGTATAGAGGGCGGAAGTTGCCGGCGTGAGAAGACCTGGCTACGAAGACGACGGGGCGGGAATTACAGCGAAGGGGCTACTACCGCGAAGCGGTTTCGTTCAAGCGGCTTTGCGGAAGGAGGACGGGCATCCTTGCTTCGGACGGGAGATGAGGACTCCCCCCAGGATTCACAGGCGCGGCAACCACGCTGCGTGCCGAAGCCGGGGGAGATTCGGATGCGATCAAGCCGCAAACCGCAACGCGGACAAAGGTCGTCCGAGCGGTGCGCGAGCCCGCTCATGCGAGCCCCATGGCAAACAGAGCATCCCGCACAGACGTCGCATTCTTCAAGCGGTAGACGACCTTGCCGTCCTCCAAAGCGCGTCGCGCCCAACTCGGAAGAACCGTGTTTCCCGTCCGCAGCGGCGTCAGGTAGACGAAGATCACCTGGAGAGGCTCGTGCCCGGGAGGCGCTCCCCTCAGGCAATGCCGCCAGACTCCGAGAGCCGGGCGACCCTCGCGCAATCCAGAAACCGGAGCGATCAGGACCGAGACTCCTTGCCTTGCACCGGGCCCGCTCGCGGCGAGCCGCGCGGCCAGATCGTCGGAGATCGCAGGGGCCTTCGCGACGATCTCTCCCGCTCCATGCAGCGCCTTGACCACGAGTATGCGCAAAGCGTCGAGCGCGTCGGGCGAGTCGTGCCCCACGACGACGGACAGCGTCAGGGCTCCCGCCGCACACGCGCTCTCCATCACGACTCCCCCTTGCCGGCGCGGGCTTCCCCGGGCCGCGTCAAAAGCAGCTGAAGGGCTCTCCTTAGAACCTCGGCAGACGTATAGCCGATCCGTCGCCGCTGCGACGGAAGTCCCGCCAGATCTTCCAATTGGGCGAGGGACGCGCTACAGACACCGGGAATGCCCAGAATCTCCCTCTGCGTGAGGACGATGGATCCATCGTCCTTGATCTTCGCCACGCGGGCCAAGAAGCCTCGCTTCATGGACACACCTCCGTTTGCTGCTTCGATCTCCCCGCTAAAGGGCGCGCGGCGATCTCGGCCAAAGCGACGATGCGCTCCATGCAACTGCGCGTCCCAACGGCATGTTCGTAGGCGCTTTCGGCCGACTCCCGAAAGGGGGACTGATTCGGCTGAATCGGTCGACTTGGCGTTTCCAATCGGCCAAAACCGGCGATTCGCCGATTTGGCTTTTCTATTGACTGTTACACGGATGTGAGACCTCCAGATCGGCGAGCAAGGCCACACCGTCGTGGCCGCGATCATAAGGCACACGCCGGGCGCCATGTCATGGAACAATCTGGCGGGCTGGATCGTATGAAGGTGTGCCCCCCTCGCCTGTCGGCTCATCCTATCGCCCGCGCGACGCCGCCGCCAGTCCTCTCTACCGGGTGGTCCTCGCCTCGCTGGAGACTTATCTCGCCGAGCGCTTCCGACAACGCGACACCCTGGCCCATCCCTGCGCCGAGTCCTACTCCGGCGCGCGGAAAAACCGGCCTTGACGAAGATCGGGGATAGGGGCTATCCTGCGCCCATGAAGGTTGCCGCCGGCAGAAGTGGGCTTAAGACCTATCCATCAGGGCGACCAACTCGACGTGAGAGGTCTGGGGGAAGAGGTCGATGGGGGTCACTTTCTTGAGGGTGTAGCCGGAGTGCGCCAGGAAGCCGGCGTCTCGGGCGAAAGTGGCGGGGTCGCAGGAGACGTAGACCAAGCGCTTGAGCTTGCGGTCGGTGAGGAAGCGGCGCACGGGCTGGGAGAGGCCGACGCGGGGCGGGTCGACGATCGCGGCGCTGCCGTCGGCAAGCTCCGATGAGAGCTTCGGCAGGACCGCCTCGGCGCGTCCGGCCTTGAAGCGGCAGTTCTTGACGGCGTTGCGCTCCGCGTTGCGGTAGGCGTCGCCGACGGCTTCCCGGTTCTCCTCGACGCCGATGATCCGGGGGAAACAGTCCGCCAGCCAGAGGGTCAGCGTGCCCACGCCGCAATACAGGTCCAGGCCCAGGGGGAAGCGGCGGCCCGACTCGCGAACGGCGGCCTTGGCCTCGTCATAGAGGACCTCGGCGGCGGGAGTGTTGACTTGGAGGAAGGCCCCGGGAGAGATCGTGAATTGGAAGCGGCCCAAGGTCTCCGTCATCTCCCGCGCGCCCCAGAGACGGCGCCACTCGGGGCCCAGGACCACCGAGGTGCGCTCCGGCTGGAAGTTGAGGTGGAGGCCGATCATCTCGGGGTGCTGGGCGCGCAGCTCGGCCGCGAAGGCCTCGCGGTCGGCGAATTCCGGGCGCGAGACCACCAGGCCGACGAGGGCCTGGTTCTCGGCGTTGGTGCGGATGAAGAGGTGACGCAGCCAGCCCTTGCCGGTCCTGCCGTCGTAGAAGGACCAGCCGCGGGCCGCGGCCATCTTCTTGACCGTGAGCGCCAAGCGCACCGAGAGGTCGGGCTGGATGGGGCACTCGCGCATCTCGACGATCTCGCGGGAGCCCGCCGCGAAGAAGCCCATGCGGGGGCCGGGGGCGAAGGGGATCTGGACCTTGTTGCGGTAGCCCCAGGGATGGGGCGCGGCCTTGGTCGGCCCCGTGAGCTTCTCTCCATCCGGGAACTTGCCGATGCGCCGCAGGCAGTCGAGGATGATGCCGCGCTTGTGCTTGAGCTGGGCGTCGTAGTTCAGGTGCTGCCAGTCGCAGCCCCCGCAGGCCGGCCCGGGGCGGGAGGGCGCGGCGTGGTGCGGGCAGGGCGGGTCTTGGCGCTCCGGGCCCGAGGAGAGGACGCGCTTGATCCGGGCGCGGGCGAAGCTCGACTTGGCCTCGAAGACCTCGACTTCCAAGAGGTCTCCGGGAGCGGCGTGAGGCACGAAGACCACGCGCTTCGAGTCCTCGGTCCGGGCGATGGCATCTCCCGTAGGGGCCATGCTCTCCACTTGCACCGTCAGGATCTCGCGCGTCTCGTTCACCGAGGCATCGTACCAATTTTATAGAATACTTGAATGGAGCCATATGCGCGCCTCCTGCTGGCCGCCGCCCTGATCGGGGCCTGCGTGCCTTATCCCGGCGAGCTCCCGGACGACGGGCGGGGGCGATCCTACACCGGGATCGTGGAGGGGGCCTATCCCGGGCTCGACGCGGGCTACAACGAGATCCAGGCCCTGCACTTCGCGGTGAAGGCCTACGGCGTGGACGCCGTGCGCTCGGCCGCGGACCGGGCCGAGGAGGCCTACAACCGCATCATGACGGACACGGGCCTTTACTCCTTCAAGCCGCGCGGCCTCTACCAGTGCGTCGTTTACGGCACGCAGGACGAGTACCGCAAGAAGACGGGTCAGCCCGACTGGTCGGCCGGGGTCGCCGTGGGCAACGCGCTCTACACCTTTCTCTCGCCGAAACTGGAGGGGGTTCTCTCGCATGAAATGACCCACCTTATCTGGTTTGAGTTTATGGGAGGCCGTTTGGTCCAGGAGCAGCGCTGGGTCAACGAGGGCTTGGCGGTCTACGAGGAGTCGAAGGCCCTGGACCCGCAGGGCCGCTCCGAGCGCTTTTCCTCCCTACACCAGCTCCTGCGTTCCCAGCCCATCCCCATGGAGCAGATGATGCGCCTCGTCCCGGCGACCGAACGTGCCTACGACGTCAGCCTCTGGTACGCGCAGGCCGAGTCCATGGTCCGCTTCATGATCCAGCGCGGCGGACGCATCGGCTTCTCCCAGTTCCTACTGGCCCTGCGCGACGGCAAGGACTTCGACCGAGCGACGGCCGAGGGCTTTCCCGGGCAGTGGCGCGCGCTGGCGGATTTCGAGATGGAATGGCGCCGGAGCCTGCAGTGAGCCGGACGGCGAAGTCCGCGCCCGGCGCGTCTCGCCGCGTCGTCCTGCCCGTGAGGGGGATGCACTGCGCCTCGTGCGTGGACAAGGTGGAGGCCGCGCTCAACCGGCTCGAGGGCGTGGGGCGAGTCAGCGTGGACCTGCCTTCCCGCACCGTGGCCGTGGACTTCGTCCCCGTCCCGGGCAAGCTCGAGGTCCGCACTCTGCGCCGCGCCGTGGAGAAGGCGGGCTACGACGTCCTGGGCGAGAGCGAGAGCCGCTCCCAGGCGGAATCCATCAGCCTGCTCTCCCAGCAGGAGGAGCAGCGCGTCCTCATGACGCGCCTGCAGGTCGCTCTGGTATTCTCCGTGCCGCTGATGCTGGCCCACTGGCTGAACCTGTCTCCGTACACGGCCCTGCTGCTTGCCGTTCCCGTCCAGGTCTGGGGCGGCAAGCACTTCCACCAGGGGCTCTCCCGCGCGCTCCTGCGCCGCCGCGCGGACATGGACGCCTTGGTCTCCCTGTCGACCTGGTCGGCGTTTCTCTACAGCGCCTATGTGGTGTTCCTTCCCGAAACGCTGCCGCCGGCCGCGCGCCAGACCCAGTGGGACGCGGTCAGCGGCCTGATCGTTTTCGTGACCCTGGGTCGCTGGCTCGAGTCCCAGACCCGCGGCAAGACCAACGAGGCGGTCGTCAAGCTCATGCGCATGGCCCCCAAGACCGCGCGCGTGGTCCGAGACGGCGCCGAATTCACCGTGCCGCTGGCCGAGGTGTCGGTCGCGGAACTCGTGCGCGTGCGCCCGGGCGAGCAGATCGGCATCGACGGCGAGGTCGTCTCGGGCCGTTCCACGGTCGACGAGGCCTTGCTGACCGGTGAGAGCCTGCCCGTCGAGAAATCCCCAGGCACGCGCGTTTGGGGAGGCACGCTCAACAAGAACGGCGCCCTGGAGATCCGCGTCTCGCGGCCCGGCGACGAATCGGCGCTTTCTCGCATCGTCGAGGCCGTGCGCGAAAGCCAGGCGACCAAGCCCAAGATCCAGCGCTACGTGGACAAGGTCGCGGCTTGGTTCGTGCCGGCCGTGCTCGTCTTGTCCTCGCTCGCGGCGGCCGCCTGGCTGAACTGGGGCCCGGAGCCCCGCTTCCTTTTCGCCATGACCTGCTTCGTCTCGGTCCTGGCCTGCGCCTGCCCCTGCGCGCTCGGCCTGGCCACGCCGCTGGCGGTGGTGGCGGGAATAGGCCGCGCCGCGGAGATGGGCGTGTTCATCCGCAACGCGGAGATCCTGGAGGAACTCGGCACGCTCGACGTGGTCCTCTTCGATAAGACCGGCACCCTCACCCTCGGCCGGCCCCAGGTCGCGGGCTCCATCGTCCTGCGCGGCACGGAGGACGAGATGCTGGCCTGGGCCGCCGCCTGCGAGGAACGCTCCGAGCACCCCTTCGCGGCCGCGATCCGCGCGCTCGCCAAGGAGCGCCGCGCCCCGATCTCGGGCGTGGACTCATTCGAGGCCCTCCCCGGGCGCGGGGTCATCGTGCGCTCGGGCGGCCGGACCGTCCGCGCGGGGAGCCTGCCTTGGCTCAAGGAGGAAGGCGTGTCGATCCCGCAGGACGACGCGACCCGCTTCTCCGAGGAGGGTTCGCTCTTGGGCGTGGCCCTGGACGGCGAGATCCTCGGCGCGTTCCGCATGGAGGATCAGGTGCGCCCCTCCGCGCGCGCCGCGGTCGACGCGCTCAAGGCCCTGGGGCTCGAGGTGTACCTGGTCTCCGGCGACCGCAACGCGGCGGCCTACCGGGTCGCCGAGCAGGTCGGCATCGGCACCGTATTCGCGGAGGTCCGCCCGGAGGAGAAGGCGGACATCGTGCGGCGCTTCCAGTCGGAGGGCAAGAAGGTGGCCATGATCGGGGAGGGATTCAACGACGCGCCGGCTTTGTCCCACGCGGACGTCGGCATCGCGCTGGCCAGCGGCACCGACGTCGCCATCGAGTCCGCGGACCTGACCCTCATGAACCCGGACCTCACCTCCCTGGGCCGGGCCATGCGCCTGAGCCGGCGCATCCGCCTCGTCATCCGCCAGAACCTGGCCTGGGCTTTCGCCTACAACCTCCTGCTCATCCCCGTCGCGGCAGGCGCGCTGTACCCGCGCTGGGGAGTCCTCCTTCGCCCCGAGTTCGCGGGCGCGGCGATGGCGCTGAGTTCGATTTCCGTCGCCTTAAATTCCCTGAGACTGAGGAGAAAGGATGCCCTCTAGCAAGAAACAGCCCCTGATCTACGGCTACAACCCCGACCTGGCCCTCTCCGGCGCGGACGCGCCCCTGCCTGCCATCGAGACCTGGCCCAACCAGTACCGGGGCTACGAGATCAAGATCGAGGTCCCCGAGTTCACCTCGGTCTGTCCGAAGACGAAGCTCCCCGATTTCGGCGTCATCACCGTGCGATACCTGCCGGACAAGGAGTGCCTGGAGCTCAAGAGTTTCAAATATTACGTCCTCGGCTACCGCAACATGGGCATCTTCTACGAGAACGCGGTCAACCGCATCCTCGACGACGTCGCCGCGGCGACCAAGCCCGTCTGGTGCGAGGTCGTCGGGGCGTTCACCTCGCGCGGCGGCATGCGCTCGACCGTCACCGCGCGCCACCCGCGCCGGGCCTTCCCGCCGCGTTGAAGAGGCTCCTGCCGATCGGCCTCATCGCGATCGGGGCCGTCCTGCTCCTGTGGAACCTGGGCCGGCCCGCTCTCTGGGAGGACGAGGCGGAAACGGCCTTGCGCGCGGAGTCGATCCTTGAGACGGGCCTTCCGCGCACGAGCCTGCGCGGCGTGCTCGTCACGGTCCAGCCGTCCTTGGCCGCGCACGAGGGCAAACCCTCCGGCGTCTGGACTTGGAATACCTGGCTGCCGGCCTATCTCGTCGCCGCTTCTTTCGCCGTTCTCGGGCGCACGCCGTTTGCCGCCCGGTTGCCGTTCGCTTTGTCGGGAATCCTCACCCTGTGGTTGTCTTGGCGTCTGTTCTGCGGCGGCGAGGACGATGAACTCGTCGAGCGCCGCGCGCACTCCGCCGAGGCCGCTCTCGCCCTGCTCGCTCTTTCGCCCGCCTTCCTGCTTTTCTGCCGTCAATCCCGCTACTACGCCCTGGTGGCGCTCGGCGCCGTCCTGGTCTTCCATGCGTGGCGCCGTCTTCTCGCCGGGAAACCATGGGGCGCTCTGGCGCTGGCGCTCTCGCTCCAATGCCTGCTGCACGCCTCCTTCGCCTTCTTCGCGTGCGCGTGCCTGACCCTGGCGCTCGACGCCGCCCTGCGCCTCGACGAATGTCCGCGCGCCGGCCGTTTCTGGGTCGCGGCCGCTCTCTCCCTCGCCTTTGCCGCCCCGACCGCCTGGTATTTCCGGATCTGGGACCGGCCGGGTAATCACGCCTATGGTTTCATCGAGTCGTTGGAATTTTTGAAGACTTTCCTTTTATGGCTGGCGGCTTTCGTCGTGCCTCTGGCGCTGGTCGCCGCCGTCTTCGCCCGCCGGTGGATGGCCGTCGCCGCGGGATTCGCGCTTCTGTGCGGTCTCGTCGCCGAGGGCCCGTGGTCGCGTCTCTGCGCGGCGCTCGTCTGGGCGGCTCTCCTTATCGCCGGAGCGCGCCTGCCCGCGCCTTACGGCGTGATGAACCTGAGCCGTCTCTGTCTCTTGGCTCTCGTCGCCACGCTGGCGATCCTCTCCTGGACCGCGGCCGAACCGTACGGCCGTTATCTCGCCGGACTCCTCCCAGCGCTTGCCTACCTCGTCGCGCGCGGCTTCTCTTCTCTCGCCTGCGGCCGCGCTCCGATCGTGGCTGGGATCATCGCCGCCGCCGCGGGGGGAAATCTCTTCTTCGTCGGCCCGCTCAAGGCCGCGCAAGCCTTGTCGGCGCCAGCCGCCGCGGCGGAGTCGGTCTCGGGCATGATGCGCAGGCGTCTTCGCGACCTGCCTGCGCGCGCGGACCTGGGTCTTTTCGCAGCGGAGGTCTTTCGCGGCCCGCAGGGCTATATCGAGGCGGCGGCCGCGGCCCTGAAGTCGGGGGGGGAGACTTTCTTCTCCGACGAGGACGCCCTCTCGCTGATGTTTGCAACTCGCCTGCGGCCCGTCTATCCCGACGAGTTCAAGACCGTCGAGCCGGACTGGCTGATGCCTTCCCCCTGGATCCGGCTCTCCGTCGAGGAGGACGCGCGCGTGCGCGAGCTTCTCGCTTCCGGCCGTTACGAGCCGGCCGCGATGGACGCGCCGCGGTTGCTGTGGCAGAACAACCCCGACCCCCTCTTCCATGATTTCTCCGCGCGCCGAGGCCTCCTGCCTCTTTTCCGCCGACGTTCGCCGCGATCAAATTGATTGACTGTCTCAGACATGGTAATATCAATCGCGTCATCTTGTTCTTTTCCGTTCGTTTCGTGCCCAGTTGGCGCAGTGGTAGCGCGTTCCCTTGACATGGGAAAGGTCATAGGTTCAAATCCTATACTGGGCACCACTTTTTTTCTCTTCAGAGGAGACGCCGGAAATGTCCGCCACCGACATCGTCCACGCCGCCGATCCCGACTCGCAGGAGGCGCTCGACGCCCTCCGGCATTCCTGCGCGCACGTGATGGCGCAGGTCGTCCAGGAACTCTTTCCCGGAACCAGGATCACCATCGGTCCCGCCATCGAGAACGGATTCTACTATGACTTCGACTCCGAGCATCGCTTCACGGAGGATGACTTCAAGGAGATCGAGAAGCGCATGCTCCAGATCGCCGAGGGCAACCACCCCTTCGTCGGCAAGGAAGTCACCTACGAGGAGTCCAAGGCTTACTGGGCCTCCAAGGGCGAGACCTACAAGCTCGAGATCCTCGAGGGCTTCAAGGACCAGAAGCTCACTCACTACACCCACTCGACTTTCACCGACCTCTGCCGAGGCGGCCACGCCCCGAACACGAGGTCCATCCGCCACTTCAAGCTCCTCTCCGTCGCGGGCGCCTACTGGCGCGGAGACGAAAAGAACGCGATGCTCCAGCGCATCTACGCGACCGCCTGGCCCAGCAGGGAGCAGTTGACCTCGCACCTGAAGATGCTGGAGGAAGCCAAGAAACGCGACCATCGCAAGCTCGGTCCCGCGCTCGATCTTTTCAGCATCCAGGACCTGGCGGGCCCGGGCCTCATCTTCTGGCATCCTAAGGGCGGGCGCGTGCGTCTGGTGATGGAGGACTGGCTGCGCGCCGAGGCGCTCAAGCGCGGCTACGATATGGTCTATACCCCGCACATCGCCAACGTGGACCTATGGCACACCTCAGGCCACACCAGCTTCTACCGGCAGAACATGTTCGGCGAGATCGAGGTGGAGAAGGCGGAATATCAGCTTAAGCCGATGAACTGTCCGCTCCACATCCTCATCTACCAGAACTCCCTGCGCAGCTACAAGGACCTGCCCCTGCGCTACGCCGAACTCGGCACCGTCTACCGCTACGAGAGATCGGGCGTCCTGCACGGCCTCATGCGCGTGCGCGGCTTCACCCAGGACGACGCCCACATCTTCTGCACTCCCGACCAGATCGAGAGCGAGGTGTCGGGCTGCGTCGATTTCGCTCTTGAAGTCTTCAAGACCTACGGCTTCGAGAAGTACGCGATGGAGGTCTCTACCTGGGATCCTGAGAAGAAGGCGGACTACTCCGGCGAGGTCGAGGAGTGGGATCGCGCGACCGGGGCGCTCGAGGCGGTGCTCAAGCGGCGCGGCATCGCCTACCGGCTCATGAAAGGCGAGGCCGCCTTCTACGGCCCCAAGATCGACATGAAGCTCATCGACGCGATCGGCCGCCCTTGGCAGCTCTCTACCGTTCAGTTCGACTTCAACCTGCCCAAGAAGTTCAACCTGGAGTTCGTGGGCCGCGACGGCGCCCGCCATCGTCCGCTCATGGTGCACCGCGCCCTGTACGGCTCGGTCGAGCGATTCTTCGGCATTCTAGTGGAACACTACGCCGGGGCCTTCCCGCTCTGGCTGGCCCCGGTCCAGGTGAAGATCCTCACGCTGACCGACGCGCAGAACACGGCGGCCGGAGAGCTGAAGAAGAAGCTCGACGAGGCCGGCCTGCGCGTCGAATGGGACGCCCGCTCCGAGAAGATCGGACATAAGATTCGCGAGGCGACCATGGAGAAGGTCCCGTACATGGTCGTACTCGGGCCCAAGGACGTCGAGGCGGGCACCCTGGCCGTGCGCCTGCGCGACGGCCGACGGAAGAACGCAGTGAGCGCCGACGAGTTTCTCCGTCACCTGACCGAGGAGGTCGCCCGGAAGAAGCCGGCCTCCTCCTGGGAGACAGAATGAAAATGATCGTCGCCGTCATGGTCGCACTCAGCCTCGCCTCGCCCGCGCGCGCCGCCTGGGGTTCCGTGACGCCGGAATTCAACGCCGCCGCCGAGGAGGCCTCCTTTGCCTCCGCCACCCAGCTCTTTCAGGAGACCGGGCGCGACAAACTCGCCGTGGTCCAGGCCCTGGAGAACTTCATCGCCCAGTTCCCGCGCAGCCCCCGCGCGACGGACGCCGAGTTCCTCGCGGGCGAGGCCTATCTTCAGCACGCGCTGTCCATCCTTAAGTCGGAGGCGTCATCGAAGAAGGCCTCTTCGGCGCGATTGCTGTCGCCGAAGAACCCCGCCGCGGTCAAGGCCCTCGCGGGCGCGCGCAAGGCCCTCGAATCCGTCGCCCAGGACAAGAAGTCCGGGCTGGCCCCGTCGGCGCAATACCGACTGGGCGAGGTCGCCTACAACGACAAGGACTGGGAGAAGGCGGTGTCGGAATTCAATGAGGTCGAGCGCCGCCACCCTAAGTCATACCTCAACCCCGAAGCGCTGATGGGCATCATCTACTCCAACCTCGCCATGGAGCATTTCTCCCAGGCCGAGGCGAACCTCTTCCTCTTGGGCGAGACCTTCCCGACCTTCCTGCGGGAATCGGCCGTGCTCTATGCGCAGGGCGTCGTGGCTCTGCACAAGGGCGATTACGCCAACGCCGAGCGCGCGCTCAAGCAGGTCAAGACCCCGGAGGCCCAGTACTACCTGGGCAAGACCTACCTCCTCTCCAAGCGCGCCTACTTGGCTGCGGCCGCCTTCGAGAACCTCATCCGCGACTACCCGACTTCGGAGCTCAAGGAGGAGGCCCAGTTCTTCATCGGCGATTCCTTCTTCCTGGCCGAAGACTTCAACGGCGCCATCAGCAAGTACCAGGGGTTCATCTCCCTTTATCCGGAGAGCCCCCTGCGCGTGTCGGCGCTCTTCCGCATCGGCTCGTCCTACTTCCAGAAGAAGGACTACGTCGAGGCGCGCGCCAACTTCCAGGCCGTGCTCGATCGCTACCCGAAGGACTTCTTCGCGCCCCTGGCGCAGTTATTCGTCGCCGAATCACACCTGATCGCGGGGCAGACGCGCGAGGCGCTCTTCGCCTTCACGAAGGTCATCACCCAGCACCCCGACGCGGTGAAGATCGCGCCCCTCTCCTTCTTCAAGCTCGCGTGGTGCCAGTATCAGGTCGGCGACTACATGCAGGCCATCCAGACCGGCAACAACTTCATGGCCCAGTACCCGAACCACGTCCTAGCCAAGAACGTCTACCTCATCGTCGGCAATGCCCAGTCCCAACTCAAGCGCTACGTCGAGGCGACCGCCACCTTCCAGCGAATCATCGACCTGGCGCCGTCGTCGGACGTCGCAGAGCAGGCCCTCTTCTCCATCCTGAAGGGCCAATACGATCAGAAGGCCTTCAACTCGATCCTGACTTCCTACCAGTTCATCTTCCGCCACCTGCCTCCTTCGAAGTCGAAGTGGCGCAGCATGAGCTACCTCTACGCGGCCGAGGCCTACCTGGCGCTCAATCAGGCGGACGAGGCGAAGGTCATCTACGAGATGATCCTGAAGGTCTATCCCGACGACCCCGCCGCGTTCTACGCGCAGGACGGTCTGGCCTGGAGTCACTCCTATAAGGGCGAGGACGCCGAGGCTTTGGAAGCGAGGCAGAAGCTCAAGGATATGCTGGCCGTGGCCGGCACATCATTCACCTTCTCGGGCTTGAACGAGCTGGGCATCGCCGACTCGATGTTCAACCAGAAGAACTACGAGGACTCCTACCAGCTCTACGCGAAGTTCGCCGCCGACAATCCGAGTTCACCCCAGGCCCCGGCCGCCCTCTACCGCGCGGCACGGAGCTCCTACCACCAGCGCTACTACACGCAGGCCATCGACCTATGGAAGAAGATGGTCGAGAAGTACCCCGACTCCCCGGACACCCCGCAGGCGCGCGCGCAGATCGCCGACACGCTGTTCCGCGCCCAGAAATACGGCGAGGCCATCTCGACCTATCGCGCCATCCTCGAGGCCGCGCCCAAGGGCCCTGCGGCGCCCTTGGCGCACCTGCGCATCGCCCAGGCCGCCTTCAACGTCAAGGACGACGCCGGGGCGGTCAAGGAGATCCAGGAATTGGTGGCCGCCTTCCCGGCCGCGCCCGAGGCCAACGACGGCCTCGACATCCTGGAGGGGGTCTTCGACCGTTCGCGCGGACACGACTATAGGACCAGCCTGCGCGCCATCGTGACCTCCCAGCCGGGCACGCCCATCGGCGGCGAGGCCCAGTTCCGCCTGGCGCGCCGCGCCTTCGAGGCGAAGGACTTCGCCTCGTCGGCGGCCGAGTTCCAGAAGTTCTCCGTGGACTTCACCAACCATCCCGAGGTCGCGAAGGCCCAGTTCCTGCTGGGCGAGAGCTACTTCAACATGGGCAGGCATCAGGACGCCATCTCCGCCTACGAACGCATCCTCAACAACTTCGAAAAAAGCGACGACACGTCGCTGGCGATCTTTCATCTGGCCGGCGCCTACTACGCGCTGGAGAAGTTCGACGAGGCCACGCGCTTCTACGCGCGCCTCCTCGATGAATACCCGGGTTCGGAGTACGGCGGCCCCGCGCAGTTCAACCTGGCGCTGGCGTACAAGAAGTTGGGCAAGCTCGACATGGCCCAGTACGCCTACCAGAAGTACGTTGCGTCCGCCAAGCCCGAGGATCCTCAGGCGCAGAGCGCTTTATGGGAGACCTACCAGATCCAGAAGGACCGCAAGGACTACGATGGGGCGGCGGCAACGCTGTCGCAGATCCGCTCCTCGCCCAAGGCCGACGCGGAACTCATCATGGAGAGCTATTATCGGGAAAGCGAGGTGCGTCTCTCCGCCGGCCGTCCCGACGAGGCCCTGACGGTCTGGGAAAAGATGCGCGGCATGAAGCCTGCGGGCTCTCAGTACCGCCTGCAGGCCCTCATCAAGCTTGGCGAGCTGTATGAGAAGGCCGGCGACAACGCCTCGGCCGCAGGCGTCTACGAGGATCTGGCTAAGACCGGCTCGAAGGACACGGCCAAGGCCGCGGCCGCGCGCGCGGCCGCCCTGCGTAAGGAGACGGGTCCGTCCAAGCCGGCCGCGAAACGCGCCTCGGCGACCCAGGACGTGGACGGGCAGGCGGCGCCCGAGGGGGGCGGCACTCAGGTCATGCCTGCCGACGACGAGACGCCCGCGCCCACGAAGGATGCGGTCAAGTCGTCGGTGAAAGGGCGTCGCGGCGACGCGGGCGCCAAGACGCCGGCCAAGGGGAGCGCGGAGCCCGCGCTTCCCGGCATGCCGAACTGATCCGGAGAGGTGAGGAGACCCTATGGGAGAAATACACGTCCTCTCGCTCTTGAGCGAGAGCTTCACGCTGGTCATCATGCTCTTCCTTTCGGTGCTCTCGATCACCGTGGCGCTGGAGCGCTGGTGGTACTTTCGAGGCACGCAGGCCAAATCCGACGACATCCTGGCTGCGGTGCGCAAGCACATGGAGGGCGGCAAGCCCGACCACGCGGCGGCCTGGTGCCAGAAGCACCCCTCCGCGGTCGCCCAGGTCGTGGCCTACGGACTGATGCATGCCGCGCGTTCGCGCAAGGACCTGGAAGAACTGATGCTCTCGAAGCTCAAGGAGGAGCGTCTCAAGTTCGAGCACTTCCTGCCGGTGCTGGGCACGCTCGGCAACATCTCGCCCTTTATCGGCCTCTTCGGCACGGTCATCGGCATCATCCGCGCCTTCCGCGACCTGGCGGCCTCCGGCACCGGCGGCCCCTCGGTCGTGGCGCGCGGCATCGCCGAGGCGCTGGTGGCCACGGCGGCGGGCCTCTTGGTCGCCATCCCGGCGGCCGTCCTGTACAACTACTTCATGGGGCGACTCAAGAAGGTCACCGTCGAGATGGAAGTGGCCAGCGCGCGCCTCATCGTGATGCTCGGCGCGAAGTAAGAGGCGATCATGGCCGGCGCGGCTTCGAAGAACGAAGAACCGATCACCGCGATCAACGTCACCCCGTTGGTGGACGTGTGCCTGGTGCTCGTCATCATCTTCATGGCCGTGGCGCCCATGGCCGTGACCCTGGGCATCAAGGTCCTCGAGACGCGGCCTTCCGTCGCCGAGGGCAAGGCGTCCGTCGACGAGAACGTCGCGATCAAGATCGCCCTCGACGAGACCATCACGATCAACGGAGCCAAGACCGATCCGCTGACCTTCCGCCGCCAGCTCGATGAGGCGCTCGGCCGCAGCAAGGACAAGATGGTGGTCGTGACCGCGGAAGCGGGCAATCGCGTCGGGCTGGTGGTCCAGGTCCTAGACGAATCGAAGCAGGCGGGCGCGCTCAAGCTCGCGGTCATGAAGACGGACGGGGGGATCTGATGGCCGCCGGCGTCATCGACGATGAGCCGATCACAGACATCAACATCACGCCCCTGGTGGACGTGTGCCTGGTGCTCGTCATCATCTTCATGGTGACGGCCCCGATGATGTCCGAGCCGCCCATCAAGGTGGAGTTGCCTCGCGCGCACACGCGAGAGGGAGAGGAGAAAGATAAGATCACGCTGACTCTCTCAAAGGACGGAGAATACGCGGTGGATTACGAAAAGTTCTCGGACCCGAAGGTGATGGAGGAGCGGCTTAAAGAGAAGCTCCTGCAGAGCGATTCCAAGCTGGTCATCCTCCGGGCCGACCAGGACGCGCGCCACGGGAATCTGACGGACCTGATGGCCCGGGCCAAGGACGCCGGGGCGCTGTCCTTGACGATCGCCACGGAACAGAAGAAATGACGGAGGGGTCTCAAAAGACATGACCGGACGTCTTCCCGCCTCGGTGACGCTCTCGCTCGGCCTGCATGCGGGCGCGCTCGTTTTGTTCCTGGGCATGTCCAAGGAGGCTCCCCGGCAGGCCCAGCGCATCGTCGAGGGCGTGGACCTTCTCATCCAGGCGCCCAAGGCGCGCCCCGCCGTCTCGTCCGCCCCGCCGCTGTCCACCATGGATTTCCTCAAGATGGCCCTGCCCCAGATCCACACCGCCGCGCCCGCCGCGCTCCAGGTGAAGATTGCACAGCGCAAGATCATCCCGGTCGAGGCTCCCAAACTGGAAGAGAAGGCGCGGCGCGAGTTGGGTCCCGCACTGGAGGCCATAGACCTGAGCCATCAGCGGGTGGACGTCGCCAAGGTGGAAGAAAAGGTCCAGAGCCGCCGCGAGGCCGCGGCCACGCTCGCGTCCCTGCCGCGTCTGGAGGACGTGGGCCGCCGGAAGGTCAAGAACCTGCCCGAGGCCGTGGCCCTGGAGGAGCGCCGTCGCGAGGTCTCCGCCGCGGGCCTGGCCGAACTGACGCCTAAGACGGTCACGCGCCGCCAAGCCGTCGCCGCGATGGCGACTCTCCAAGAGGCCGCGCCTGAACGCAAGGGGCTAGGCTCGCTCGTGCCCGACCGGCCGCTCGCGATGGAGTCCAGACCCCAGGCCGCGATGGGGCCGAAGCTCGAGAAGATCTCAGCCATCGCCCCGAGGCTCGAGCGCCGGCAGGCCCAGGCCGCCGCCGGCGAGCGGAAGAAAGGCGTCGAGATCGAGGGGCCGTTGGCGGACCGCAAGGTTGACGCCTACACGGTCCCTTCCTTCCCGGCCTGGCTGCACAGCCAGGGAATACTCGAGGCCGCGGTCGCCGTCCGCTTCACAGTGAGCGAGGCGGGCGACGTCCTGCCGGGAATGCGGGTCGTGAACTCCTCGGGCTACGGCCGTCTCGACAAGCTTGCCATGGAGTCCTTGAAAAACTGGCGCTTCAACCCGAAGCCGGGCGCGGGCGTGCAGTGGGGCGTAATCACCTTTAGGTTCATATTGGAATAACGGTCTGGAGGAACTCATATGATGAAAGCGATCTTCGTTTTCCTTTTCTGCGTGCATCCCCGGTCCTCGGCGGCCGCGGGCGCGCCCGTCGCCGGCGGCATGCCGGTTGAGATCGTCATCAAAGCCGAGGCCGGCGCGGGAAAGCTCAACGACACGAAGCCCGCGCTTACGATCGACATCGATCCCTTCGAGACCATCCGCCCCGCCCTCAAGCCCGACGAGAACCTCCTCCTCGCGGTCTCGCCGTTGACCGTCTCTTGGCGCCGCACGCACCCGGAGTTCCTGAGGAACGAGCGCGTTATCCAGCCTTGGCGCACGACCTTCAGCCAGCGCCCCGGCATCTCCTTCATGGTCCGAGATTCGCTGGAGACCCTGCTGGGCGGCAAGCTCGAGGCGAAGGATGCCAGGAAATGGGGCTGGCAGCTCACCATCGCCGATGAGGAAGGCCGCGTCTTTCATCACTACGAGGGCTCCGGCGATCCGCCTGAGGGATTGATCTGGAGCGGGCAGAACGACCAGGGCGAGTGGGTCCGCGCCGGCCGGTCCTACTCCGCCATCTATACCTTCACGAGCCCGGACGGCTCGCCGCGCACGAGCGTGGGCAAACCGATCCTCTTCAAGGGTATCGTCCACCAGGAGGACACGGGCCTGTACGTCAGCATGGACTCGTCGGCCCTCTTCGGCGCGAGCAAGAACAACGCCGCGCTCCAGTCTCCGACGGGGGTGGACGTCCTGCGCTCCGCCGCCGATCTCATCAAGCGCAAGTACTCCGCCATCCCCATTGCGGTGCGGGTCTTCGCCAACACCAAGGAGCTGGGCGACCAGCAGGCCAAGACCGTGCAGGAGTTCCTCCTGCGCGAGCTGATGGTGGCTAGTCGTCACATCAGCACCGACGCGACCCGGGCCTCGTTCTCCGATCAGCGCGTCGAAGTGGTCCTCCTGAACCGATGACCGTCATGAGCATGCGCATTCTCACGACGGTCCTTCTCGCGGCGCGGTTCGCGGCGGCCGCACCTCTTGCCGACTTCGACCAGGGCGTGCGCGTCACGCCCCTCTTGGAAGACGCTCGCCGCGGCGCGAAATCCGAGCCCGCGTCCGATGAGGGCCCTCTCTGGATCAACCTGGGAAATTCCGACCTCGCCCTGGTCCGCGCGGCGGGCCTGTCGCTGGGCTCGCCGCTGAGCATGAGCGGCTCGGCCGCCGTGTTCAAGGTACCAGCGGGCCTCCTGCCGCATCTGTCGGACTTCATGCACGAGACCTTCGGTCGCTGCGGCGGCTTCTTCGCCCACCGCACGCGCGTCGAAGCGGAATTGGCCCTGTCCGCCCGAGCGGCGACGAAGGGCGGCCCCTACACGCTCGACCAGCAGGCCTGGGTGTCGCCGCTCATCTCCCGCGTCGAGGAGGAGGGTATCCGCTCCACCATCGAGACCCTGGCCGCCTACCACAACCGCTACTACAAGGCAAACAGCGGCGTGGAGGCGGCGCGTTGGCTGCAGGGGCGCTGGCAGACGCTGGCCGGAGGTCTTCCGGGGGCGTCTTCACGGCTCGTCAAGCACGACGGCTGGAAGCAGCCCTCGGTGGTCTTGACCATTCCCGGCGCCGAGAAGACCGAGGAGGTCGTCATTTTGGGCGGTCACCTCGACAGCATCAACGGCTATGGCGGCGAGGCGGCCCGCGCGCCGGGCGCCGACGACAACGCCTCCGGCATCGCAGTGCTCACCGAGGCGGTGCGCGTGCTGGGCGCTTCGGGCCTGCGCCCGCGCCGGACCCTCCAGTTCATTGGTTACGCGGCCGAGGAAGTGGGCCTGCGCGGTTCGCAGGACCTGGCCAAGCAGGCCGCGCGGGAGGGGATGAAGGTGGTCGGCGTCATCCAGTACGACATGACCAACTTCAAGGGTTCCGGCGAGGGCATCTTCCTCCTCAACGATCATGTCGACGCGGACCTGACCGCCTTCCTCGGCAAGCTCATCGAGGTCTATGCCGGCGTGCCGTGGGCGACCACCGAGTGCGGCTACGCCTGCTCAGACCACGCCTCTTGGACGAGGAACGGCTACCCCGCCTCCGCCGTCTTCGAGTCCACCGTCGACGGCAGGAACCGCGCCATCCACACCGAGCGCGACACCCTGGCCGCCTCGGGCGGCGGCGCCGAGCACTCAGTGGCCTTCGCCAAGCTCGCGGTCGCGTTCGCCGTCGAGCTCGCGAAGGCTTCTTCTGCGGCGTCGGTCCCCGCGGAGCTCACCCGCCGCTGAGTGGCGCGCAGCGACAGTCTTACTGTGTTAATGACACAGTCAATGAGAGGGGCTTGCTTGCGCGCACGATCAGGTTGGCGGTCAACAACGAGTCCTGGGCGTAGGACTCGGCGAACAGGTAGAGCCGCGCCAGCGCGCGGAAGGGCTGCCAAAGAAGCCAGCGTGCCAGACTGCGCGCGCCGGTGACAACGGGTCCCTCGGGAAGCACCACGACGTTCTCGAAACCGGCCACCTTCATAAGTTGCCAGGCGCTGGATTTTGTGAATGCCAGTTCATGGGATAGGTCGCCGTAGCGCACTCGCATGCCGAAGGGCCCGTCCGCGTTGGGTGCGCGCCACAGGAACGTGCCTCCCGGCTTGAGCGCGTTGTGGACTGCGTCAAGGACGCCGAAGATCTCATCTTTCGTGAAGTGCTCTATGACGTCGAGCGCCACGACGCAATCGTAGCGTGCCGTCTGCGAGGCGAGGTGGACGCGGGCGTCGCCCGTAGAGACGCCCGCAACGCCGGCACGGACCGCTTTCTCAATATGGAAGGGGTCCTGGTCCATGCCGGTGGCTCGGGAGTAGCCGGCCTTCTGGAGATAATATAAGAAGCCTCCGGAGCCGCAGCCTAGCTCGAATATTTCGGCGGAAGGATCGCTCGGCAGCAGAGGCCCGAACACCTTCGCGTACACCTTTGCCTCATAGGCGAAGTCTGAGGCTGCCTGGTTCTGGATATGGGTGGCGCGGTAGTTTCTGTAGATGCGTTTGCGGTAAGAGGATTCTATGCAAGTGCTTTTATCAAATTTGGCCCGATATTTCTATTTCCCATGGGCATGCATCGGCAATCGAATCTCAGTCGGCATTGCTGGCTAGAGAAGCAAGTCCACTTCTTTGAGGATGGCGTTCAGCGTTCTCTCCTTGGATTTACAGCATTATAATGACTAAAATCATAACATGGCGGCGGCATGAGAGTATCCGTTTGGCTTTGGAGATTGTTTTGGCCGCTGAGGGCGAGGCTTCACCCGGGTGCCGACGTCGGAGGTTGTTTTCCCGATTTCACTCTTCGAGACGCACAGGGGCGGGAACATTCGCTCTACGATGAGGCGCCGGGAGTCCTCACGGTGTTGTGGTTGACGAACTTGTGCCAGGACTGCCAAGCCGCAATCCCGCTGCTGGAAGAGGCGCGTCTCGAATCGGGCGGCCGCGTCCGCGTCCTAGCCGTCAGCATCCTGGCCATCGACGACCCCCTGCCCGGGCAGGTCGCGCCGAAGTGCGGCTTTCCGATCTTGCTGGACCCGGAGAATGTCGTCGAACTCCGCCTCGGGCAGCCGCACCCGCCGGGGGCTTGTCCCCTGCGCAACTTCTACATAGTAGACGGGGGCGGGACGATACGCTTCAAGCATCACTTGTCGGCGCTGCGGCCGGACGAGTTCCGCTCCGTCTGGAAAAAGATGAGCGCTGGAATAAAATGATCCCCGCTGGAATTGACGCTTTAAAAACGCTAGGATGACCGACATCGTCCCGCCGCAGGCGGGGCTCGGAGGGCTTTCCAATGGCGATCAAGGTCGGCATCAACGGTTTTGGACGCATCGGGCGCCTCGTCATGCGCGCCAGCCTCAATCATCCTGACATCCAGATCGTCGCTATCAACGACCTGACGGACGCCAAGATGAACGCGAACCTCTTCAAATACGACTCGACCTTCGGCCCGTATCAGGGCAGCGTCGAAGCCGTCGGAAACGACCTGAAGATCGACGGCCGGCTCATTAAGGTGTTCGCGGAAAAGGATCCCGCAAGGCTGCCCTGGAGCTCCGTCGGCGCGGAGATCGTCATCGAGTCCACCGGGCTTTTCACAGACGCCGAGAAGGCCAAGGGCCACCTCGTCGGCGGCGCCAAGAAGGTCGTGATCTCCGCTCCCGCCAAGGGCGAGGATATCACCATCTGCATGGGCATCAACGACGATCTGTACGACGCGGCCAAGCACACGGTGATCTCGAACGCGTCTTGCACGACCAACGCGTTGGCGCCGCTCGGCAAGGTCCTCGATGAGAACTTCGGCGTCAAATCCGGATTGATGACCACGGTCCACGCCTACACCAACGACCAGAACCTTCTCGACCAGAGGCACTCCGACTTGCGCCGCGCCCGCGCGGCCGCCGTGTCCATGATCCCGTCCTCGACGGGTGCGGCCAAGGCCATCGGCCTGGTCCTGCCCCGTCTCAAGGGGAAGCTCAACGGCTGCGCCATCCGCGTGCCCGTCCAGGACGTCTCCATCGTCGACCTGACCGCGGTGCTCGACAAGCCGGTCACCAAAGAAGAGGTCAACGAGGCCTTCAAGAAGGCGGCCGCTTCCGGCAGGCTCAAGGGCTTCATGCAGTACAACGAGGACCCGATCGTGTCGCGCGACGTCATGGGCAACGCGCACAGCTCTGTTTTCGACGCTACGCTGACCGATGTCATCGGCGGCAATCTCGTGAAGGTGTTCGGTTGGTACGACAACGAGTGGGGCTACTCCAACCGCGTCGTCGATCTCGTCGCGTATATCGCCAAGAAGGTCGGCGTCCCGGCGTAAGGCCTTGAGCGGCAAGAAAAAGCACGCCACCGTCATCGGCGTGCCCCTCGACTACGGCGCGTCCAAGAGGGGCGCCTCGGGCGGACCGGCGGCCATCCGCCGGGCCAACCTCGTCGAGGGCCTCGAGGCCCTCGACTTGGAGGTCTCGGACGCGGGAGACCTGCCCGTCGCCAAGGTCGTCATCTCGGCCAAGGGAAAGCTCAAGAACGCCGGCCCCATCCTCAAGGTCTGTCAATCTCTGGAGAAGCAGGCCTACGAGGCCGTGGCCAACGGATCCATCCCCGTTACGCTGGGCGGCGACCACAGCCTGGCCGTGGGCTCGGTGTCGGGAGTGGCTCGCGCGTTCCGCGACAAGGGGCGCAAGATCGGCCTCATCTGGCTGGACGCGCACGCCGACATGAACACGCCGGAGACCTCTCCGACGGGCAACGTCCATGGCATGCCGCTGGCGCACCTGCTCGGCATGGGACATAAGGACTTTGCGCGCCTCGGGGGCTTCGCCCCGAAGATCGACCCGCGCAACGTGGTCCTCGTCGGCATCCGCGACGTGGACCGCGCGGAGGCCGTCAACATCCGCAAGTCCGGCATTCGCGTTTTCTCCATGCAGGAGATCGACCGTTTCGGCATGGGCGTTGTGACCGAACAGGCCATCGACATGGCCAGCGACGGCACCGCGGGCTTCCACGTCAGCTTCGACATCGACTCCGTCGACCCCGGCAACGCCCCCGGCACCGGCACCATCAAGCGCGGGGGCCTGACCTACCGCGAGGCGCACCTCTTCATGGAACTGGTGGCCGATTCCGAGCGCATGGTCGGCCTCGACGTCGTCGAGGTCAACCCCCTCGAGGACACCCAGAACGCGACCGCCGTGCTGGCCAGCGAGTTGATCGCCTCCTCGATGGGCAAGAACATCTACTAAAGCGAAGGATCCCCTCATGACCGAGAAGCCCGCCCTCAAGCTCAAGCGTCTTCAGGACCTCACCTTCAAGGGAAAGCGCGTCCTGGTTCGCGTGGACTACAACGTTCCCATGAATGGTTCCAAGATCGAGGACAACGCCCGCATCCGCGAGACGCTCAAGACCCTGGAGGCCCTGATCGCGGGGGGAGCCAAGCTCGTTTTGATCTCGCATCTCGGCCGTCCCAAGGGCAAGCCCGACCCCAAATACACCCTCAAGCCCGTGTCCGAGGAACTCTCCAAGCTCCTCAAGAAGCCCGTGGCCTTCGCCTGCGACTGCGTGGGCCCCGAGGCGGACAAGGCCGTGGCCGCCGTGAAATCCGGCGGCGTTCTGCTCCTCGAGAATCTGCGTTTCCACGCCGAAGAGGAGGTCAACGATCCGGCTTTCGCCAAGGCCCTGGCCAAGCACGCAGACCTCTTCATCCAGGAAGCTTTCGGCGCGCTCCACCGCGCCCATGCCTCCACCGCCGGCGTCACGAGGCACCTTCCCGGCGCCATCGGCTTCCTCGTCCAGAAGGAACTCGAGTTCCTGGACCGCGCGATGGGCAACCCCGTTCGTCCCTTTACGGCCATCATCGGCGGCGCCAAGGTCTCCGACAAGCTTGCCGTGCTCGACAAGCTTCTGGAGCGAGTGGATGTTCTCCTCATCGGCGGCGGCATGGCCTACACCTTTCTGGCCGCGCAAGGCATCAACATCGGCAAATCTCTCTTGGAGAAGGATCAAGTCGAGGCCGCCAAGGCGATCATCGAGAAAAGCTACAATAAAAAGATCGAGATCCTCCTGCCGGCCGACCACCTCGCCGTGCGCGAGATCAAGCCCGACGCGGCCGTGAGCGTGACCCAGGCCATGGCCATTCCATCGGACCTCATCGGCGTGGACATCGGCCCCCACACCGTCGAATTCTTCGTCGAGCACGTCGCCAAGTCCAAGACCGTCTTCTGGAACGGTCCCATGGGGATCTTCGAGATGGAGGCCTTCTCCAAGGGAAGCTTTGCCGTCGCCAAGGCCATGGCCGAGGCCACCAAGCACGGCGTCATCACCATCGTGGGCGGCGGCGACAGCCTCTCCGTCATCGCCAAGGCGGGCCTGGTCGGCACGATGAGCCACTGCTCCACCGGGGGCGGGGCCAGCTTGGAACTGCTCGAGGGCAAGATTCTCCCGGGCTTGGCGGCGCTGGCGTCTTAATGCTCGAAAAGGTATAATGATTTTCGATGTATCATTTTCTCCTGACGGTTCACGTCCTCGCCTGCTTCGGCATGATCCTCTTCGTCCTGCTTCAGACCGGGCGCGGCGCGGGCCTGCAGATGTTCGGCGGCGGCGGAGACTCGCTCATCACCACGCCCGGAGGCTCCAGCTTCATGAAGAAGTTCACCGCGGGCCTGGCGGCGACCTTCGCCTTCACCTCTCTTTTCCTGACTCTGCTTCAGAACCGCTCCGGGATGTCGAGCGTGACCTCGAAGGGCGCGGATCTTCCCGTGCCCGTCGAAGCGCCCGCCTCCCTTCCCGCGGCGAAGAAGTAGCCGTACCCGACGCGCGGGTGGTGGAACTGGCAGACACGTACGCTTGAGGTGCGTATGCCCGAAAGGGTTTGGGGGTTCAAGTCCCCCCTCGCGCAAGTTTAATCGACAACAGAGAATCGCGTACCAGAAACGCCCCATCGGAAACGATGGCGGGCAATACTAGAAAGTTCCTAGTCCTAGATGGACCTGGGTCCAAAGACCACTCAGTTTTGCCTGAAAGGCCCCTGCGCTTAATTTTGGAATGCGCTACATATATCTACAGGCAAAGGCAGTCTCCCGATGCCGGTATGCATGAATGGAGGGCAAACATGAGGAAGGTTCTGGGAGTTGGGATCGCCGTCATGGCGGCTGGCATGCTGCGGGCTGGATCGGCTTTGGCGGTAGGGACTAGCGGCGAGCAACCATGGGCGCTTCCGCCCTCGGCGGAATCGCCAGGCACGATCATCATCAGCCAGGAGAGTTTGACTTGGGACAAATTCTTCGATAGTTTCGTATTGGGTGAATCCGCCGGGTACGAGCGCTATGCCTGGGAGCGTCCGCTCCCCTGGGCGCCATTCTACCCCATGGACGCGGACGTGGATCAGGTCACGGGCGAGGCCAAGGAGATAAGGAAGATCAACCCGAGGGCCTATTACGGCGCGTGGGGGTTGCATTCGGCGGAGGACCCTTCGTACTTCAGCAAGGCGGAACTCTACTATTTCCGCCAGCCGTTCTATTTCTTCTGCAATTCGGCCCTAGTGGGGGACCCAACCAAGAGGGGAGTGCGGTTTGGCGAGGTCGTCGTATTCTTCAACTCCCACAGCGTCCTGGACCACGGACAGGAGACCATGATCCGGGAGGGCTTCGTGGTGGACCGCGCGGGCCAGGTGCTGGCTGCCTTCGACTCCATCTATGACGTGAGCCATACCCAGGATGGGACTCATTCCGGCGCCCAAGGGACGAGCATGAAGAGCTACCGCATGCTTGACCCCGAAACGGCGGAGGTGAAGACAAGGTGGGATTTCCTCCGCGATCTCTTCCTAAAGCCTACGCCGTCGGGCTCGTTTTAGCCGCTTGGACGCGCAGGGATAAGATTTCTCGGCTATAATCATGTGATGGAAGTCGTGCGTCTTCTTCCTGTTATTGTTATCTTCCTGGCCTCGACGCGGGCCGTTGCCGGTCCAACCGGCGCCGCCGACGGCCACGCCGCGCGGGCGACGGGATTTCCCGGGGCATATCTCGACGCGGTCGCGCTCTCTCTGGCCGCGGACCCGCTTTACGCTTCGCGCTTGCTCGACGGCATGCAGATGCATCTGCGCTCGCTGACGGCGATGACCGCTCCGCTCGCGGTCTCGGCTTATTTAGAGAACGCCGTGATGTCGACTCTCGGCGCCGGGCGCGAAGCGGCCGGGCGCCTCGTCGCATCGTTGGGCCGCGAGCCTCTGGACCCGCCCAAGGCCTCGGCCCTGCTCATCGCCAACGCGCTGATGCGGCCGGAGCAGTTCCGCGAGGTCCTCGACGGCCTCGAGACGCTCAAGCCCGGACTGGGCAAGCAGGCTGCGCTCATCCTGCGCGAGGTCAAAGGAGGGGGGGACCGCCGGCTGATCGAGGCCCTGCGCGTCGCGGGCAAGCGCGTGCCGCAGGGGCGCATGCTGACTTACGGGCCGGATGGGCGCCTCGACTGGATCTTCGACGGAGCCGGGGGCGGGTTCGGACACGATTCCTCTGCCGGCGAGGTCCCGGGCTCCTTCAAAGGAGAAGGCGCCGCCGGAAGGCCGCGGCGCTCGACGCGCCCGCCCTCGAAGCGCCTCGACTAACTCCTGATTGCGCCTGCGAGTATGAGGTTGAGGTCCATAGGATGAATCTGGTATCATTTCAATTATGGGCCTGTAGCTCAGCTGGGAGAGCGCCTGCATGGCATGCAGGAGGTCAGCGGTTCGATCCCGCTCAGGTCCACCAATTTTGATTTCGGTTCCCTATCGCTTCTTCTCCCTGAATCCGGGACAGCCTGAGGCAAAACAGATCCGTCAATGGTTGCAGATATGGAGGCAGAACATCCGGGATGAGCACCTCATGGTTGCCCGCTTAAGCTTGTTTCTGGCCCTGCTCGCGCCGGCCTCGCCAGGCGCGGCCCGAGACTATGATGCGGCTTTCGACAATCTCAGCAACATTTCCGATCGACGCGGCAACTACATCAGCGTTTCCAACCGGACGGCGGGCAACTCCAGCCAAGTCCGACTGTCAAGCCTCAACCGCTACGGCAACACGAACTGGTACATCGACCATGCCGACGGCAGCACGGAGCGGGCGACGAGCTTTTATATCGACGGCAGCGGAGCCATCGTGGTGGCCGGCGTCCGGCTCGCGCAGGGAATCAACTATGTCTGGCTCATGAAGTACTCCGGTTCCGGTCAGTTCTTTTGGGAAAGCGCCGATGCGATGGCCGGTTGCGCGGCCTTCGACGTGGTCTCCACTCAGAACGGAGGCGCCTGGGTGGCCGCCTCCTGCATCGACGGCCAGAGCTCCCTGGTGCGCCTGCTTCATTACCACAGCGCCGGATATCTCCTGTGGGCGCAAAATAGCGCCGAGGGGGGACGCAGCTACGTGAGGAACTTGAACGTGGATTTCATGAACCGTGTCAGCATGACCATCGAGATCGACAACGGCTACGGCGCCAGGAGCGCGCGCACCATGGTCTATGACGCCAACGGCGGCCGTCTGGCGATTTACTGACATGAAAAGAATCCTGACGCTCAGCCTATTGTTCCTGATCTCCGCGGCCGTTCACGCCCAGCAGACGAGCACGGCGACCTACGTTCATCTGACCAGCAGGCGCTGGCATACCTTCGACCCGGCCAACGCCTTCGACGTCGTCAGCCACATCGTCACGGGCAACGTCTACGAGAGCCTGCTCGCCTTCAAGAGCGTCTCCCAAACGGACGCTTTCAAGCCGTTCTTGGCCAGCCGCGTACCCTCCATCGAGAACGGTCTGATCTCAAAAGACCACCTCAGATACTCCTTGCCGATCCGCCGGAACGTCCGCTTCCATGACGGCTCCTTGCTGACGGCCGAGGACGTGCGCTACTCCTTTTTGCGCTTCATGCTGCTTGACTCCGATGGCGGTCCCGCCGCCCTGCTCCTGCGCCCCCTGTTGGGCGTCTCCAGCACGCGCAACGCCTCCGGCAAGAGATTGATCTCCTTCCAGGACGCGGCGCGCGCCGTGACCGTCAAGGGCGGACAGGTCGTCTTCACGCTCAAGAAGCCGGACAGCTCTTTCCTGAAGCTCCTGGCTTCCCTGCCCATCGTCACGTCCATGGCTTGGGCCGCCGCGCAAAAAGATTGGGATGGCTCTGAGAACGCCTGGATATCCTTCAACGCCCGGCCGGCCGATCAGACCGGTCTCCACGCGAAAATGAACGGCACCGGGCCCTTTCGCCTCGAGCGCGTAGAGGACGACGAACTCGTGCTGGCGCGTCATGACGGGTACTGGCGCAGCCCCAGCGCGCTTGAGCGTGTCCGCTTCAAAGCGGTGCCCAACGGCGGTCTGCGGCTGTTCATGCTCCAGGCCGGCGACGCCGATTCGAGCTATCTGGAAGATTCCTTCCGGCCCTACGCCAAAGCCGCCAAGGGCCTGCGCGTCATCGACGGCCGGCCCGATACCGATTTGGGCGAGATGGTCTTTTTTAATTTTAAAGCGGCCGCGGCGGGCAATGAGATGCTGGGCAGCGGCCGGCTCGACGGAGCCGGCATCCCGCCCGATTTTTTCAGCGACATCGATGTGCGCCGGGGCTTCGCGTGGGCCTTCGACTATGAGCAGTTCGCGCGCGCCGCTTACGGCTCCCTCGCCCGGCGCGTCCGGGGCCCGTTCCCATCCAGCATGGCGCCGGGCGCCGATGGAGCGCCTTACGCCAAGGATCTCCAAAAAGCGCGCGATGCCTTCCAGAATGCGTTCGGCGGAGAGGTCTGGAAGAAGGGCTTCGTCCTGCCCGTGAGTTACAGCAGCAGCAACCTGACGCGAGAGCTGGCCGCAGAGGCTCTGCGCAGCGGGCTCAGGGAGGTCAACCCCCGCTTTAGGGTGGAACTCCATCCCCTGCAGAGTCAGGAGTACTACGCCGAGTTGGAAAGCCGCAAGCTCCCTCTTTTCATCGGCGGCTACTATTCCGATTTCCCCGACCCGCACTCCTACGCGTTCGGGCTGCTCCAAAGCCAGAGCTACTTCCCGAAATACCAGAGCTTCTTCGACCCGGAGATCGATGTCCTCATCGAGAAGGCCGCGGCCGAGGCGGACCCTGCCGCTCGCCGGGCTCTCTACCAGGGCCTGAGCGTCCTGGCGGAGAAGACCCTGCCTCATCTTTACACCTACGCCGCCCCGCCCCTGCGCGTATGCGGAGATTGGGTGTCCGGTTACGATTCCGCCGACAACACCAACAACCTCCACGCCAACAACTTCCCCTACTTCTACTCGTACTCGAAGCGACCGCGGCCCTAAAAGTCGCCGGCAAGTCAGATGACCGTCTCGGCCGACGAAAGGGCGGGGACTGTTCGGCATCCGTTCACTTTTTATTTGGTCGCGGGGGACGCACCATGGAGCTATCCTGGCATTAGAGAGGTGCTTCCATGGACGAGTTACGGATCGGACAACTGACGAAGGAGATGGTCGTCGAGGAGTTGAGGCTTCTGGGAGACCCGTGCGTCGCGGCGGCGTTGGTGGTGCGTAGGACCCTTTTCGCCGCGCTCAAGGACTCGCCGGTCGACGGGACCGCCCACGCGCGGGTGGTGTCGGACTCGGTCGAGGGGGCGATGACGGCTCTTCTCCTCGCCGACCACAGCCTGGCGCGCGGCGCCATCCTCGTCCTCGAGGCCGTTCACGACGTCGCCGGAGAGTGTCACCTCGACCCCACGGAGTGCATGCGCGCCGCCCTGAGCGCCCTGGCGAGCCTGCGCCGCTTTGTAGAACCCGCGCGCATTGACGACATCCGGCTGGGGATCGAGGCTCACTACATGGGGGCCGGAGAAGTGTTCTCGGAGTTCCTGAAGTCGTCCTTCATTCCCGTGCCGCGCTGAGCCCCGCCGCTTCTTGTTTTGATAGGATAGGGTCATGATTGCCGTCGTCGTCGCGCTGAGCGCTCCGGCGCTCGCAGTCGACCCTCTGGTGGATCTGCGCAACGTCGTCCCGGACGTCGTCCTGGACGTCCGCTACGCGACTGCCGACAACTTCCTGGGCCGCGCGGTCTACGCGCGCCCCGCCGCGTTCCTGCGCCGTTCCACGGCGGAGAAGCTGGCCCGGGCCGCGCAGACGCTTCGCGTCCAGGGCCTGCGCCTGGTCATCTTCGACGCGTACCGGCCCCTCTCGGCGCAGAAGCTGATGTGGAAGGCCCGACCGGACTCCCGCTTCGTGGCCGATCCCGCGCGCGGTTCCGCGCACAATCGGGGCGGGGCCGTGGACGCGGGCCTAGTTGACGCGGCCGGCCGGCCGAAGAGCATGCCCAGCGCTTTCGACGAGTTCGGTCCCGGCGCCGCCCACGACGCGCCCGGCGCGGGGCCCGAGGCGCGCGCCAACGCCCGCGTCCTCAAAACCGCCATGGAGACGGCGGGCCTGCGGTCCCTGGAGGAGGAGTGGTGGCACTACCGCGACCCGGCCTCGAGTGATTGGCCCCTTCTCGACATCCCTTTGGAGGAACTCGCCCCATGAAGGAAATCGTCGGGGACTTCCTGCCGCTCGAGCCGGGACTGCAGTTAGAGTATTCGCTCTCCCGCTGCCTGGGGCGCTCTTCGCTTATCGTGGAGCACTTCGCCGGTCCCGAGGGCTGCGTCAGCGTGCGCCGGACCTGGAGCGCTCCCGATGGGACGACGCAGTCCGAGACTTCGCGCGCCGAGTGTCGCGCCGACGGCGTCTACTACGACGGAGAGTTGGTCCTGCCCTTGCCCGCGCGGCTGGGAGCGCGCTGGGCGCGGCCGCCTCGTGAGTATCGCGTGGAGGACCTGGACGCGGCGGCCGAGACGTTGGTCGGACGCTTCACGGGATGCCTGCGCGTGGGCTATCTGATCGCCGGCGGCGACGGCGGCAGCGGCGAGCGGCTTTACGCGCCTGGCGTGGGTCTGGTGCGCGAGACCTGCGCCGACGAAGCCGACTCCTTCGAACTCGTCTTGACCTCGCGCCGGGGCGGCCGGTGAGCGTGCCCGCGCGGCCGGCCGTGACGGACGCTTCCGATGCCGAGTTCTCGGCCAAGTCCGCGGCGGCGCGACGCGCCGGCCTCGTCTGGCGCCGGGCCGGCGTGACCCAGCGCGTCGCGGCCCTGCGCCGGGTCTGGCGTGAGGTCGCCTCTCGTCGTGCGCAGATCGTGGCGGTCGTGCGCGAGGAGACGGGCAAGCCCGCCGCTGAAGTCGAGCTCATGGAGATGGCGCCCTGCGGGCTTCTCGTCAAGCATTTCACGGCCGAGGCGTCGCGCCTGCTCGACGAGAGGGCAGCCAAGCTCCCGTGGTTCCTCTTAAATAAACGCGCCGCGGTGCGGCGCGTGCCGCGGGGAGTGGTGGGGCTGATCTGCCCCTGGAACATGCCCTTCCTCATACCCTTCGGCGACGCCTTCGCCGCGATGCTCGCCGGCAACGCGGTCCTGCTCAAGCCCTCGGAGTGGACGACCAAGACTGCGCTGTGGCTGGAGGACGCGGTCGCCTCCACGGGACTGCTTCCCGAAGGCCTGTTCTCCGTGATCCCGGGGCTGGCCGCCACGGGCGAGCGCGTCATCGATGAAAGCGACATGGTCCTCTTCACGGGCTCGACGGCGACCGGCCGGATCGTAGCCGCGCGCGCGGCTTCCCAGCTTAAGCCCGTCGTTCTGGAGTTGGGGGGGAAGCATCCCATGATCGTCTGCGCCGACGCGCCGCTCGAGCGCGCCAGCGCGGCTGCCGTCTGGGCCTCCTGCGCCAACGCGGGCCAGGTTTGCGTGGGCGTGGAGCGCGTGTTCGTCGAGGCCGCGTCCCACGACGAGTTCGTAGAGAAGGTCCGCGTGCGCTTGGCCGCCCTGCGCGTGGGCGCGGGCGACGGCTGCGACGTCGGCCGGCTCGTCTTTCCGCCGCTCCTGGACCGGGCCCAGGCCCAACTCGAGGACGCGCGTCGCAAGGGGGCCAAGGTCATCGGCGGCGAGATCCTCGACCGCGCGGGTCTGCTGATGGCGCCGGCCCTCGTCGTGGGCGCGAGCATGGACATGACCGTCATGACCGAGGAAACTTTCGGCCCCGTTCTCCCCGTCATGAGGGTGGCGCGCGCCGAGGAGGCCGTGGTCCTGGCCAACGAAGGCCCCCAGGGCTTGGCGGCCAGCGTTTGGAGCGGCGATATCGAGCGGGCGGAGAACCTCTCCGCCCAGCTCGAGGTGGGACTTGTCGGCCTCAACGAGCCGGCCACGCATTACGCGGTCGGCTCTCTGCCGCTGGGCGGGATGAAGGCCAGCGGGATGTGGAGACGCCACGGAGACGAGGGACTGCTCGCCTTCACGCAGGCCCAGTCGGTCATGGTCCACGAGTGGCCGGCGGACATGTCGGACCCCTGGTGGTTTCCGTACGAGGAGCGCAAGACCTCGTTGCTGCGCAAGATCCTGGGATTGCCGTGATCCTCATTTTGGTATAAAGACCCCATGTTCACGTTGCTTGCCGTCTGGGTCGGCATCGTCGCGGCGGCGGGAGAATCTCTCTCGGCCGCCGCGGATATCCGCCACGACATGGCGGTCTCCCTCTCCGTGCAGACAGGCTCCCTGGAACTCAGCGACCGGGTCACCCTGAGCGAGCTTGCCCCCTCCACGGCTGCGTTGCGCGCCTATCTGCACGCGGGCCTGAAGCTGTCGATGTCTTCCTCCGGGAGTCTCGACGTGCGCGTGAGTCCCGTGCGTGAGGGGCATCCGCGTTTTTCCGCGGAGGTCCCCCTCCAGGAGATCGAGATCCGACCGAAGGGGGAGGAGAGTTGGCCCGCGGAGGCGCTCTTGACCTTCAAGGCCTCCGGCAAGCTGAGTCATCCCTTGCGGGCGGGCGGGGAGGATTATGCCCGCGGTTTCCAAGAGACGCCGGGCCTCATCTCCCCGGAAGGGGCGTATCTTTCGGGAGCGAGTTTCTTCTACCCCCGTTTTTTCATGGGACCGGAGTTCTTCCGAATGGAGGTCCGGCTGCCCGCGGGCTGGAAATCGGTCAGCCAGGGCCGAAGGACGAGGGAGGAGGCGCAGGGAGGTGGCGTCGTTTCCGTTTGGGACTCGCCGGAGCCCATGGACGAGATCTACCTCATCGCCGCTCCCTTCTCCGAATACCGCAAGAGCGTCGGGAAGATCGAGGCCTATGCCATGCTCAGGAACGCGGACCCCGCGCTGGCGCAGAAATATCTGGACGCGACGGGCGGATATCTGGACCTCTACGGACGCCTCCTGGGCGACTACGTCTATCCCAAGTTCGCCCTGGTGGAGAATTTCTGGGAAACCGGCTACGGAATGCCCTCCTTCACCCTGCTCGGCCCCAAGGTGCTCCGCCTGCCTTTCATCCTCCATACCTCCTATCCTCACGAGATCCTCCATAATTGGTGGGGCAACGGGGTCTTCGTGGATTACGAGCGCGGGAACTGGTGCGAGGGCCTGACCGCCTACCTGGCCGACCATCTGCTCAAGGAGGAGAAGGGCCTGGGCGAGCAATACCGCCGGGACGCGCTGGAAGGCTATCTCAACTACGTCCATTCCGGGAGTGATTTCCCTCTCGACCGCTTCAAGGAACGCCACTCCTCCGCCACCCAGGCCGTGGGCTACGGCAAGTCCCTCATGGTCTTCCATATGCTCAGGAGATCCATGGGAGATGAGGCCTTTCTGCGCGCGCTCAGGGCTTTCTACCAAGGGCATCGATTCCGCGCCGCGGGCTTCGACGACCTCCGGCCCTATTTCGAGAAGGCGTCGGGAAAGGATCTCGGCGGGTTCTTCCGACAATGGGTGCACCGCGCCGGGGCTCCCGAGATCGAACTGTCCGAGGCGCGCGTCGAGCGGACGCGGCAGGGACGCCGTCTGCGCTTGGAGGTCGCCCAGCTACAGGAGGGCGATGCCTTCCAACTCGACGTTCCGGTCGCGATTTCATTCGAGGGCGAGGGGGGCGTCGGCGAGACCCGCCTGCTGAGCGTGCCGATGTCGGAGAAACGGCAGACCCTGCTCATCGACGTTTCCTCTCCGCCGGCGGCCGTGCGGCTGGACCCGCGCTACGACCTTTTCCGCAAGCTGGACCGCGCGGAAACGCCGCCGACTATCGGCCAGACTCTGGGGGCTGAAAAGTCCGTCATCGTGATCGCCGAGAAGGAACCGGAGCCTTTACAGGCCGCGTACCGGTCCCTGGCCGAGGCCTGGCGGGCCGAGAAACCCGGCGTCGTTTCCGTGCGCACGGACGCCGAGGCCGAAGGGCCGCTTCCGAAGGGCCGCGGCGTGTGGTTGCTCGGTCGATCGAACCGTTTCCGGGACGCCGTCTTGAAAGGGGGCGGCGGCCTCCCGGTTGATTTCAGCGAGGGCGGGGTGAGCCTGGAAGGTCGCCATTTCCCCTGGGAGGGGCATGGGTTCGTCGTTTCAGCCCGGCGGCCGGAGGACGCGGCTTTTTCCGCGACCTGGGTGGCGGCCGCGCAGGCGCAGGCTCTGCCCGCGCTGGCCCGCAAGCTGGTCCATTACGGGAAATACAGCTACCTGGCCTTCGAGGGAGAGAGGGCGGACAACGCGGCCAAAGGAGCCTGGCCCGCTCAGAGCCCCCGCCTCAGCCGCCGGTTCTCGCCGGCGGCGGCCCCCGTCCGCCTGGCTCCAAGCGAGCCGCTCACGAGGCGGATGGCATTCAGTTCGGAACGCATGAAAGGCGACGTGCTGCGGCTTGCCTCGGCCGAAATGGAAGGGCGGGGGCTGGGCAGCGCGGGCCTCGATCAGGCGGCCGACTATCTCGCCGGGCGCTTGCAGGAGGCGGGCCTCAAGCCTTGGAGCGCGAACTCGTACTTCCAGGAGTGGAGCGCAGAACTTTCGTCCGGTCCCGGTCGCGTCGCGCTCAAGAACGTGATCGGCATTCTCCCGGGCTCGGACCCGGGTCTTGCCGGCGAGTGGGTGCTCGTCTCGGCGCACTACGATCATCTGGGGCTGGGTTGGCCGGACGCCAGGCCCGGCGCCCAAGGCAGGCTCCACCCGGGGGCCGACGACAACGCGAGCGGGGTGTCCGCCCTCCTGGCCCTCGCGGAAACTTTCGGCCGCGGCGCCCTGCCCCGCGGCTTGATCTTCGCCGCCTTCACCGGCGAAGAAGCGGGACGGTTGGGATCAAGGCGCTTCGTCAAGGAAAACACAGGTTCGCCTTTGCGGGTCGTCGCCGCGGTCAATTTGGATACCGTGGGGCGGCTGGGCGGGCGCAAGCCCGTCGCGCTCGGGACGGGTTCCGCCCGCGAGTGGGCGCGCCTTATTGAGGAAGCGGGAAATGCGGCGGGCCAGGCCGCGGACGCGGTCGCCGAGGACCCGGGCGGAAGCGACCAGGTCAGCTTCGCCGAAGCGGGAATCCCCGCTATCCAGCTTTTCGCGGGCCCGCATGAGGACTATCATCGCCCCAGCGACACGCCCGAGAAGCTCGACTACCAGGGCCTCTCGCGTATCGCGGCCCTGACCCGGGAGTTGCTCCAGCGCTTGGTCTCGGGGCCGGGGCTGACGTCCGCAGGCTTGGGCGCCGCCGGGCAGGCGTCCAGGCCGGCCGCCCGGAGGGTCTCCCTGGGGACGATTCCGGACTTCGTCTTCTCGGGGGAGGGCGCGCGGCTTTCCGGAGTGTCCGCCGGGTCGCCTGCCGAGAAGGCCGGGCTGCGGCCCGGGGACGTGATCGTCGCCCTGGGGGGTATGCCGGTGAAATCCCTCCGGGAGTTCTCCGGATTGCTCAAGGATCGGCGCCCGGGCGAGCTGATCGCCGTGGGTTATATCCGGGATGGCCGTCGGGAGGAGGCCTCCGCGACGCTGGAGGCGCGATGATGTTAGACCGAGACGATTAGGTCTTCGCGTCCGAGCGAGACCCTCAGCGTGCCGCCCCTCCGCGCCACGCGCGCCTCGGCGGCCTTGGCCATCTCATCGAGGTCGTCGTCGGTGTAGCGGTCGTCTTGGTGGACAAGGACCAACTGCTTGATGTGGTTGCGCTCCGCGAAGTCCACGGCGGAGATGAAGCTGGAGTGTCCCAAGCTCTTATTGATCTTGTAGTCCTCTTCGGTATAGCGACCGTCGTGGAAGAGGAGGTCTGCGTCGCGGCAAAGGCCGCCCAGCTTCTCATCGTAGTCCTGGAGGGCGGTGGCCTCCTCGCCGTAGATTTCGCTGTCCGGGCAGTAGACGATCTTGCGCGCCGCGATCTGGAGGACGTAGCCGAGCGTCATTCCGGGGTGGTTGGCGTAGAAGGCCGTCATGCGCACGCCCGGCAGGACCTCGTAGGTCTTCTCCATCATCTCGTAGATCTCGATTTTGCAGGCTGGCAACTCGCCGCCGAAGGCGTTCGCGACGGCCTCATCAAGGGGCTTGTCCGGGTCGCTGGCGCCGCTGATGTTCAGGGTGAAGGAGGCGTCGCGCGCGCAGGACAGTCCGGCGAGTCCTTCGACGTGGTCGAGGTGAAAGTGGGTGAGGAAGAGCCAGATCTCCTTGTGCTTGGCGTCCTTCATCATCGAGTCGGCGAGCAGGCTGATGCCCGAACCGGCGTCGAAGACGATGAGGTGGCGAGAGGTTTCGATCGAGACGCAGGAGGTGCGCTTGCCGTAGCGCGTCATCGCCGGGGAGACGTCCGAGGAGGCGGAGCGGCATCCCCAGACCGTGATCTTGAGTTCCCCGGGAGGCGGGGGGGGCTCGGGCAAAGAGGGGGGGGCGATCTTCCCGGGCTCGACGCCGTCCGTCTTGAGGATCTCGGCGACCTGAGCGGCGAACGACTCCACGTCGTAGGGTTTCTCGATGAACGCTTCGGCGCCGTACTGCAGAGCGCGGGTCTTCTCGGCCTCGAAGGATTTTCCCGAGACGACGATGGCCCTGGTCTTCTTGGTCTCGGGGTCGGACTTCAGGTGGTGCAGCAGCGTCAGGCCGTCGATGCCCGGCATCAGGATGTCGAGGACGACGAGGGAGGGTTTCTCCTTTTTGATCGCGTCCTGCGCCTTCAAACTGTCCTGGATGAGGAGCGCTGTGAAGCCCGCGTCTCGCAGGAGCTCCAAGGTGAGCATGCCGACGATGGGGTCGTCATCGACTATGATGATCTGGGTCGCCATAAGCTCGTATTCTATATAATATCCCAATATGAGGATACTCGCAGGAGACAGCCGCGGTCGGCGCTTCAAGAGCGTGCCCAGGACCTTCCCGGTCAAGCCGATCTCCTCGCGCATCAAGAAGTCGGTCTTCGACATCCTGCGCCCGTGGCTGGCAGAGGCCCGTTTCCTTGACCTGTACGCCGGCACCGGCGCCGTGGGCTTGGAGGCCCTCTCGCGGGGTGCGGCGTCTTGCTTCTTCGTCGACCGCGACAGGCGTTGCCTGGCGGTCATCGACGAGAATCTCAAGGCCCTGGACCTGGCCGCCAAAGGCCGGACTTCTTATGGGGACGTCCTCCAGGATCTCTCCTGGCTCGCCTACCGCGCCGGGGTCGCGACCTTCGATCTCATCTACCTGGGGCCGCCCTACCGCGACGCGCAGGACCGCCCCTTGCACGATTCGACGCCGTCGTTGGCGCGCGTGGCGCAGGCGGGGCTTCTAGCGCCCGGAGGCCTCATCCTCATCCAGCATCACGTGAAGGAAGAGGTCGCGCTGCCTGCCGGCTACGAGCGTTTCCGCCGCGAGAAGTACGGCGACACCTTCGTGGACTTCCACCGGCGCAGGCCCGCCGCGGCGTGATGGATATCTCGTACACCCGATATCGCATCTACCGGGAGTGTCCCGAGAAGTACAAGTATCTGTTCGAGGACGGACGCCGCATCCCGCTCGACGGCCGAGCCTCCTTCGGGCTCTCCCTGCACCGCGTGCTGGAGACGTGGCTGCGGGGCGCGGACTGCTCGCTGGAATCTCTGCAGGACGCCCTGCGCTCGCGCTGGCTGTCCGTGGGCTACCCGGACGAGGCGAGCGAGTCGCGCGCGTATGCCAAGGCCGAGCGAGTCTTGGCCCGATTCCACGGGGAGGAGTCCTCGCGGCGCACGCGGCTCATCGGCGCGGAGAAGGAGTTCGCCTGGCCCCTGGGTCGCCACGAGGTCCGCGGGATGATCGACCGCATCGACCAACTTCCCGACGGCGCCTATGAGTTGGTCGACTACAAGACCGGTCCGAGCGTGCCGACGCCGGCGCAGGTCGCCGACGACCTCCAGCTGCGCTTCTACGCCCTCGGCGCCAAGCGCGGCCTGGGCATCGACGCCGCCGTCCTCACGGTCGACTGCGTGGCGGCCGGCAAGCGCGTCAGCGTGCCGTACGACCCGTCCGGGGAGGAGGCGCTGACCGCCGACATCGTGGCCGCAGCCGACGGCATTGAGGCGGGGGAATTCTCCGCGCGCACGCGCTACTGCCCGCGCTGCGACTTCCGCGCGGAGTGTCCCCACTCCACGGCCAAGTAGGCTCCCCGGGGTCACCTTTTGGCGTCTTCGGCCCGGCGACGCGGCGCGTCCGAGAGCTCGCACTTCTCGCGCACGCAGTTCTTGCCGTCGTGCTTGGCCTGGTAGAGGTTCATGTCCGCCCGGTGGAGGAGGTCGGCGGGGCTCTCCCGCGTGCCGCCGTCGAAGGTAGCCGCGCCGATGCTGACGGTGCTCATGTATCCGTTCTTGGCGACGCCGTTGCGCACGCGGTTGGCCACATGCAGGGACGTCTGCGCGTCGGCGCCGGGCATGACCACCAGGAACTCGTCGCCGCCGTAGCGACCCAGGATGTCGTTGGAGCGCACGTTGGCGGTGATGGTCTCGGCGGTTTCTCGGATGACGCGATCTCCGAAGAGGTGCCCGTGACTGTCGTTGATGCGCTTGAAGTCGTCGATGTCTACGAGGAGCATCGAGAGGGGGGACTTCTCGGTGAGGGTGTGCTGGATCTCCAACTCCAGCACCTCGTAAAGATAGCCGTAGGTGTAGGCGCCCGAGAGGGCGTCGGTCACGGACTTGAGATGAAGCTCGTCCATGCGCGCGGAGAGCATGCGGTTGTGCACCCTCTGGCGCTCCGAGCGCACGCCCAGGACGTAGCCGAAGAGGATGAACGAAGCGACCGTGCTCACTCCCATGTAGGCGTAGAAGACGAGATTGTACTGGAGCTCGTTGCGCATCCAGAGGGGCTTGAGCAGGGGGTCCGCCAGCCAGAAGCGGATGAGGAAGGCTCCGACCGGAGAGCTGAGCCCCATGAGCGCGCCCAGAACGGGATAGGCGTAGTAGTGCGGCAGGCCGCGCCAGAACGGGCGCGCGTCGCCCTGATCGAAACGGCGACGGCGGGCGATCATCCCAGTTCTCCGGGATCCAGGATCCAGAGCAGGCGCAGCGGCGGGCCGGTCGCGATGACCGCGAGCCCCGCGGGACGGAAGTCGAGGCGCGTCTCGGTGAGCAGGGCCGCCAGCTCTCCGACCTGGGGCTGATGGCCGATGGCCAGGACCTCGTCGACGCCGTCCGTGCGCGCCGTCAACTCCGTGAAAACCTCCTCGGCGGGTCGGGTGTTGTCAAGAGGAGCGAAGGACGCGGTCCCGCGCGCGGGCTTGAGGATCTCCGCGACCGCGGCCGCGGTCTGGACGGCGCGCGTCAGCGGGGAATGCAGGACCAGCTCCGGCCGTCCTCCGCGCTTGGCGATCTCCTGGGCCACGCGCCGCGCGTCGGCGCGGCCGCGCTCCGAGAGGGGGCGCAGGGCGTCGGACTCCACGCCGGCGTCGGCGGCGGAGGGGGCGAGCCCGTGGCGCATCAAAAAAAGGATCTTCACTCGGCGGACAATCTAGCAAATCAAAAGAAGTATTCAAACGAGCCGAAGAACTGCTCCAGGAGACGGTCCACCCAGGGCCGGCGGCGCCACTCCTCCAGGGTGATCTCCCGGGAATCCTCCAGGGCGCGCTCGAAGCGGCTCGTCAGGTCCTCGGCGAGAGGGCGGTCGAGACTGTGGAGGTTGACCTCGAGGTTGTGGTGCAGACTGCGGTGGTCCAGGTTGTAGGATCCGACCGCGCACCAGCGGCGGTCCACGACGACGGCCTTGGCGTGGAGCATGGGACCCTGCCATTCGTAGATGCGCACGCCGCGAGACAGGAGCGGGCCGTAGTTGGCGCGCATGGCGTGCCAGACGGACTTGACGTCGGAGAACCCGGGCACCAGCACGCGCACGCTCACGCCGCGCTTGGCGGCCCGCGTCAGCGCGCGGCGGATGCGCCAGTCCGGGATGAAGTAGGAGTTGGCGATGACCACCTCCAAGCGCGCGGCGCGCAGGGCGTTGAGATACGCTTCGCGGATGACGAGGCGGTGGAGGATCTCATGGTTGCCCACGACGCGCGCGCGCGCGGTCCCGACGGCCTGGTCGGGCCGGCCGTCGGACTCGAACCAGCGCCCCGTCTGCCTGTGCCAGACGGCGCGGAAGAGCCGGTCTAGGTCATACGCCGCGGGCCCCTCCACCTTCAGGTGGGCGTCGGGCCAGTCGTGGCCGCCGAGCTTCGTGGGGGCATGCTCGTGGCAGAGGTTCATGCCGCCGGTAAATCCCACGCGGCCGTCGCAGACCAGGATTTTGCGGTGATCTCGCTTGTTCCAGGCCCAGCGCGGTCGCCAGGGGGCCACGGGGTGGTACTCGAGGATCTGCACGCCCGCGTTGCGCAGCCGCGTTTCCACGCTCGGGTCCATGTCGAGCGAGCCGACGGAATCGTAGATGAGGCGCACGCGCACGCCCTCGCGCGCCTTCCGGGCCAGGAGCGCGGCGAAGCCGCGCCCGGTGGAGTCGTCGCCGAAGATGTAGGTCTCGAGATGGACGGACAGGCGGGCCGCCTCGATGGCCTCGGCCATGGCCGAAAAGAGGTCCTGGCCGCGGGTATAGAGAGACAGCCGGTTGCCCGAGGTGTACTCGTCGCTGTCCCAGGAGAAGTCGCCGGACCCGGTCTGGGGCCGGCGCTTGAGGAGTCTCGGAACGCGCAGCAGGCGCGGCAACGGCATGCGGGGATATTACAAATTAGCCGCGCCGCATCACGCGCGCCGACGCGCGGATGGCCTTGCGGGCCGCTCGCTTAACCTTTCCCAGCACCGTCGCCGAGCACCCGGCTTTCAGTTCAGCAGCGCCCGCCTTCTGCCGCGCGGCCTGGCTCACGGCCCATCGTACTGCGGACCTCGTATTTGGCAGCCTTCAGGATTCCGGACAACAGGGCGACATCCTCCGCTGATAAATCCAGACCGAGGGAACTTTGCGGCGGTCTGAATCGTATATAAGTGAGAGATCAGGAACCAATGCCCCGCATATGCTAAAATCGATTTCAGCGGGTCCAAGCGGTAGTTCAATAAGTCCTGTTCCCGTTCACTAGCGATGCTCTGCAACAGAAGGCTGCGCGATAGATAGATTCCAACGACCAACTCGCGCAGCTTCTGATCCCAGTTGTAGGGCAGGCCCTCAGGAAGACACGACCGGACTGTTTTTGCTACAAGATGCCTGGTTTTCAGGCCCGTCGGCGACAGTCGACGCATGGGAGGCACCCCATGCCTTGATTTGTCCTCGGCGGGCCTGTTCGTTCCCGCCACCCCGCTCGGGACCCAGGCCGGATTTCTCGGCGGCCTATTCTACCGCTTTGCCTTCCGGTTTTCGCGAAGCGAAAACCCTGGCGCCTCAAGGCGCCATGCCGTTCAATCGCCGTTGTGATCGCCGCTCAAAACTCGCGCCGGCGCGAGTTTCTCAAAACCCCGTGAACTTGGAGGCGCATGACCTTGCGTTTTCGATATTACAAATTAGCCGCGCCGCATCGCGCGCGCCGTCTCGCGGTCCAAGGGGCGGCCGCGAGCCAGGAGTCGACGCCTGAGCCGGGCGCGCTTGGCCGCGGGCATGTTCTGTCCGACCTTGAACTTGCCCGTCATCGTCTCTATGTCGAGGGCGATGACCGCCACGCCCCGCAGGGCCGCACGGTAGAGCGGGCTGCCGGCGCGGATGGGCTCATGTTTGCCCTCGGGCTGGAGCTTGACCATGAGGGCCTGCAGGGCCCGGGCCTTTTCCTCGAGCTCCCCCACGAGCCGGGCCCGGCCCTTCACTACGACCGACTCGAAAAAACTGGTCGCCCCGCAGGCGCGAGCCTCGTCGAAGAAATAGGAGGGCACGAGGGCGAGCGGCCGGACCGCGACGAAGGTCGCGGCCTTGCCGCGCCGAAGGGCGTCGATCTTCTCGCCGGCTGGGGCGCTGTGGAAATAGAGGCTTCTCCCCAGACGCGTGAAATTGAGGGGGACCAGCAGGGGCCTCCCGGTTTTCCCCAGGAGACCGAGCACGCCCCAATCCGCCGCGTCGAGCACGCGCTCTAAATCGCATTCGTCGAAGACCTCGAATTCTTTTCTTCTCATCGGGCTGCGACCGGTCGCTCTTGCGTTACTGTTTGCGCTTCTCCTCGCGCTCTTTGCGGCGGTCGTTATCAACCGAGGTCTTGTAGGCTGCGATCATGACGATCAGCCTTGAGTCGACGGCCGCGTGGTCGGCGATCTTAACGGTCCAGTTGTCCGAGAATATGTTGAGCCACGGGCGGTGCAGCGTGGCGACCGTGCGGCCGTCCGGGCGGCGAATGGTCAAGTCGGTCGATATCCAATCGACCTTCTCCGAGGTCGCGATTTCCGCTCCCTGCGAGTCGAGCATGGAGTATTGGGTGTAGACCTTAAAGAACGACTTGAGCACGTTTTCCTTGATCGCGCCGATCGGAAGGTCCGAGCAGTCGGTCACATCGATATGGGCGCCCCACGAGAGCAAGCGCGCTCGGGCCTTGGCGATGCAATTGTCCTTCGCGTCGATGTAGGTGAAGGCCTTGGTCAGGCTGAAGAATTTCCGGGTGATCGTGCCGAGCGTGGAGTCGCCCGCCTTCAGATCGAATGTGTCGACCAGCGATATCACGCGCTCGTGAACGGTCATTTCATCCGGCAGCGTTGGTGCTGGGCCGGAGGACTGCCGTGTCGCGGGCCAGGCCGGCACGCGGACGGATGGGAGGACGTCGGTTCCCGCGGCGGCTTTCAGTTGATTGAACGCATCGGAACCGGCCCGCGCGGGGGCCGCAAACGCCAGGTACAAGACGGCGGAGATCAATCGTTTCCTGTTCATGAAGACAGGATAGCATTCGGCGCCCCCGGGCCGGAAGTCAGGGCCTTGCTCGAATGCAATTGCTAGAATAATCGTCTTCATGGCGGGAAAAGAACACTTCGCGCGGCTCCAGACCCTCATCGATCTCGAGCGAGAGGCCGAGAAGACGGAGAACCTGCGCGAACTGCGCAAGTTCCCCGTCTCCCAGCGCGAGGCGCTGGGCAAGACGGTCTCCGGACTGATCATGGAGGGCGTCGAGACGGGCATGGCGGCGATGAGCCTCGCCACGCTCTCGCGCCCGAACCGCGGCGAGGATCTCTCGCCCTTCCACGCCATGAACGCGGGCGACAACGTCCTGCTCAGCCTGCCTGCCGGCTCGGACCCCAAGTCCATGGAAGGCACGATCTACCGGATCGACGGCTACCGCGTCACCGTGGCCGTCGGCGGCCCCGGTCCCGACGAGGATCTGCGCGGCGCCTGCCAGATCGACCTGCTGGGAAGCGACGCCACCTACCAGCGCATGCGCAAGGCCCTGGTGACCGCCTGCGAGTCGCGTCGCTCGCGCCTGTCCACCCTGCGCGAGGTGTTCCTGGGGGAGATCGCCCCCGAGCGCTCGCGCATGACGAAGGCCGTCTTCTTCAACCGCGACCTCAACGAGTACCAGCAGGACGCGGTCAAGCGCGCGCTCTGCGCCGGCGACGCGGCCCTCGTCCACGGCCCTCCGGGGACGGGCAAGACGACCGTCCTAGTGGAGATCGTCCGCCAGCACGTCGCGCGCGGCGGGCGGGTTCTGGCCACGGCCCCCTCGAACATCGCCGTGGACAACCTCTTGGAGAAGCTCCTCCAGACCGGCCTGAGGGTCGTGCGCCTCGGACATCCCGCGCGGACCCTCGAGAGCCTGCGCCACGGCAACCTCGCGGCCCAGCTGGAGGCGGACCCCGTCTACCGGCAGGTCCGCGAGCTCGACGCCCGGCGCGAGAAGCTGGCCCGACGCAAGTCCCGCCACGGCCGCGGCCTCAGCCAGCTCGGATACGACGAGCGCCAAGCCCGCGAGCGCGAGATCTCCCGCCTCTGGCGCGAGGCGCGCGACTTGGAGTTCGACCTCTCGCGACGCATCGTGGCCTCGGCCAACGTCGTGCTCGGCACGCACGCGGGCATCTCCAAGCGCTTCGTGAAGGGCGACTTCGACCTGGTGGTCCTCGACGAGGCCTCCCAGGCCTGCGAGCCCTTGTCCTGGGCGCCGCTCTGCATGGCCCGCAAGGCGGTCTTCGCCGGCGACTCGAACCAGCTGCCTCCGACCATTTACTCGAAGGAGGCGGCGGAGGGGGGCCTGGCCGTCACCCTCTTCGATCGGCTCAAGGACCTTCTGCCCTCGTCGCTGCAGACTCTCCTGCGCGTGCAGTACCGCATGCACGAGGACATCATGCGCTTCCCCTCGGAGAGCTTCTACGAGGGCAAGCTCATCGCCCACGAGTCCGTGGCGCGCCACACCGCCGACGAGCTGCCCGGCGTGGCGCCGACGCAGCTCACGACCCGCCCCGTCACCTTCGTCGACACCGCGGGCGCGGGCTTTGACGAGGCCTGGAACGATCTCCTGGAGAGCCGCGAGAACAAGGGCGAGGCCGAACTGGCGGTGAAGCTGCTCTACGAGATGCTCGGCTCGGGCATGAAGTCCAAGGACGTGGCCATCCTGACGCCTTACGCGGCCCAGGCCAAGCTCCTCAAGATCCTGGCGCGCGAAACCGGCCTCGAGATCGGCTCGGTCGACGGATTCCAGGGCCGCGAGAAGGAGGCCGTCATCCTCTCTCTGGTGCGCTCCAACGAGCTCGGCCAGATCGGCTTTCTCGGCGACCTGCGCCGGCTCAACGTCGCCATCACCCGCGCGCGCCGCTGCCTCATCGTCGTAGGCGACTCGGCCACCGTTTCCCGCCATCCCGTCTACAAGAAGTTCATCGACTACGTCGATGCCCTCGATTCGCATCGTTCCGCGTACGAGTGGATCCAAGGCTGACGGAACTTTTTCGACCCTCGCGCCGTATCCTTCATGACGCCAAGCTGCATCATGGAGGGAACATGGAAACGACTCTGCCTAAGCTGGAAGGACGGGTGCGGATGTTCGAGGACGTCTCGGGACGCGCGACCAAGCTTCTCGCCTTCGCCGAACTGGTGATCGCGGGCGCTTTCGTGATCAAGGGCATCCGGGTGCTCAAGAAGGAAGAGGCGGGCAATGACGAGCCTTTCATCGTTTTCCCCGCGGAGAAAGGAAAGGGCGCGGCCGCCGACCGGTGGTTCGACTTGGCCCATCCCGTGACCGCCGAGGCTCACTCGGCCGCGTCGGATGTCATCCTGACGCGCTACCGCCTGGCCTGCGAGGCGGGCCAGGCGGCGGCCCGGGGTTGATCGCGGGCCGTTTTTGCTCGGGGAGGGCTCGCTACGCCTGCACCTGGGGCTTTGAGGCCCGTTTCCTGAGTCCGGTCATCGCCGCGTACGCGGCGGCGAGGAGGACGACGGCCGCGACGACGAGATGCATCCTGTCCTTGAGGACCCGGGCGAGCTCCGCGGGTGAGTCGAGCAGTTGGGGGGCGTCGCCGATGACCCGCATGCCGAACCAGGAGAGCGCCGCGCACCAGAGGAAGGCGCCCGCGGTGGTCGCCGCGGAGAACGCGCCCACGGGCATCTTGAGGATGCCGGCGGGGATGGAGATGAGGTGGCGCATGACGGGAAGCAGGCGCGCGAAGAAGATGCCCGAGACGCCGTATTCGCGCACCCAGCCTTCCATGGCCGCGACCTTGGCCTCCGGGATGAGGACGAACTTCCCATAGCGCCTCACGAACGGTTCGCCGACCAGCCGCGAGACGGCGTAGCTCACAATCGAGCCGAACCAGCTTCCCGCCGTGCCGGCCAGCACGACGCCCCAGAAGCTCATGCGGCCCTGAGCGGCCCAGTAGGCCGCAGGGGGCATGACGACCTCGCTCGGCACGGGGACGATGGAGCTCTCGAGCGCCATCAAGAGGAAGACGCCGAGATAGCCCCAGGTCTCGACGAAATGGAACCAGATCTTCAGGAGCGCGTGGAATTGATCTTGCATGGCGGATGATGATACCACATCCGCCCGAAAACGCGTCCGAAAACGGGTATAATCGCTCATTAACGCGCGCGCGAACGAGACCGATTTGACACCGAGCCAACGCACACTCGACGCGAAGTCCGACGCTTCCATGCTGGGCCGATCCCTGCGGGACCTCAAGAACCCCGTCCGGGTCGGGGATGCTTGCGCGCCCTGCCTGCCGCCTGAGAAGCTGGGCGACCCCGAGTTCCTGCGCGAGCACGGCTTGCGCTATGCCTACGCCACCGGAGCCATGGCCAACGCCATCGCCTCGGCCGAGCTCGTGGAGGCGGGCTCGCGCGCCGGAATCCTGTCTTTCTTCGGCTGCGCGGGCCTGCCCCTCGACGAAGTGGAGGGGGCGATCTCCCGCCTCCAATCCACGCTCGGCTCCAAGCCCCACGGCTTCAACCTCATCCATAGCCCGAACGACCCCGACCTCGAAAACGCCGTCTGCGACCTTTATCTGCGCAAAGGCGTGCGCTTGGTCGAAGCCTCGGCCTTCATGGGACTTACGCCGGCCATCGTCCGTTATCGCCTGCACGGTCTTCGCCGCGGGCCGCACGGCGAACTCGTCGTCCCCAATGGGATCGTCGCAAAGGTCTCGCGCTCCGAGGTCGCCGAGAAGTTCCTCTCACCCGCGCCTGAGGCGATGCTCCGCGAGTTGGCCGCCGCGGGACTCGTCACCCCGGAGGAAGCCGAGCTCGCATCTGGAATCCCGATGGCGCAGGACGTGACGGTCGAGGCAGACAGCGGCGGCCACACCGACAACCGCCCTCTCGTCAGCCTCCTGCCCGCCATCCTCGCCTTGCGCGACCGGGTCCAGGCGAAGCGCCGCTTCGCGCGGCCTGCGCGCGTGGGCGCGGCCGGCGGCATCGCCACCCCGGCCTCGGCCGCCGCCGCCTACATGATGGGCGCGGCCTACGTCTTGACCGGGTCGGTCAACCAGGCCTGCGTGGAGTCCGGCTCCTCGGACCGGGTGCGCAAGATGCTCGCCGAGGCCGGCCAAGCCGACGTCGTCATGGCTCCCGCGGCCGACATGTTCGAGTTGGGCGTGAAGGTCCAGGTCCTCAAGCGCGGGACCATGTTCGCCATGCGCGGCGCCAAGCTCTACGAGATCTATCGCTCGTACGACTCGATCGAGGCTCTTCCCGCCTCGGTGCGCGGCCCTCTGGAAAAAGATCTTTTCCGCGAGCCGCTGGAGGACGTCTGGGCGAAGACCCGAGCCTTCTTCCTCAAGCGAGATCCTTCTCAGATCGAGCGGGCGGAGCGCGACCCCAAACATCGATTGGCCCTCATATTGCGTTCATACCTCGGTCAAGCCTCCCGCTGGGCCAACGCCGGGGCGCCCGATCGCGCTCTCGACTACCAGGTCTGGTGCGGCCCCGCGATGGGCGCTTTCAACGAGTGGGTCAAGGGGAGCTTCCTCGAAGCCCCCGGGAACCGCGCCATCGCCGTCGTCGCCCGCAACATCCTCTACGGAGCGGCCGTGCTCACGCGCGCTCATTTCCTCCGCTGCCAGGGAGTTTTCCTCGACTCTGAGATTCTTCGGATCCAGCCCCAGACCGCGCAAGAGCTGGACCGTCTCCTCGACTGAGTGACCATGCCCACTGACAAAGCGCAGCCCCCCGCGTCCCATCCCCTCGCCGTCGTCGGCATCGGCTGCGTCTTCCCGAAAGCCAAGACTCTCCGGGAATATTGGGCCAATATCAAGAATGCAACGGACGCCATCCGCGACGTCCCGCCCTCGCACTGGAGACCCGAGGATTATTTCGATAAGGACCCCAAGAAGCCCGACCACGTCTACGCCTACAAAGGCGGTTTTCTTGAACCGTATGACTTCGACCCCGCCGAGTTCGGCCTTGCCCCCAACACCCTGGAGGCGACCGACCCCGCCCAACTCTTCGGACTGGTGGCCGCGAAGATGGCCCTGGCCGACGCCGGTTATCCCGTCGAGGAGGACTGGGACAAGAGCCGCGTCTCCGTCATTCTCGGCGTGACCGGCACACTCGAGCTGGTCGTGCCTCTCGGCGCTCGGCTGGGGCACCCGCATTGGCGCAAGGCCTTGTCGGACGCCGGCGTCCCGCCGGCGCAAGCCGAGGAGGTCGTCGAGCGCATCGCCGACAGCTATGTTCCCTGGCAGGAGAGCTCCTTTCCCGGCCTGCTCGGCAACGTGATCGCGGGCCGCATCGCCAACCGCTTCAACTTAGGCGGGACGAACTGCACGGTCGACGCGGCCTGCGGCAGTTCCCTGTCCGCCGCGCACATGGCCGCTCTCGAACTGCAGACCGGCCGCGCCAAGATGGTCGTCACGGGCGGCGTGGACGCCTTCAATGACATCTTCATGTACATGTGCTTCACCAAGACCCCGGCCCTCTCGGTCGACGGCCACGCCAAGTCCTTTGATGCCGCGGCTGACGGCACCACGCTCGGCGAGGGCGTGGGGATGGTGGTCCTCAAGCGTCTCGATGAGGCCCAAAAAGACGGAGACCGCATCTACGCGATCCTGCGAGGCATCGGCTCTTCCTCGGACGGGAAAGGCAAATCCATCTACGCGCCCAGCGCCGAAGGCCAGACGCGCGCGCTCCAGGAAGCTTATCGCGTCGCGGACGTCTCTCCGGGCACGGTCGAACTCGTCGAGGCCCACGGCACCGGCACCACCGTCGGCGACGGCATCGAGGTGGAGGCACTGACGTCCGTGTACCAGGCGGCGCGCGGGGACGGGACCTGGTGCGCTCTCGGCTCGGTCAAGTCCATGATCGGTCATACCAAGGCGGCGGCCGGCTCCGCCTCCTTGATCAAGACCGTTCTTGCCCTCCATCACAAAGTATTCCCTCCCACCATCAAGGTGACCGAACCGCTTGCCGTTCTCGCCAAGGGCGATTCGCCGTTTTATTTGAGCCTGGAGAAAAGGCCATGGCTGCGTTCCCAGGGCCACCCGCGTCGCGCGGCCTGCTCCGCCCTCGGTTTCGGAGGCGCCAACTTCCACGCCGTCCTCGAGGAGCATTCGCCTGAGAAAACGGCGACGGATTGGGACGGCGATTGCGAGATCATCGCCGTGGCGGGCAAGGATGCGGCCGATCTTTCCGTCGAGATCGAAGCTTACGCCAAGATCAAGGTTTGGGATGAGCTCCGCATTGCCGCGAACGCAAGCCGCGCAGGCTTCGATGTCTTATCGTCGTGCCGTCTTATTGTCGTTGTTGAGAAGTCTTCCAATATGACGGCGCTCTTCGCCAAGGCGATTTTGCTGTTATCGTCCAACGCGGGCAAGTCCGCTTGGTCGTCGCCCGAAGGCGTGTATTACGGCTGCGGCAAGCCCGGCAAGCTCGGCGTTCTCTTTCCGGGACAGGGCGCTCAATATGTCGGCATGGGCCGCGACCTCGTCTGCCAATTCCCCGAAGCTTTCGCCGCGCTCGAGGAAGCCGACGCCGTCTTCGAGGGATCCCAAAGACTTTCGGAGTTCATGTTCCCGAAGCCCGGATGGAAGCCCGAGCAGAAGCAACGCCAGGAGGAGGCCCTGCGCTCCACCGACGTCGCCCAGCCCGCCCTCGGCGCGGCCGCCCTGGCCGCCTGGCGCGTGCTTCAAACCTTTAGCGTCAAGGCCGATGCTTTCGCCGGACACTCGTACGGCGAGCTGGTGGCCCTCCACGCCGCGGGACGATTCGATTCCAAGACATTGCATGCTCTGTCAGGTCTCCGTGGGCGTTTAATGAAAGGTGACGGGTCCGATAAGGGCGTCATGCTGGCCGTTCAAGCCTCTTTCTCTGAAGTCGAAAAAGCCGTCCTGGAAGAAAAACTCGACCTGGTCATCGCCAATCGCAACGCACCGGCGCAGAACGTCTTGTCCGGAGCCACGACGGAGATCGAGAAGGCTGAGAAGCTCCTCACCGAACGAGGATGGGGGTGTAGACGTCTTCCCGTCGCCGCGGCGTTCCATAGTGCGTTGGTCGCCCCGGCCCTCGAGCCTTTCGGCAAGGCCCTCGGTAAGGCGCCCTTCGTCAAGTCGGACCTCGTCGTTTACGCCAATACCACCGGCCGTCCTTATCCATCCGAGCCCGACCAGGCGCGAGAGATCCTCGCCCATCAACTGGCCAAGCCCGTCGAGTTCGTCAAACTCGTTTCGGCCATGCATAATGACGGCGTGCGCACCTTCCTGGAAGTCGGCGCGGGCGCGCGCCTGAGCGGCCTCGTGGAACTGACGCTCAAGGACAAGGATTTCACCTCCGTGGGCGTGGACGCCTCCAACGGCCGTAAGTCAGCCGTCGCCGACCTGGCCCGCTCCTTGGCCCAGCTCGCGGCCCTCGGCCACGCCGTGGACCTCAAGCCCTGGCAAGGGGGCGCCGCCGGCCTCAATGACGTCCGCTCCAAGCCCAAGATGTCGGTGACCCTGACCGGCGCGGGCTACCGCTCCACGCCGCATAAGCAGTTTGCGAAGCGTCAGCCCGAATCGGCGCCGTCGCTCGCCCCGGCTTGCGCCGCCCCCGCGGGGGATGGCTCGCTCCTCAACCAGACCCTGCGCGCGGCGCAGTCCAGCATCGACGTCCTCACGCGTCTCCAGGAGCAGACCGCCGCGCTTCACCTCCAGTTCCTGCAGGGGCAGGAGTCCGCTCAGCGCTCGGTCCAGGCCTTGGTCGAACAGCAACAGGCCCTGTACTCCCTGATGTCCGGCTCACCCGTCGCCTTCGCGACGCCGGTTCCCACACCCAGGGCGCCCGTCTTGCTCCCCGCGCCGGTCGAGCCGCAGCTCGCGCTGGAGCGAGTCGCGATATCCGAAAGGACATCGGCGACCATCCTCCCGACCTTGCTGGCCATCGTCTCGGAGAAGACCGGCTATCCCGCCGAGACCATCAATCCCGACATGGATTTAGAGGGAGACCTGGGCATCGACTCGATCAAGCGCGTGGAGATACTCGCCGCGGTCGCCGAGAAGCTCCCAGGCGCGCCCAAGGTCAAGCCTGAACACCTCGGGATCTTGCGCACTTTGAAGTCCATCGCGGAGCATCTCTCGCAGGAGATGCCGTCCTCTCCGGTCGAGCCGAAACCCGCGCCGGCGCCCATCCTTGCGACCCTGCTGGCCGTCGTTTCGGAGAAGACGGGCTATCCCGCGGACACCATCGACCCGACTATGGACCTCGAGGGCGACCTCGGCATCGACTCGATCAAGCGCGTGGAGATCCTTTCCGCGCTCGCCGAGAAGCTCCCCGGCGCGCCGAAGGTCAAGCCCGAGCACCTCGGGACCCTGCGCACGCTCCAGTCCATCGCGGACTATCTCTGCCGGGGCGGCGCTCCGGCCGTCGCCGCTGCGGCCGCCGCCGACGTCGCGCTCCCCGTCGAGGGTGAGGGGCCGTGCGTCCTCCAGCGCTTCGTACCCGAGCTCGTGCCCGTCGGCCCGCGCGATTTCTTCCCGCTCGACAAGTTCCTGGCCATCGCGGTCACGTGCGACTCGGGTCTCGACCTGGCGCTCGTGCGCGAGTTCCAGGCCAAGGGCTTGAAGGCGGAGGTCGTCTCTCTCGACGATCCGAAGGCCTTGCCCCGGGACCTCGGCGCTCTGATCGTCGTGGCCCCTTCGCGCCCGGCCGCCGCCGGCTGCCCGTGGACCGCGCAGTCCGAGGCCTGGCTCAAGAAGGCCTTCCTGATGGTCCAGGCCGCCGGCCGCTCCTTCGAGTCCCGCGGCGCGCGCGGCCTGGTGGCCGGCGTGACGCGCCTCGACGGCGCGCTCGGCTTCGAGGGGCGAGAACATGACCCGTCGTTCGCGGGACTCGCCGGCCTGCTCAAGTCGGCCGCCCGCGAGTGGCATCAGGTCCGCTGCCGCGCCATCGACGCGGACCCCTCCTTGGGCGTGGACGCGGCCGCCGCGCTCCTCGTCAAGGAACTCGCCTGCGAGGGGCCCGTCGAGACGGCGCTTTCCGAGGGGGGGGCGCGCGTCGTGACGCTCGTCGATAGAGTCGTGCCGTCGGCCGGCCGCGAGCCCCTGGCCCCCGAAGACGTCGTGATCGTGACGGGAGGAGCGCGAGGCGTGACCTCCGAGGCCGCCCTGGCCCTGGCCAAGGCTTTCAAGCCGCGCCTGGTCCTGGTCGGACGAAGTCCCCTTCCCGATGAGGAGCCGGCGTATCTGGCCGCGGCCCTCACGGAGGCGGAACTTCGGACGGTCGTCGCCGCAGAAGAGAAGGGCCTCTCGCCCAAGTCCATAGGGGCGCGGGCCAGGGATATCTCGGCCGCCCGCGAGATCCGACGGACGCTGCGGCGTCTGGCCGAGGCCGGAGTCGAGGCGCGCTACCGTGTCGTGGATGTCCGCGACGCCCAGGCGGTGCGCGTCTTGGTCTCCGAGACGGTCCGCGACCTGGGCCCCGTGCGCGGGATCGTGCACGGCGCGGGGGTCCTGGCCGATAAGAAGGCCCTAGACAAGACCCCGGAGAACCTCGACGCGGTGCTCGACACCAAGCTCTCGGGCCTGCGCCACCTCCTGGACGCCGTCAAGCTCCGGGATCTCCGCCTGCTGACTTTCTTCTCCTCCTCGAGCGCGCGCTACGGGCGCGTCGGACAGTCCGACTACGCGCTTGCCAACGAGGTTCTCAACAAGGCCGCGCAGGTCCTGGCGCGGCGGCTGCCGGACTGCCGCGTGGCCTCGCTCGGCTGGGGCCCATGGGACGGCGGCATGGTGGACGCCTCCTTAAAAGGGCTTTTTGCCGCAGAGGGAGTCGGCGTCATCAGCCTGGCCGAGGGCGGAGCGCATCTCGTGGCCGAGATCCGCGCCTGCGGCGCGCCGGCCGAGACCGTGGTGATCGCGGCCCTGCCGGGAGCCAAGGCCGGCCTGCCCATCGCCTTCGAGCGCGACCTCTGCCTCGAGACGCATCCTTTCCTGGCGGCCCATGTCATCAACGGTCGAGCCGTGCTGCCTCTGGCGATGACGGCGGAGTGGCTGGCCCATGGCGCGCTCCACGGCCATCCGGGCCTGGCCTTCGCCGGCTTCGATGACCTGCGCGTGACCAAGGGCGTGGCCGTGACCGCCGGCCGCACCGCGACGATCAAGGCCCACGCCGGCGCGGCCGAACGCCGAGACGGATTCTTCGTCGTCTCCGCGCAGATCCGTGGGGAGAAGGGCGCGCTCCATGCCTCGGCCCGCGTCTTGCTCGCGGCCAAGCGCCCCTCGGCTCCCGCGGCGTCCCTGATCGTGAAGGGCCCGGCCTACGGCCGCAAGCTCGAGCGCGCCTACCGCGAGATCCTCTTCCATGGCCACGAGTTCCAGAACCTCCTCGGCGTGACGTCCTGCGGGCCCGAGGGGGTCGTGGCCGAGACCAAGACGGCCCTGCCGCCCTCGTCCTGGATGCGCGCGCCTCTGCGCGACCGCTGGACCCTGGACCCCGCCGCCCTCGACGCCGCCTTCCAGGCCATGATCCTCTGGACCGTCGAGGAGATGGGCGCGCCGTCCTTGCCCGCCTTTATCGGCCGCTACCGCCAGTACGCGGAATTCCCCGAGCGGGGCGTGCGCGTCGTGGCCAGAGCCTCCCGACGCGGCGAGGCCCTGGCCGGCGCCGATATCGAGTTCTTAGACGAGCGCGGCGCTCTCATCGCCCGCATGGACGGCTGCGAGTGCGCCGTCGATGCCGCGCTCAAGCCAGCCTTCCGCCGCAACGTCGCTGAAGCCGCCGCTTGATGAAAGATTCATAAAGAACATGAAGAAGACCCTTCTCGCCTTGATCTCGTCGTTTCTTCTCTCGGGATGCGGCGGCAAGGCCGCAGTCAAACCTCCGGCGTCGACCCTGGACGAGGCGACGGCCGACGCGGTCAAGGCCCGCGCCGAGACGACCCTCTCAGCGCCCGCGGGAACTTCCGTCGATGAGCCCGGCAAGAACGAGGTTCAGGAGCGCCGCGGCAAGGTCTTGGGGACCGATCCCGAGGGCTGCACCTGGGTGGAGGGAGAGTCCTCGGTCGCCGTGGGCGAGCAGGATTCCAAGCACCAGGTCCGCGCGGCCGCCGTCGAGCAGGCCCGCGCCGCCGCGGTGCAGGACGTCCTCGGCGTCGAGGTCAAGTCCAAATTCATGGATTTTCAGCAAGAGGGTCTGCGCCGGGAGGCGCATCTCACGGAGAGCATCCTCCAGACCACGCGCAGCGGCCGAATCCTTAAGGAAATCGTTTTGGAGGAGGGCTTCAAGGATTCTCCCGGATGTCCGTCTTGCCGCTACCATCTCAAGCTCAAGGCCTGCGTGGCGCCGCGCGAGGCCGCTTCCGACAAGGACTTCCACGTCGAGCTGGGCCTCTCTCGCGTGCGCTTCGTTCACGGCGACGAGGCCAAGATCAGGGTGACGGTCACGCGCGACTGCTTCATCTATCTCTACAACGTCTACGATCTCGGGTCCCAGGACAAAACCGCGCTGGTCGTTCCCAACGAGGTCGTGGCCGAGAAGCAGTTGAGAGCAGGCGAGTCCTGGGAATATCCCGACGAGGAGGCGCGCAAGCGCGGCGTGCGCCTGGTCGCCGAGTTCGCGCGCCCGGGCGACGAAGTCTCCGCGGAGACCATCCGCGTCGTCGCCAGCAAGGCGCCCCTGCCTCGGTCCGTCTACGACCCGGCCGACGGAGGCTGGTTTGGCGTGATGCGCCGCCTGAACCGTTCGAAGGTCGAGTGGGCGGAGGACGCGGAGGCGTTCACGATCTACAAACGGTGAAGCGCCTTCCCGAGCCCATTGCGATCGTCGGCGCAGGGGGGCTCTTCCCCGACGCCCTCACGCTCGACCGATACTGGGACAACCTGGCCGCGCGGCGCTGCGCGGCCCGGGAGGTTCCGGCCGGGCGCTGGCCGCTCGACTCGAGCGAGGCCTTCGATCCCGCCCGCGGCGCCGCCGACAAGGTCTACTCGCTGAAGGCCTGCTTCGTGCCGGGTTTCCGCTTCGATCCCGCGGGCCTGGCCTTGGATCGCGAGTGGGCCCTCTCGCTCGACCCGGCCTTCCACTTCGCTCTGCACGCCGCGCGCGCGGCGCTCGATGACGCCAAGCTGGCCGCGAGCGACCGTTGCCGCACGGGCGTCGTCCTAGGCCAACTTGTCCTGCCGACCGATTCCGCCTCCGCTTGGGGCCGCGAGCTCCTCCTGCCCGCCTTCGAGCGCGACGTGCTGGGCCTGCCGCCTTCGCGTCCCGCGCGACGAGTCAATCCCGCCAACCGCTGCGTGGCGGGTCTTCCCGGCGGCGTCTTGGCCAAGGCCTTCGGCCTGGGAGGAGGCTCCCTGACCCTGGACGCGGCCTGCGCCTCCTCGCTCTACGCGCTCAAACTCGCCATGGAGGAGCTGCGCGCGGGACGCACGGACGCCATGCTCGCCGGCGGCGTCTCTCGTCCGGAGAGCCTTTATACGCAGATGGGCTTCGCCCAATTGAGGGCTCTCTCCGCGTCCGGCGTGTCCTCTCCCTTCGACGCGGCGGCCGACGGCCTGGTGGTCGGCGAGGGCGCGGGAATCTTCGTGCTCAAGCGCCTCGGCGACGCCGAGCGCGACGGCGACCGCGTGCGCGGCGTGCTGACGGGGGGAGGACTCTCCAACGACGTGGGGGGCAGCTTGCTCGCGCCCAACTCCGTGGGCCAACTGCGCGCCATGCGCGCGGCCTACAAGGAGTCGGGTTTGTCGCCGTCCCAGATCGACTTCGTCGAGTGCCACGCGACGGGCACGCCGACCGGCGACCCCATCGAGGTCCAGAGTCTCAAGACTCTTTGGGGCGAACGCGGCTGGACGGCGGGTCAGTGCGCCATCGGCTCGGTCAAGTCCAACGTCGGCCATCTCCTGACCGCGGCGGGCTCGGCCGGGCTCATGAAGGTCCTGCTCGCCTTCGAGAAGGGGATTCTCCCGCCCAACGCCAACTTTCGCGCTCCGAATCCCGGGGCGGGCCTGGAGGCAAGCCCTTTCCGCGTGCCGGTCGACGCCTCGCCGTGGGTCCATCGCGACGCCAAGACTCCCCGTCGAGCCGCGCTCTCGGCCTTCGGTTTCGGAGGCGTCAATGCTCATCTCCTCGTCGAGGAAGCGCGCGAGCGCCGCGCGGCGCGCCGCGGGGCGGCCCCGGCGCGCCCCCAGACCTCCCATGTCCCCGTGGCCGTCGTGGGGATGGACGCGCGCTTCGGGACTCTGGCGGGTCTGCGGCCCTACCAGGAGGCCGTGCTGGGAGGCGTCGCCCTGGATGCCGACTACGCGCCGCAGCGTTGGTGGGGAGTCGAGGCTCCCGCGGGGTTCAAGGGACGCTTCCTGCGCGCGGTCGGCTCGGACGGCTCGGCCTTTCGCATCCCGCCCAAGGAACTGGAGGAGATGCTTCCCCAGCAACTCCTCGCCCTGCAGAGCGCGGCGGCCGCGGTGGCCGACGCTCGCCTTGCCGAGGACGGTCGTGATCGAGTGGGCGTATTCCTCGCGGTCGCGTTCGACCTGGGCGTCACGCATTACGATTTCCGTTGGACTCTCGCCGCGAAGGCCGACGAATGGGCCAAGGCCAAAGGCTGGTCCTTGTCGGCCGCGGAACGGACGAAGTGGATCTCAGCCTTGAGAGAAGCCGCGGGTCCCGCGCTGACGGCCAACCGCGTCATGGGGGGCTTGGCGTCCGTCGCGGCCAGCCGCATCGCGCGCGAGTTCCGCCTGGGCGGTCCCAGCTTCACGCTCTCGGCCGAGGGGAACTCGGGTCTCAAGGCGCTGGAGGCCGCGGTGCGCGCCCTCCAGCGCGGCGAGGTGGACGCGGCCCTGGCGGCGGCGGCGGACGCGGCGGGCGACGCGCGCGCTCTGGCCGGGGCGCACGCCGTCAAGCCCTGGTCGGCGACCGGCCGTTGCCGGCCCTTCGACGTCTCGGCCGACGGCGCCACGCCCGGAGAGGGCGCGGCCTGCGTGGTCCTCAAGCGCCTGGAAGACGCCGTGCGCGACGGCGACCGCGTCTACGCGGTGATCAAGGGCCTGGGCTCCTCCTCGGGGGGCGGTTGCGATGAGGCCTCGCCCACGGCCGCGGCCTGCGCGGAGAGCCTCCGCCGCGCCTACGACGACGCGCAAGTCGACACCAGCACGATCGGCCTCCTCGAGTGCCATGGTTCCGGCGACCCGCGGGAGGACATATCCGAGGCCTCCGCCCTCGTCGAAGTCTTCGGGACCGCGGAGGCTGAGTTGCCGTTGTCGTTGTCGTCGTCAAAATCGATCATCGGGCATGCCGGCGCGGCCGCCGGCTTGGCCGGCTTAGTCAAGGCGGTCCTGGCCCTCTATCAGGAGATCCTGCCTCCCGGCCCCGAGATCTCCATGCCCGTCGCGCCTCTCACCCAGGCCAAGAAGCGATTCCACAGTCCGCGCAGACCGCAGTATTGGCTGAGGAACAAGGCCGAGGGGCCGCGGCGCGCCGGCGTGACGTCCCTAGGCTCGGACGGAGGTTGCGTCCATGTCGTGCTCCAGCAGTTCGAGTGCGAAGCGCCGCACGCGCGGGTGGACGACGAGCGCCGCCAGCCCCTCGGTGCGCGCGGCGAGGGCCTGTTCCTTGTCGAGGCTGAGGACGCGTCCGGGCTGGTGTCGGGCCTCGGGGAGCTTCTCTCCTGGGCCGCGGACCAGAACCCGGCCGACTCCGTCGAGGCTCTGGCCCGGCGCTGGTGGATCAAGCGTGGCCAGTCGCCCCAACGCCCGCTGGCCGCCGCGCTGACGGCGCGCGACCGGCGCGAACTGCTGGGCCTGGCGCGCACGGCCGCGGACTCGCTCCAGGACAACCCGGAGCGACCCGTGGGCTCGGACCGAGTGCACCTGACGACTCGCACTCCCCTCGCCGGCGGCCTGGCCTTCGTCTTCCCGGGTTCCGGCAACCAGTTCCTGGGCATGACGACGGACCTGGGAGCGCAGTGGCCCGAGGTCCTGCGCCGCCACGACGCGGAAAACGGCTACCTGCGCGACCAGATGACGCCCCGGCAGGTGGCCCCCTGGCGCCTGACCTGGGAAAAGGGCTGGGAGACCGCGGCCGAGCGCGCGCTCAACGAGGACTACCACGCCCTCATCTTCGGCTCCGTCGCGCACGGCGCCGCGGCCAGCGACCTGCTGCGTCTCTTCGGCGTGGAGCCGAACGCCGTCGTGGGCTACAGCCTGGGCGAGACCTCGGGTCTCTTCGCCACGCGAGCCTGGACGGCGCGCGATGAGATGCTCCGGCGCATGCGCTCCTCGAGCCTGTTCACGAGCGAACTCGCCGGCCCCTGCGATGCGGCCCGCCAGTTCTGGAACCTTCCCGCGGGCGAGAAGGTTGACTGGGTCCTGGGCGTCGTGGACCGCCCCGCCGACGCCGTGCACAAGGCCCTGAAGGGCGCCGAGCGAGCGGCGCTGCTCATCGTCAACGCGCCGCTCGAGTGCGTGGTGGGGGGGTATCGCTCCGCCGTTGAGAAGCTCGTCGACGGCCTGGGCTGCGTCTTCCTGCCTCTGCAGGGCGTCTCGACGGTCCACTTCGCGGCGGCCAAGCTCGTCGAGGAGAAATACCGGGATCTCCATCTCTTCGCGACCCGCGCCCCCGCGGACATCCGCTACTACTCCGGAGCCTTCGGCGGCGTCTACGAGCCCACGCGCGAGACCGCCGCGGACTCCATCACGACGCAGGCCGTGCGCAGCGTGGACTTCGCCGCCCTCATCAAGAAGGCCTACGAGGACGGCGTGCGGACCTTCCTCGAGGTCGGTCCGCAGGGTTCCTGCACGCGCATGATCGGCAAGATTCTCGGCCCCCTGCCGCACAACGCTCGGGCCATGGACGGCCGCGGCCAGGGCGAGGTCGCGGGCGTTTTGAAGACGCTGGCCTTCCTCCTGTCGGAGCGCCTCCCGGTGGACCTCAAGCCTCTCTACGGGACCCGCACCTTCTGCGTCGGGCATCAGGCGCCCGCGCCCGCTCCCACGCAGATGGTCCGGCTGAGCCTCGGCGGCCGCATGGGCAAGATATCCTGGACTCCCGCGTCCGGTTCGCCTCCGAGCGCTGCCGCGCGCCCCGTGGTCGCGCCGAGCCTGCGCGTCACCTCGCCGACGTCGCCCGGACAGGGCGCCCCACCGGGCTTGTCCACCGCGTCCGCTGCCGACTCCCTGACTTCGGCCGCGGAGCTCGCCGCCAAGGCGCACGAGACGTTCCTGCGTCTTTGCGAGCGCTTTGCGATCGACCAGACCCGTAATCTCGCAGAACAGATCCGTATGGCCGCGGGGCAGGCCGTCGTCATGACCGCCGCGCCCTCTCCCGTTGCTCAGCCCCGGAGTCCGGTCTTCATGGATCGCGCGGCGTGTCTTGAGTTCTCCGTGGGCCGGATCGGCAAGGTCCTGGGCGGGGAGTTCGCCCATGCGGACTCCTATCCCACGCGCGTGCGATTGCCCGCCGAGCCCCTGATGCTCGTCGACCGCATCCTCACCGTCTCGGGAACGCCCAATTCCATGAAGTCGGGCCGTTGCGTGACGGAGCACGACGTCCTGCGGGGCGGCTGGTACCTCGACGGGGGGCGCATCCCGACTTGCATCGCCGTCGAGGCCGGCCAGGCGGACCTGTTTTTGTGCGGCTATCTCGGCATCGACGCTCAGACCAAAGGCCGGGCCGTTTACCGGCTGCTCGACGCCATCGTGACCTTCCACGACCATCTTCCCGTGCCGGGCGACGTCATCCGCTACGACATCACCATCGACGGCTTCGGCCGGCATGACGACATCTGGTTGTTCTTCTTTCGCTTCGAGGGCACGATCGACGGCAAGCCTTTGATCACCATGAGAAAGGGCTGCGCGGGATTCTTTACCGCCGCCGAACTGGCCAAAGGACGTGGAATCATCCTGACCGAAGCCGAGCAAATCCTCGTGCCCGGCAAACGTCCCGCCGACTGGAAGCCGTTGGCTCCTTTTGACGAGAAGATCGCGCTCAACGACGAGCAATTCCGATCTCTTCGCGCCGGCGATCTTGCCGCCGCTTTCGGCCCGGTTTTTAAAGGCTTGCCGTTCATCCCCGAGACTCTGCCCGCGGGGAAAATGAAGCTCGTGGATCGGATCCTCGAACTCGACCCTGAGGGCGGCCGTTACGGCCTGGGCCGCGCCGTGGGAGAGATGGACATCCACCCGGACGATTGGCATCTGGTCTGTCATTTCATCGACGACAACGTGATGCCCGGTACGCTGATGTATGAGTGCTGCCTCCACACGCTTCGCGTGCATCTGATGCGGATGGGCTGGGTGGGGGAGAAAGGCAAGGTCTGGCACGAGCCGATGCCGGGCGTCGCCAGCCGACTCAAGTGCCGCGGGCAAGTCCTCTCTTCCACCCAAAAAGCCAAATACGAGCTGCACATCAAGGAATTGGGCTACGGGAAAGATGGAGCGCCGTTCTGCGTCGCCGACGCGTTCATGTACGCCGACGATAAAAACATCGTGCAGATCACCGACATGACCGTCCGCCTTTCCGGCGCCGGCCGCGATGAGATCGAACGGCTCTGGTCGAGCCGCGCCCCCGCGAAGAAAAATATTCTCTACGGCCCGAAGAATATCCTGGCTTATTCAAACGGGAAACCTTCCGAAGCGTTCGGCGATCGATATCTGCCGTTCGACAAGGAGCGCGTGATCGCCCGCCTCCCCGGCCCGCCGTATCAGTTTCTGGACCGCATCGTCGGTGTGGAAGGGCCCCCCTGGATACTGCAGGCCGGCGCCTCGGCCACGGCCGAGTACGACATCCCTCCGGGGGAGTGGTATTTCAAGGAGAACGCACAGAGCACGATGCCCTTCGCGGTGCTGCTGGAAGTCGCCCTCCAGCCCTGTGGTTGGCTGGCGGCGTATTGCGGCTCGGCGCTGACGAGCCCGATCGACCTTTCGTTTCGCAACCTGGGCGGGGTCGCCACTCAGTTCGGCGAGGTCACCCCCGCGACGGGGACGCTCATCACGAAGGTCACGCTGACGAAGGTGTCTCAGTCCGGGGGGATGATCATCCAAGGCTACGACATGTCGATGACCGATCCTTCCGGCCGTCCGGTCTATAAAGGAACGACGGAGTTCGGTTTCTTCACCAAGGACGCCCTCGCCAACCAGTTGGGCCTGCGCGGAGCCAAGCGCCCCGCTCCCGAGGGTCCCGGCAAGACCCTGCCCCTGACGGGCGGCCTGCCCGCCCTGCCTGGACCCATGCTGCTCATGCTCGACGAGGTGAAGCTCTACCCCGGCGGCCCGAAAGGGCTCGGCGTCCTGCGCGGCGCGCGGAAGGTCGATCCCGACGAGTGGTTCTTCAAGGCCCACTTCTACCAGGATCCGGTGTGCCCGGGCTCTTTGGGCCTGGAGTCCTTCATCCAAATGATGAAATGCTACGCGCGCGACCGCTGGCCGGGCGCCGGGCGCTTCGAGAGCCTGATCCCGGGCCGGCCTCACCGCTGGCTCTACCGCGGCCAGTACACGCCGGCGAACAAGGAGGTCTCAATCGACTGCCTGATCACCGCCGCAGACGACGAGGCCAAGAGCCTCACCGCCGACGGCTATCTGACCCGCGACGGGCTGACGGTGTATGAGATGAGAGACTTTACCTTAAAGGTGCGGGGATGAATCCTGGCGTGCAGGCCTACAGGATTTAAGCCATGAAATACTCAAAGGTGCGCCTCGACGGCCTCGCTTACGAGTTGGCTCCCAACGTCGTCACCTCCTCCGAGCTGGAGAAGCGCGTCGAGCCGGTGTATCGGGCGCTGAGCTTGCCTCTCGGCCAGCTGGAGGCCTTGACGGGAATACGCGAGCGGCGCTGGTGGGACGCGGGCTTCAAGCTCTCCGAGGGGGCGGCGCGGGCGGGGCGCAAGGCCTTGGCCCAGGCCGGCGTGCCGGCCCAGGCCCTGGGCGCGCTCATCTACGCGGGAGTCTGCCGCGAGTCCGCCGAGCCGGCCACCGCATGCGCGGTCGCGGCGCAGTTGTGCGCCGCCCGCGATTGCGCGGTGTACGACATCTCCAACGCCTGTCTCGGCGTCCTTTCCGGGATCGTCGATGCGGCCAACCGCATCGAGTTGGGCCAGATCAAGGCGGGCATGATCGTCTCTTGCGAATCCGCCAGGGAGATCAACGAGAGCATGATCGCCTCCATGCTCGGCAACCCCACGATGGACTGCTTCAAGCTGTCCATCGCGACTTTGACCGGGGGTTCGGGCGCCGTCGCTGTCCTGCTCACCGACGGCTCTTTCGCGGCGAAGGGCCATCAGCTCTTGGGCGGCGTCACGCAGGCGGCGCCGGAACATTGGGACCTGTGCCGCTGGGAGCGCGACTTCATGCGCACCGACGCGCCGGCCGTGCTGAGAAATGGAGTGGAACTCGCGCGCGGGACCTGGCGGAGCTTCACCAAGGCCCTTGATTGGGCGCCCCAGACCATCGACAAGACCATCTGCCATCAGGTGGGGGGGCCTCATCGCGCGGCCGTCCTCCAGGCGCTCGGAGTCTCTCCCGATAAGGATTTCTCGACCTTTGAATATTTAGGGAACATCGGAACCGTCAGTCTGCCGTTGACCGCGGCCTTGGCCGACGAGCGCGGCTTCTTGGAGAAGGGCGACAAGGTGGGTTTCCTGGGCATCGGCTCGGGTCTCAACTGCATGATGCTGGGATGGGAATGGTGAACGCCGGCTGGAAGGCCCTTTATCCCTTCAACGGCCGCCGATTGGACCTGGGCGGCTACGGCATGCATTATCTCGATGAGGGCGAGGGCGAGATCGTGTTGATGGTCCATGGAAACCCCACTTGGTCGTTCTACTTTCGCGAACTCGTGAAGGCCCTGTCGCCCGCGCGCCGCTGCATCGTGCCCGACCACATCGGCATGGGACTCTCCGACCGGCCCGACGATTCGGGGTATGACTATACGCTGAGGTCCCGCGTGGACGACTTGGACGCCTTGATGGCGAGCGTCGCGCCCGAGGGGCCCGTGACCTTGATCCTCCATGACTGGGGCGGCATGATCGGCATGAGCTGGGCCGTGCGCCATCCCGAGCGGATCAAGGCCGTCGTGGCTTTGAACACGGCTTGTTTCAGGATCCCGCCGGGAAAGCCCTTCCCGGGAATGCTCAAGGTTTTGAGGGGAGCATGGAGCGGCATCCCCATACGGATGTCGCGCTTCGCGCGACAATCAGTGCTCGACACCTGCACGGCGAGAACGAAACTCGCGCCGGCGGCCGCCGGCGGCTATCTTGACGTGTGCGACGGCTGGAGCCGGAGTCGAGCGGTGCATCGATTCGTGCAGGACATCCCGCTGGGGCCCGGCGACCCCGCGTGGAGCGTCATGGCGCAGACCGAGGGCAAGCTGGGGCTGTTCAAGGACACGCCCATGTTCCTGCCCTGGGGCCTGAAGGATTGGGTCTTCGACGAGCGTTTTCTCGACGGCTGGCTCCAGCGCTTTGCGAAGGCGCAGGCATGCCGTTTTCCGGACTGCGGGCATTTCCTCCTGGAGGACGCCCCGGAGGTCGTGCCGCTGATCGTCGACTTCCTGGAGCGCCGTCCCCTCAAGAGCGCCGCATGACCGCGCCCGCGCCCTTCGAGTCCGTCGTTGATGCCTTTTTGGAAGCCGCCTCGCGCCTGGCCGTCCGCCCGGCCGTCGTGCGCGGCGGACGGACCGGCACCTTCGCAGACCTCGCCGAGGACGTTTTGAGCCTGGCCGAGGCCCTCCTGGCCGCGGGCCTGCGGCCAGGAGAGCGCGCGGCCGTGCTCTTGCCGCCCTCGGAGGACTTCTACGCCCTGACCTTCGCTCTGTTGCGCGCCGGGATCGTTCCTGTCTTCATCGACCCCGGCATCGGCTTCGAGAACATGGGCCGCTGCCTGGCAGAGACCGCGCCCGCGGCCTTCATCGGTTCGCCCAAGGCCCACCTCGCGCGCTGGGCCGGGCGCTGGGCGCCCGCGGCGCGCTTGTCTCTGGTCGCCGACGGCTGGCTGCCCGGCGTGAGCCGCCTGCGCCGCCTGCGCGGCAGCGCGCGCCTGCGGGCGACGTCGCGCGAGGACGTCGCGGCCATCCTGTTCACCTCCGGCTCGACGGGAGCGCCCAAGGGCGCGGTCTACACCCACGGGATGTTCGCGGCCCAACTCGAGTCCCTGCGCCGCCTCTTCGACATCCAGGAAGGCGAGGTCTCGGTGCCGACCTTCCCGCTCTTCGGCCTTTTCGACGTCGCCCTCGGTCAGACCTGCGTCCTGCCGCACATGGACTTCACGCGCCCCGGTTTCGTGGATCCGCCCTCACTCATCGACCTTCTTCAGAAGAGCCGTGCTTGCCAACTCTTCGGCTCCCCGGCCCTCCTGGACCGCGTGGGACGCTTCGGCGCGGGGCGCGGCGTCGTTCTGCCGGCTTTACGGCGCGTCCTGTCCGCGGGCGCTCCCATGCCGGTCAAGGTCTTGGAGCGTTTCCAGAGGATGCTATCGCCGGGAGTGGAGATCCAGACCGCCTATGGCGCCACGGAGGCCTTGCCCGTGGCGCTGATCGGCTCGGCCGAGGCGCTGGGCGAGACGGTCGTCGAGACCGCGCAAGGCCGGGGCATCTGCGTGGGACGGCCCGTG